>SDBT01001144.1_pt1 | contig 45771 bp, 31 predicted proteins | sample 2277101 | NCBI WGS metagenome assembly SDBT01 (sample SAMN10404973, study PRJNA504765) | marine sediment metagenome | isolation source: marine sediment core GS10_PC15, 103 cmbsf | place: Arctic Ocean: Southern Knipovich Ridge | collected 2010 | reverse complement strand
GCGCCGACCCAGGCGACGAGAAAATGCAGGAAGTCGCCGGCTACGTTACTGCCGGTGCGATGGCTTACCTGAAGCGACAATATAAAGTTGTCGCCGTCTTCTTCGTGATCGTCTCGGGCATCCTCGCGCTGATGGCCTTCGTGTTCAAGGTCCAGCATGAGATCGTCTTCGTCGCGTTCCTTACCGGCGGATTCTTTAGTGGTTTGTGCGGCTGGATCGGCATGAAGACGGCAACGCTGGCCTCCAACCGAACCACCCAAGGCGCCAAGGAAAGCCTCAATCGCGGCCTGATCGTCGCATTCCGAGCCGGAGCAGTCATGGGTCTGGTGGTCGTGGGCTTCGGCCTGCTCGACATTTGCGGCTGGTTCCTCGGCCTGCATTACTTCACCGACATGAGCTTGGTTGAAATCACCGTCGTCATGCTGACCTTCGGCATGGGTGCTTCCAGCCAGGCGCTGTTCGCCCGCGTGGGCGGAGGCATCTACACCAAGGCCGCCGACGTCGGCGCCGACCTGGTCGGCAAGATCGAAGTGGGCATCCCCGAAGACGACCCCCGTAACCCCGCCACTATCGCCGACAACGTTGGCGATAACGTTGGCGACGTCGCAGGCATGGGCGCCGACCTCTACGAAAGCTATTGCGGCTCGATTCTGGCTACCGCAGCTCTCGGCGTGGCGGCCGTGTTCTCGATGACATTCGAGACTGAAGGGGAAAAAATCTCCACCGCCCTGAGGCTGTTGGCGGCGCCGATGGTGCTGGCCGGCGTAGGCATTTTCCTATCGCTGGTGGGCATTTTCCTGGTTCGCACCAAGGAAAACGCCAGTATGAAGCAGCTCATGGCCGCCTTGATGCGAGGCGTGATGGGCTCGAGTATCCTCATCGTCATCGCAGCCGGCGGCGTGTGCTACCTGCTGCTGGACGGTATCACTGGCGTGAACTGGTGGGGTATCTGGGCTGCGATCAGCGTGGGCATGTTCGCCGGGCTGATCATCGGCAAGGCGACCGAAATTTACACCAGCTACGATTATGCACCAACCAAAGAAGTGGCCGCCAACGCCGAAACAGGCGCTGGGACCGTGATTATCTCCGGATTGGCTGAAGGCATGAAGTCAACTTGGATGAGCCTGCTGACGATTATTTTCGCCATTATGCTGGCGTTCTCGCTGGCCGGCGGAATGGGTAACACGCTGCTGGGCCTCTACGGCGTGGGCATCGCGGCTGTCAGTATGCTGGCGACGCTCGGTATCACCCTGGCGACCGACGCCTACGGCCCGATCGCAGACAACGCGGGCGGCAACGCCGAAATGACCGGCCAGCCGGCGGAAGTCCGCAAACGCACCGATGCACTCGATTCGCTCGGCAATACTACCGCGGCGATGGGCAAGGGCTTCGCGATCGGCTCGGCCGCTCTGACGGCCCTGGCTTTGCTGGCCGCCTATGTGGAAGAAGTCCGCGTCGGCCAGGTTCGAGAGGCTGAGGTAGCCCTGCACGCCAATGCTCCGAGCGATGTGAACTATGTGGAATATATCGGTGGCGGCAAGGTTGCAGCGACCATTGGAACGGGTCAGGACCCCGAGGATTACAGCAAAGATAAGCCTGGTATGCTGATGATTCTCAGCGGTCCCAAAGAAATACTCGCCAAGGGTCAGATCCCCGCAGCAGTTTCACGCACCGTGGAGAAGGGCACCCATGTTCGCCTGATGGTGGTCACGGACGCGAACGATGACGTGTTTGAATTCCAGATGGTGGCGTCTTCCAAGGCGAGTTTGCGACAGTTCATGGATTTCTACGGCGTGAACCTGATGAACCCGAAGGTGCTGTGCGGCATGTTCTCGGGCGTGCTGTTGGTGTTCCTGTTCAGCGCGTTGACGATGAAAGCCGTCGGTCGGGCTGCAATGGCCATGGTTAGAGAGGTTCGCCGCCAGTTCAAGGAAATGCCCGGCATTCTGGAGGGGACGACTACGCCCGATTATGCCCGCTGCGTCGAAATCTCCACCGCTGGGGCACAGAAGGAAATGATCCTGCCGTCGCTGCTTGCACTGGCTGTTCCGGTAATCGTGGGCCTGCTGCTGGACGTTTCCGGCGTGATGGGTCTGCTGGCTGGCGGGCTTGCATGTGGATTTGCCATGGCGATTTTCATGGCCAATGCAGGCGGTGCGTGGGATAATGCCAAGAAGTACATCGAAACCGGAGCGCACGGCGGCAAGGGCGGCGATTCGCACAAGGCCGCCATCGTGGGCGACACGGTCGGCGACCCGTTCAAGGATACGTCAGGCCCGAGCCTCAATATCCTCATCAAGCTGATGAGCATGGTTTCGATTGTATTCGCCGGACTGATTGTCAAGTACTCGCCTGTGATCGGCGAGTGGCTGCACCTGAACTAGAATTAGGACAGATTAGGACAAATTAGGAAGATACGATGGCCCCCAAGCGGTCGAGAAAAAAAGATACGGCTCGCGATCTGGCCATCGAGGCGGCCCGACTCGCTGAAGATGCGAATTGCGAAGAAATCGTGATTCTCGATCTGCGGGAGCTGAGCCCGGTGACAGATTACTTCGTGATCGCCACCGGCAGCTCGGACAGGCAGATGCGCACCACGGCCGACGATATCGCCGAGTACGGCAAGTCGATAGGCCAGCGGGTTTGGCACGTAGCAGGCATGGATGGCGGAGACTGGATCTTGCTGGACTTCGTGGACGTGGTCGTTCACGCATTCGACGAGGCCAGCCGCCGTTATTATGATCTGGAATTAATCTGGGGCGAGGCTCCGAAAGTTCGATGGCGCCGCCCAACTACCGATCCGGGTGGGAGAGAGGCCAAAGAAGATGAACGTTGAAGAACTTCTTACCACTCGCTTTACCAAAGCTATCAAGAAAAGCTATTCGCAACCACCGCTGATCGGCCCCAAGTGGTTCCATTACAGCGGCAAAGCAACCCCGCCGTACTTCGAGTTCACCGGCGCCGGACGCATGGCCAAGGCCCTTGCGAGCCAGCCCGACCGAGTGGCCAAAAAGCTCGTGCAGAATCTCGACCTGAGCGGCCTCGACGCCACAGTGGAGATCAAGGCGGATAGCAAAATCTACGTCAAGCTAAACTCCCTGCCGGAATAATTCTGACATGAATCTTCGCAGTGTACTGGAACAGCGGATGTCGGCCGCGATGGTCGCAGCGGGCTTGCCCGATGGAACCCCCGCAGTAGTCGCGCCGTCATCTCGCCCGGAATTCGGCGACTACCAGGCCAACGGCGTGATGTCGGCCGCCAAGAAGCAAAAAACCAACCCCCGTCAGCTTGCCGAGAAGGTTGTCGCCTCGGCCGATCTGGACGATCTGACCGAGCCGCTGGAAGTCGCCGGGCCAGGCTTTATCAATATCCGCCTGAAGGGCGATTACCTTGCCCATCGCTTGGACGAGGCCCTGGGCGACGACCGACTGGGCGCGACGGCCGCCGCCGAGGCGAGCAAGGTCGTAGTCGACTACTCCAGCCCTAACCTCGCCAAGGAAATGCACGTCGGGCACCTGCGAAGCACGATCATCGGCGACGCCCTGGCCCGCGTGCTGGAATTTCTCGGCTGCGACGTAATCCGACAAAACCACGTCGGCGACTGGGGCACGCAGTTCGGTATGCTGACGGCCTACCTCGACCGATGTGGCGCCGAAGCGGCGAGCGATCTCGGCGACTTGGAAGAATTTTACAAGAAGTCCAAGCGACTCTTCGACGAAGACGAGCAGTTCGCCCAGGTCTCGCGCGAGTACGTGGTGAAACTACAGGGCGGCGATCGGGAAGTCGCCAAAAAATGGCAGGCTTTCATCGATGTGTCGCTCGCACACTGTCAGGAAATTTATCGTCGGCTGGGCATCGGCCTGACTCGCGACGATGTGCGGGCCGAGAGCTTCTATAACGACGATCTACCGAAGGTCGTAGCCGATCTGGACGCGGCCGGTCTGCTGAAAGAGTCGGCCGGCGCCCAGTGCGTTTTCCTGCCAGAGTTCGTCGGCAAAGACGACGAGCTGCTGCCAGTTATCGTGCAAAAAACCGGCGGCGGGTATCTCTACGCGACGAGCGACCTGGCGGCCATGCGATTCCGCACGCGCGAACTGCACGCTGGGCGAATCCTGTATGTGACCGACTTCCGCCAGGGGCTGCACTTTCGCCAGGTGTTCGCCGTGGCGAGGGCCGCCAGCTTCGTTGGCGACGACGTCTCGCTGGAGCACGTCGCGTTCGGCACGATGATGGGGGCCGACAATAAACCGTTCAAGACCCGCGAGGGCGGAACCGTCAAGTTGATGGATCTGCTCGACGAGGCTGAGCTGAAGGCCGCCGAACTGGTGGCCGACAAGAACCCCGACCTGCCGAGCGAGAGCGTAAAGGAAATAGCTGGCGTGGTCGGTATCGGAGCGGTTAAGTACGCCGACCTGGCCCACAATCGCAACAGTGATTACGTCTTCGCGTGGGACAAGATGCTCGCGATGGACGGCAACACTGCACCCTACATGCAATACGCCTACGCTCGCATCAAGAGCATTTTCCGCAAGCACGATGCAGCCAGCGGCGACCGCAAGCAAGCCGCAATCAATATCGGCGAACCCGCCGAGCGGACGCTGGCGATGAAGTTGGCTCAGTTCCCCGAAACTCTCGATACCGTCGCGGCCGAGTGTTTGCCGCACCTGTTGTGCGGCTACCTGTTCGAGTTGGCCGGCGCGTTCATGAGCTTCTACGAAAACTGTCCCGTCCTCCAGGCCGTCCCCGCCACCCGCGACAGCCGCCTGACGCTATGCGACCTCACCGCCCGCACGATCCGCACCGGCCTTGCACTACTCGGTATCGAAGTCATCGAGCAGATGTAATCCGAGGTGCGTTGAAATTCGATGTACTAGCCGCGAACGGTTTTTCTAATGAGTGCCTAATCGAGCGGTTTTTCTAATGAGTGCCTAATCGAACGATTTTTCTAATGAGTGCCTCAGTCAGCGTTCCCTTCTTCGCTAGCCGCGAGCGCCCAAGCGAGCGATTTTTGTAATGAGTGTCTAATTGAGCGGTTTTTCAAAAAGAAACATTCCGCGAGCAAGCAAGTTGCTCGCCCTACACCGCTGCAACACGGCTTGCAAGCAAACCGTGCCACCCGTCCTCAAGGCTTTTGGTTGTTTCTTCTGTTCAATCCCCAATCCGAAATGGAAATGCCATGGCACCCACCTCCCAGCAGTGATCGCCATAATTCGTTACGCCTGGTATCACCATAAAAAAGCGACGGCCCGAATGTTTCGGACCGCCGCGTAACGGGTGTTGTACGGAAAAGCGAGCTTATGCTTTGTCGTTACTGTAATCCATGGCCGCCATTTGCTGCAACAGACGCCACTTGCTCGTCACGTCGGCCTGGACCTTCTCTGCGAGATCCTTTGCAACGTCCGGCTTGAAGGCAGCCAGCATCTTGAAACGGTTTTCCTGGTAAGCGTAATCGTGGAAGGAGATGGTCGGCTCCTTCGAATCCAACTGCAGCGGATTCGTGCCGCCTTCGGTCAGCCGCGGGTCAAAGCGGTAGAGCGGCCAGGCGCCGGACGCCACCGCAGCCTTCTGCTGATCGAAGCCCTTGGTCATGTTGATTCCGTGCGCGATGCAGTGGCTGTAGGCCAGGATCAGGCTCGGGCCGGGGTAGCTGTCGGCTTCGAGGAACGCCTTGACGGTCTTCATGTCCGACGCGCCCATCGCAATCTGGGCGACGTAGATATTGCCGTACGTCATCGAGATCATGCCCAGGTCTTTCTTGCCGAGCGGCTTGCCGGCTGCGGCGAATTTCGCCACGGCCGAGCGGGGCGTTGCCTTGGAGCACTGCCCGCCGGTGTTGGAGTAGACCTGGGTGTCCATGACCAGCACGTTGATGTCCCGGCCGCTGGCCAGCACATGGTCCAGCCCGCCGTAACCGATATCGTACGCCCAGCCGTCGCCGCCGACTGCCCAGACGCTTTTGTGCACCAGCACATCGGCCAGGCTGATCAGTTGGGCGGCCTTGGCGTTGGAGGCCGAGCCGAGTTTCTTGCGTAGTTCATCCACGCGGCCTCGCTGGGCGGCGATGGTTACTTCGTCGGTCGCCGATGTGTTGGCGATCAGTGCCTCGGCCAGTTCCGCACCGAGGATATCGGTCATTTGGCCGACCAGTTCCTTGGCGAATTCGACCTGCTTGTCCAGCGTCAGGCGGAAGCCGAAGCTGAACTCGGCGGCGTCTTCGAACAGCGAGTTGTTCCACGTCGGGCCACGACCTGCGTCGTCGACGGTGTAGGGCGTGGTCGGCAGGTTCCCGCCGTAGATGCTCGAACAGCCGGTGGCGTTGCCCATGATGGCCCGGTCGCCGAACAACTGGCTCATCAGCTTGACGTATGGCGTCTCGCCGCAGCCTGCACACGCGCCGGAATACTCGAACAGCGGCCGGCAGAGCTGGCTGCCCTTGACCGTGTTGAGCTTCAGCTCCGTGCGGTCCGGATCGGGGATCGCCAGGAAGAACGCGTAGTTCTCCTTTTCCGGCTGCCTCAGCGGCGGCTGGTACGACATGTTGATGGCTTTTTTGTCCGGCTCGGTCTTGCTCTTGGCCGGGCAGACATTCACGCAGGCGCCGCAGCCGGTGCAATCTTCCGGTGCGATCTGGATGGTCCATTTCTTGCCTTCGAAATCCTTGCCCTTCGCATCGACGCTCTTGAAGGTGGCAGGGGCCTTGTCGAGGCAGGCTGCGTCGTACACCTTCGGGCGGATCGTGCCGTGCGGGCAGATGATCGAGCACTTGGCGCACTGGATGCAGATGTCCGGCTCCCAGGCGGGAATCTCCAGGGCGATGCTCCGCTTTTCCCACTGCGTGGTTCCGGTCGGCCAGACGCCGTCGACTGGGATGGCGCTGACGGGCAGTTGGTCGCCGTCGCCAGCCATGATCTTCGCCGTGACATTCTGGACAAATTCCGGTGCCTCGGCCGGCACGGTGGGGGGCATGGTCAGTTTGCTGTCGGCCGCGGCTGGGACGGAAACCTCGTGGAGATTCGCCAGCGTACCGTCGACGGCAGCGTAGTTCTTCTCGACGATCTCTGCGCCCTTCTTGCTGTAGGTCTTCTTGATCGCGTCTTTGATCTTGGCGATTGCTTCGTCTTTGGGCAGGATGCCCGACAGTGCGAAGAAGCAGGTCTGCATGATCGTGTTGATCCGCGAGCCCATGCCGGTTTTCTTGGCCACTTCGTAGGCGTTGATCGCGTAGAACTTGAGTTTCTTGTCGATGATCTGCTGCTGGAGGCTCTTGGGCAGCTTGTCCCAGACATCGGCCGGGTCGTCCGGGGCGTTCAGCAGGAACGTCGCGCCATCGACCGCGTGGGCCAGCATGTCGTATTGTTCGACGAACGGGAACTGGTGGCAGGCGATGAAGTTGGCCTTGGTGACCAGGTAGGTCGAGCGGATCGGACGCGGGCCGAACCGCAGGTGGCTGACGGTGATCGCACCGGCCTTCTTCGAGTCGTACACGAAGTAGCCCTGGGCGTAGTTGTCGGTCTCGGTGCCGATGATCTTGATCGAGTTCTTGTTCGCGCCGACCGTGCCGTCGCTGCCGAGCCCGTAGAACATCGCTCGCACCACGTCGTCGCCTTCGGTGCTGAAGGACGGGTCGTAGTCCAGGCTCGTGCCGCTAACGTCATCGTTAATGCCGATCGTGAAGTGGTTCTTCGGGGCGTCCTTGGCCAGTTCCTCGAAGATGCCCTTGATCATCGCGGGCGTGAATTCCTTGCTGGACAGGCCGTACCTGCCGCCGACTACCTTGATGTCTTTGCCTGATTCGGTCATTGCGTTGACCAGGTCCAGGTAGAGCGGCTCGCCGGCCGAGCCTGGTTCCTTGGTGCGGTCGAGTGCGCCGATGGTCTTGACCGTCGCGGGCAGGGCATCGACGAAATGCTGGATGCTGAACGGCCGGAACAGGCGAATCTTCAGCACGCCGACCTTCTCGCCGGCTGCGTTGAGGGCTTCGACGGTTTCGTCGACGGCTTCGGCGCCCGAGCCCATCAGCACGATGACGCGATCTGCGTCTGTGGCGCCGACGTAATCGAACAGCCTGTACTGGCGGCCGACGAGCTTGGCGAACTTGTCCATCTGTGCCTGGACGATCCCGGGGCACTTGGCGTAGTAGGGGTTGACCGTTTCGCGGCCCTGGAAGTAGACGTCGGGGTTCTGGCTCGTGCCGCGGATGGTCGGCCTGTCCGGGCTCATGCCTCGCATGCGATGTGCGAGAACCAGCTCGTCGTCGATCATCGCCTTCAGGTCGTCTACGGTGAGCTCTTCGACCTTCTGCACTTCGTGGGAGGTGCGGAAGCCGTCGAAGAAGTGCAAGAACGGCACGCGTGCTTCCAGCGTGGCCGCATGTGCGATAAGGGCCAGGTCCATCGCTTCCTGCACCGACGCCGAGGCAAGCATCGCGAAGCCGGTCTGGCGGACCGCCATGACGTCGCTATGGTCGCCGAAGATACTCAGCGCCTGGCAGGCCAGCGAGCGTGCCGAAACGTGGAAGGCCGTCGGCGTCAGTTCGCCGGCGATCTTGTACATCGTCGGGATCATCAGCAGCAGGCCCTGGCTGGCGGTGAACGTGGTCACCAGCGATCCGCTCTGCAGCGCGCCGTGGACGGCCGCTGCGGCGCCGCCTTCAGACTGCATTTCGCAGACCAGCGGAATGGTGTCCCAGATATTCTTCTGTCCGGCGGCGCTCCAGGCGTCAGAGTGCTCGCCCATCGGGCTGGACGGGGTGATCGGATAGATCGCGATGACCTCGTTGAGCTTGTGCGCTACGTGTGCGACGGCCTGGTTGCCGTCCATCATTACCTTACGTCTGGACATTGTGTTTCCTTTGCGCTGGATTGGCCTACCTTGCATTTGTGCCCGGGCCGGCGAAAAACGCGCAACTCGGACTTCCGACAGAACTTTACCACCCGATCCGCAGGCATTGTCTTCGCCGCCTCCGGATGCGTGGACGTGCCATTTTGCACACTTAGGGGCTGTTTGCAACGGCAATTCCGCTCGCGAGCCTTCTGGTGAGCATTTTGTCGCTCTTGACGACGCCCGCCCATTGCATCGTAGGCATATTGTGCAGGCGATACTAGGCCAGGGAACAGACTTTTGATCGGCGCGAAGGAGGCAATTTTTGTGGGTGGGCGATTCATGTTCGACCAGTTTGGCGCATGATCGACGGCCGCTGAAGGGGCCTTTCATAATCTTCCGCTTGACTTCGTGCCGAGGCCGCCTAGCCTTACGTGTACGATTAAGGCAAAGATTATGATCCGACAAAAATTTCTGACAATCTGCGTTGCGGCGACGTGCCTGGCCGGCTCGCTCGGCTGTCAGCAGCAACAGGCGCCGCTGACCATTCGCTACAAAGTGCCATCCGAATATGAAATCCCAGAAGATGTTCGCCGCATTGCGATTTCGCAGTTCGCAGCCCAGGCGTCGGCCGACAAGGGCCTGGCCATGCTGGTGTCGGACGAACTGGCTGCAACCTTGGCGGCAAATGGGTACGAAATGGTCGACCGCACGGAATTTTCCGCGACCGTGTTTAGCGGAAAGAAGTCAATGCGCCGCAAAATGTTCGCGGGCGGTGCGATCCTGTCCGGCTCGGTTAAAGCGTGGAAGCAGGAGAAGAACGTCGACTGCAATTGTCCGGAAATCCGAGCCCAATTGCGAAAGAGGGCGTTCGTCTCTGTCTCGCTGACTCTTCAGGACGTGCAGGACGGCGGGACGCTTTTGGCGATGACGCTCAATCGCGACTTCAGTTCGCTCCGCAGCCAGCAGCAGGGCAAAGGCGCGGGGCAGTTGGGGAAGATGAGCGATGAGGAAGCCTACGCTTCACTGGCGCTTGAATGCGTGCAGGCGTTTGCCGACAAAACCACACCGCGGACTCTATCGGCCACCGAAACCTTGCAGCCCGGCCAGGGCTCAATCGTTCGAAACGGCAACCGTCTGGCCAATCAAGGCCGATACGCCGAGGCACTGCTGAAGTACCTGGCCGCACTGAAAAAGGCTCCGAATGATGCAGGCGCCGCCTTCAATGCAGGCTTTATGTGCGAGGCGCTGGGAGATCTGGACACCGCGGAAAAATATTACAGTCGCGCCTACAACCGGGCCGGCCATGTAGGATATCTCGCAGCCCGCAAGCGCGTGAGAGATAACAGTCCATGAATCCTTTCATCATTCCCTCTCGGCTGACAAGCGTGTGCAAATAATGGCCGAGTGAGCCGACAAACGGAAAGAGAATACACAGACCATGAAAACAATGTTACGAGTCAGTTTATTTGCGGGTGTGATCCTGGTGTTGACGTCTTATGCAGCCGCCCAGCAGGCGACGACCCGTCCAGCCAGAGCCGAGCCCAAAGCAAATAACAAAACCATTACCAAGACACGCCCAGCCAAGGCTCGTTTGGGTGCGGCGACCGTTTCGTCCGAGACGAAGGCATTCTGGGCGAAGTACAGCACCGCCTTTGGACGAAAAGAGGCGCTACGAGCTGCGCGGGCCAATGCCCTGGACCGGTTGGGCGATCGAGCCAAGCGGATTCACATCACACCGGAAACGTCGCTGGAAGAATTGCTCGATCAGCCGGGTCATCTCGAAGCGGCCTCGCGAATGTCGATCAAGGCTGCACGCGAAACTACCGTTCGATATCACGACGAGGCGCTGATCGTAGAGGTCGAGGTGGCGGCCAAGCTTCGAACGGTCTATGCGGCGCTGAAAGCGTGGATGGAAAAGCATCGCCCCAACGATTCCCAAACCATCCGCCGACTGGAGCAGCTTGTGCTGGCTGCGAAGGACGCGACGATTCGCGACGTGGGCTTCGGTGTCCCGTCGGCCGAGTCGATAGCCCCAGATGCGCCGACGAGCGTCATTGCAGTGGCCGACCTGGTCCGCCGGTCGCCGCTGTGGGTCGGACGAAAACTGCGAGCCGAGGGGGCTGCGACGATCGATGCGAACGCCCCTCAACCCGCGCTCGCTCGGGAGAAGGCTCTCAAGGCAGCTGAGACTGATGCACGCCAGAGACTTCGCGAGCAGATCGGCAAATTGAAGGTTACCCCCAAGACAAGCGTTGGTGGATTGGCGGCCGGCAATGAAGTGTTCCGCGTAAAAGTCGATAAGCTGCTGAAAACCGTGACCGTCATGGCCGAGTCAAAGACAATTTCACAAGGCCGCGCACGTTGCGAGGTCGAGATCACGCTCCGACCGCTATGGGATTTGATCGTGGACTATCAGAGAAATCATAAGGCGATAATTTAAGAGTTGGAAGGAATGCAATGGATTATGAAGTAGGAAACATCGGGCGAGTAATTGTTGCTCGCGGCTGCGATGGCGAGGATGTCTACGGCGAAATCGAAGGACTCGCCCGCAAAGAAAACGTTCGCAACGCGGCCGTGATTCTCCTGGGCGGGCTGCGCAAGGGCAAAGTCGTTGTCGGACCGAAAAAGTCGTCCGGCCCGATCGAGCCGATCTACGCCGAGTTCGACGATGCGCGCGAAGTTATGGGCATCGGCACGATTTTCTGGGATGACAAAGGGCCGAAACTGCACCTGCATGCAGGCATCGGTCGCGAAAGCGAAACGTTCGTTGGCTGCCCGCGCGGCGGGGCATCGATCTTCCTCGTGCTGGAAGTGGTCATGTTCGAAATCGTGGGCTTCGAAGCAGGCCGACGGTTCGACCCGGCCTCGACGCTGACGCTGCTATCGTTCGGCGCTGTGAAATAGAGTTCGGAATATTGGCGCGGTGGGGCAGGCAGTCCCACCGCGTATGTGGATCAGCGAACAGATGCGTTGGCTCGCTACACGGCTTGGCTAGCAAGCCGCCACCCGTCATCAGACGATTAAGCTCATGTGCGCCCAATCTCCCGGTTTTTGTAATGAGTGCCCAATCTCCCGGTTTTTCTAATGAGTGCCTGATCTCGCGGTTTTTCTAATGAGTGCCTGATCTCGCGGTTTTTGTAGCGAGTGCCTGATGGAAATCTATCTTGAGCGTCAGGGCTGCGTCGCTGGGGATAGACAACGTCTCGGTCGGTTCCCCGTAGCTTTAAGCGAGATACATTTTCCGCGCAGAAAAGAAGGCCGACCCAGAGATTCGAACTCTGAACCTCAGCTTTACGAAAGCTGTGCTCTACCGTTGAGCTAGGTCGGCGCAATGCTTTTTAATTACAACAATTACAACAATTACAACAATTACAAAATCTTGCTAACAAGTTATTGACATCTATTTTGCCACAGGCATAACCCTCGGCAAAATCTACTTCTTCGACGCATGGGTAAAAACCCACAAGCGACCTTGGATAATTCCCTCAGCGTGGCTGGTGACCTTCATGTTGGCCGTCAGCCGCGACAATCCAGTCTATCGGGAGACGCTGTAACGGTCAAGGATGTATGTAAAAGCTATCCCAAAAACCGTTTCGCAGGCGAACGTGGTTTTATGGATAGCTTCTAATTTTCGGAGTAGACTTTTCTTCTGCCACCATCGCCTGCCGGAATGGCCATTCTGGCAGGGCATCGCACGATCTGGCAGGGCAGGCAAAAACGTTAGTCGCTATTATTAAGGCGGTTACTATTGGCACGTCGTTTGCATTTTTCCTTATCGCTTAGGATGGACTTTCGAGAGAGGTGCGCCAATGCGTTTGGACAAACTTACGGTAAAGGCACAGGAATGCATCATGACGGCCCAGAGCGATGCTTCGCAGGCCGGCAACCCCTCGGTGGGACCGCTACATTTGCTCGGCGCGATGCTGGGTCAGGAGGGCGGCATTACCGTGCCGCTGCTGGAGAAGGTGGGCATCCCGGCTGATCGTATTCGATCGGTTGTCTCGGCCGAGTTGTCGCGTCTGCCCAGCCAGTCGTCCGGCGGGGGCATGTCCATGGACACGTCGCTCAACGCGGCATTCACTCGCGCCGAAAAAGAAGCTCGCGAATTGAAGGACGAATATCTCTCCGTGGAGCATTTTCTGCTGGCCCTGTCGGAAGAACCTTCCGGAGCGAGGGAAGTGCTCGTGACGCTCGGCGCGGATCGCGCGGCGATATTCGCAGCCATGAAGGACGTCCGCGGCGCGCAGACCGTCACCGACCAGAACCCCGAGGACAAGTACCAGGCTCTCGAACGATACGGACGCGACCTTTGCGAAATGGCCCGCGCGGGCAAGCTGGACCCGGTGATCGGGCGTGATGAGGAAATTCGCCGGTGCATGCAAGTGCTCAGCCGGCGCACCAAAAATAATCCCGTGCTGATCGGCCTGCCTGGTGTCGGCAAGACCGCCATCGTCGAAGGCCTCGCCCAGCGGATCGTCAACGGCGACGTGCCGGCCGGACTTTCCGGCAAGGTGGTCATCGGTCTGGATATGGGGGCGCTGCTGGCGGGCAGCAAGTTTCGCGGCGAGTTCGAAGACCGCCTCAAGGCCGTGCTGAAAGAAGTCATCGAGTCCGACGGGCGGATCATTCTCTTTATCGACGAACTGCACACCGTCGTCGGCGCCGGCGCTGCCGAGGGCGCTATCTCGGCTGGCAATCTCATCAAGCCAGCCCTGGCGCGCGGCGAGCTGAGGTGCATAGGTGCGACCACGCTGGACGAATACCGCAAGAAGGTCGAGAAGGACGCCGCACTCGAACGCCGATTCCAGCCGATAGTGGTGGAAGAGCCAACCGTCGAGGACACCATCGCCATTCTTCGCGGCCTCAAGCCCCGCTATGACGCACACCATGGCGTCCGCATCCAGGATACGGCCCTGGTGGCTGCGGCGGTGATGAGCCAACGCTACATCGGCGATCGCTTTTTGCCCGACAAGGCCATCGACCTGATCGACGAGGCGGCCAGCCGCCTGCGGATCGAGAATGACTCGATGCCAGCCGAGATGGACGAACTCAAACGCCGCCTCATGCAAATGCAGATCGAGCGCGAGGCGCTTCGCAATGAAACTGACCAGGCTAGCAAGGATCGTCTTGGAGTCCTGGACAAGCAACTGGCCGAACTCCAGCCCGAGTTCGATCAGCAAAGCGCCCGCTGGTCCAACGAGCAAGGCGTTTTGCAGAGCATCAAGGCGGCCAAGGAACAGGTGGAAATCAAGAACACCGAGTTGGAGCAGGCCCAGCGAAACGGCGATCTGGAAACCGCGGCCCGTATCCAGTACGGCGAGCTGCGCGAGTTGGCGACGCAACTGGACGAGCAGGAAAAGCGATTGGCATCGTTTCGGGTTGATGGAGGCATGACGAGCGAAGAAGTTACGCCCGAGCATATCGCCGAGGTGGTCACCAAGTGGACGCATATTCCGGTGACGCGGCTGATGCAGTCGGAACTCGATAAACTCATCGGGCTGGAAGAGTATCTGGCCAAGCGAGTTGTCGGCCAGGAAGAGGCGCTGCACGCGGTCAGCAACGCCGTTCGCCGTTCGCGGGCAGGTCTGAGCGATCGGTCTCGCCCCATCGGCAGCTTCCTGTTCCTCGGGCCGACCGGCGTGGGCAAAACAGAGTTGTGCAAGGCGCTCGCCGAACAATTGTTCGACACGGAAGAGGCGATGATACGCATCGATATGAGCGAATTTATGGAGCAGCACTCCGTTGCAAGGCTTATCGGAGCGCCTCCCGGCTATGTTGGCTACGAAGAGGGCGGCCGCCTGACCGAGGCCGTGCGCCGCAAGCCGTACAGCGTGATTCTCTTTGATGAAATCGAAAAGGCGCACGCGGACGTGTTCAACGTGCTGCTCCAGGTTCTCGATGACGGCAGGTTGACCGATGGCCAGGGCCGGACTGTCGATTTTAAGAATACGCTGATCGCGATGACGTCCAATCTCGCTTCGCAGTTCGTTCAGGAACTGGCCGAGCGCGACGCCGAGGCGTGGGAAATCGAAGCCCAGGTCAAAGACGTGCTGAAGCAGTCGTTCCGGCCGGAGTTTCTCAACCGCATCGACGAGACGATAGTGTTCCACTCGCTGACGCTTGAGAACCTCGCCGCGATCGTCGATATCCAGATGGCCGAGGTGTGCGACCGGCTGGCCGAGCGGCGGATCACGGCTGAAATCACCGAACAGGCCAAGGATCTGCTGAGCGAATTTGGATGGGACCCCAGCTACGGCGCCCGCCCGCTGAAACGTGTCATCCAGCAGAAGATCGAGAACGGCTTGGCGGATCGAATTCTACGCGGCGAGATAAACGATGGAGATCACGTCGTTATCGACGCTGGTGGTAAGAGTTTCATCTTCACCGTCACCGCAGCCGCCAAACCCACCGTCGGAGAGGAAGTCCTCGAAGGCGAGGTAGTCGAAGAGTAGCCTCTGTCTGAAAACTCAACAAGTGGGCGCCACAAGTTGCTTGCGACCTGCGATCTCGCGGCAACACGGCTTGACGAGCAAGCCGTGCCACCCCCCATATTATCATTGAATGAACTTTTCAGGTGGAGCTAAGAGCCAATAGGCACGGTGAAATCATCCGATTTTCTTGCCTATAGGGGTAGTCTGCGTTCCAATAGTCCGCTACCATGTGCAGCTTCCTAAGCACTCTTATGGAGTATAGAACATGGCTAAACGAGGCAAAAAGAAAAGCACGAAGAAGAACGTTCCGAATATCAAAATCGCATACATCGGCGGCGGATCGCGGGGCTGGGCCCAGAAGATCATGGCTGACCTTACCCTGTGCGACGAGTTGAGCGGCGAGATTCGCTTGTACGACATTGATCGTCCGATGGCTCAGATGAACGCACGCTGGGGCAAACGGGTGAACGAATCGCCCGACGCCAAGAGCAACTGGAAGTACACCGTGCCCAAGACGCTTCGCGAGGCGCTGATCGGTGCGGACTTCGTATTCGCGAGCATTCAGCCCGGCCCCATCGAAATGATGCGAGCCGACATCGACATTCCCGCAAAGTACGGGATCGTGCATCCGGTGGGCGACACGGCCGGGCCGGCAGGTATGGTTCGCTCGCTGCGATCTGCGCCGGAGTTCAAAATAATCGGCGAAGCCGTCGCGCGATATGCACCCAAGGCGTGGGTGATCAACTACACCAACCCGATGACCGTTTGCACGCGATCGCTGTTTAAGGCCTTCCCGCAGATCAAGGCGTTCGGCTGCTGCCACGGCGTGTTCGGCACGCAGGAACGGCTGGCGCTTCTGGTCAAGGAATACTACGGAGTCGAGCCTAAGCGACAGGATATTCACCTGAACGTCGTGGGCGTGAATCACTTCACGTGGGCGACCAGCGCACATTGGAATAATATCGACCTGCTGGAACTCTACGATCAACATTGGCGACAGAAGGGCAAACGGTTCTGGTTTACGCAGGAAGACCTGGACAACCTCGGCCGATGGGAAGACGCCGGTCAGGTGTGCAACGATATGTGGCGGCGATTCAAGGTCCTCCCGGCCATCAGCGGCAGACACATGGTGGAGTTCCTGCCGTTCTACGCCAAAGACGTCGCGACGCTCAACCGCTGGGGCGTGCGGATTACACCTGTGCAGCAACGCGTAGACCGCTACTACGAATCGCCGAAAGTATCGCGCAAGCGGCTGCGAGATCCCAAGCCGTTCCGACTCGAACGATCCGGCGAAGAGGCCATCGAACAGATACTGGCCGTGCTGGGCGTTCGCGACGTGCAGACGAACGTCAACATGCCCAATATCGGCCAGACCGATGACCTGCCGGTCGGCGCGGTCCTGGAGACTAACGCGTTCTTCACCACCGATTCGGTCAAGCCGGTTACAGCTGGGGCCATTCCAGCAGGCATAAAAACCTGGGTCGACCGCGCTATTTTGAACCAGGAAATGATCGTCGAAGCGGCCTTCACGCAGGATAAAGACCTGGCCTTCCAGGCGCTCCTGAACGATCCGCTGATGTCGCTGCCGACGGACAAGGCCTGGAGAATGTTCAACGAGATGCTCAAGGCAACCAAGGCCATGCTTCCAGGCTGGAAATTATAGAGCGCCTTCAATTAATAATAACGTAAGCGAAGTTATAAAAAAGTCGCGACCGGGTTTTTGGCCTGACCGCGATTTTTTTTATGAAATCTTATCGCGACGGGACTGACGGCCCGGCCGCGCGAAAATTATGAAGAGTGGTTACCCGAATTTGCCTTCACGGTGGGCGGAGATGAACTCCATGCCGTACATGTCTTCGCCCAGCAGGAACGCCTTGGCGAGTTTGAACGACTCGGACTCGGTGTCCATGTCGCCGATGGACTGGGCTGACATGGCGACGGGGTTAATGATGCCGCTGTCGGCGCCGGCTTCGGCACAGAGGTAGACGAACACCTTGCTGAGCAGGCTTCGCTGGGGCATGCCGAACGAAACGTTGCTGAACCCGCCGGTAATGTGTACGGGCGGATAGGTTTTGCGGACTTCGCGGACGGCTTCCAGAAAGGCCGGCCCGTGCGCCTGGTCGGTGCTGACGGGGAAGACCAGCAGGTCCAGGTGCATCTTATCCAGTGGGACGCCAGCCTTGTCGAGCATGCCGATGATCTCTTCGAGGTTGGTCATTCTCCCGGCCAGGTCGGTCGGCAGCGAATTGCGTCCGGCCGCGCTTGCCACGGCGTGGGCGTTGTACTGGGTGATCAGGTCCAGGCTTCCCGGCCGTTCCAGCGAGATCGAATTGACCATCGGCTCGACGGCTTCTGTGCGGCAGGCCTCAAGCCCGGTGGCAAGAATGTCGATGCTGGACGAATCGATACTCAGCGGGACGTCGAATCGCTGCGAGAGGAAACCAGCCAGCCATCTCATTACCTCGGCTCGTTCGATCGGGTCGTTGGAGTATTCGTCAGTGTTGACATCGAGGAAAGTCGTGCCCGCGTCGATCTGTTTTTGAGCGGCCCAGACGAGATAGTCCTCGCCATCCCTGGGGTCGTCACCCTTGCCGTGCAGCGCCTGATAGGTCGCCAGTGTGACGTGGCGAATTTTGCCATCTGCGTAGGGGGGCGACTGTTCAGCCCAGTTGTCCGGGATGCGCAGCACGCGCGGCTGTCCATCGGACTCGAAGGCCACGCCACATTCGCCGCCTTTCAGTTCGACTGTGTTCTTGCCGCCCTTCATGACGATGCGAGTGCAGTGAATGTTTTCGCCGATTACTATGAACTTTGACATGTCCATGATTGCTCTTTTCTTCTTCCTGAACTCATTTTATCGGTGCGATTTCGCGGTCTTCGCAAAATGTAGAGGCCATACACTATCGGTCGAGGGCGCGTGGGACAAGACCTATTCAAGGCGAACGGAGAAGGCATCTTCGCACAGAGCAGAGCAATCGCCTTTTTGCGAATTTTCAATCACTTTGCCACGGAATGCGGCGGTTTGAGACCGGACGGAGCGGCGAATTATGTAAGTTCTTAGTAATTGGTACGCAAGAGGCCAGTTGCATGGTCCGAAAAAAAAATAGTAACACCTTGGGATCGGGTGCATTTCACAAGGCGTACGCTTGCTGTAGATGGCGGAAGTATGCAAGTATTATATCAATATGTTCATGTAGTTACGTCTTGTTTGGTTGAGAGGATATGTGTATGAGTTCAGACAATCAAAAATCTGCGTGCCCGATCTCGAACGGACTGCTGGCGATGGCTGGATCGGTGTTTGGCAAGGGCACCAAGCCAGGCACGATCAGGGTTCGTCTTCTCGGGCCGTTCGTTCTTGCCATTGCCCTCTTGATCGTGGCGTTTGCCGTGACGACTAGGCAGATGGGTGAGCGAAGGATCATGGCCGAGTCACAAGAAAAGTTTTCGTCGATTCCTAATATGCTGCAGGCCGAACTCGACCAGGAGGCTCGCGCACTGGAAATTGCATTGGGCGCGATTGTCCGGAACGATGAGATGCGGTCGGCCTTCCTGGCCAAGGACCGAGACAGGCTTCTGGAACTGACCCAGGGCATGTTCGGCAGGCTTCGTAGCCAGTATGGTGTGACGCATTTTTACTTCCATGGTCTCAAGCGGGTTAATTTTCTGCGTTTGTACAGCCCGAACCGTTATGGCGACACGATCAATCGACAGACTGTAATACAGGCCGAACGAACCGGAGAGATTGCCAAGGGTATCGAGCTCGGCAAGATGGGCACGTTTACACTGCGAGTTGTGCAGCCATGGTATGACGGTGAAGAACTGATCGGCTATATCGAGCTTGGGGAAGAAATCGATCACGTGGTTCGCTTGCTGAAGGCTTCGTCAGGTCTGGAGTTTTATGTAGCGATCCATAAGAATCTGGTCGACCGTCAAAGATGGCAGGAGGGCATGGAAATGCTCGGTCGCCAGGCGAATTGGAATCAATATCCTCATACGGTGATCGTCGATAAGACTTTCGAATCGCTCCAGCCCGCAATTCATGACCACATGGAAGGGGGGCGACATATGCATGACATGGCCGAACAGGAAGTTCATCATCTTGGCCGGGATTATCGAATTACGTTTCATGCCTTATTGGATATTAGCCAACATGACGTTGGCGACCTGATCATTTTGCATGATGTGACGGCTGCGAAGAAGGCTCTGGCAAGCACGATCTATATCGGTATTCTGCTATTTTTAGCTTTGGGTATAGGGCTTGGAATATTCTTTTATCGTTATCTCGGGCGAGTGGATCGGACGTTCTGCGAGCAGACCGATAATATCTCGGCCGTAAACGATCAGCTTGAGGGCGCTATCGGAAAGGCTAATTTATTGGCCGAGGATGCCGCCTTCGCCAGCGCTTCGAAAAGCGAGTTTCTGGCTAATATGAGCCATGAAATCCGCACTCCGCTGACGGCCATTCTTGGTTACGCGGATCTGCTGCAAGATTTGGACATCGCCGAGGATCAGCGGCGTGAATACCTGGCGACCGTTCAGAGCAATGGCGAGCATTTACTGCAATTGATCAATGATATTCTGGATCTGTCCAAGATCGAATCGGGTCAACTTGTGCTCGAAGACGGCCCTTGCAACGTACTGGAAGTGGTTGCTTCGGTATTGAGCATGATGCGGGTTCGCGCCGAGCAGCAGGGAATCTCGCTCGAGGCTGAGTTCCGCGGGCCGCTTCCTGAAACGATTCGCGCCGACGAGTATCGAATTCGCCAGATGCTGATCAACCTGGTGGGCAATTCGATCAAGTTCACCCATGTCGGCGGCGTTCGCATGGTGACGTCTTTTGTTCCGGATGGGCTCGACGGCGAGCCAGCCGTGTGTATCGAAGTGATGGATACCGGTATCGGCATGCCGAAACATGTCGCCGACCGTCTGGGTGAGCCGTTCCTTCAGGCCGACGCATCCACTACGCGAGTATACGGCGGGACAGGCCTTGGCATGGCGATCACCAAGCGAATCATCGATGCGATGGAAGGAGACTTGTCGGTTAGCAGCACCCAGAGAGAGGGCACGACGTTCTGCATAACGATACCTACGGGTTCCCTGGATGATGTGAAGATGCTCGAAAAACCCGATGAAGCGATCAGCATCAACTACGATCGAAGCGATGCTGCTGGCCAGGCGATTTCACTTGAGGGCATCCGCGTGCTGTTGGCTGAGGATAATTTGGTAAACCAGCGACTGATCGCGAAAATGCTGGAAAAAGCTGGTGCTTCCCCAACAACGGTAGGGAACGGTCGTCTGGCTGTGAACAAGGCCACGGACGAAGGCGAAGGCTTCGACGTGATCCTGATGGACATGCAAATGCCTATCATGGATGGGTTCGAGGCAACCCGCTCGCTTCGCAAATCCGGTTATCGGGGGGCGATCGTTGCAATCACCGCCAGTGCGTTCAATCACGATCGAGATCGCTGCCTGGAGGCCGGCTGCGACGATTTCCTACCCAAGCCCATCGATCGCAGGCATCTTATCGAGATTGTTTTCCAGTATTCTCAAGCGAATGCTGAAGTGTCGGTATAGTTAGTTTTCGCCTCGGCCAACTCAAATATGTAGTTCCGACGTTCGCGGCGTTACTCCCTCATTTTCAGGCTCGCAATCCGCTTCCTTGAGCGCGGCTGTCGATTGCGATACTCTCTAGCCTTGCGAAAGGTCTTGGCCTACAGGTGACGACGAAATGAAATGGGCATGTATAGCGATAGGCGGGGCGTTGGGGGCATTACTGCGTTATCTTGCGTCGGGCTGGGCGCATGAGCTGTTCGGCAGCCGATTTCCATGGGGCACGCTTTGCGTTAATCTCGTCGGGTGCCTGATGATCGGCCTGCTCTGGGCGATGTTCGAGTCGGTTACGGTTTCACAAAACACACGGGCACTGCTGCTGGTCGGCCTGTTGGGCGCGTTCACCACTTTCTCAACGTTCAGCCTGGAAAGCCTGAACATGCTGCACGACCGCCAGTTCCTGCTGGCAGGGGGGAACCTGCTGGGAAGTTGTCTGGCGGGATTGTTGATGGTTTATCTGGGAATGCTTGCCGGGCGGGGAATCGGCGCAATAATGAAGTAGAGGGCGCTATGAAACTTTCGGGCAAGGCCACATTATTGCGGGTGTTCGTCGGTGAGACCGACCGCCACGACGGCAGGCTGCTCTACGAGGAAATCGTTCGCAAAGCCAACTCGCTGAATATTGCCGGGGCGACCGTACTACGCGGGATGATGGGCTACGGCGCTCGCAGCCGGGTGCATACCGCCAAGCTGCTGCGACTCAGCGAAGACCTGCCGGTCGTGATCGAACTGGTCGACACTGCCGACAAACTCGCGCCGCTGGAGGAGTATCTCGACGAGGTCGTCGACGAAGGCCTGGTCACAAAAGAAACCGTCGACGTCGCCATGTACCGTTCCGGCAAACATGCTCTGCGCGTCTGAGCCCTTCACTTCGATGGCTTCCATTTCAAAATAGGTCGCTGCAGCATGCTGCCTTCAGCCAGCACGGCCTCCAGTTTCTGCGGGTCTTTGAGTGTGTCGACATTGACGTTGAGAAACTCCCCGATGGCCTTCCAGCCCGGCAGGATCACCGCATGGGCGCGGAAACCTTTCGGGTCGCCTTCGGCAATGACAATCGTCAGCAGTCCGCTCTGGCCGTATGCTTCGGAATCGGTATTCCTGTCTCCGATGCCGATCAGCACTTGCGGCACTTGCTGGCGAATGTAGCTGATGGTCCGTAGCTTGTACCCCTGCTGATCGATGACGTCGCCCAGTGAGTCTGAGGTGACGATCGGTGCAGCTGGAAAACCGTGCTTCTTGATCCACGATTTAGTTTTCCCCAGCAGTTCGCGCGGGCGGGCTGTCAGGTAGAACACATTCAAATGTTTGGCGATTTTGTTAAGAGTTTCTACAGAGTGCGGCAGGGGCGTAGATCGCAAATCCTGGTCCTGGCCAGACAATAGCGCTTCGTAGTCGGTGTTTGAAATCGTCTCATCCACGTCCACCACAACAATGGTTCGCTGCGGCCAGTGGAATATTCTACCTTCGCTGACGTGTTCCTCGCCATCGATGGTTGCTTTCGCTTCGAAACTGTTTGCATCCTTGGGCAGCAGATGTTCAACATCGATATATCCGTGCTTATTGGTCTTCTCGCGGTCGATTTCCTTGCCGTTGACATAAATGACGATTTCGACGTTGGGAACTCGTCGGCCGAATTCCAGCAGGCCTTTTCGTGTTACATAGACGGTGATCGGGGACTTCAGGTCGCCCATAGTCACCGTATCGTCTGCGCTGAGGACGGGCTTCTGGCAGCCGCTTACGATCACAGCGGCCATGATCGTCATTACAACCAGCCCCATCGTCAGAATCCTTTTTCGGCCACGTTTGTTTTGATTGGACATTGCCTCACCCCTATGGTTGCGCCCCAGTTCAATAAAGTATATGCGTTTGAATCGGGGAATTGCCGTTGTCGGGTGTGATTGGCGAGCAATAAAAGGCCGCGAGCATTTGCACTAATGCGCCCGCGGCCTGGAGATTGATTAACTGTGTGAAGGTTTGTTATTGCACTTCCAGGTAATCGCGATCCTGCAACTCGGGGAAGGCGTTGTGCGGCTCGGCCTGGTACCAGTAAGCCACCGATGCGATGTCGTCCTGCAAGGGCATGTAGCGTCCTTCGCTGCGCCAGCCGATTGCTTGCATCGTCACGCGCAGATCCTTCTCGAATCGGATCGGGTCCATGATGTGGAAGCGGTAGAGGGTGTGGCGCATGCCGGCCGGCGATTCCTCGGTATCCGACACGTGGCCCATCGGGTAGCCCATGAACGGCGCGCTGTAGGTGTCGTGGAAGCACCACGCGCCGCCGAAATAGTCTTCCGTCCCGGTTCCGCAGATCGTGGGGAACTCGCCGTCGCCGTCCATGAAGAACTTGATCTCGCCTTCGCCCCACCAGCCGAGATTGTTCTGCTGCCAGGCCATGTACGTGCCGACGTAGTGGCCCTTGCCCTTGATGTCATCGACAATCAGATAATCATCCATGTAGGGCAGGGGGTTGGTCCGACGGAATCGCGCGTGGAAGTACGCGTCGTCGTCGGCGACTTCGGTGAGGGCGTAGTTGATGGTGAAAAAGAAGCCGCGTGCGTTTTCGGGATTGCGATTTTCGATGGTGATGCGGGCGTGCTTGCGGAACGGCATGGGGAAGTAGCAATTGAACCCGCCGCTTGGATTGACGTTGATCGGGATCGCCATAATGTTGGTTCGTTCGCACCAGCCGTTGCAGAAGAAGTCGCCCAGCGGGCTTTCGACGCTCGGTGTTTCCTCGCCGTCCCAGTAAATTCGCAGAATCAGATCGCGGTAGAGTTGTTTTTTCACCGTGATCCAGATGTGTTGGATCACGCCCGGCCCGTCGATGTCCATGATCGTGATGGTGGAGTTGCCCAGAACCGTGATGCACGGGCGAACTTTCCACTTCTGGCCGAGCTCACGCGACGAATCGTCCTTGCCCCATTCCTGGCCGATGCGGGCGACCTCAGGCTGCGGCGTTTCGGACACCTCTGCCATGCCGCCCTTGCCCTTTTCACCGTAAACATTCTCGGCCGTGATCGAACGCGTCATGGCGTTGGAGAGCTTCATGATATTACCCATGTTCATATTGACGCCGTTGAATGCCATTGCCCTGACCTTTCGTGATGAGTTGCGGGAAAATCGTTGCCGGCGGTTGAGCCGCCTGGCGGATGGGAATTATACCGGGTGGACATAATCGGCGAAAGTAAAGAACTACGGGCTAACGCCCCGCAGAATTTCGGCGAAATTGAAAATAGCCCCCATCGTCAAAAGATCATCGCGAACTGGCAAGCGGATGGGCGTGATTGTAGATTTCTTTCAGCCGGCGGGTTGTCAGGTGGGTGTAGATTTGCGTGGTGGATAGGCTTTCGTGGCCGAGCATTTCCTGCACGCTTCGCAGGTCGGCCCCGGCGTTGAGCATGTGCGTGGCGAAACTGTGTCGCAGCGTGTGCGGGCTGACTCGCGTATCGAGGCCAGCCAGCAGCAGGTACTTGTCCATGCCGCGACGAACCGACCGCGTCGACAGCCTCCCGCCGGACTTGTTGACGAACAGCGGCCCGGAGCGCGACTTGCCGAACATCGCCTTTCGCCTGGCGCGGTAGGCGGCGATCGAACGCATCGCTGCGGCGCCCAGCGGGGCCAGGCGTTCCTTCTTGCCCTTGCCGCGAATGCGAACGGCCTCGGTGAATTCTTCGAGGTCTTCCAGATTCAGCCCCACCACTTCACTGACGCGAAGCCCGGCCGAGTATATCGTCTCGAGTATCGCGCGGTCTCGGCTGCCCTGGAACGTGTCGGCCGGCGGGGCGATCAGCAGCGCTTCCACCTGCGGCAGGTCCAGAAAGCGGGGCAGTCGCTTGTCCTGTCGCGGCGTGCGGATGACGCTGACGGGCGAGGCGTCGATCTTCTTGGATCGAACGAGATACTTGTAAAAGCTTCGCAGCGTGGCCAGCTTGCGTGCCACGGTGGACTTCGCGTAGCCGCTGTTACGCATCATCGCCAGGTACGCGCGGATGGTTTGCGGCGTGATGGCCAGCAGGGCGGCGCTGAGGTCGGCCAGTTCTAGCGGGTCGGTTCGCTGAAGATCTTCGCACGTCAGTTCCCCGCCGCGATAGTCTTCGCCACCGCAGGCAGCCAAGAACAGGCTGAATTGTTCGAGGTCGGCTGTGTACGAGCGGATGGTGTGCGCCGAGAAGTTACGCTCGGAGTCGAGATGGTCCAGGAACCGGGTTGTTTCGGGCGCGTGTTCCATCGTGCAATAGTGTACGAGTTAGGGTTATCGGACGTAAGGCGAAAATTACTTCAGCCAAGATCGCCGGCGAGCAGAGAGGCGAGGGGGTTAATCCTTCAGCCAGTCTTGCGGGACGTGGAACAGGCGGATCTGCGTATTGTTCCCCATATCTTTGCTGATCCTACTGGTGGAGTGCAGAAGGAATAGTGATCCGTCTTTCGGCCAGAAAGAAGCAGTCTGGAAATGGCTGCCGCTCCAGAAAAGCGAATTGAGCATTGCAGAAGTTATTGAGACAGGCAATCGGTGGATCTGTCCGGTTCGAGTATTCAACATGCCTAGTGGGGCAACGACTTTTCCGCCTCTGAGTGTCACAATGGCAAGCCGACCATTGGGAGAGACGCTCTCCACTTCTACATCAGTGGGGATATCAATTACCAGGTCTTCCCGCATGCTAGCGGGGTCGAAACGCATCAGTTGCACGCCTTCATCATGCGTGGAGCCGACCAAACGGAATGCAAAGCGGTCGTCATTATCCCAGTAGGTATAATCGCTCCATCGAACCGCTCTCTCCTTGCCTGAGTTCAGGTTAAAAAAGTGTAACTGCTCATCTCCAGCAACGTTGTTGCCGGAGGCGAAGGCATACCGACAGCCTGGAGATAGCCGCCACCGATTATATTTTTGCGAAGTGACCAGGTAGCCGAGCCTGTTTCCCTGCGGGTCGAGGCGAAGAACGTGCAGGGCTTGGGGGACATTAACGTCATTGGCGTCTGGTGTGGTCAGTCCCCAAATGGTTAATGTTTGTTCGTCCGTCCAGAGACTTTTTCGCCATTCGATGTTTGCGTCTTTCAGCAGATCGAGGTGGTGTGTTTCCACCTGCCGGCTGTCCAGGTCGTAGATTCTCAGTGTCCTGTAGTTGCGATAATCATCGCCCTCCAACCAGCAGAGCAGCTTTCCGCCCGGCTGGAGACTTTTTCCAGGCTCGATGCTGATCTTTGGTGCGGTGGCGAAGTGATGTTCCTCGGAGGTCTGAAAATCGTATTCGAACAGTTGGTGTTCCTCGTCGGTATTGACAACCCGGATGATGCGAGATCGGTCCAACCACGCGGTGAAGGCCGTCCCTTCGTGTATGGGCAGTGTGATAGTCTCAAGCGAGTGCAGGTCCAGCACGCTTTGCGGATGGTCAATCAAAAACAGTTCGGCGGCCAGTGAGCCGTCATCTGCCCATATATACGGACCCATAAAAAGACTCACTTCGTCATCGAAATCCAACTCCGTAATGGCCCATTCATTGCTCTTGCCTCGTGCATAAACGAACAAAGTCGGAAGGATTACGCACAGCAAGATGATGACTTTTTGCAGTGGACTGAACTTCAGCCGAAAACCGGTCACCACTCCCGAGGCCAGGACCATCGCCACAAACAAAATCACAAGGCTATCGAAGGCGTACAGGGGAGCATCCAGAAACAAATGCGAGTTGATCGCCATGGGGATCAATCCCGTCGAACCAGTGACCAGAAACATAGCAAAACGCTGTTGGACGTCCAGACTGGCCAGTGCAAACAAGCAATAAACGAGCATGCCCGTTGCCGCAAGAGAAAGTATGACAACATTCATCGGCTCCCAATGACGGGCTGCGAACGGGAGCATAGCCAGGATTCCGGCCGGGATGCATACCAGCAAGGACCGCAGTCGGGGCGGAAGAATAATTCTTTTGGGGTTTTCCATTGCCCGCCTGGCGCGTTTGGAAATTTCAACGTCGGGGTTGTTGGCGATAATTGCAGGCAGCAATTTGCCAAGCACGAATGAAATGGGACGAATCCTGAATGTTCTTGCAGACCTATGAAAAATTAATTCGATTCCCTGGCGAGGTCGCCTACCAAGAATCACCTCGATCGGTGAGACCCGAATCCATGATTTTTGTATCTTGGTGATTTCCTGCCAACGTGTGAACTTCTTGCCGAAGCGAAAACCCTCATCAAACATCAGTATTTCTTTGGGCTTCCAGAAGTGGACGAGGCAGGATAATGCCAGCAATACAACTGGGAAACCGACCAGCCACAAGCGGGCATCCCCGTGAGCATATGGTAAGTAGAGTAATACGATTGCGATGACGGGAAGGTTAGCCCAGAGGATCGAGAAATAGGTTTGCGAATGGAAGCGGTATCTCGCCACGGCCGAGTCTTCGGGCGGATTGAAATCGGCTGGCGTTTCCAGCGGAATCGAATTGTCCACAGGCGTATGTTCCATGGTTTTGCTTTCTGCTTCGCTCGTTTGCGGCTCGTCTAATCGAATACTACAGGTTAATGCACTACCGTGACAAGTCACATCCGGCGCGATTTGCGACAAGTAACTTCCAGCCGCCTTCGGTGCTTGCAAACTGCGGGCGGGCGTGGAGAATCGGCTTCATGAGCGAGATTCCAAAGACATACTCCGGGCCGGGGCTGGTGGACATCCAGATCAACGGTTACGCGGGGTTCGACTTCAACGGACTGGCCACCGACTGGTCGGCCGACGTGCTGCACGCCATCGTCGCCAAGACCGCCCGGCGGGGGATCGCCGTGATGCTGCCCACGCTGATCACCGACGCAGACGAAGCGATGATCGCCCGCGCTAAGCGATATGCGGAGCTGGTCACAGCCGACGCGCAACTGGCGGCTGTGTTTCCCAAGCTGCACATCGAGGGGCCTTATATTTCGCCCGCCCAAGGCCCGCGCGGAGCGCACCGGCAGCAGCACTGCACCACACCCCAGTCGCACCCAGACCTGATCGCCCGTCTGCTCGACGCTGCCGGTGGGCGGATAGCCCTCGTCACACTCGCCCCCGAACTGCCCGGCGCGATAGAGCTTATTGGCCGACTGGCGGGGCTTGGAATTTGCCCGGCCATCGGCCACACCCAGGCGAGTAGCGCCCAACTGGCAGAAGCTGCCGCCGCCGGCGCGAAGCTATCGACGCATCTGGGTAACGGCTCGCACCAGATGCTGCCCCGGCTGGACAATTATGTGCAGACGCAGTTGGCCGACGATCGGCTCTTCGCCAGCTTCATAGGCGACGGCCATCACGTGCCGCTGACAACGCTGAAGAATTTCATCCGCGCCAAGACGCCGCAACGGAGCATCCTTATCAGTGACGTGATTTCCGCGGCCGACTGTCCACCCGGCGAGCACTTGCTTGCGGGCATGACGGTGATGGCTGCGGCGAATGGGCGATGTCAAAAACCTGGCGAGGCGAACCTGGCAGGCACGGCCGTGACGTTGGATCGCTCGGTCATTCAAGTGGCAAGCCAATGCGGCGTGAGTTTCGAGCGGGCGTGGGCGATGGCGTCGACTCAGCCAGCACAACTGCTGGGGTTGGAAGTCCCGGCCGAAGTCAGTGTGGAGATTTGTGAAGACGGATTCGCCGTAGTCTAGCACGGGAACTCATGAACTCAACGCGGGGGGACTCACGGCCCCATCGCGCCAAACTGAACGGCGGGTGCCGCTACGTGAAGACGGTGTAGCGTTGCGGCTGGTCGGCTGATTGCGACGTTGGGGCGACTGCGAAATCGCTTTCGGTGAAGCCGATTTTTTCGCGGACGATGTAGAGCGGGCGGGCCTTGGCCTCTTCGAAAATCCGCCCGACGTATTCGCCCAGGATTCCCATCAGTACGAACTGCGTGCCAAACAGGCCGACCACGAATGCCAGCAGATGCATCGTCGCGCCGGGGAAAATGCCGAACGGCCAGAGCAGTATCGATCCGATCGCGTAGGCGAACGCAGCAGCCAGCATCACTCCGCCAAGAAGGCCAGCCAGTCGTAGCGGGCGCAGCGAGAAGTTGAACACGCCCGCACCGGCCATTGAGAGCAGTTGCCCGAGCGTGTAGCTGCTGGCGCCGGAGCTACGTTTTTCGGCGACGTATGTCACGGATGTCTGGCGGAAGCCGACCCATCGCGTTAGCCCTCGCAGCAGTCGGGCGTGCTCGCGATGTTGTTTGATCGCGTCGACGGCCTTGCGGTCCAGCAGGCGAAAGTCCGCCTGGTCGGTCAGGTTCACGCCGGACACAGCCGACATCAGGCGGTAGACGGCCCGGCCCATAACCCGGCGGATGAACGAGATGCCCTCGGTGTCTTTGCGGACGGTGTAGACGACTTCGAAGCCTTCGCGCCAGCGTTCGACCAGATCGACGATCTTCTCCGGCGGGTGCTGGCAGTCGCCGTCCAGGCTGATGACGGCCTGGCCGATGGCGAAATCGTACCCGGCCGTGATGGCCAGTTGATGGCCGAAATTCCGCGAAAACGAAACCACCCGCACTCGCGGATCGTCCGAGGCAAATTTGCGGAGAATCTCTTCGCTGTTATCTTCCGAGCCGTCGTTGATGAAAACGATCTCGTACGATTCGCCCAGGTCTTCGGCTGCGGCTGTCAGGCGGGCGTAGAAATTCTCCAGCCCGTCCTGCTCGTTGTAGACCGGCACGACGAAGCTGAACGTAGGTGTGTTTGTATGGAAATCAGCCATGACAAAGGATTCTACGGCCTCGCGGTCTGGAGGCAACCGCTATTGTGTCTTCTATTAGAGAAAATCCTGTTTCACTCGTGCAATCAGGGCAGCATCGGAGCGGCGATCCCCGTCGCGCCAATGCCTGGGACACGTGTTTATATGGGCGTGGGCTCTACGGTGCAGGCTCAAGGTATTCGATGTGCAGGATCGGGGCGGTGTCGACATTGCTTGCGCCGCGCGATTTGGCGATGTGTTCGCCTGCTCCAGTGATGATAATTGTTATCGCATTGCCGCTTTGCCAGCCAGCCCGGTCCACCACTTCCTGCAAGACCGACGCGAAGTTCGGGGTCCGTTGGTAATTGCCGGATTCGCCAATTGTGTTCCATAAGGGGACAATCCAAATAGACGACGCGGCGGTTGTATCTCGGGAGGAAATATCGTCTGTCGCCAAGGACAAGGCCGTTGAATTGTCGGAGTCTTCGGCTCGGATCGTTAGGAACGTCATAGTCGAGCTCACGCCGTCGGCGGTGAATTGTATAGTTGCGTTATTGATCGTCGCGCCCTGTGGAATCGGTATGGTGACGTATCGCAGGGCTACCGTCTTGGACCCCAGCTGCAATTGTTCGCTGGTGAGGTCGATCGATCCATCCGAGTTTTCGATGCCGTCGTCACCGGATGCGCCAATTGGCATTTCGAATGTGACCGTTCCCTCCTGTCGATAGGTTGCAGTGAGCGTAATTGACGAGCCAGGCATGGTCACGGTTGTGTTGGAATCGTTGACGTTTGTGACGTATTGCGCGTCGCCTTCCCAGGCGTCGAATATCAAGCCGGTCGGGGCGGGGTCAGCCGAAATGCTGGCCGGGGCGCCTTCGGCATAGCTTCCGTCGCCGCTGCCGTTGTTAACGGCGAGCCAATATAGCTGAGGCCCCAGCGCCGGATCGGCGATCCCCGTCGCATCGTTGCCCATCCCAGGTCGAATGCAAGACAGGTCAGCCACATTGATCCGCCCATCGCCGGTCAGGTCGCAGCGAATCCGCACCGAATCGTTAGGATCTAGCAATTTAGTTCGCGCGTCGCGCACGGCCAAGAGGTCGGCCGAGTTGACGCGCAGATCGCCAGTAGCGTCACCTTCCAATGCCGTGACGATTCGATCGAGATCACCGGCCGCTTCGTTATCGGACTGATCCGTCACGCCGCTGAGATCAATCAGGTAGCGTGCGTAATCCGGCAGTGACGGCGTGAACGAGACTTCCACGATTTCGTCGAACGATCCGGCTTCGCAGGAGATCATCACGCCGCTGAGGTCTACAGCCAGGCCGTTGGAATCCAGCCCGGAAACGCGGATGACCGCCGTGGCCAGGCTTATCGGATCGATCGGTTCGCTGAATTCCAGCACGAGTTTGCTTAGCCCGCCGCTTCGCGGCTCGCAGAAACTGCCATCGTCAGGAATATCCAGCAGGGCTTCGCCGACGCCCCGGCCGTGAGTGTTGGCCGAACGCCAGGAGAGAATAGTCGGCGGTTCCAGATCGCCAGGGACGCCGGCAAAGGAACCGGTCGCAGCGGCCTCTATGGGCGAGGTGAAGATGTCGTTGCCGTCGAAACGCAGCACGGTCGCATCGGTGATCAGGAACTCCGTCTGTAGCGGATCGCTGGACTCGAAGTAGGCGATGCGAGCGTCGGTCTCCAGGCCTTCAAACTGCCATACGCCCGTGCCCTTATGAAAAAGCATCAGGTCGTCACCCAGCCGGAAGCCGACCAATTGGCCGACCTCGATTCGCTGAACCTCCGGCGAGGGCGTGGACGAACGCCGAGGATACAGAATGTTCAGGAACGTGCCCCGGTCCACCTGCTGAGGATTGGTTAGCGTGAGTTTTCGCCATATGCTGAGGTTGGTGGAAGTGCTGAAGTCCACACTGGCCGGGTCGATCGTGAATATATCGAGGTGGGCCGAGCCCTGAATGACGTGGTGGTCGGGCGCGACGGTGACAGCGCTGTTCTCGTCGTCGGTCTGGAGCAGCCATTGATAGCTGTGCGTAGACGAGTTCTGTTTCAGATCGTCCACGACTACCACATAGGCATCTCGGCCGGCCTTGCGGATGAACAGGAAATCGCGGTAGGCATGTTGCATCGAGCCCAGCGGCCCTTTGGCATACGCGACGGTCATGTCGGCCTGGACGTGATCGACGTAGGGCGAGGAGGTCATCGTTCCGGTCGTGCCGGCCTCGTGGGCGTAGTAGACCGGGCCGCTGTATTCGACCTGGCCTTTGCCGTCGATCATCACCTGGCTGTGCGCGCCGGCGGTCTTGGAGTAATTGCTGGCTGCCGAGCCATACGAACCGCCCAGAGCCTTGTCCACCACCAGGCGATCACCATAGGCTTTGATCGTGAAGTTGCCCTGACACGGATGCCCGTGCCACGCCATGAACGGCCCGGATCGCATGGCCAGCTGCACGTCGTCGGTATTGTTGTAGCCGGTCCGCATTACCGATACGACGCTGAGGCCCGGGCTCAGGTGCGAATCATCGTAGAATCTGTCGGCCAGCATCAGGCGCGGCTCGTCGGGTGTTTGGACGCTCATCGTCGGGTCGTACGTGGTGACCACAGCAACAGGCATCATGTGTTCCCAGCCCCAACCGCTCACCTGGCTGGAAGTGCCGCACGACATATTCTGGAGATACCATTGCGCCATCGGATCGCGCAAATACGTGGCCGACACCAAACCCAGCAGCGGATCGTTCCCGCTGCCAGCGTCACCAAAAGTCGGATACCCCGAACCGCCCGGTTCGAGAAGGGTCATGCGGTAGTCCAGCAGCCGCGTCAGCCAGGTCGCCTGCGGAGTGAAAATGTCATCTCCGGTGGCGGTCTTCAGCGCCATGCCGAAATAGATCGCCTTGGTGTAACCGTTATTGTAATAGCCGAAATCTTCACCGCTGCCCTGGAGGTTTATCCTCGCGATCCATTTCATGCCGTCCAGCCACTGGTCGGGCCATTTGTGATCGTCCCGCAGTGCAGTCGCAACCATGCCGTGTGCGGCGCCGATCCACGGAATCCAGTTGTCCACGCCCGAATCCGTGGCTAAAGTCATGGTATAGAGGTAAAGGCGGTTGGCTTCGATGGCCAGGAACTGGCGGATCTCATCTCGCTTGGCAGCCGGCATGCGGTGATACATCCAGTCGTAGGCCAGGGCGATCATCGAAATTGTTGTGCCTCGCCCGAGGATGTTCCAATACCCGCTTGCATGACTGTCGATAGGGTTGTCGCTTGCGGTCCAGCTCATAACCGTGTCGATCATGCGGATCACTGCATCGTAGTAATAATCGTCACCGGTCATGGCGTAGACGAAAGCGGTCTGCACGATCGAGCGGGGGACGGTATGGCTGGATTGCCCCGGCTGCCAATACGTGCCATTATTGTCGTGGGCACTGATGTACGAAGCCGTTTGCCCGACCATGTAGTCGTAGCTGATTTTCTCAATGCCCGCCGACGCTATCCGCGACTGCAATGTCGCCACGTCCGCTGCGGTGTACATCATGCTCGGGTGCGTGGTGGCAGGAACGGCGACGAACTCGTCGGCTTCCTTCCGCTTGGCCAGCAGCATGCGAAGCAGCAGCAGCCGCCCGGTCGAATCTGTGATGCGCATCGGTACGACGGTCTGGCCGGATGGGATCTCGATGAGATAACACGAGAGGCTGCCGAAACCGCCCCAGTGGTCGATGTTGGTGACGGCCGGCAGAGCTATCCAGTTCCCGTCGACCTGGTACGACACCACGGCCGTGTTTGACCCACCGAACTCTCGCCAAAACCGTGTGGCGAAGACGTACTGGCCCGGGCCGGGAACGGTGAAATCCCAACGGACGTCGGACCATGATTCTGCGTAGGCAAATTCCTCGGCCACCGTTCCGGCGCCGTACGCGTAGGCCTGCGAACTGTAAATGGGATTCTGGATGCTGCCGTTGTGCTCGCCGAAGCTGTTGTCGAAATCGTTGGCGTCGCCGTCTGGGTCTACCGTGTCGCCCGAGGCTGCGCTCCAGTGCATGAAGCCGGGCGTGACCATGTCCACCTGCTCGCCGAACAGGTCGGGGCTGACGAGGGTGTTGACGGTCTGGGCTGGGGCGGCGCTGCTGAGGGCGAGTAACACACCCAGCGCGATCAGGCAACCTGGTGTCGTGACTGCAGTCGTTCGAATACGCATGGCTTCCTCGTGTAAATACACTTGCGCAGCAGCATACAAGCCGGCGTCGGCTCGAATTAGTTCGTTCCCTCTCCGTGGGACGGCGTCCTCCATCCGGGCGGCCAGGGTTCCCTTTCGCCCAGGGAACTCTTGTCAGTTGTCACTGGCTACGACCAGTTCCCTATAGATATAGTTTATTCGCAATTGCCGTTTTTGCCAAGTGTAATGACCAGAGCAAGGCCCGCTAAATCGCATCGCCCTGGCCGCCCGACGTGCCGAAGGAATCCATGCGGGGTGCGAAACCCGTAGTTAATAGTGTTGGCTCCATAATCCATTTCTACAATGAGTTGCCTCTATCCACGGCAGGCGGGTAAAATCTCCCGCGAGGACGCGCCATGGCAGCCGAGCAGAGACAGGTATATTATTCGGGAACGGTTCAGGGGGTTGGTTTTCGATTCACTGCCTGCCGGGTCGCCGCCGGCTACGACGTAACCGGATACGTTCGCAACCTGCACGACACGCGGGTCGAGTGCATCGTGGAGGGGGATCGGCGCGAAATTGACAGGTTCCTGGCCGAGTTGGCCGGTGCGATGGGCCGCTACATTCGCCAAAAGGTCGAAAACACGTTCCCCGCCACGGGAAAGTACGCAGGCTTTAACGTTCGTTATTGACCGATATTAGATGATATCGCAGATGCCTGACTACGACACAACCCGATACCTGACACCTCGCAGCGTCACCTGGGGCAGCATTGTGGTCAATGCGCTCATGACGGCTGCGAAAATCACGGCTGGTTTCCTTTCTGGCAGCCATGCTATTTTTGCCGACGGCCTGCACAGCGCATCGGACATGGCGACCGACGTGGCGGTTCTGACCGGGCTTCGCGTGGCCAACAAGCCCGCAGACCGCAGCCATCGTTACGGCCATCGCCGCGCTACGACGCTGGCTGCGATGTGTGTCGGAGCGATCCTTCTAATGGCAGGCGGATGGATTGCCGTCAGTTCGATCCGTCGGCTGCAGGAGGGGGCGACGAGCATCGATGCGGGGCTGCCGTTCTGGGTGGCGCTGGCTTCGGTGCCGGTAAAGGAACTGCTATTCCGCGCGACCAGACTTGTAGGGCGACGCGAGAACGACCTGTCGTTGCTGGCCAATGCGTGGCATCACCGGACCGACGCGTTCACATCGATCGCGGCAGCGGCCGGGCTGGCTGGCGTGCTGCTGGGCGGGCCCAAGTGGCGATTGCTGGACTCGCTGACCGGGCTCGTGCTGTCCGCATTTTTGATGCTGGTTGCGATACGAATCATTCGAACCAGTGCGGGCGAGATGATGGACCGGGCACCGAGCGACGAGACGCTGGCGGGCATTGAGCGGGCGGTCGGCAAGACTCAGGGCGTGCGCAGTTACCATGCGATCCGGGCCCGGCAGGTCGGCGGCAAGGTAGAAATGGACATCCACGTCCAGGTCGCCCCCGAGTTGACCGTTCGCGAGGGGCACGACATTGCCTCACAAGTCAAGCATGCGGCGATGGCGGCCGACCCGAGCGTCGTCGAAGTGATCGTCCACATCGAACCGGCGCAAAGCTGATTTTGCCAAAACCTATTCGTCGTGGGCGGCGCTTGAACCTCGCGTGGATCGCATGGGGCACAGGCTGCGATTGTAAGGTTTTTTGGCCTCGATCACGTCGCGGATGAATTGGCGGAATCGCTGGGCTGGCTCGCCCCAGTCGGCACATTCGTCCATGCGAGCGAGGGCGTCGGTGGTTAGCAGGCCGCTACGGTAGGTCAACTTGAAGGCCTCCTTGATCTGCCGGCGGTCTTCGGTGGTGATTTCCGGATTGCGGCGAAGCCCAATGGAGTTGAGCCCATGTATATGGTTGATGCCCGCCACCATGCAGAACGGCGGCACGTGGGTGCCGATGCCTGAATTGCCGCGCGTCATCACGCCCTCGCCCACCCAGACGAACTGATGCACCACGACGTGTGCGGACAGAAACGTGCGGCGTCCGATTCGACAGTGCCCGGCTAACAAGGCGCTGTTGGCGAGGACCGCGTCGTCTTCAACGATCGCGTCGTGTCCTGCGTGCGAGCAGGCCATCCAGTAACTGCGGTTTCCAATGACGGTAGCCCCGCCGGCTTTGCTGCCCCGCGAGATCGTCACGCCTTCGCGGAAGACGTTTCCATCGCCGATGCGCAGATGCGAGACGGTTTTGGGGTCGAAACTCAGGTCTTGCGGCTCGCCGCCCAGCACGGTGTGCGCGTCGACCAGGTTGTCCGTTCCGAGCGTGGTGTGGCGTCGGACGATCACATATTCGCGCAGCACGCAACCCGGGCCGATCTCTACGTCAGATTCGACGACGCAGCCAGGGCCTATCTCAACGTCGTCGGCAATTATCGCGGCTGGGTTGATGACGGCGGTCGGATGGATTTTCGGCATTGGTGTACTCCTGTATGAAAACGTATCTTTCTGGCGACAGTATTACCAGCCCGGGCATTTTTGGCAAGCCGGCGATGCGGATTGCGCCCGCCAGTTGCGACGGTGGCTTTCGGCTGGGCGGCAGGGGTGGTATAATCGGACGACTTCAAGAAGGATGCGCAGTGCTATGGTTTCCCTGAACGAACTGTTACGTCCCTATGCTTGCATGGCAGATCAGTGGCTCGGCCGCTGGCTGATCGAGCAAGGCACTCCGGAGGCGCTGGCTGAGGCAATGCGATATTGTGCCTTGAGCGGCGGCAAGCGGTTGCGCCCGGCCCTGGCTGCCATGGCGGCCGAGGCGGTTGGCGGCAAACCCATTGCTGATATCGCGCCGGAATCGGCCGAGGCGGTCGGCCGGGCAGCGGTGGCAGTCGAACTGGTGCACTGCTACAGCCTGGTTCACGACGACCTGCCGTGCATGGACGACGACGAGCTTCGCCGCGGCCAGCCCACGGCGCATGTAAAATATGGCGAGGCGATGGCCTTGCTGACAGGCGACGCGCTGCTGACGCGGGCGTTCGCCGTGTTGGGCGAGTCGTCCAGCCCCGTAGCCGCTGCGTTGGTTGGCGAGTTGGCTCGCGGAGCCGGCCCGGCCGGCATGGTCGCCGGTCAGGTCGCCGATCTGCAACTTTGCGACGTGCCCGCCGGCGCTGATGGCCTGAGCTACATTCATCGGCGCAAGACAGCCGCCCTGATTCGCGCCTCCGCCCGGATGGGTGCGATGTGCGTCGGCGCAGGCGGCGAGGCGTTGCAGGCAGTGAACGATTATTCCGAGTCGATCGGACTGGCGTTTCAGTTGGTCGACGATCTGCTGGACGTAACCGGCCGCGCCGAGACTATCGGCAAAACGCCAGGCAAGGACCAGGCCAGCGGAAAACGAACGTACGTGTCCGAACTCGGGCTTGAAGCTACGCGAGATCTGGTCGACCAGACCACCGCCCGAGCCATACAGGCGGTGTCGCCCCTGGGCGCCGGCTGCGAAAAACTTTTAACACTAGCCAAGTTGCTGGCCGAACGAGGCCACTGATTGTTATGAACGAAGAATCCATACTTGATCGAATTTCTTCGCCGCACCAGTTGAGGCGGCTGAGCGAAGAGCAGCTTACGCAACTTGCCGAAGAGATGCGGCAGCGGGTCATCGACGTTGTCAGCCGACAGGGCGGGCACCTGGCCAGCAACCTCGGCGTCACCGAACTGACCATCGCGCTGCATCACGTGTTCGACTTTACGAGCGATCGGTTGCTGTGGGACGTTGGGCACCAGTGCTATGCGCACAAGATGCTCACCGGGCGAGCGAAAGATTTTTCCACCCTGCGGCAGGCGGGTGGGCTTAGCGGGTTCCCCGCACCCTCAGAGAGCCCTTACGACCTGTTCGCGACCGGCCACGCTGGGACGGCGATTTCCACTGCGGCTGGTCTGGCCTGGGCCGACAAGGCCAGCGGTACCGACAAGAAAACCGTAGCCGTCGTCGGCGACGCCGGAATCGTCAACGGCCTGTCGTGGGAAGCGATCAACAACATGACGCTGCTCAATCGCCAGTTCATGATTATTCTGAACGATAACTCGATGGCGATCGACCGCACGCAGGGCGCCATGGCCAAGGCGTTGGATCGCGTGCGGATGACGCACACCTACAGCGATCTGAAGCACTCGGCCGAGAATTTGCTGCACCGCATTCCGCTGGGCGAAGAAATCGGCGAGGCGCTTCAGCACCTCAAGAGCGGGCTCAAGAGTACGCTGCAGGGAACGCCCCTGTTCGAGTCCATGGGGCTCGCTTACTTCGGGCCGGTGGACGGCCACGACGTGGGCGGGCTGATTCGCGTGCTTCAGCGACTGTCCCAGATCGATCAGCCGGTGCTGCTGCACGTGCATACACAGAAGGGTCGCGGCTGTCAGTACGCCGTCGAAGACCCCTGCCGATTCCACAGCCCCGCAGCCTACGAACACAAGGGCGATCAGGCTATCATGACGCCCCGCGACCGCCCGACGTGGACGAAGTTGTTTTCCGAGACATTACGAGAGTTGGCCAAGGAAGACGAACGCATCGTTGCGATCACGGCTGCGATGTCCGACGGGACTGGCCTGGCGCCGTTCCGCGAGGAGTTCCCCGAGCGATACATCGACGTCGGCATCAGTGAATCGCACGCGGTGGCGATGGCTGGGGGCATGGCCAAGGCGGGCTATCGCCCGGTCGTGGCGATCTACTCCACGTTCATGCAGCGGGCCTTCGACCAGGTGTTCGAAGAGGCGGCGCTGCAGAAATTGCCCGTACTGCTGTGCATGGACCGTAGCGGACTGGTTGGCTCGGACGGGGCGGTGCATCATGGCTTCGCCGATATTGCCTACCTGCGCCCGCTGCCGGGAATGGTGCTGATGGCGCCCGCCGACGGACCCGAGATGAAGGGCTCGCTTGAATTCGCACTGTCGCTGGACGGCCCGGCCGCCATTCGCTATCCCCGCGACGAAGTGCCCCAAGACCTGCCCGGCGACTGCCAGCCGTGGCGGCTGGGAGAGGCTCGCGTTGTGCGCGAGGGCGACGCCGGAACATTCCTCTGTTATGGCACGATGGTCGAGCCCGCCATGGTCGCCGCCGAGATGCTCCAAGCCGAACAGGGCATTGAAGTCGCCGTGGTCAACGCACGTTTCGCCAAGCCGCTCGACGCCACGCAGATCACGCGACGGATATCCGGAGCCAAGCCCGTTCTGGTATGCGAGGACCATGCGATGGTAGGCGGGTTCGGATCGGCGGTGTTGGAAGTGGCTGCCGCAAGAGGACTGAATACATCGAACGTCCGGCTGCTGGGGATTCCCGATCGGTTCATCCCCCACGCCCGTCGGCAGGAGCAACTCACCGAGGCGGGTCTCGATGCGATCAATCTCGCGGTGACCATGAAAGATATGATCCAGCACCCTGCCGACGCGAAACGTTATCTCTGACTTCGTCGCCGGCCGTGCCGCACGTTATTCGATGAGCATGGCGTCGCCGTAGGAGAAGAACCGATACTCCATTCGCCGCGCTTCGGCGTAGGCGTCGAGGATCATCTCTCGCCCGCCAAGCTTGCCGGGGCTGCAGAACGCCGACACCAGCATCAGCAGCGTGCTTTTCGGCAGATGGAAGTTCGTGATCATCGCATCGACGGCATGAAACTCCGCCGGCGGGTAGAGAAACAGTTCCGTCCAGCCGCTTACGGCTCGCAGTTGCCGGCCGGGGTTTGCCCGGACGGCCGATTCCAGAACGCGAACCGACGTCGTGCCGACCGCCACTATTCGCCGGCCTTGGGCTTTGGCGGCTTGCAGCGTCGCGGCCGTTGCTTCGGGCAGCTCGTACCACTCACTGTGCATCTTGTGCTGGGTGAAGTCTTCGCTCTTGATCGGTGCGAACGTGCCCAATGCAACATGAAGCGTTACGCGAGCGGTTTCGATGTTTTTTTCGGCGAGGCGAGCGAACAGTTCTTCGGTGAAGTGCAGCCCGGCCGTCGGCGCAGCGACCGCCCCCGGGCGGGCCGCGTATACCGTCTGGTATCGCTTGCGGTCTTGCGGGTCCTGGGTGCGGTCGGTCCGTCGAATGTAGGGTGGCAGGGGGGTCGCACCGGCTTGCTGAAGCACTTCCATCGCACCGGCAGGCGGAGTTACCGCCACTTGCCACTTGCCCTGTCCGCAGTCGGCCAGCAGTTCCAGTTCCACTCCATCGCAGCCGAGCAGGGTCAGGCGTTCGCCTGGCTTGCATCGACCTGCGTTACGCAGCAGAACCTTCCATCTCGCCATCTCGGTTTCGCGGAGGAACAGGCCATCCACTTTGCCGCCAGTGTGCCGCCTGCATGCGAACTTGGCCGGTACGACCTGGGTGTCGTTGAGCACCAGCAGGTCTCCCTCGCAGAGCAGGTCGGGCAATTCGCAGAATCGGTGATGCTCGATCCGTCCGCCAGTGCGATTCAGCCGCATAAGCCTGGACTGGTCGCGCTCTTCCAGGGGCGTCTGTGCGATACGGTCCTGCTCCAGCGGGTAGTCGAAATCATGAATAGTCTGGTTCATAACCTATTACCAGGGATGTAGGTATAGCTTAATCATTTGGGTCGAAGCAAGCCGCCTCATCACCATGCTCACACTGCATCGTATAAAATCGCCTGCATTTACTTCAGGCCATCAAACGATTTTACTCAGAGGCTACGCAGGTTATCCACAGGTTTTTCACTAAAGGCTTTTTCGTGGACGCACATTATTCGGAATTTTGAAACACACTTATCCGGCATTCTTGCTGGTAATTGCACAAGTTAGTCGCCAGTTTTGTCGATATACTTGGAACTGGTCAATTGTTTCTTATTTACACGAGCCGCGGATGCGAATGGGCGTACAGAATATTGAAAAAGCAGTCAGGCGAATCGCCGAAATGGATCGCACTGGCTTGGTCCGCATGCTACGCGGAATGACGTGTAAGTTCGAATTGGACTTCACGGATGATTATCTCCGTGACGTCAGCATCGAGCGACTCCGCCACATAGCCGTCGCCGCCTGCCTCCATGCGAACAGCCGGGCCAGGCGCGACACGGCCTGACGTACCTTTCCGAAACGAACCCCTCTGCAATTCATTCACTTCCTTGTGGTTGATCTACACCGATTCCGAGGCCTCGCTTCGTTTGCCGATGATGGCGATTCCGAGCCGGTCCGCCAACTCCAGTGTAACTGGCTTGTCGGCGATGAGCGTTTTGTTGGCTTCGACAACCACACACTTGCAGCCGGCGTCTTCGAGATGGCGGATCGTGTTGGGGCCGATGGTGGGCACGTCGAATCGCATGTCCTGACTGGGCCGGGCGACTTTTACGAACGTCCAACCGCCAACGCGGCACAGCTGGCCAGCCCGGCGGACCATAGCATCCGTGCCTTCCATCGCCTCGACGGCGATTATGTCTCGCTCTTTGACGGCAAGGGCCTGGCCGATATCCAACTCGGCGCTGGCCCGCGCGATTCGCCAGCCGAATTCCACGTCTTCTTTCGCGCCGGCTGGAACGGCCGTGTTGGTCATCAGGCCTTCATCTGCCAGATGCTCTGTGCAGTATTTTGTGCTGCTCACGAGTTCGATTCCTTCCTTGCGCAATTCATCGGCTACAGCCAGCAGGACTGCATTGTCTCGTTTGTCCTTGCGGAGCGTCCTATACCACAGCCAGGCCGTGCGAAAGTCCGGGACGTTCCGAACCACCCGCATCGGTAGATACATCTTTTCCTTGCGGACGCCACCGATCATGATTGCTTCGGTAACCCCGTGGCGATGGAAAAAAGATATCCACTTGCCCAGCCGCGTCAGAGGCGCCCAGGTGAAGTTGTCTGCCTGGTCGGCCAGCCGTTTGGAGGCTGCTCCGCGCAGGCCCACTATCGCCACGGATCGCCCGGCCTTTTGCACCCCCGAGGCCACCAGGAACGGCAACCGACCGTCGCCGGCAACCAGGCCAACGGGTGAGGTGCTTTCGGCCATCAGTTACTCTCCCGATCGGACGGGGGAGGCTTTCGAAGGCCCAGTTTTTCCTGTAATTGCTCGACCTGCTTGTTGAGTTTCCTCAAAACCTGTCGCATTTCCGGCAGTTTGGTCGCGGCCAGCAGGGTTCGCTTGGCCTCGGTTCTCGGTATTGCGGGGCTGCCCAGCACTTCCAGGCCCGGCGCGACGTCGTTGATCACGCCGGCCTTGGCGCCAACCTTCACGCCGTCACCGATCGTTACGTGGCCGACCACTCCGCACTGGCCTGCGAATACGCAGTAATTGCCCACGTGCACCGACCCGGCCAGCCCGGCCTGGGCGACCATCAGGCAGTGCTCGCCCATATGCGTGCCGTGCCCGATCGCGATAAGGTTGGAAAATTTCGTGCCCGCGCCGATGATCGTCGCGCCCATTGTGGCCCGGTCGATTGTGCAGCAGGCGCCGATCTCGGCGTCCGAGCCAATTTCCACCCACCCGGCCTGCGGGATCTTCTCGTGGCGGACCACGCCGTCTTCGCCCGGATGCGTTGCGTAGCCGAACCCGTCATGTCCGATCGACGAGCCGGCGTGGATCGTTACGCGGTCGTGGAGAATCGTGCCGTCGTACAGCGTGACATTAGGGTAAACAATGCAGTCGGCGCCGATGCGGCAGCGTGGGCCCACGTACACGCCGGGATAGATCACAGTCCCATCGCCTATCTCGCAGCCAGGCCCGACAGTCGCGAATTGTGCGATGCGGACGCCTTGGCCCAGCTTGGCCGTCGGGTCGACGGCTGCTCGCGGGTCGACGCCCTCGAACTCCGCCTGGCGGAATCCGTAAAACAGCACCATCGCCTGGCGAAAGGCGAAGTAGGCATCTTTGCAGCGGATCAAGCCGGCGGTGACCTTCTGGCCGCGCTTGTAGTCTTCCCCAACGATCACAGCCGCCGCCGAAGTGCCGGCCATGTGTTTGTTGTATCGCGCGTTGGCTAGGAAACTCACCTGGTCCCCCGAGGCGTCTTCCAGCGAATCCACGCCGCGGATGATCTGTGAGCCATCGCCTTCCAGCGTGCCGCCCAGCTCGGCTGCAAGTTGAGCAAGTGTGATTTCCATTGGTTCTTTCATATTATTATGGCGTTCGCAGTCTATCGTTCGCCGAGGCGACCATCGCGCAGGTGCAGTACTCGGTCGGCCAGGGCTGCGATCGACGAATCGTGCGTCACCATCAGCACCGTTTGCTTCAATTCTTTGTGAAATTCTCGCATAACATCCAATATCTGCTTGCCCGTCTTGCTGTCGAGATTGCCCGTCGGCTCGTCGGCCAGCAGCAGGCTGGGGCGGTTGATCATCGCCCGTGCGATGGCCACTCGTTGTCGTTCCCCGCCCGATAGTTCGCTGGGGCGGTGGCGCAGGCGATGGGACAGCCCCATGCGATCCAGCAGCTCGGCCGCTCGGGCATGGGCGGCGCCTCGCCGGCCGGGCCAGGCCAGCACCGAACAATTCACCTTGGTCGGAAGCAGCACATTTTCCAGTACGCTAAGTTCGGGCAGCAGATGGTAGAACTGGAAAACGAAGCCGATGTCGCGACAGCGAATGCGATTTTGTTTCCGGGACGAAAGGCTGTTCACGTCGACACCCGCAAGCTTCAGCTCGCCTTTGTCGGCCAGGTCCAGCAGGCCCGCCAAGTGCAACAGCGTGCTCTTGCCGCTGCCAGACGCGCCGATGATCGCCACGAACTCTCCCTGTTGAATATCGAAGCTTAGCCCGCGCAGCACGTTCAGCTTCGAAGGGCCCATTCGATACGACTTATGCACACCGCGAAAGTGGATGGCCGGGTCACTCATATCGTAATGCCTCCACCGGCTGCATTCTTGCGGCGCGAATCGCGGGGAGAATCGCCCCGACCAGCCCGGCTAAAACCGCGCCGATCATGATCAGCACTGCCGGCAGCAACTCGACCTCGTTGGGGATCTTCTCGAACAGGAACCATTCCTTCGACCAGACGCGGAAGCCGAACCAGTAATCGATCGCGTCCTGGATGGGGTTGATGTATCGCACGAAGTAGTACCCGCCCACGCAGCCGAGAATCGCGCCGACCAGTCCGATCATCGCGCCGTACGCCAGGAATATCTGCGCCACTCCGCCGCTGGATGCCCCGACCGTCTTCAGCACGCCAATGTCGCGCGTCTTCTGCACTACGATGGTGTAGAAAATCACGAAGATCAGCACCACCGACACAAGCGAAATGATTCCGAACATCGTCACCACCAGCGTGCGCTGCTGCTGGATTGGGGCGATGATTTGTTTCTGCCGCTCTCGCCAGGTCGTGGCTCGAACGTTCGATCCTGCAACGTCCGGGTACCTGGTCTCGAAGTCACTCCATAGCTTGTCGATTTTGTCCGCGACGGCCTGGAGTTTCCTGCCGTTGGCGTATTCGGGTTTGACCTTGATCTGGATCTGGCTGCAACGTGCGGGGGTGACCACCTCGTTGGTTTCCGCGTCGTATTCTACGGTCATGTTGTTGAGCCGCTGGAGCGTCTCGAACGGTATGTAGACCATTTCGCGGTCGATTGTGGATACGTCGGTCTTGCAGTCGTCGATGATTGTGAACACGCCGCGAGATGGCGAGATTTCTGTGGTGCTCCATCGTCGGCCCAGCGGGGCCAGAAACAATTCCATCTTGCTGCCGGGCACGACGTACCGAACGGTTTCGCCCTCTGGCGTTCGGCGGTTCAGTGAGGGAATACCCGTTCCGAGGATCATGCGGCCGGAAGGCTCCATCACGCCCGATCGCCAGCGGAGGTCATCGAGCTTTTCTTCCATCTGCTCGATTTCGTAGGTCATCTCGCCGCCGGATTTGGCGTATGCGGCCGCGAGCTTGTCCTGAATTTCTCGTAGTGGTTGCTGGTGCGGTATGGCGGCTTCCAGTGTCATCGCCGCCGGCCTCTGCCAGGCGTCGATCGCCCCTCGTAGCGATAAAACCAGCTTCATCAAATCGGTATCGGCGGGTTCGTCTGGTGTGATTTCTTTTCGCTTGCGATCCAGGATTTTCTGCGTGGCGGCGGTTTCTTCGCGTAGCGCAGCCAGCAGGCGATCGAACGGCGGATCGAAGGTGGGTTCTGTGTCGCGTTGAAAATGCAGCCCCTTGGCGAACTCGGTCACCTTCGCCTGGTCGGGCAGGCGGATGCCTGCGATCCGCACAAACCGGCGATAGTCGACCCCGACAGTGTCGCTGAGAATTCCCATCGTCAGGATGATAGGTGAGCACGCTTCGACTTCGGGCACTTCGGCGGTGACTTCTGCGATGAACTCGTCGTATCGCGCGACGCCGGACAGGCTGGCCGCATCGACTACTACATCACCGAACAGTCCCTTGGCCGCCTGCTCGATCTTGTCCAAAAAGCCGTTCATCACGCTGATGACGATGAGCATCATCGCTACGCACAGCGCAACGGCGAGCACCGCGAAGTACGCGATGATTCGGCTGCGAAGATATAGCAGGCAAAGAAAGAGCTTATACATTTGTCGCCCAATGCCGCCGGCCGGTCTGCCGGGGTGCGGCGGCTGATTAAGTCGGCCGAAGCATCGGGAAAAGGATTACGTCCCGAATGCTGGCCGTGTTCGTTAGCAGCATGATCACGCGGTCGATGCCGATACCCAGCCCGCCGGCGGGGGGCATGCCGTGACGCAACGCCGTAATGAAATCTTCGTCCATCACGCGCATCGTTTCGTTCTCCGCCTCGCCGCGAAGCTGCTGGCGGAAGTTCGCTTCCTGGACGGCCGGGTCGTTCAATTCGGTGTAGGCGTTGGCGATTTCCATCCCGGCGATATACAGCTCGAACCGCTCGGCGATTGCGGGGTTGCCCACCTTGCGGCGCGTCAGCGGGCAAAGCTCGGCCGGGTAGTCCATTACGAACGTCGGCTGGATCAGATGCGGCTCGACCAGTTCCTCGAACACTTCGTTGATGACGACGGCGTCGTCTTTATTCTCGGCTTCGATGCCCAGGCTCTTGGCCTTGGCGCGGACCGCGTCAATGTCGTCCATCGCCACGCCTGCGTGCTCGGCCAGCAGGTCGGCGTACTTCGCACGACGCCAGGGCATGGTGTAATCGACTTCGATCTCGCCGAAGGGCAGCTT
>SDBT01001143.1_pt1 | contig 45778 bp, 61 predicted proteins | sample 2277101 | NCBI WGS metagenome assembly SDBT01 (sample SAMN10404973, study PRJNA504765) | marine sediment metagenome | isolation source: marine sediment core GS10_PC15, 103 cmbsf | place: Arctic Ocean: Southern Knipovich Ridge | collected 2010 | reverse complement strand
TCAAATTTGATGCAAAGTATGTTGAGTGTTTCGCGCTTATCGTGTGCTGCTAGGCGTTTCGTAAAATTCTGAGTCATTTTGCCACCTCGTTTGTTCCGTCCTATGCCCCTATTATACCATGAAACAGGGGCATAGAGTCGGTTTTTCGTTTGTGCATACTGCACAATATTACGCTATAACAGTATGTCGATTATTAGCCGTTGGATACCATAGGCGATAGAGTCGCTTGCCCCAAAAAACCGGGCAAAATTATCAGAAAACTCCACTATGGTTATGGGCAGAGTCCACTCCGAGTCAAGGCGCGTTAGCGCCACAATGAAGCGCGGGAAGTATACCGCGTTATCCCAATTCACAACATAGGTCAGATAGTAGTACAGCAACATGTGTTATTACCTCAGATATTCCTACAAGATAAGATGCTCTATGATGTCATACGTCATTTATTCTTATCATAGCACTCCATACAATAGTCAGTGTCCCACAGTGAGTGAATATTTTCCATGTCCACATAGTCAGCCCCACAATGGTCACAGTTCATACTACTTGGATACCCTTCCAGATACGCCTCACTGTGTACATTGTACGCGCATGACTTGCAGAGTCCATAGTCCCAGATATAACCAAGATTCTTGTCGTCCGTAAATTCTTGATTACACTCATCGCAGTCTGTATAGTCGTAGTGCATACTACCATATATCGACTCTGGTCGCTCACGCTTTACATATTCCATAGCGGTATTTTTATGCGCTACGAAGAAACGACGGAATTTTGCTAGTTGCGAAAGTAGAACGCTTGTTCTGGTATACGAGTCTTGAAAGTGATAATTTTGCATACCACATCCAAAATTGACGCCGTTAGCGCCTAAGTGACTCATGTCTACTATGTCGCTATAACTACCGATGCCCACGTCGAGTCCGAAGTTTTCAAGTTCAGCGCGCATCGCTATGCTGTCATACTGATACAATACATTATCAGCGCCGCCACGATCAAAAGAGAAAATCCAGTTATACGTTTTGGATGGGTGGAAGTACTGACCAGTGGAACGACCACGTTCTTCGTTATCGGTTAATAATATGTCGATATTACCTATATGCGTCGGTATATAATGACATACTAAGAACGCGCCGAGTCGATTGTCAAGCGTGGGCGAATGTAGCTTGCCGCGAGTGCGACGTGTAGGGGCTGGCGCTTGCACTGTATCCAAGTGTGCTACGCCTAGCACATCGCTTCCATTGTTGATATAGGTCAATTGTCCATCTGGCGTATCCATAGTGACTCCGCCCATGTGGTAACGAATCTCAGTTTGATGACTTTCCGTGTAAGACGATAGTACCTTGATGTCGATCCTATTCATCGCTATTATCTCCTGTGCTATTATATGGCGTAAGTGAAAGCGTTATCTGTGGTGCTGGCAATTATACTCTTTCGGATTCGCGTATGATTGATAGATGATAATCTTGCAAGCTTGGCATTAAGCCCGATTCAACGCGCATCAAGGCTAATTCCATGCGCGCATTGCGTGACAAGCGTCTAATGTCGCCTATAGTTTGCCTAAAATTCGCGTGCCTACTTCTGTCGTACGGTAGGACGTCAGAAGCATTATGCACAATGAATCGTGAACCTATTATGGGCGCATATAGTCGTTGGTTATATATCCTCTCTAATATACGCATATCGAATGTTGGTAACGTTACGCCAGCACGTCCACGAAATGTCGTCCATGCTGGGGTAGTTATTTTACGCGCACCTGATATACTCGGCACGCCTATAATATACCCTTTATATCTCAGTATATTATCGACCACACTAACAATGCCGTTATGCGACTTGCCGTTTTTCAAACCGAAGCCCCACAATTTAACGAGTCGTTGCATTGAAACTATGCAATGCTCAAATCCATCAGCGTATCGTTTGACTGTGATAATATCTGCCTTAATACATTCTCGGCAAATATCATCGTTCCAGACAAAGGCATGTTGGTATTGTACGCTTTCGCATCGGGCGCAATTGACAAATTCGGCGTCGAAGCATGTCTCACATAACCACATGTCGCCATTAGCTGGCAGGTCATATGATTCCATAATATCGTTGCTACGATATTCGTTGCATTCTTGACACTCAGTATAATATTCTTCAGCGACATTATATGGTATCATACCTTCTTCTTCTATATAGACACAATCATCGCCGCTATACCATTGATCCTCATAATGTACGGCGTCATAGTACTCTGTAGCACAACTATAGCAATACGTGCCATCAAGACACCCGACATAGAATAAGTTATCATCCGATTCACATCGCTCACAAATAGGCCCTTCATCATCGTCGTCATGAGAGTGGTATGAGTCATTAGACGTATATGAGATATATCTGAGTCTAATAGCCGCGTTATCCCAGCTTGACTCGATCTCATCGAACAGTTTATCGTTGCCTAATACAAAGCCCCTGTGTCCATTAATCCAGATTTTACCGCTGGATTCCCTGACACTGTAAGACTTGTATTGCAGCCCCAGGTAAGACGCCAGATAATAGGCCGACTCTGTTCGTGACATGCGCCCATAACTATTGCATACGATAAACGTATCGCGGGTATTATAGCTTAATAACACCGCCCTGGCTACAGGATAATCGTCATCCATACGATATACCTGCATAGTATATCCACCGTTCTCGACTATAGTCCGGCGCGCATGTTTATACAGAGTCCAAAAGCATGAGTTGGAGTCGCCAAACTTGCCGCGCTTCCAATCGAACGCGGGTACTATGCGGAAATAATATGGCATGGGTGAACACTTATATTCACCTATTATTCCGCCTATACTACCCAATATATCAGAGTCAAATAATTTTGACTCTCCATATTCCTTATGGTAATATTGGGTAATACGTTTAATAAACTTGCCGCGATAGGGCGAGTCTTTCGGCGCGTGTTTGGGGTGGATTCCAATAGCCGTCAGTAGCGGCGAGTCGGTAACGTCGTAATGGTATGATGTACTATTATACATCATACGTTGATTCTCCGACATAGTATCTGACGAACGATTAAGGGTTTTCTCTAATTTTTTGAGAATTAGACGTAGCCCTTCTGGATTAATATCTTGACTCGTTGCGGGCGAGTGTTCGATATTATCGGCTACATTAATGGACATTCCGGCAATGGTTATGGTATCCATTATTTTACCCCGGCCCGTTTGTTCCGAATAAGTTTGTTAGTCATAATAACTCCCTGTGTGCTGGCGCGCTTGCGCCTAAACGTTACAGGCAGTGTAGCATGAATTTTCATCCAAGAGTCCAAAGTTTAGACACTTTGCACAAGACATCTTTCAGTAAGCCGATCATTAATTATGTGTGACAAAATATGCTTGGCTTCCCATACGGAAGCGGCTAAATTTCAATTGCAACCCCTATCAGGCTAATTATTGCCTTGACTCGCCCAAACTCAAATGTTTAGACTCAACCCCCATCCTAGTAATATGCCGCCATACACCTCGATTTAAGTCTATCCGCTAACACATAATTTAAGACAATCCGCTAACAGCCCCGGCTACTTAATGAGTAACAGCCGAGTCAAGAGTCGAGTAATAAGCCCGTTCCGGGCAGATTAATACCGCAAAATTGACCGGACAGTGTTATTTCGTAATAAAGAATGCCGTCCGGCCAGATTTTTCGCGCCCGCGCTATAGATAGAGAATAGTTCGGCTGAATCTATAGAGTGCAAAAAGTTCGGCTGAGTCTATAGAATGTGAGCAGTTCGGCTGAGTCTATAGAGTATGAGTCGTTCGGCTGTATATACATATATAGAGTCTATTGACATTGAGTCTAAAAGAGGGTAAAGTGTATATATGAATGATAATGTGATACCTCAAGAATTGATCGAACTGATCACAGACACATTTATGTATGAAGTCATAAAGGTGAATACAGATTCTATCGCTACGACGATCTGGCTTATTCCGTTGGGCGACACACTAAGTTTTACATCGGCTTTTAAGAATGAGAACATAAGCATACAGGTATTAGGCACGCTGCCGCTTTGCGACGACGCCAGAGCGCGGGTGGGGGAATACCTTAATGACCCCACTGTGCCCAGTTGGACAAGGGTGGAGTGGGCACGACAGTTGATAGATGGCTCGTGGCCTATATCGTTTGGAAGCGAAGAGGGTGAGGACGATGATGAAGGGGCAAACGCCCCGGAGCCTGAAACTGACCAGGGGGCAGAGGATGGGTCGAAGCCTTCAGTTCGAATCGAGCGTGGGGTTACGGTTGCCGAGGTGGGGCAAACCCCTAAGAAACTTAGAGTAATTTTTCTGGCTGCTGCCGCAGACGCGGGGCTAACGCCTTCTCCACCAAAAGGGTTAGGGCCTTAACTATGGGATACTGGGAACCACGAGATGAAGCATTGTATTGGGAGTTTTATCTTTATCATACAAAGGGTACACCCCTTCAGTTTGTGATTACACAAGAGGGCGAAGTGGCTACATTTCCAGCCAGCATATTTCAAGATGGCTAGGATATTGAGGTTAAATATCTAGGTAAATTTCTGGCTTCTGAAGAAGTGGTAGAGGGTCTACGCCTCTTGTTAAAAACCCATGAAGCTGGTCGATTAAAGGACTTAAAAGCAGCAGTCAGGCTTATGGCACGAGATGTAGATATATAAGTGATAAACGGGTAATGGCCTTATGATTAAGTTATCCGACGCGGATAAAACTATCTTCAATCGGATAGCTCGGACTCATTTCGCGGGTTTTGACTCGTTTATGAAAACAGGTCATCCAGCTATCGTGAAGCTAGAAAAATTAGGTTTGATAATCATAAAAGGGGGTAACACCATTGCGGTACAAATCGGATTATCCAAAAAGGGCAAAGTGGAGTTCATCACCGGAGTCCACACCGGATCGTACAGGGGTTTGGGGCCTTCTGATAGCCCTGTTGTTCTTGACAGCGATGACGGTAATTCTAGTGGTAGCACTAAGTGAGGTGGGGCTATGACCTCGCTTGCATACGTTGAACAACCGATTGTTTGGATACAGCACACTGATGGCTTGGGGCTGCCCCCTATGAGTTGGAATGGAAAAATTACCCGGCTCGATCAAGACTACGGGGTTGAGGTCGTAGTTAACCACTCGTTTATTTGGGCACACACCAACAATCTACGACATCCCCATCATGCGGAGTACAGGCTGATTTATACAACGGACGGGTGGAGTTGGGTTATACCTGTAGAGGGGGCAAAGCCATGAATGAAAATGACTGGGGGATAGTTTTGGTATTAAGCTGGCCTGTATTGTCGGGTTTGATGATTTGGCTTGATTGGCGACGTAATGGAGATTGGCATGGGTATACTAACTTATGATAACTAACACCAACCAGAAGCGCCGCAAGCAAGACCTTTACCCTACTCCCCCAGCGGTAGCGGAAGCGATTTTGAGTCGCATAGACGGGTATAGGCCCTACGGTCTTAGCTTACCTAATCGTGTTCTTGACATCGGTTCCGGTGAAGGGGTATGGGGCCATGCTGCGCGTCGTCTGTGGGGGCCGAACGTGTTAAGACCGTTTATTGAAGGCGTTGAGATCAGGGGGCTGGGCCTACCTAAAGGGTATTCTAGCACGTTCACTGGTGATTTCCTCGCTATGCCGCTACACATACCATTCAACTTGATAATGGGCAACCCCCCTTATAGTATTAAGAACGAAATCGTAATGAAAGTATTCAACGAGGGTTGGCTGGTTCCTGGCGGACACATGGTTTTTTTGCTGCCGCTTCAATTCTTACAGGGGCGATGGCGTTTCAAAAATATGTTTCAACCGTTGCCGCTGGCTAAGGTGATGGTCATCGTTGACCGGGTTTCATTCTATAAAACAGAAAAGAGTTCTACTAATGACACAAGCTACGCCGCATTCTACTGGCGACTCGGATACTCTGGAAGTCCAGAGCTTGGATGGCTCGATACCCGCCAAGATGCAACAATTAATCGAGGGGACGGTAGCGGGAATGTTTAATCGTACTTACGTCGGAGTTATCATTCAGGAAAGGGCTGAGGCCACTTGTGACGTATGCGTCCAACGACTTCCGACCTCATTGGTGCGCCGACCTGATGGCTGGATGTTGGTATGTACTGAGTGTCGTCATGAAGCTGAAGATTCCTTAGGTGCCAGGGTTTACCCCGCCTCACTGTGGTTCGAGATCGTGACGCCCGCTATCATTAAGTTGTCGCGGCTATTGAAAGGAGCGAGTTAATCCTGTTTGATGAGTTTGAAACACCCTATAGATTGTATCAAATGGAATTGGCGGCGGGAGGCGAGGTCTGGATACGGGTTGATGCCATCGTCTCTATCGCTCATGAGATACCAAAAGACCGCTTGCCTGACCAAAAGTACATCGTTATTGGAAACGAGATGTATTATGAAATCACCGCTCAATCGTACAACTCCTTTATAAAATGGATTCAATTGGGGGAAGGGCTTGACAAATAAACTTCTGTCTGATATACTGATAATTCACAGGGAGATATTTCATGCCGCACGTTCCAAGATCGCAACAAGAACGCTACATCGCTGACCAGGGTTATATCATTTTTAATCACTCAGGACTGATTAACGATGCTCCCCTTCGTATCAAGCACCTCGCTACCGAAATGGTTGAGCCGGGGTTTTATGCAGCTAATCTTGATACTCACGCTGTATTAGGCCCCTACCAGGGGTCAGATGCTACGGTCATCACAAACATCTTCTCAGCAGTCTTGATAATGCAGTTATCTGAGGCGGGTTACGCCTTGATCTACATGCGCGACGATGGAACGGCGGAATGGGATGATCTCTCGTTTGATGGCAAACTGCCCCGGAATGGTCTAACGCCGGGGTTCTATGTCATCTCGTATACCCAGAAGTCAAAACGCTTTGGCCCCGCACCTGTAGCCGAAATCGTTTTACAAGACGCGGCTGTTAATCTCGGCTGGCTTCTGGGCTATACTGTTGACGACAAGATTCACACACTCAATATCCAAATAGCTGCTGGGGCACTTGCCATCGACTTATACGAGTTTACGACGTTCGTATACGCCAACGCCCACAGTATGTTAGAATATGACGGGGGCGACGCCATCTTTCGAATACAAGAATGGGCGGCGGGTTTGGAAGATAAAATTCAAGCTGTAGCCGAAGCGTTAGATGAACATTTAGGATAGATGCCGGGATAGCTCAACAGGTAGAGCGCCTGTTTTGTAAACAGGGGGTAGCGGGTTCGAGTCCTGCTCCTGGCTTTTGAACAGGGTGTGAGACATACGGTTGTGCCACACTAAGATGTGGGAAAGATTAGCTTCAAGACACTTTCCAATATCGCCCCGGATACAACCGTATGTCTGGCGCTCTGTTTGAACAACTGGCCGCTACATCAGGGAGAACTCAGTTAAGCCGCTTGTAGCTTGTCCGTTAGGCATAGCGAGGCGAAGACACCCGTACTGTTTAAGTGGGCGGGGATTAATCAGAGTGCCGATCTGTCCCTCCCCCTGTGCCCGCGCCCCGTCGAAGCTGGCGGGGCGCTGTCGTCTAAGGAGATTGTGATGAATGCAGATGGGGTAATGGACTGGCTGGTTCCGTTTATGTGTGGTATGTTATGTATGGGGGTGTTGGCTTTGATTGTAGTCATTAAGGCGGTACAGAAATGGGCGAGGTAACAGTTCGTGAAGCTGCACAACAATACCTTGATTTAGGATTCCAAATTATTCCTCTCAAACCATATTCAAAAATTCCGGCTGTAGCCTCAGTTGAAGAATACCGGGAGCGTAAGCCTACGACGGAAGAACTTGATGACTGGTTTAATACTCGCAACTATAATGTTGCCATCCTTACGGGGGAGACCCTGGCAGTCATCGACATTGACGACGTAGACAAGATTGCTCACTATGAAGAGCTTTACCCCACCCCTGTTCGATCTGAGACCCCTAAAGGGGGTCGTCACCTACTCTACAGACGCAACGGGCGGGCAGTACCTAATTCTGTGGGCACGCTCGAAGAACACGTAGATACACGCGGGCACGGGGGTTACATTGTTGCCGCCCCATCGGTTGTGAACTACTACGACTCTGAGGACGGCACGTTTTTGTTTCAAGGGGAATATAGCTGGCAGTCTGATGACTTTGAGAACATGGTCGAGTTCCCCGACGAACTTATTACCAAGCTGGCGAAAAACGCTATCAATGTCGAGGTCACGCCTGGGGTGGATGACGCCGCGAAACTATGGGCTAACATCTTACAAACCGGATTCGATCCCGGACGTCACAATATCCAGACTAAAGATGTCGCCCGCTTTCTCTATCGCATGATGCAAAGCCCGGAGAGCCAACAGCGGTTGATCGTTCAGACCATGCTTGAGCTTGACCGTCGTGACAGTACCCCGCAAGGTTCAAAACAAACTATTGCAACTACACTTTCAGGATTAAAATATGAAAAGACCAGATTATCATCTCAATCTGGTAAGGGCTTTGTGCTTCGTACTCATGCTGCTCTTATGGCGGAGTATTTGGATTATAATGTGGAGTGGTGGTTAGATCAATGGATACCGAAGAGTTCTCTGATCTTAGTATCGGCTCCGCCTGAAGCCTATAAAACCTGGATAATTCTTGATATGGCGGTGTCGATGGCGTTTGGAAGTAACTTATTGACTACCCCCTTCTTGGGGAAGGTAGAGGGGCCTGTGGAGGGCACACCTGTAATAATTGTGCAGCAGGAGGATTTTGTCGGCCTCTTAATGCAACGGATTCGGACAATTGAGGCGGCGAACCTGGACTGGTCGAAATTCATTTTCGAGCCGCTGGGTGATGGGTTCGCTCGTCTTCGCAATCCGTACAACGTACCGATATATTTTCACACAGACATGGAGTTGAAATTTGAAGATGAAGAGTCAGTCGCTAGATTGGAAGAGCGCATTGCAGAGGTCGGAGCCGGACTTGTTATTCTTGACCCTCTCTATAGCGCGTCTAAAGCCGACGACTTTTTTGCCGGAACCGCCCGCGAATTGCAGATGCCCAAGCGTATTCGTAACGCACAACGTAACAACTCGAAGACCACGTTCGTCATCACCCACCACAATCGTAAATCAGGGGGAGTAGGCCGTGAACAAATCTACGGGTCTACCTTACTCAACGCGGCAATTGAGGGGGCAGTGGTCTTATCGTGGCAGGACGGAGAACTCCAAGTTACGAAAGGCGGTAAGTTCTATAGTCAATCCGAAAGTTTCACCATTGCATTCGACATCAATACCGAGGTCGGAGAAGAGGTTTATAAAGTTGACATGCAACCTGTCGTGGCAACCGGTGTTCACGAAGACATTCTTAATATTATCAAATCCACTCAGCCTATATCTGGTGCTGCTATCGCTAGGGAGCTTGGGGTTGACCGCTCAACAGCGGGCCGCAGACTAGCAAAACTATTCGATGCAGGAGAGGTTGCAAAAAACGAAAAAGGGTGGTATCATTTACCTGGACTAGACAATGCATTCTAAAGGAGCGTATATCATGAGTGAGCGTACAACAGACTTGACGATTATAGGGTATGATGGACAAATATCGCTTGAGTCACCGTTGAATCTAGAGAAGGGTCTTTTTGAACTTCGCATCGAGGCTAAGGAGCCTGATGAAGAGGTCACTACTGTTCTTATGTATCGAGATGAGATGCGGGCGTTTGCTACTCAAATATTGGAGGCAGCCGATGCGCCTCCGCTTGCTCTGCCCGATAAGGTCGTGATTCCTGTGGAACTCTATGGGCCACTTACCCTCTATCGTAGGCATACTGGGTCTATAGAGATAACAGGTGCTTCCCCTATATTCTTACTTTATCGGGAAGAGGCTCGCGTACTGCGTGATGCTTTGACGACGCTTCTACGAGAGGACGACGATGAGTAATAAGCTGCCCGTCAGTGTTTCGCGGGTAACAACCCACTCAATCTGTCCGCGCCGTTTCTACTATAAGTATGAGCGGGGCTTAGAACCAACAGGAGAGGGTGTCTCGCCGCGCATGTTGGGGCTGGTTGTGCATCACATACTGGCCGAGGTGTTAAAGGTATATCACGGCAACCCGAAGCAAGAATTGAAAGACTGGTTCTTGAAACTGGGAGTCAACACCGAGGCCCAGAATTGGGACGATGAAAACCGCCCTAACTTCGTTTATCGTACTGTTGATGACGAGGGGCGACCCGCCATCACATCCGATGACGAAAAGATATACGCCTGGGACGAGATGATGTTCAAGGCTAAGGACATTGCCTATCGTACACTGGTTGAGCTTGACATCCCCAACAAGTATCGGGTTGCGAGTGACGCCAAAGGCGCGCCGCTGGTAGAGTATGATCTGCATTATCAGTGGCAACCAGAGACAACATGGAAAACCTGGGGGCAAGATATACAAGACTTACCTACCTATTTCTTCCGGGGGCGTCTCGATGCGGTGTTAGAGTCAGTAGAGCATGGCTACAATGTTCTGGTAGACTTCAAGACCAAAGGCAGTGGCTACCGCACCGAAGAGGCCGAGGCTCTGGCCGCCCAGATCGGGTTGTACCAGCATGTACTCTGGATGGCAAAGAAGATACACGCCCCAATGGGGCTGCTCTTTCAAATCAAAGCGCGGGTGCCAGAAGCCCCCACAAAGAATCTGAACGGTACGATGTCTCGTCGTAAGATTGTGTCCACTTGGGAAGTGTACGAGACCGCGCTGTTAGAAAACGACCTCGATCCCCAGTACTACGAAGAAGAGATGCGACCCAAACTTGATGCGGTTGAATGGTTCCGGGTCATCGAGGTCGTCCGTACCGAAGAAATTACTGGGCGCATGTGGAATAACTTTCAAGAGCAAGTCTATCGCATGGACGCCGACACCACTTATCCGCGTGTGTTCTCACCGTCCACCTGCCCAGGTTGCGATTTCTACCGTCTGTGTGACGCCTATCTGTACGGACATGACGAGGAAGGAATTATCGAGGAAAGATACACCCAACAATCTGCCGAGCTTCAACTGTTTCCTATCGGGATTAGTTCAAAGGAGTAGTCATGGAGTTTAAGAAAGATCAACGTGTGCGTTACATCGAAGCTGAGTTGGATGGCATTGATGGCCCCTCGATTCTGGGGGTTGTCGTGACTGATCAATTTGGCTCGGAAGAGTGGGTTGAAATCTTATTCGACGGAGAAACCGAAACGGAATCTATCCATCCAGAGTATCTGAGACGAGAGGAGTAATTATGGCCCCAAAAGTTCACATGGTGTCGCCCACAATCGACCCGTTCACCCTGCTACTCTATGGGAAGACGGGAGCGGGCAAGACTGTCATCGGTGCATCTGCTCAGCAGCATAAAGCCCTGGCTGACGTTCTATTCGTTAACGTTGATCGGGGCATGTCCTCGGTTAGTGACCGCACCACCCTTCGGGCAGTGACGATTGAGAACGAAGATGACATTATGGCTATCACCCGCTGGTTTATTGGGGAGCGTCATCCCGACGTGAAGACTATCAAGACCGTTGTAATTGATAGCCTGTCTGCCCTGCGAGATGAAGCGTTGATCGACATCACTAACGCCGAGATGCTCAAGGGTCGCCGTCAAGATCGTTTCGATGTCCAACAGAAAGACTGGGGCCGCATGACTCGGCTTCTGGTGTCGTTCGTTACGACGCTACGCAACCTGGGGCTGAACCTCATTCTTACCGCAGGTGTTCGTTCCGATACGAGTGAAGGCTATGAAGTTTTAGTTCCTGATCTTAACCCCGGTTTACGCAGCACCGTCAGTCATGCGGTCTCTAATATTTGGTACGCCGCAGACCGGGCGGGTTCTTATCGGTTGCTCACGCTCAGTCGTGGGGGCTTCCAGATTAAGACTCGCAACGCCCAGTTCAAGACCGCTCTTGAACAATACACTCGTGACAATGGCCCAGAGGGTCAAGAAGATGAAGCTGAGGGCTGGTTCTTTGCAAATACAGGTTCCATGCACCCGACGCTCCCCATTCTCTACGACCTCTACATCAACTCTCAGGAGAGTAAATAATGTCAGGATTAAATCTGCCCGATTTTTCAACCCAAGCAGATGAGGCGGCTGCCGAGGCCGCTGCTCCGCAGCTTGTGCCGGGAAGTTACTTAGGTTCGGTTACGAAAGTTTCCGAGCATCGCAGCGATGAGGCCAAGCCGGGGAATGATTTCCCTGCTATCGGTCTCTACATCGAGCTACTGGTATGCCGCGACCCCAAAGCTATCCAAAATGGCTGGAACCGGGACGCTGGTAGCATGGAACTAAAGCGGTACAGTTGGGCGGGATACTACAACCCGGCCAGCCCCGACACCATCATCCCGCCCCATCAGAAGAACAAGGACGGCTCCCCCTTACGCCCCGGTATTTACCGCGACCTTGCCGCGCTCGGTCAGGTGGACGATCAGATTGATTACGCCGCGTTGCGTGGTCGTCTGGTGACGGTTCAGGTCGGTGTTCGGCAAGGAACAGGTCAATGGGAAGGCCGTGAGTTCTCCGAAGTTAAAGGATTGTATCCGTTCTTCGCTGACTCTAACGACCCATCCAGCATTGCACCGATGCTTGCCGACCTCGCTGACCAGCAGCATGGCCCCGACGCAGGCCCAGCATTCTGATGCTACAGGCCGAGCGCCGACTCACCGCAGAAATCACTCGGCCCTTGAATATCCTGGGGGCACTTGGCCCCCAGGATGTTGTCGTGTTCGACGTGGAGACCAACGGCTTACACCCCTATCATGGCGATTACATGGTGGGGCTGGCGTTGTATTTTCCACATCTTAATGAAAGCTATTACATCCCCTCGCGCCATGAGGACTCACGTTTTAACACAAACAGTATGCACGCCCTGTGTCTAGGGCTTAAAACTTCATTAGCAACCAAGATCGGATTCAATACTAAATTCGATATGCACATGATCTCTACGTTGATACGTAACTGGCACTGGGAGAGTGTGGAAGACGTGGAGCTTGCTGCCCACGCTGCGAACTCCAACGAGTGGCTGTCTAACGGGCGCAAGCGTCAGGGAGCGTATCGCCTCAAGCGACTAGCAGCTAAGTACCTGGGGGAGTGGGCTACCGAGGGCGAGGACGAGTTACGACAAGCGGCGGCGGCGATGGGTGTAGATGGTAAGCGAGAGCTATGGAGAGTCAATGTTGAGATTGTCGCCAAGTACGCCATGCTTGATGTTGAAATTACATGGGCGCTCCGGGAATTTTACCGTCCTCATCTGGAACGTTGGGGAACCTGGGAATATTATCTTCAACGATGTAGACATATTGCTGGTGTGTTTCGTATGGAAGCCAACGGTGTTTACGTTGATCGAGGACTCATCCAAGAACACATTGAAACCCTCGACCCAATGGCAGTGGAAATTCAGAATTGGTTCAATGATTTCGTCGGGCAACTGGGGTACACCGATGATATAAATCTCAACAGCCCCGCCCAAGTTAAGAAAATGTTTTCGGTATTAGGCCACAGTCTCAAGTCTACTGATCGTTTTAACATGGAGACCCTGGCGGCTCAAGATGTGGAAGCTGCCCAACGGGTATTAGACTGGCGTACTGTCGCAAAAGCTAAGGGCACGTACTACGACCCTTATCTGGAATGGGCTGATGAACACGGTATCATGCGCCCCTCGTTCAGAATGCCGGGAACGAAGACCGGGCGTCTGTCGTGTATGAATCCCAATCTTCAACAAGTCCCCAAGAAAAAAGGTTACATCGTTAAAGAAATTTTCAAGCCGCGTGAAGGGTTTACCTGGGTACAATTAGATTATGATCGTATCGAGTTGGCGTTGGCTACACTCTATGCTAGAGCAGGAACGATGCGTGACAACCTGTTAAACGCCGACGCTCACCAATACACCGCTGACTATCTTACTGAGCAGTTGGGACGACCCGTTGATCGGGACACAGGCAAGGCGGCAAACTTTGGTATGCTTTATGGCATGGGAGGCGCTCGTGGCGCGAAAGAGTTCAAGACCAACATTCAAGACGCCCGAATTATTATCGAAGCATGGAACGACCTCTATCCCGAATTTCGTGCCGCACGCACCGCTGCTACTAATATGGCAATTCGTCATCGCAGCGTACATGGTCAATACGATACAGAAGATAAAAAATGGCAGTACATCCGACAACCGATAAGCGATAGGGTAATGCTGTACCACGAGTTTGGATATTTCGGGGAGCCTGCGCCTTACAGGGACGCTTGGAATTTCGTTGTTCAAGGGTCGGCCAGTTGGATTAATGAGGTCTCACAATCTCGCGTGATGGACGCCTTCCCCGATGATGATGTGTTCAAACCTACGCTGACTGTCCACGATGCGTTTATCTGTGAGATAAGAACCGACATGCTGGACGAGGTACTGCCAGAGATCATTGACATCATGCAAGACTGGCCGGACTTGTTACCAGAGAATAATCCTCACGCTGTGCCCATGACCGTAGGGGCTGATGTAAGCGTGACTAGTTGGGCAGAGATAAAGCCCTATAGGAGTCAAGATGGTTAAAGAAGCTGACGTTCAACAAGAAATTCAGGCTTACGTTCTCAGGAGCGGGGGCTACGTTGCCAAGCAGCACGGCAGCGCCTACAGTGGCGCGGGAGTACCTGATCTTCTGGGATGGATACCTCTTCGTTCAAATGTTCATGGCTACGAGAAATCGTGGGGCGTTGTACCATTTGCTATCGAGGTCAAGGTTGCGGGTAAGAGAAGCAACACTACCCCCATTCAAGAGCACCTCATTCAAACCTGTATTCGTGCGGGCGGGGCGTCGGGCGTGGCTACTGGGATCATTTCGTTTCAACGCATCATCGCTGCCTGGGCGCATCGTAACATTTTGTGGGGCATAGACTCATTGCCCGCTAACACCGCGTCTTTGGAAGAGGTCATGAAGACTATCGGCGTAACTGTGAATGCAGTAGGAGAGGGTGATGATTACGACAACGCTGTGGAGCCATCAGAAGGCAATGGTGAAGTGGATGGAGACACATCCGAACACGCTGATAGCAGCGGAGATGCGGACGGGGAAGACGTTGGCGGCATTACAGACATTTTGGAACCGCAGACAGGACGGACTCGCCCTGGTAGTATGCCCTAAGCGTGTCATGGATGTATGGTGGTCAGAGATTGACCGCCACACTGATGGCTCCTGGCATGTCCTCAAACTCGATAAAGGTAACTCGGTTACGAAGTTGCGTCAGCTTGATGACTTCATTGGTGAGTGGGCGGACGACATTCATAACGCGCCCTGGGTAGTCATCATCAACTACGAGAGTTTCATCCGTGACCAGTTGAAGGGCGGATTTTACAAGCATGGCAAGTCGTTCGTTCAAGTCGTACTTGATGAGTCGCACCGCATCAAAGCGGCGGGATCAAAAATTAGTCGGGCGCTGTTCGCGTGGCGGAAGGCCCAGAGTAAGACGTTACGGCGCATCTGTCTGACTGGAACCCCCATGCCTAACAGCCCGCTTGACATCTATGGGCAAGCCCGGTTTCTTGACGAGCATCATTTCGATGTGTATGTGACTACGGACAAGCGGACACGCCCAGGAGAACTGAGTACTGGGATTGTGCAACTTGGAACAAACTACGCGAAATTTGAGGGGTACTTTGCTGTCACTGTCCCACAACAGAACTACAATCTTATCGTGGGATACCGTAACCAAGAGTATTTCAATAGCATACTCGAACGATTTATGTACGTGGTCAAAGCTGATGATGTGCTCGATCTACCCCAGGCTGTAGACAACTACATTCATATCGACCTACCCAGCCGTCTACGTAAAGGATATGACGCCCTTAAAAAGGACATGGTTGCGGAGATTGACGAGGGTACACTGGTTGCTGACCATGTACTGACGAGGGTGCTTAGGTTACAGGCATTGACCGGAGGTATCGCCCACGAGACTGCATTCTCTGACTGGTGGCTATCCGACCATCAACAGACGGTGCGCCTATCCGATTTCAAAATTCAGGCCATGCTGGGTATTGTAGAGGAACTTGATACCCGTCCTGTCGTTATCTTTGCCCGATTTACTGCGGAAATAGAATGGATACGAGAGGCGCTGTTTCAAAACGGTATTACAAGCGGGGAATTGAGTGGTAAAGCTGACGACTTAAAAGACTGGCAAGAAGGAGATACACAGGCGCTGGTTGCCCAGATCAACAGCGGAGCCGAGGGCATTGACCTTAGCCGCGCCAACCATGCTATCTATTACTCTATTTCGTACAGCAGTGTCAGTTTTGAGCAGTCCTTAGCCCGCATCAGGGGGCCGCGTAGTACCGAGGGACGTGTGTTCTATGACCATCTGGTAGCTCGTGACACGATTGATGAGGCGGTGTACAACGCCCTTAAAGCGAAACGTGCAATGGCTGGTGCTGTCTTTGCTTATCTGCAAAGTAAAGGAAATACCCCTCGTTAACGTGCGCGAGGTATAATCGGACTGGTTGGTAACAGCCCCCTATTTTCCATAAAATACATAACTTGCTGGGCTACTTTAGGGGTAATATGTAAACTTTGTTGTAGAATATTTAGTGAAACTTTACCGCGTGTATCAAGAATTACTATAGCTTTACCTAATAATTCCTGTAATTGGTTATTGTGGGCAGTACGATTAGCCACGCCCCACATTTGTAAATACGTTTCTATATTTTTTGTTGTGAGAATTTTTATAAATGCAACCTCTGCTGGGGTTAACTGAAACCATTCATGATGGTCACGACGTGCGTCAAACATTTGATGTAGAGCGTATTCAACTCGTCGTGCATCAGTAACTTCAAAACTGTGGACAAGTTTTATAGGAAAAGCGCTCGACCCTCGTAAAGCACTCAATCGTTTGCGTACATGTACCGTCCTACCGATTTTATAGAGGCTCGCAGCGGGGCACAAAATTAGATATATATGTGCCATCATCCCTCTTCTGTTCGCACCCCAACTAAATCTAATAGGTCAGGGTGGGTATCTAAAGGCCAATCTCTTTGGTATGTGACCCACTAATTGCTCGGTGGGGGAGGGGGGTCATTCTCTAATAAGCTGTTAAGCTGAAACAACGCCTCGTGTAATGATAGATGCAAACTACTCATGTCTACAGCAACATCAATTAACACTTCTTGAAGCGTCTCAGGAATTAGCGGAGGATTTGGGATACTTGGGATATTATTTGGGTTATCTCGAATGATAGTAATGAAGTCCATGTGTACGAATCCCACTGTGTCCTCGAATGTGAAAATTCCGAAGTCTCCTGACATTAACCCATCGTCGTAGGCCCGCAGACCTCCGGGTGTAACAGCCCCAATAATATCGGCATCCAGTGAGGCCGACATGCGTATCCGCACGTTATAGTTTCCGTTAGGAATTAACGTAACATTGAACGACGGCAATGGCGGAGGTGGGGGAGTGGGCACAGAGGGCGGCGGCATCTCGACCCCCACGAACGGGCGATAGTTTTGCATAGCGTTAAACAATTCGGCCTCTCCTAGAATGTCTTGGATACGCTGGTCTTCAAAACCCCCGGCGATGAAGATGTTACCGGAGTGTACGCCCGCAGGGATATAAATCTCATCCGCTACAAGTTCAAGAACGTCTGCAAACTGCGCCCCGTTGAGACCGGATACCCGAAAACCGGAGGCAGAATCTTGTACGTTCTCATCGAGCGGATGTGCCGTATTAACTGAAATCTCTCCAATGATTGTAGGAACCTCACCCGCTACATCCCAGGCTTGCTGAAAGCGACCAACGAAATCGCGTTGTTCAAGAGGCGGACGGTTATACCACAGATACTCATTGACCATGTAATAGCCACCGCTGCGACGAATGAAATCAAACAACGGAATTAATTGTTCCAGGTAACGCGGCTCGTGGGTGGGGTTGCCGACAGAGAAGCGGCAGTACATACCCCGTACCCCCGCGTCGTTCAGCATGTGTCCAATCTCTAATGATCGTTCAACGACTGTCACGAAATCTGAGCCGTAACCATTTGGTTCATTGCCGAGTACAGCATGAACATGCAGGCGGCGAAGCTCTGGTATTAGCGGCTCCCACTTACTCCACCATTCCCTCGGATTGAGACGTAAGAGGACGCTGTTATCCGCACCGAAGCCAGACATATTACGAAGTCCGATGACAGCATTGGGTAGAGCGTTACGCCAGAAGCGGGCGCTATCAAGGGAGTTGACGATAAAGGAACGTGGATTCCAGTCAATGAAAGCTTGTCGATACAGGTCGCGGTTGGCCGTCGGGCCATCAACCCAGTTGACACCATAGAAGTTCATATCCTTAACTATCGCCATAGATCATACCCCAGTTTGTGTATCTGTCATCAGGAACCCATAACTCGCCCCACCCCCCAATGAGGGTTACGAAACCTGCATCATGCACCGGGTTAGTTCCGGTCTTCAAACTCATGTAAGGTGTGCGCTGCTGGTCATGCAGGCCGCCACTGTCAATAATTAAATAGCGTCCGTATTTGTCGTAGCCTTTGGCGCTATTGTGTTGGTGGGTAATAATCATATTTTTATGGTATTTCCAGGCCAGCGACTCGCCTACTTTCAAACTTATGGCACTGGCATTGCGCTGGTGCGTGACCATGTATTCCTGCTCGCCCGATACGATGGTAAGATTATCATAGGGCGTGAACCGGAAGATTTCTGCCATTGCGTCACCGGGCGGCTGAATAGTCCGACTGAACAACTGGAAAGACAGCTCGCCATCAAGTTGTTTGAGCAATCGTTCTTCATGATTACCGGGCATGATCCAGATGCGCTTGAAGTGTTGGGCGTAGTATGCGAGTAATTCCTGGGCGGCGTCGATCTCTTGTTCTAGCGGGACGGGGCGCAACTTGCGGCTGAATGTGCTCCCGCTGTCCATGTCGAGCAGGTCTCCTGCAACGACCATCTCAGTTAGATCATAGAAGGCGGCTACATCGACTACCCGCTGTGCTAAGTCATAATCCGTATAGGGCAGGTGTACGTCATTGATGATAATAACGTCCCCCTCAATCACAACCTGCCCGTCGAATACGGGAATGCCCCCGTTGTCATGCTCGACTCCGAAGCTGTAAGTCAGCGGGTCAAACGACGGGGGCCGGAGCCGCCCGCTTTTGATGTCTCTGTTGACCCCGATGACGGTGTTCCTAGAGACGTGGAGACCCAACCGCGTACTCTCCCGCTCTGCGATAGCACGGACGGTTTCCCCGCGCAAAAGAGCCGCAATAATGTAGCCCAGATCGAGGGAGTGGCGCAGAGCGGGGGGCATTGTATCTTAGCCCACTTCCCGATTTGTGGAGTGGTAGACTTCCGGGTTGCTAAATAGTATCGACTCAATTGTTGCACCCAGCGTGTCGAGATTGACGTTCGGGTAGCCTTGCTCATTTAGTGAACGCTCCGCGACATCAAGTGCCAGATGAAATTTGTTATGCCCGTATTCACTGAGGCGTCCTTGTAAGCCCATAGCTTCAGCGAAATCGACGCCCAGTTCTGCCGCATCATAGATGGCGCTGCGAATATTTTCAGGGACATTGCGGTTGTATGTCTCCGCGACCTGTCGTGCAAATACTAACACCGCTGGAATAATCAACGGCCACAATACGACCAGTAGTTCTGCCAATAAGTCGATTGCTGCCTGTAGAAAATTTTCGAGTCCGTTCATGTTTCACTCCTAGTTCACTTACCCATTAATAGTATAACAGCTTTTCATTGGATGTCAACCCCCGTCTATCAATTTTCCTAGGATAGTTTGTTGGGTTTGTTGCATCGTCTCAAGCACTCGATCAATACCTGCTGTCTGTTCAGACAACTCGTACAAATGCTCTTCAATTTTAAGTAAACGAGGTTCGTTAATGCACGCAACGTGATTTGAGTTTTTACTATTACCATTACGAGCACGCCACGCAACCCCAACGGCGGATAAGCCTGCTATTAATCCCAAGACAATCTCCTCAATTTTTCCCTCAATCATGCTGTACCTTCCATGCAATCGTCGCGAACACCAATGGTAGCCACTCTCTAAGGTCGGCCTGCGCCTCGGCTAGGTTGGCCCACCCATCAATGGATGCTTGGACTGACGTATAAATTTGGGCGGGCGTTTTATTTTTAAGTACCGATACATCGAACCGCGCATCAACATCAAACTGATTAACAACCCGTATTTCGGAGATACTTAGTTGTGCGCTATCGTGTGCCGCTAAAAGCACACGGGCTGTGGTCTCTTCTTCTGGGGTAACGTTATGCAAAACAAGTTGCGCTTGAGAGAGGCTGCTTTGAATCCCATTCGCAAGTAGCTGTTCAACTAGTAGTTCGGGATTGACTCCACCAACAGGAAACTCCTCGGCTAGAATAACAATGTCCGCCATTATCCAATCTCCATGATACGTAATGTAGCACTCTGATTTGTGGCGTGTATTGTTCCAGTACCAGTGCTCACGCGCCATTGCACCTTGATTGTATTTGAGCCGGGAGTAAGTCCGGTAATGAGATATACGAATGAGAAATTTGACTCTAGCCCGGATGAGGGTGTGAGATGACTTACCAATCCCTCAGAGCCGCCCTGCCGCCCCGCGCCATCATGCAAATCAACGGTCAACTGAGCACTAACTGTCGTAGTGCCTGCTGACATTGTGACAGCGGCGAGTACAGTATCCCCTACCGTCGTCAAAGTCACACTCAGGCCCGTCGCATCTACAAAAGTGGTGCTGCTCGTAGTGATGTCAGTCGTGATTGCTGCAACCCCCGTTACAGGGTTCTTCAACCATTCGAAGTTATTCCGCATTTGTAGATTTAAGTCCGCAGCAGGTAATATTGTATCTACAGCCCACGTTTTTGGGGTTATCCATATTTCAGCCATCTAATACCCTAACCGATCATTACTATCAAGCTCTGAGTGGTCTAAAATAAATGCGTCAAACCGAATAATGTGCATCGCATCGTAGACCATTACAAAATCTCCTTGAACCCAAGTTCCTGAATGTCCTGTAATTAGATGTCTAACCAACGTTGTGCCAGTACGGGTATCGGTAAGGTCTACCGTTGTTCCGACAGTTAACCCTAACATGCGAGAAAAGTATGTGGAATCTCGATCATGTAAAGCTAGAGTTTTGAACTCTCCAAAAGGTGTTTTATAACGAGCAATATAAAATTGTGCCAGCCCCAGTGTTTCTTCCGCGCCTTCAAGCAACTTAAATGTTTTAGTGATACGATGGAGTTTATGTTTGTCGATACTGGTTTGATCTGCTGACTCAATAATCTGGCCGCCGAAGCTGCGAACAGCCGTGCCTTTAAGGGTGATACGATATTGTCTAGACGTCGAACCATCGTTAGTGATAGTCAACTCCGCTTCGTCATTTTTCAAAACCGTGACAAGTGTAGTTGTCGCAGCATAGTTTGTTGCATCATTAAAATCCACAATAAGGTGTGTTCCATCAAGTGCCAACATGTTTATACTGGTGCTTTCTTCATACTCAAAACTGGCGTTTATAACAACAGTCTCATCTACATTGATTAAAATAGCACCGCGATTTTCCCAGGCAGTAAAATCAGCTTCCAGAGTCTTTGGATAGAATGTGAACTTAGCTGAGTTAAATATTTGTTGGCCGTATTCGTACTCTGCATCAAAGAAATCTGAACTCGCATTGAGGGTGAAATCCGCTGCTCCTCTTTGTTTTAGTAATACATAATGACGATTACGAAATTCGAGTTGCCCGCTTTCAGTAAGCCAGAGAAGACCCTGTTCAGTGTCAATAATTTCAGCCAGAGCGTCGTATATACTATCATCGCTATTCCAATCATCTCCAACTACTGGATAAGTATCTTTGCCCACCTCAATTATTCCATACTTACTGCCTAAAAACCCTGATGGATCGTGGGCCGAGACCCAATCACTGTCGTCTATAATTTGTTGAACAGCCGCACCGCTGTCTATATTTTGTTGAATAGCGGATTTGAATTTTGCTTCTATTAGTAGAAATACACCTTGATTACATTTCAATGTACATTGCTCAGAGCGGTTACGTCCGGTTGCTGGGGAGAACTTTTCAGTCCATCCTGTCCATACATTTGTGAACGTACCTATAATGCTATCAGCTACCTCGATAGTTATCATACGCTCCGACAAGAGAAAGTCGAATAATGCCGACGTGCTTTTTTCGGGGGAGTATAGCTGAGTCAGATTGTCCAAGTTGATAGTCGCCTCACCTTCACTAGACATTAACAAGTCTCGATCAGGAATACCTAGCCGCCACTTTGCGTTACGGACATCACCCGTTACATTATCATACCCGTTGGTCGCGTGCCCGGCATTAAACCCTGCGGGTTGGGTTGTTCCCAACGTAATCATTATACCCGTAACTTGAAACTCAGATAAAGATGCGTCTGCACTTTTGGCCGCAAAAAATTGTACTGCTGTATCTCCTGACCCGGTAGTAAACTCCCATTGAACTTTTGTCCAGTCCGCAGTTATAGTGTAACTTCCGCTATTGTTAATTACATTGTCGTCCTGGTCACGCATTCGAGTATTAAAATTAACGCCCGCATAGTTAGCAATTCCACGTATCCAATGTGTAGCGACGTAAGTAGTTGATGCGCTGACAGGGATTTCTGTAGAAGGGGAAGCGTCCGCCCCAAATACAATCCCATCGTTACTACTGCTGCTGCAAATATAGTTTGCAATATGTAATCCGTACAAAGTACGAGACTTAATAAAGGAAAGAGTTCCCGAAAAACGGTCTGCAACAGTTAAATTAGCCCAAGTAATAGGGGTTGGAATGAGATTATTGAGGGGGTCAGTTGGGACTGCCTCATAGCAAATAAACCCATCATCATCCCAGTCAACGCCTACTCGTATAGCTGTTCTGAAATCGGCCATTAACGGTTAGCTCGTTCCAGGTTGATACCCATCTTACGCAACGAAAGTAGAATAGTCTCAATATCATGCGCTTCTTCAATCACCAGAGTATCAATGTAGGTAGATGCTCCCGCAGCGCCTCCGCCAACTTGAGCGGTGGGTATAATGTACCCTGCCGTGTTAGGTGAAAAGAGTTCTGGCCCGCGCTCCCCCACAATATAATGTTCACTGGGACGTACCGGGCCGCCCCCAGCACGTGCGCCCCCGAAATTTGAGGTGCTAAACCCCGCATCTTGGAACGCTTGTAAATCTCGAAGTGCCCGTAATAGTCCACTAATAGCGGAATGTGCGTCGTCCGCACTGTTACGAATGAGGGTGAACTGGAAACTGACTACCGTAGCAAAAGATGTAACGGCTATAGAAATTAGCGGGCCAGTTGCTGCACTTACACCTAACAAATCTCCGTAAGTTTTGGAATAGTGAGTAAAGAATTCAGTGAGGGCTATATACGCCGTTCCATCAGGGGCAGCAAAGGTCTGTAGCATTGCTTCTCTAATCGGGGCAACCAAACTTTCCGCAATCTGCGCGGGGTTTCCCTCGCCCGATGCTACCGCGTTGGCGAACGCCATCTCCATAGGAGTTATGGTAGCGGTAGCTAAATCCTCAGCAAGTTCCTTCCCTGCCGATTTAACTGGGAACGACGAAACAAACGCATCGCGCATTTCACCTGACTCTTCAATATCCCAAAGAGCATCAGTAAATTCGGTTAACGTGTTAACCGCAGCAACTCCCATCTCAGTGCTCATATCAAACTCACCAAGTTGCATTGAAGCGGCTAGAACATTGTGCATATCTGCGGCAAGGCTGGCGTTAGCTCCTGGGGGGACGGTAAACGTTATTGAGTCTTCTGATAGTGTGACAGTCGCGGGCAGGTCGAAGTCGCCCGTAATTCCGGCCTGATTTAGGAGGTTCTGCATTAGGTTACGCAGTTCCTCTGGGTTCGAAGCAGCGGGGGTTGCAGCCGCACGCAGATTTAGAGCGAATGCACTCGCCCCACCCTTATCTACCAGTTCAGCAGCACTTGCTAAAGTAGTCAAGAAACCCGCTGCAAAATCGTCGCGCCATTGATCCAGGTCGTTAGACCCCGGCATGAAGGCATCAAGGACACCCTGTGCTACTGCGTCACGTTGTGTTTGAGACATAAGGCTGTAGATAACAACCCCCGCCAATACACCTGATAACGCCCCGCCGAGCATTGCTCCCCAAGCAAGTCCTGGTGCGCCTTTAGCAGCCGCGCCTGTTGCGGTAGTGAATTTTCCAATAAACGACGAGGCGACTCCGAATAGTCGGGCCGTCGCACGACCTGCCAGCATCGCCACTCTAAAAGCTGCGCTGAATAACGGGCCTATAAACAGTAAACGCGGTAACAAGAGTCCTAAAGCCATCGCCCCGCCAATGGATGCAACAAGCCCAGCAACAACGGTCTCTCCAATATTCAAATCCGCGTCACCAATGGCGTCAGTCATTCCTTCAGCAAACGGCCCAATAGTCGCATCAACCAATGTATTAGCGTCTCCTTCACGCGCTTCGTCCGCCGCAAAGCCTAACGCACCGCTGATGCCACGAGCAATAGCTACCCCAACGTTGCCCATGATTGTACCGAAAGCACGAGACAGGGTAGGTACTCCGGTCTCGATCATCCAGTTACCTAGACGATTAAACAACAGCGTCCCCGCTATTTTGAACATATCCCAGGACTGTGCTAATTGCAGCGGGAGTTTTTCGATCAATTCAGTGCGAAAAAATGCGGCAATACCGGGAGCAACCGCTTCAATGGCAGCCATAAAATTACCATCAAACAGTTCCTCAATAGCAGTTTGCACAACACTTCCTTGACCCTCGGATGCTCTAAACCACCATGCTATTTGAAACATTAAATTAGTACCGATATTTAAGGCCGTCGGTAGCCCTTCCTCGAGTATCCAGGTTCGGATGTTACCGAATAAGGTAGAAACAGCGGGTTTTATTGTCGCCCAAGCAGTGGTGAACGCCGTGCTAACACGTTCACTAACAGTCGTCCGGCCTTCCTCGGCCCAATCCGCGAGATTTTGGTTATGTACCCAACTATCAAATTTCCATTTGTCCATACGGGTTACGCCCTCAGTATGGACAGGAAGACTAAGTACCGACCCGGCTTGAATGAGTCGGGCGTCATCTACACCCAACGCAGTAAGAGCCATTTTCATAAACTCAGAATAAGTAAACTTGCTCTGAAGATCAGTCGCGAAATCGCTCTCGTAGTATACACCCCACAAGGTCATGCCCGCATTAATAGGAATTTTAATGTCTGTGACAATTCCTGATGGGGACATAATTTCATTAACGGTATCTACGAAACTCGGTGTGTCCTCATCCCCAAATACAGTATCAAAGAATTCTGACACAGCACTTTTGATAGTATCTAACGGCTCAGAAATTGTGGTAGAAGCTTCTACAATCGCATCCTTCATCCCACCAAAATTGCTTCTATATAAAGTAGCCATCCCTACAACCGCACCAACGATCAGGGTTAACGGACTAACAAGCGCAGTCAGCCCCCAGATTAATGGGCCAATTGCGGCGGCGGCTGCTGCGAACGCTAAGGCGCTTGCAATTATTGGGCCGGGAAGCTGGCTGACGCCCAGAGCTACATCACGCACTACGGTCAACAGCGGGCGTAGTTGCGGCATAATTCTATCGCCTATGACGATGGCCGCCGCACGCAATGCTGAAGTTGTCAGATCGACTTGTGCAGCGAACGATTTCATCTGTTCTCCATGCGCCCGCATAGTTGAGCCTTCAACAGCCTCGTTAAATTCGTCAATCGAGGCGGTATAAGCTTCCATGTTGTTCATGAATGTACGGGCGGCTCTAGCGGAGCGGACTTCATTAAACGCTTCGGACAATGCTTCGGGAGTATCCCCCAGCGCGTCGTTGACCGCTATCAAGGCGTTACGTAGGTCGCCGTTGTGGATCAAAAGTAGCTCACGCCCGGAAGCAACCCCCAGCGCAGAGAACGCCTCCTTCATTTTCTCAGTGGGCTTGAGCAGCTTACGCATTACCCCGGCGAGATTGGTAGCCGAACGACTGGCTCCTGAGCCTTGCTGCGTCAGGAAGGCCCAGTGACCACCAAGCTGGTTGATCGAAACACCAAGCGCAACCGCATCAGGAATAACAAGGCCAATAGCCCCGGCAAATTCACCCATCTCCCCGACGCCAACTTGAACAGTACGGGTCAGCATGTTACTGGCGTCTGCCGCCGACACGTTTTCGCGCCCATACGCTAAGATCAGGGCGGTTAAGGCTTCGGTAGTAACAGCTAGATTAGCCAATCCCGCCTCAGCAGTGACGGCTGAATGCTCCATCAACTCGAAAGCGTCAGCTGTGTTAGTAATACCAGACGAAAAAACAGTGTACAATGATTCTGCCGCCGCCTGGGGGCCTGATCGAATTTGTGCGCCGAAATTAAGAACTTGGTCAGAGAGTTCGGAGAACTCGTTATTGGTCATTTGCTGAATGGAACGAACATTAGACATGGCTGCGTCGAACTCGGACGCAAATTTAACCGCTGCTGTGCCCGCAGCGATTAGTGGGACTGTAAGACCGAATGTGAGGTTCCGTCCGATGCGTGACATACCGCGAAGTTTGTCGGACAGTAGCCCAACGTCGCCGCGAACCTCGCGCATCGAGCGGCGGAAGTTAGTGATGTCCGCACCAACTACCGCCTCAAGATATGCTATCCGTTGTGTAGGCAACTAACGTTTCCCCTTGCGTCCACGCCGTTGAGCCGCGAGTTTTTGTTGAGCGGCCTGCCGTCTTTTAGACTTGTTCTCAGCCTTCTCTTTACCGGAGTCATACGCCAACATGTCTCCCAGGTCTTGAACAGTCAGATTGTCAATCTCTTCCAGTGTGTGCCCTGCCCAGAAAAGTTGGCCTCTGATAAGTCGATACGATATGTCTTCCGGTGGACTCTGACCGTGTAGCAGACTACGATAGGCCCACTTTGCTAGTTTCCCTCAGAAAATGAGTCCTGAATGGCACGACTAATCGCCCCAAAGATTTTAAGCGTTTGCAAGAAATTAATCTGCTCCACGCCTTCCTCTGTGACAGGCGGCTCGAACGGCCACGTTGTGACCACCATAAGAATGTAGGGCAACGCTTCATCAAACATCTCCATGCTGGCAGCGGCTTGATAAGCGGTATAGTCGGCCCGCATCCATTGTGAGAGGTCGATAACGAATCCATCATCTATCGACGCATTAACTTTCGGAACATTGCGGCGCTTTGCCATGTGATACTCCTATATTGGGGGGCGCTTAATAAAAGCGCCCCCGCTTTAGCTAGACAGAAACTCCCGTTGCATTACCGAGCACATACGCCGACGTTGCAGACAGCGCCAAGACCATCGCTGTCGCAAAGTAGTTCGATGTCTGTACATCGGTAAACAAACCTGTCTGCCCCTCATTTGCGCCCCCGCCCAGGTAGTAAGTCGTACCAGCGACCAAGCCGCTAACAGTCAACACACTTCCTGGTCTTGCATAGACACACGGCTGGTTGGCTGCATTCGTTTCGCAGATTGCAATTCCGGCCATGTCGTCCGTAGTCGCTCCGTCTGAGTTGGCAATTTCTACCTTACCGTTCGCAAGTTTGCGTACTGCCAAACCTGCGGCGATAGCCTCAGAACACAGGCGAGTTTCGACGTTGATAAGCCCCCCAGTAGAGGTCAACGTTACTGGTAATGCGGCATAAGCCATTTTATCCCCCTATCAAGGAACAGTGCTACCGATTTCGTCAATCATCCCGCCTTGACGCTCACCGCTAATGTCAATTTCCAGCACCCCATCGAACGGAAAGTCCTCGGAATACTGAGTCAAGATAGCGTTGAAGCTGAACGTTGGTTTCCCGGTGGTCTTACCCTCTGGGTACACACTCAACTTGCCTGTATCTCCCGGCAAAATGTCGGCAGCATAGGCTTGATTAGCATCAAAAAGCATGAGAGAAAAATCAGCGGCTTCGATTGTAGTTTTTGGGAACCGCACCGTCTCGTTGCCCGCTGTCACGTCAACAGTATCAAACTGTCGATTAAAGCTGAACGTCGTGAAATCCGAGGTCAAGACCTTTTCATCCATATCAGGCGTTCCGCCTGTCAGCAACCACTCGATAACGATATTAGTTCCGATTAAACGACCAGCAGCGGCCATTGTAACCCCCTTGTCCTATGTGTTAGAAACTCCACGAGTTCTATAGAACCCACCGATTTCCCAGAACTCGGCTCCTTGTAACAAGAGCTTGTCCGAGTATTCGCCTGTACTTCGGCAGGTTGCGTAATCAGTAAAATTTTCCAGGTATGTTAATGTCTTGTTTCGCAACGCCTCATCAACAAAGTTCGCGTAGGTCAACGCGGTCAACGAGGTCTCCGCAACCGCTGTTACACGCCAGTAAATGTCAAACGCCGCGTGTGTACTTCTGTTATCGAAGCCGCCTTGAATGTGTACCATACGAACATACGGCATATCATCCAGCCCACGCGCCGCCTCCAAAAAGACTCGATGCTCCCCTTCCGGGTTCAATAGAACGGTACTGAGAATTGAGTGCCCTATTAAAGCGACACGGATACCTTCACCTGCTATTCCTAGAGCGCGAGTCACTTAAAGATAACCTTAGCCATAAGACCAGGAAAACGATCTTGTGCTCGTTCTACAGCAGGCGCCAGGAAGGGGCGATTTAAGCCCGCAGGATTTTCTAGCACACCAGAGTAAGGAGCTTCTACCTCGATTAAACGATAATACTTACCGCCCATGCGTGATATAAAGCGCCCCGCGAAGTCTCGATTAGATGATGTGTTTTTAAGGCTACGATCAAGGCGGCCTGTAACAACTGCCGGGGGTTGCCCCCGCACAGACGGGCTTTCTGGTGTCCAGTTGGCACGCACATCTCGTATGATCGAGTCAGCAATCTCTGATAACCCGGTCTTGATGTTACGCGGCATTCGACGCTCCAAAGCATCGAGTTTTCGCCAGTCCTGTCGAAGTCGTGCCCTTATCACCCGCTTGCCGTACCCTTTCCTTTACGAACCTCAGAGATTAGATACCCCTTCGTAGTTCTAAATCCCTCATCTTCCATGAACTTTCGGAACTCATATTCTCGGTTATTCATGATAATCGTGTAATCATGGTTCGGCCCTTCTACATCCCAGGGCACATACAATTCAAACTCTGAGATGACCGTCTCCTGCATGAAGACATCCCCCTGCCGATAGTGCCGCGAGGCTTCTAGGCGGCAAGGAATGTCGATACTTCCTCTATACGATATGGGCGCACCCTGAGTTGCTCCGCCTGTAGTGCCCGCTGTCCCAATATTTCGGGAAGGCGCGTGGATACGACAGGTATCCGGTAACAAACTGCCCGCAATTCGTTCCCGAATACGATTGAATGTCTTATCAGACGCGATAGCGAGACCCATCAGGCATACCCTAGTCGTTGCACCGGGCTTGAAACTAGTCCCAGCTTATTCCGAAAACGACGATACATATCCAAACAGTGCTGATATTCCTGGTCTTCATCCAACGTGTGGGCGGGGGTCTTCCACTTAATTAGTTCCGCACGCACGCCAGCTTTTCGTAGCCAGCCTGCGGCTGCGGACTCGTTCATATTGAACCCCCGCCCGCGAAAAAAGTATTCTGTACCAGTTGTATCAGAAGCGAATTCGATCAGACGCCGAGTTCGCGTATAGGTAAACGTGGGAGCAGCGTTGCCGAGATTGTCCACAACAACGATTGATGCGCTGTCGTCTTCCAGCCAACGTGGAACTTCGTTAGGAATGTAATACCGTTTATAGGTAAGCGTCCCTGTCTCCATGAACGGAGTCGACGCCAACCGAACATCAATGATGTCGTGGCTGGTATCGTCAAGGATTTCCTGAACTTGTTCGTCAGTCCAGTACATCACTCCGTTGACATTGACTTTTTGTTGGTTTGCGTCCATCAGAAGCCGAAGCTCCTTAACGGCGTTCACCATCCCGGCTCTAGCTGCCATCAGTTACCTTCGATTCACGTGAATGGTGCTGTGCTGTCGCCCAAGACCTGCACACCACGCTCTGGACGCCAGCCGCCCTCAGCATAGATCATGGTCGCGTTCAACTCAGTCCAACGCTGCGAAGCATCACGTTCTGGTTCAATACGCAAGCCACGCCGCATGTCGAGCGCCGTAGCATCACGGCCAAACACACCCGCCGTCGAAGACGCCGAGCCTTGTGTGGTCGTACTGACAGCGGGAGTACCGCCTGTCAGACCGCCGCCGTCGATAGTCATCTCCGGCACGTTGCGCCCAATGTACTGCCCACCAAATGTCGCAATCCAGGGTTCACTCGCGCTTGTAACCACGACATCCCCAGAGTTCAGGTTGCTCAAGAGCAACAGAGCAGTTTGGATAACAGCATTTGAAGCATCAAAGGCGATAGCCGCCGTTGTCTGCCCCGCAAAGGTCAATGTGAATGTACCAGCTGTAGAACCCGCAGTCGTAATCGACTGCACCTCGTTGATGACGGTACGCGCCAACAGCGAAGACACGACAATACGCAGGTCGGCGTACTGAGTGATAAAGTAGTTCCGAACAGCTTGATTACGGATGTCCAACGGAGCGGGCGAAGCCAGCGCCGTGAAGTCCGCGAACATGTTCAGGTATTGGTAAGTGTGGATGACCGCTGTGTACGGGCCGGGAACAGCGTTGGCTTCCAACAGTGACCGCGCCTCCGTTAGGATAGTCGTGGTTATTGGAGTCGCCGGAGCGCCCTGTGCCAGTTCAAAGCTCGAAAAACGGTTCAGCAAATCAGTCTCTAGTTGCTTACCCATCGTATAACCGATGTCCAGGGCAGCGTCCGCCATCACGTCTTCGAGGTCAGATTCGACACGTCGATCAGTGATGACAAACTGCTTGCCGATTTCTTTCGGCGTCAGGGTGCTACGCAAATTCCGATCAAACGCCACTGCGGTCAAATCGGCGGTCTCCGCCAGATTGTCCTGAATGCCCGTCTCGATGTACAGCGTATTTTTACGCGGAACCATCCCGGTCTGGTCGGTAAACGTCCGAACCAGTGAGGGCATTACAAAGGCGTGTTGAGCATAGAACAACGCAGCTTCCCAAATGTCCGGCAGGACATCCGAGATAAGTGCAAAAGTGCTCTCGTTAGCCATTAGTTTTCACCTTAGTTTGTTACAGCGCCGCCGCCTTTTTGCCGCTGCAATGCGGGGTCGAAGACATTCACAACATCTTCACCCAACATACGCGCTTTCAGTCGTTTCCCCACTCCTTCTTTTGGAAGGGCCGCAGGATTTCCCGGCGAAACAGACGGGTCAGGCAAACTTGCGGCAAGTAACTGCTGCAATGCTTTAGCCTGAGTAGTCATCTCTTCCGCTGTATCTCCCCGAACGAACGCTGCGGCTTCATCAGGCAGGTTGGCATCAGCCAACACCCCATCACGCACTTGCGTCTGTGCCTGTTGTAATTGCAACGTAATTAGACTGGTAACGCTTTCTTGTAGCGCGTTGAAGCGTGCCAAAAATGGCGGGTCTGTATTGTCGTTGTCAGGCGGATTGTCCCCCTCGGTTGAATCCGTGTTATCTCCTGATGGCTCTGTGGTCGATTGATCTCCAATCGTGGCCTTCAAAGCTGTCAAGTCTCGACGCCGGGTAATGCTCTCACTCAGAACGCTCTTATATGAGGCATGTTCCTTGACAACATCATGCGGGATAGTGCTAACATCTACCTTTGCCCAGTCAATTGTCTGGGGAACGGGTGGTGCTGTACTATCGTTGTCTGCCGCTTCCTGCGCTTGCAGGTCAGCAGTCGTCACGCTTGCTGTCCTCGGTGCGTCTCTCGTGTTCTCCACGATAGCGGGGGAACTAGGTGTTCCCTCTACTGTGGTCGTTTGACCCGTTGGGGTCTGATTAGGCGTCTCACCTGTGGGCATCTCGCCATCTCCTTAGAAAACTAAAGCGCCAAGCCGTCACTTGGCGCAAAAGAAATATTTCTGCGTCATCGTCCCGCGAGGGGTTCAACCCCGTAGCGTAGCCGTCGTCGGCTCTAAGTGCGGGTTCTGATGCGCTTAATACTATTATACCACAGCTTTACCACATTGCAAGTGGTAGTTATTACAGATCAACTTCACCTGTGGGGGCGGGTAAGGCCCCCTGCGGTTCCTCTTGGAAGACCTCAAGTTCAGCTTCCGCCTCCATTTTCGCCAGTTCATCGGCCCAACTGTAGCCTCGACGTGTGCTAACGGTCTCGCGGCTAACAATTCCCAGACTGCGTTCGAGTGCGGACACATTGATACGTTCGGTATCATCTGTCGGCAGCGGGTCAGCGTGCATTACTTCTGGCATAAAATCTCCTACCCTTGCAATTGTCCCCATACGATTAGAAATTTGCTGTAGCCCGCTTCCATGCACAAAACGGAGCAGGTTATTCTTAGAGAGCATATCGAGAAATACAGTGCGAACACCCGCATTAGTGACACGCTGGAAGTCTTTAACCTCGCCTCGTAGAATGACTGTTCGCATCGTATTCAAATACGAGTCAAAGAAGAATTGCAACAGTTCATGTGATGCTTTAAGATCAGACTTCATCTCAAGGTTGATGATTTTGGCGTTGGGGTCTTCAATAGACCACAAATCCCCAATCTCAGTTGTTTGGATGTCATCAGGCGCGACACCCGTAGCAACTGTTTTTGGCCCAGCGTAATAGCGTACAATACGCGCCAGTTCCGAAGCTACTAGATTGATCTGCTGTTGCAGTCGTATATCTCCCTCGGCTAGACCGTAAAAGTCGCCTGGATTAACAAGATGCTGCCACTGTACAATCGGCCCGCCAGGATAGGGCCAGTCATCCACAGCAATCAGTTCCCAGCCTATTCCCGGTCTGCGCCGATACTGGTGTTCCTGCCACTTTTGAAAGGCCGGGAACCAGATTGTATCAATTAAATGTTCTATCTTGTTGGACGTCCATCTCGCAGTATGCCACAGCACTGTGTCTACGTCATCTGCCTGCCAGTACGTCACCATCTGAGCAGGGTTCACGTTAATTAGGTGCGGAAAACCATGTGGTTGACTCTGAGAAGGTCGTTGCACGCGAACATAAGCGTGGCCGGACAAGCCCGCATTCAGCGCGAGTTTGTGTAGAAATGCCAGTCCACCATTCGCTTGCCACGCCTGACGCAGCCACTTTTCTTCATCGGTCTCGGCAGTTGTGTTGGTGTCCAACTCAAATGTGGGTACAGCGGGAAACAGGAAAGACACCATACGATCAAGCGCCATCCGGGTAACGTTGATAATGGTATTATCATTCGGTTCCTTCTTTTTTACACTCAAAGAAGCGGGCTGCTCCCCCAGGTAATACTTTAGATTTTTCTCATACGCCTGCTGACGTGCGCGGATTTCGCTTGCCTCATCATTCAGCAGGCTTAATCTTTGGTTGTCGTTAGGGTTGAGATACTGCATTGCTGCTGGCATATCTGCTCCTAACCATAAAACGGATTTTGCGAACGCGAGAACGTTTTCGCATGTCGGTATCTAATCTCTTGATTCACTAAGAGTAAAGCAACTACTGTGTCATCGTGGCTATGAACACCTGCCGGGGCACGATATGTAATGTTTGTTCCTCCGGCTGTAACCACTCGTTTATAGGCGTCTAATTCTCCAAACTGAACAGCCCCTACTCCCGAATTTTTATCGAGTAACTTTATACGTTCGTGTTCAATGTTGGCGGCTAGTCGATCCACCAGGAGCCGCTTTTTTATGTTAGTCATATAGAACGGCTTAACCACATTAGGAAACTCCGCTTTTAGTGTCTCGGTATTAGGCATTCCGAACGAGTTACTCTCTATGTGCGCTCGGAGCGGCTGCCACTTCTCCATAAGCGACCTAATTCTCTGAAGTTGACTTTGGAAATCAATATCAGTGAACCGTACCAGATCGACTTGCTCCCCGTTTTCACGCCCCAATATAGAAATCGCAGTAAAGTCATTTACCCTCCCAAAATCAACGCCAAAAGCATAGGTTTCGTCTTCCTGTGGCTGGCTTCCAGCTAAAATACATACGTCGTCCAGACCATGAAATACACCCCCCGCGCTTTCGGTAAAAAGCGCCAGAATTTCCTGGTTGAAACGTTCTTTGGTCATTGTCAAACGAGCGTCTTCAACTTCTTCTTTTGTAACCAGCGGATTGATAGTTGAAGGATGTTGCCAAGAATTCCAATTCGGATGCTCGCCTGATGCACCGCGTTCCCACAACGTAAAGAACCAGTTAGCTCGACCTTTTGGAGTCGAAATAAACAGAGCCTCCCCCTTACGTTCCATAAGCATGGGACGCACCACTTCCGGCCACACTGCCGGATTCATGAATGCCGCCTCGTCCAGTACCGCGAAATCCAGTCCCATGCTTCGCAGATTGTCATAACGTTCCGCCGATTGAAATGCAACAGAGCCGCCCCCCGCAAACTCCATCATTTTCTGCTGCTCGTTTTTATATGTCGGCAAATGACCGACTAACCGCTTAAATTTACGCCAGTTCTCGTCAAGGTTCTTATATGTTGGTGCAATGAACCATACATCTTGACCACGATTTATGCCCCTGTCGGCGCTTTCCAGCAACGCAAACTGAGATTTCCCGGCTCTACGACCCGCCGCCAGTACCTTAAAACGAGCAGGGTCATTGGCAATGACCTTTTGGTAGTTATAAAACGGCTGTAAGTGTACGGGCATGTCTAATCCTCCACGTCTAGTTTCTTAGGCCCCTCTTCAAATGAAAGGTAATATGTGTCTTCTCTGGCATCTTTTTCATCAGTCTCGCTGTAGGTAGCGGCCATACGCGCTGCGCGGCGGGCCAGCCTGTCCATAGTGTCGCGGGCGGCTACAAGGCGGCGCATACCGTTAGTGAGGTCGTCTACTGCCATTGCACCATCTTCTGTAGCCTTAACTAATCGTTCAAGCATTTGTTGCCAGAGCCCCCGCATGGCGTTATAATCATGAACCTCATCTTGTACAACGTTAGCTTGGAACGCCACCACTGCCGAATCCAATTGCTCCAACATCTGACCCTGAATATACGCATCGTACAACTGCGCTCGTTCAACCCAGCCATATTTCGTACCCCACTCTTTAATCTGTTGAATGTGAACATCTAACTCTTCCCCAACGGCACGATAACTCCGCTCCATACCCCCATGCAGGTAGAGCCTAAAGCCTCGGAACGACTTCGTTGTTTCCTTTGGTTGCTGCTCCCAGGGCATTGGCAGGAGTGCGTTTTGTTTTGGCATTAAATCCCCATCTCATCTGTTGCGCGGCTTGCCGCCGCCGAGTTGCAATGTGGTCATGGACAATCTCATCAAAAGCTGCATCTGCTGTTGGGTCGGCCCCCCGTTTGCCTGTAATTGTCCAGGTGTCTAATGTTCGTTCCGCCCAGAACGGAACTTCTTGTAGCAAACAGTTCTTAACTAGTTCTGTACTCTCAGGTGAATCCAACATACCAATACCTCAGAAAACGTTGTGGACGTAGCAGTAATGACCTGTTTCAATTCCCCTAGCACAGTCGGCTCCACCAGCGCCCAAAATTGGGTGCTGTTCTTAGCCTCATTGGTGATCGTAATTCCGGTGATAGTTGACCAAACTGCCGAAGCGATAGTATCACTCTCTTGCAATTCCTCGGTCAAATCGAACCCCAGGCGTAACTTCTCACCAAGTATCATGTCATGGGGGCCGCTTTCTATAATGTGCTCACTCATTTCAATTTTTCCTTCCGTCCTAAAACCCAGTAATTGCCCCCACGCGCTTTGGCATTATGGAAACGTCCTCGCCCACGTACATGTTCTAACAATACTCCGATAGCGGCAGGTAGCGGTGTAAGTACCTGAAAGAAGCCGAATATCTCTGCCGAGATAATCCCTGTTGGTACAATTGATTGAGACAGAATAAGTGTACCGAATATTTCTTGTGACGGTATCCCAGTCGGCTCAACCTGTAACTTAACTGTGAACGTACCAAACGTTTCTTGTGACGCAACCCCGTCCGGCTCAACCTGTAGCTTGACAACAACCGTACCGAACGTTTCTGTCGATGCAATCCCGGTTGGTACGACTGACTGGGATAGAATAAGCGTGCCGAACGTTTCAGCCGACGCAATCCCTGTCGGATTAATGTTCAGATTTACCTGTGGTGCTCCTACAACCTCAAGAGATGCTATTCCTGTCGGACGGTAAGGGGCGACCTGACAAACCGGAACAGAGAAATCTGATGCGGGTAGGTATTTAAGACTGACATTATCTATCAGCATATCGGGCGCATCGTCGCGCTCTACATGCAGCGTGTAGAAGTCGAAGCTGTCCCAATCATTCGCCGTCTCAAACTGAACCAAAAAATTGTTTGAGAGAGGTAGCCCCGGAGCCAGGGTAAAAGTACACCCGATTGTTTCTGTGCCGCCCCCGGTAATCGCCCCGTCTAGTTTTACAATTACGCTCTTTACGACACCGCTGTTGTTACCCAGGTCGATTAGTATTTCAAACGGCGACCCAGCACGGACATGCGTAATAAAACTTTGTTTCATACGCCTGTTGCCAGCAGCAGTTGCGTATTGTTGTTGAACCCCGCCGACTACTGAATGAACAAGACCAGCGCTGAACGTCCATCCAGTCTCGCCAGAACTAAAATCACCGTTTGTCAGAAGCTCGACATTAGCGGGTGTAAAATTTTGGGCTTCCGGTGTGCCAAACGCTTCGGCTGTCGTAACCCCATCTGGTTCAATTTGCAGTTTTACAACGACTGTACCGAATGCTTCCGCCGAGGCAATTCCGGTTGGTGTAACTGACTGAGCACCGCCCTCAGTCGAAACTGTAAACGCGCCAAATGCTTCCTGAGACGGGACACCTGTGGGAACAATGGACTGTGAAAGTATAGGCGTACCGAAGTTTTCCAGACTTGCAATAGCATCTGGTTTAACTTGCAGGTTGGCCTGGAACGTGCCAAATGCCTCACCAGAGGTAATCGAGTCTGGTTCCACCTGTAACTTTATGGTCGGTGTACCAAACCCCTCAACACTCGTTATCGAGTCAGGTTCAACTTGCAATTTTACGACGGGTGTACCGAAGACTTCTTGAGAGGGAGTACCTGTTGGCTCTACTTGGAGCTTAACAGTGAATGTACCAAAAGACTCAGCCGACCCTATCCCTGTAGGCTCGACCTGTAACTTAACTTCAAATGTGCCGAACGCCTCAGAGCTACTGATACTCGTTGGGGTAACGGTTTGGTTGCCGCCCGCCACTTCATCCGTAAAGGCTGGCGTCCAGTAGCGTTGGAAGCTCATTTAGCCGCCCTTAGAATTTAGCAATCTGCCATTTATAATCCCGCACTGTGCCATCCGTTTGTTCTATTGTAAACTCTAAGCTATGACTGGCGTCTACGACTACATACCATGTTGAACGTACTATTTGCCCGTCTGTACCTTGAGCGTCTGCATAGCGCACGCTCTCAACAACAGCGCGGCTATCGGCAGCCAGTACCTCGGTTTTAATACGTATAATCAACACATCATCATCAACCATTTCAGTAAGGTCAATAAGAATGCGATACGACCCAATTGTAGAAATAACTCTCAACGAGAGTTCTACGTCTATTACCGGATTAGCTGTGCCTTCTGCTTCAAGAGAAACTGCCATAGTATATCCTATCCAAAAGCAATGAGAATTACATCAATCAAACGATCTGCGCCAGTAATACTACACTGTGCGTTAACCGAAATTCGAGAACCCGCAGGAATATCCACATTAAAGCATCCCAGAAATATTGGGGCCATTGCGTCGGGGCTACCGTCCGCCAAGAAACCGATGTTCTCAATAATAGCTACTTCACTAGACGATGCACCAACTTCGACGTCCATCAAAAATGCGGCGTCCGTCAACCCACCATTTACGTCAGCGGCATGTTGAAAAACACATAGTTGATGGATATGAAACTCGGTACTGGCAACAATCTGAGTGGAGCCACCTTTTGTATTAGCGGTTGTACCGGGGTCAACAATTTGCCCGCCACTGTCGCTCCCATCGTCTCCATAAGTACGCGAGAGGCTGTAACCTCCCGAAGATTTAAGGCCACGACTCTCCGCGATACAGAAGATGTCCATCGTTTCAGTGCCCACACTTTCCTGAAATCGCACCGAGACTTCTTCCCCTTCACGAATAGCGATGGGAAAATAATAATGATTCCCCGGAAAATTTACGGTATCGGTTGAAACGTAAGGAATGTTAGCGATTTTAACAACAGGGGTTGATCCAACCCCTATATCCATTAGTCCATCCCATCCGGCCCCTGTAAAACTCGCCGCCATGCGATAGACATGCAAACCTGTCACAGGAAAGGGTGTCGAAGCTATAAGTTGCGACCAAGCACCTTTTACGTTGATTGCTCCACTTGTCAATGTGACGCCGCGACTATCGCCTACCGCTGCACCGAAGTTAGCGGTGAGACTTCCATCATTGCGGTATGGAAAATCCGGCATTAGATTCCCGTCCCTTCAGTGTCGCCTCTAAAACGTTCACGACCCAGCACACGTTCTAGTAATATTCGTATATCATCTTGCTGGCGGGCTGTCAATAACAGTATCGGAGCGAATGCAACGTCGCCAAAGATGTCCACATCTACTCGATCAATTTGAACTGGGGGTGGAATCGGAATGAAATCAAGTGTAGCATTGTCCCACATTACCGTGTCCGCAGGAACCGAAGAGAACCCCTTGACCGCCTCAAATTCTCGCAGACGATTAACAGCAGCAAGATCGTCGGTACGTGAAATGACCTGCCCCGTTGGAAGAGTCGGATGACCTTCTAGGGCATAGACTACAAAATATACATCCACAAGTTATCCCCCTCTACAGCTTGAAGATTTTATTTGCGCCGCTGTCCCAAACTACGTCGATGTCCGCCGCATTAGGTGTAACAGGCAGCCCGGTTCCGGTGTCTAGGCGCGCAATCAAGTTTGAAGTGGAGTCTGTGCCCGTATGCTTATAAAGGACGATGTTTTGAATAGCATCCCCCGCCGCTACTGTAGGGAATGTGCCATCCGCCGCATCAGCAACTCCGGCAAGACCCGACTCACTTGTCAGCGCAACGGCAGCACCAACACGACAATCCGTGTTGTTAGGGATGTCATCAAGAAAATCATCGGCGGCGGCAAATGTGTAGTATGGGCCAGCCCCGCCGCCGGAGGTACGAACCAGCAACATGCGGATGTCATCTGCATCCCAGTCGATCAACCCGGTAAGAAAACCGTTTCGTCCTGTATCATATAAAAGGTTTGCCATTTTGTCTCCTGAAAGACTATAGAAAAGTAGTAGTTTCGCTAATACCATTATACCACGAAAAACCCCGCCGTCAAGGGCGGGGTCAAGTTTCTGCATTCTAAGGAGCTTATATCATTCCAGATTGTCGGCGTTGGCCCGCTTCATAAGTTCTCGATACGCATCATTAGGTATCAAGCGCCCCTCTTTTACCGCATTACGGAATCGAGGAAAACGCAAAAGTTGATCGAGTAGGCCATGAAGACTTCCCGCAACCCAGTGACCAGACTGGGCATTGTAATGAAACCAATCGCCGTGTATGACGTAGGTGCGCCCGCGTTCGCCTCGGTAAGCGATAGCAACTACACCGTAAGGCCACGCATCAACTGGGTCGCCGTCGAGGTCACTAAATTCAGTATATCCCGAACGTTCTTCTTCAACCGGATCGTAGTGAATGTTCCACGCCATTTTAGGCATCGCCATCATCCGCTTGTTCGCCATCCTGGTTCATATATTTGCTACCCTTCGGGGGACGGCCCCGACGCTTTTTAGCGGGTGCTGGCTTCACAGCCTGGGGGGCAGGCTCCGCTACTGAATCTGGGTTTTCTAAACGAGGGTCTTCTATTTCAGTTGGAGCATATTCAACCCCCGGTGCAACACCCACAAGTTCGTCAGCAGGATAGGCGTACAAGGTCGATTGAAGCATACCCTCTATCGTCTCCACAGAAGAAGTAGCATTGACTTTCCAATCTGCGGGCGGCTCCCCAAACCACACAAAATGCTGGCAAGGGATAGTTTCCGTTCGTTGCCGCTCTTCGTCATACATCAGACCAGTAACAGGCTGGTCACAAGTCGGACATTTATCGGTGTCACCACTATAGAGTTCTTTTATACTCACATCCCACTCCTTTAATAGCCCCCTTATGAGAGCATTTACCTCTTCATTATACCACACAATTCATCCCTGTCAAACCTAGAGTATCAGTTGCACGCGCTCCCAAATAGCGTCGTGCAGATCATTAGGCGACATTCTGCCGTCGAATATTGCTACCGCGTCGGCCCATATAGGCTGGGCTACTCCAAACATCTTGTTATACCCCCGCCGAACCCGCCGAAAGAAGTTGTCAGACTCGTAATCACGCAGGTTCCCGTTGGCGCTCACATCAGTTATTCGTCGTTGCAACATCGTCGTGAACGGAATTTCGATATAGATTACCAAGCTGGGAATTAATCCGTAGCTGGACATGCGACAAAGTTCCCAAGTATCTGACCAGGATAACCCGTTACCATAATGCTGATAAGCGAATGTGCTATGCACATAACGATCTGAGAGCACAACAGCCTCCGCTTCCAACGATGGGATAATAACCTCTTTGGTCACATCGGCCCGCGCTGCACTAAACATCATGGCGTTAGAGATCGTGTTCAACGATTCCGACTTATCTTGCATAATAAGTTTCCGTACTCGCTCCGCATAGGGTGTGCCGCCCGGCTCCCGAATTACAGCTAGAGGATAGCTTAGTGCTGCCATTCTGTCAGCCAGCAAGCGAACTTGAGAAGACTTTCCACACTTGTCCAGCCCTTCAAACGTAATGAACGGAGAGTGCGTTTCGGGTGCATTGAAACTAAGCTGAACATCTGTTGTCATAGCGGCAACCATCAATGCAAGAACCCCCGGTTGCCCGCAGGCATGATTGCAGGGGCAGTAAGAGCCTCAAGTCGCATCTGCAAGCTGTCTTTTTGCAGAGAAACAAATTCAAGGCGTAGCAACGCACCGTAGCAGCGAATACGCCACAAAGTTGCGGCCCCAGGAAGCTTAACGAAGAACAGCGCGACTGCGGGAACCCAGGACGACAAAAATTCCTTGGTTTCATCGCGCTCGTTAAAGTGTTGCCCCCCACCGGGAGTCAAAATTTCAAACAGATCAAAGTCCGCTGCTTCATCATCGTCCCATTCGCTAATTAATGCGCCGCCCCAGAGCCACACATATTCCAATGTCTCGGTCTTCTCATCTACAACAAGTGGCTCATAGAAGTCTACATGCAGATGATATGCCGCCTCCTCGTCACCAGGATTCGGGCAGGTGAACGTGGTGACAATGGCGGTAAAACGACTCTCCGGGGCAACGATTAACGCCTCGACTCGAAAATCATCGTTATCAAGATCGTAGACTGCCATATCTGACGATACAGATTCAGCGATTGCTCGTGCCCGCATTAATAGTTCGTCGTCCTCGTCTCCGTCATTACGTGTCCAAATTAGGGCTTTTGTCTTCATTGGTCTATCTCTCCAAGTGATTAAGCGCAATAGGCGCATTAGGGGCGTCGGGTTCAACCTTACGCAACCCAGTGTATTCGGTTTCGATGGCGTCCAGCACCGCTGGTTCCGCGCTAATCAAGATGATGTAAGTACGGAGCGTAGCTGATGCTCCATACTTCGATGAAAAAGTCGCGCCGAGGCCGTAAGCCCGCGCCCGCAGCTTCTTAAATTGCTGGAACGCGGCAATATCGGCCTCGTCCTCGTCCATGATGACTTCAAACTCATATTTACGTCGTTGGCGCGTCAACATCACTAAACCCCTCTAATTGATCGTTATTAGGTAGCTGTGAGAGAGATACACAAGCCAGAACTAATCGTTCAAATGCTCGCGCTTCATCAGGTCGCAAGGTCTCTAAGTCCGCTCCCGCCGTTAACGTTATTGTACAGATAACAGGAGCCAATTTCTGGTGACACGCTATTTTTTCAGGGAAAACACCGGGGCCAAACACGCTATTGCACTGGGTAAACACCGTGTCAACAACCTGTAACACGGCTGCCTGGGTCTGTACCTGAATAAACCTATCCCACCTAATTTCGCCTGTGGTCTTAGGCTGTGTAACGGCGGCACTGGTTGTAGATGTCAATACAACAAGTATTGCAAGGGCAGTCAAGCTGAGAAACAGAGACCCCCATAACTTTAGAATTTTCGACATTTGAACTTTCTCCCTATTTTACTATGTATATACAATGTGTCAACCCCACTCGTCACCGTCTGTCATTTCGTCACGATCAAGTTGAGAAACTGTATTTTCCTCAGCTTCCACATCTTCGGGCCACAAGCCAATCTCGCGCCATGCTGTTATTATAGCCTTATCGAGATATTTCGGCACGTCCGGCTTTGGAAACAAGAGTTTAATATAATCGCGGTGTTGGGCAGTGATATACACCTCAACTACCCCAAAATCACCGTAATTACGATTATCGAGACGCGGGTCTTCAAAATGCGGCGACTTAGGGAACTTAATATTGAGATTAACTTGCCCACTCCCACGTATTGCCGCTTCTGCCGCCGCCGCAACCATTTTCAACATGTTCTCAATGTCTTCTTCACTAGGCTTATAGTTCATTTTAGGCGCTCCATGAGTAACGGGGAGACCTCGATAGTTGTTTCCATCTCAACGTCGTCTGAAATCATATCAGGAATAGCCTCGATGTCTTCTGTCCACTCAGTGCTTCCACTCGCAACGGGGGTATCGTCACCGAACAGCGTCCAATGGCCGCGATAAGCTGCTTGGAACCCGGTCAAGCCTTCAACTCGATATTCAACGCGCATCTTGAAAATCCTCGAATACTAAAGTTTCAGATTCACCCTTCATAATACTCCCATCCATCATACGCCCCATAAAATAGGACATAATTCGCTGACCAATGGGTTCAAGCTCTCGTATGTGTATATCTGCGTTGAGAAACATTAGTGAAAAATTCATGGGGCTTGGGTCAGATTGTACAAAGGCTCTTGTCTGAGGACGATCAACAAAACGGAACATATACACAACCTCGCCGTCTATTGAATCGTGCCAGAATGCGCGCCAAGCTCGTTTAAGGCGTCTCATTTGACTGCTCCCGACCCGGAACGGTATTGGCCGTCCGCGCCATAAATGTGAATTCCAGAGTATGGGCAACTAACCGTATGAACAATAGTCCAATCACCAGGAACGTGGACAATGCGACTACGCGGAATAGGAGTAAGCTCTGAGTCATATCCCCACTCATATTTCTTGATCTCTTCAATGGCCTGCTCTTTATACGGAAAACAGGTGCATTTGTTCAGCGGGTAGTCGAAGAGATTAATCTCCCTAATATCCTGTGGAGCCGGGGGGACTCGAACCCCCGTCTGAACGTCTCCCTCGCGGGCGCTATCGTCCATCGACTCCATGTCGGCCCCGCTCGTTGAACCATGTATAAATCTTCGCAAGCCGCATCGCCTTGTCTGCCCATAACAAAGGGCGTCCCACCGCCCACATAAAAACGAAAATCACGATGACAGCCAGTGCAACCGGCCAAAACAGCACAAACATAACAACTCCCTGGTAATCATCCTCGAATTGATGCGCTGGTGTACTAAAGCGTCCGGTTGCCCACGCTCCTAGCGGGTAACATACAAACACACCGACAATATAAGCTCCGAAAACTATCACAGATGTCATTTCTCAGGCCGCTCCATTTTGCCGTAAATCGCCAGGACGACATATAAGATAAACATCACCGCCACGAACGTAATTACCTCAATCGGCGACATCACCGCGTCCTCAACTTCGTAACTCGATAGCTCCGGCTGGTACAGCGGTAGACGCGGCCAAAGATGACCGCCCCTTTTAGATTGCCCTCTGCCCCACTACGCGGAAAATGTGGTGGTGGGCAGGTGTTTGGAAAATTAGGGAGCATCGTGGACTATTCCCTCTTCGTCTTCCCGGTAGTCTAATGCTTCACGAGTTTCTACCCATGAGTCTCGCAGTCCTTCAAGCCTATCTGCGCTGTGAGTGATATTTTCCAGCAACCACGCCTTCTCTGTAGGCACAAACTCACGTAACAGGTGCGCCGTGCCATCCAACAGACTCCTTATCGCATTCATGTTGTGGATGATGTCGTTTTTGTTCATTATTCTCCTGTTCCTAGTGCTGGCGTGGCGCTAGTTTGCCGCCCCGCATCGTATCCTTTATAGTAAGCGGTCTGTAACCCACTACGAGACTCGTTGGAACGATATGTTCCGGAGAGACCGCCCCACATATCTTGGATATATTTCTTGATTGCGCCGTCGATGACTGGAACGATGGCGGTCTGGTGGACGGCGGTATCTGTCGCTCGTAGCTCTTTACGGCGGCGGTCTTCATGCATTCGGGCAATGAAGCCTCGTGCTGCCCCTCTGTAGAACGAGCGTTTGAATGATTTTCCGTGTACCATCGCTTTCTCTTCCGGCGTGCGAGTTTTGAGCGCGATAGCAGCCTGGGCGTCAATCTGGCGAAAGATAGATTCGAGCGCCGTTACGTATACATTGATGTCCTTGCGACGGCCAAGAACCATTCCATAGAACACGCCACTACTGAGACCTCGGAGCATGAAGTGTTTCGCCGTTCCGAAAATTACCTGTTGTTTCCAGTCCTTATACAGTCCCCAGCCGAGATGGATTTGCCGCCGTTCAATTGCTACTTGGCTTGGCGTCAGTTCAAATGCGCGCACCTTCGACTCAGCTAGATCATGTTTGAGCATGAGTTCTTGTGCCCGCGACATGGCTGCCGCCGCTTCACCCGGAGTAGTAGTCTCACGCTCCGCAATGTCCAACATTGTCTGAATTTTCGACATCAGGCGGTCTTGCTTAGTCATGTTACCCTCTCCTCTGTGTAAGAAGTCGATACCCTAGTCTACTCGTCTTTTGGTTTCATGTCAACTATGACTTTGAACTGAAGGTTGTATCGTCGCCGCGAAGCGTCTCGCACGCCCTCGGCAGCCACTTGAATTCTTGCGGGGCCGTTGACCTCAAACGAGATCGCTTCATCGGCTACAAGGCTTAACGGTGGGCCTCCGCGTTGTACCAAATCGCGTTCAACTTGACGCCAATCGACGCCGCGCAAACTGTCTGGGAAGTCGCGGGCGAGTCGAGACGGAGCATGATCGAACCAATCTGCGATGTATTTTACTGCCAACCATACGGCGTGTGATGTATCCATCACTTCTGCTCCTTTGTTATAAATTCATAGCGAGGACGGAATTCTACCGCCGCGAACCTCATGGCCGAGTGCTTCATGTATACCTTCCACACACCGCCCCTTGTTAGGAACGTGTCGCCGTCTGCTCGTCCGTTCCTCGGACGCCACAAGTAGCTTATCACACAAAACCCGAATTGTCAAATTTTTGCTCCGGGTCGCACCATTGAATGGGGACGTAATAGCACCGTTAGGGGGCCAGTAAGCGTTCCCCTAATACTATGTTATGGCCCCACTAATAGCCCCACCTACTATACTATCATACATTATAAATTAAAAACACCCTTATATATAATGTATGCTGTACTATATAATATACTCCGACCACACACACGCCGACGATATACTGTAGTTATTAATAAGACACGTCTGCATTATGCACGCATATACTATCATGCACACCAGCCACCCACTACTATGCACGCATATATAATATATGACGAGCACACAAACACATCCGAACTCACATATATTAGTCTCGACCAGACTCGACTATACACAATATGAAGCATGATTTCATTAAGTGTATAGCGCAACATATGCTGCAACACATCCACGCTGC
>SDBT01001142.1_pt1 | contig 45789 bp, 99 predicted proteins | sample 2277101 | NCBI WGS metagenome assembly SDBT01 (sample SAMN10404973, study PRJNA504765) | marine sediment metagenome | isolation source: marine sediment core GS10_PC15, 103 cmbsf | place: Arctic Ocean: Southern Knipovich Ridge | collected 2010 | reverse complement strand
CAATTAGATAGTAATGAATGTGGATGTCACCATGATGGAAAGCCTTGTATTATAATTAGTTGTAGAACTTGTTTTGAAGAAGCAATAAAAAACGTAGATAAAAGTTTAGATAAAACAACAGAAACAATTTATATTCCTTTGGATGAAGATGGAATTAAGGAGTTAAAAGAAAAAACGAACTTAGGAAGTTTACAATAAATAAAATGAATTTAGAACTAGAAAAACTAAGGAACCAATATCTTAAAGGAAAGATAGACACAACAGAGTATAGGGTAAAGAGATATGATCTTTGTAAGAAATTAGATGAAGAGGCAAAGGAAAAATAAAATGGGAATGCTTGGGTGGTTGTTCATCTTCATTATAGGAAGCTTAATAGTAAGCATGATCTTAAATCCAATTTACTATGATGAATTTAAAGAAAGATTAATAGGAATACAAGAGAACTTTAAAACAAATAACCCAGAACCAGAAAGAAATGAAGATAAAGTAAAAAGTCCTATCCTTGGTTGTGCAGATATAGAACAAGCCACAGTCCTTGCAGGAGCGAGTTTTACAACAAAAATGAAAAAGAGTACTTGTATTGGGGTATGTAAGGATCAAGGACAAGCATACTCCAGGAATGTTTGTGAAGGAATCGCCCTTTATTGTTATTGTAATAAATAAAATGAAAAAAGAATTAATTAAAAAAACAACCCTTAAAGATATTGGACTCCAACCTATTCTTAAAACATTGAAGGATTTACACACAGAAGCAGGGAGATTTGAAGATTCCGATGTTGATGATTTCAAAGTAGTAATCAGAGAAGAAGCTATCAAACACATAGTCGATTGTCTAAAGAAACAAAAGAATCCTTTTGAAGCTTGGAAGCACTCAATGAATATTACTTCGGAGGATCTAGCTAATGCGTATTAAAGATTTTGTTGAAAAGGTATTAAAAGAAAATGGGCAAGCAAGAAATGATGACTTTCTTTTGGTCATGAATGTCTATGTTAAAATGGGATTCGCTAGAAAATTTCCTTTAGGAATTATGATTAAATATCAAGGAATAGAATCTGCTCCATCCTTTGAAACAATAACAAGAATAAGAAGACAAATTCAAAATGAAGAAAATAGATTTATTGCAGATGAAGAAACAAGAAGTAAAAGAATCCAAGCAGAAATAGATTATCGAGATAGATATGAGTTTAATGAGAAAATTAAAACAGGTATGATTAAAAATAGTCAATTAAATTGGTAACTCTAAAAAGGTAACACACCTTTATATAAGATAAACTCTAAAAAAAAAGATGGTGAGGACAGCAAAACTAAATTGTGATAAGTGTGGCTTGGGGGTCAGGAAGGAAAAATTTCTCAAGAGACTTAATGGGGGAAGCTATTGTACTAAATGTTGTATAGAAAAGAGAGCAGAACACAGAGAATTTCTAAAGAGAGATGTCTTAGGGATAAGGAAACGTGAAGATCTTAAAAAAGAATGGGCAGCAAAGAGAAAAGAAAAAGGGATAGCCAAAACTAATGCTCCAAAGATTAAAGGCCAAAAGATACAAAGAAGAAAAACAAGTTCATTAGGATTATTTATTACTCTGGATGAAAAGAAAGTACTCTTTCTGAAATACATTAAAAAAGGATTTGATCAAAAAGAAGCAGGCAACAAAGTAAAATTAATTTGTAAAAAGATGAGTGAACTATTAGAAAAATTAAGGAAAACAAAAAAGAATGAGGCAGAAATCAATACAGCCTTTAAAGAAAAGTTTGCTAGGATGGTAGAAAGATGAAAGACAAACCACTAAGTAAGAAAGCATTAATTTTGTATGCAGATAATGGGAAAGAAGCAGATGCCCTTATGGATTTAGCAAGAAGAGATGAAAGAGAAGAATTTTATAAATTATTGGAAGAGAATATTAAGAGAAATTACGAAAGTCTTCTCTACACTAGGGGGATGCATAATCACAATGAAATATGGGCAGAAGGATTCAGAAACAGAGTTGATGAGTTAATTTTGATATGGCATATAATAAAAGACATAAGTTTTGTTGATGCTTGCAAAGAGTTAAATATAAAGTATCAGGATCTACAATGAAAGACAAACCATTAATTAAGAAGATTGAATTGAGATATGGGGGTTATTTTTTCTGGAGTAAAGATGTTAAAGAAGCAGTGGAAAGGGCAGACAAAAAGATACATGCAATAAAAGAAAAATATGGGAGTGCTGCTATAAATTATATGGATTTGTATGATGAGATTAATAGAATCTGGAACGAAGAGTTCGGGAGTTTTAAATGACTCTTGAAACCTTGAAGGATATTGATGTTATCTTAATTGGAAGATATTTACCAGATAGAGAAATAATAGAGCAAGCATTTAACGCGGCAAGAACCGAAGCAATCAAGTGGGTGAAATCAGATAAAAGTAAATTAATTGAAGAATGGGAAAAGTCTCTTGATGGAAAGAAATCACAGACTCCTGGATTTGTATGTTTTGCTGATTTTTGTATAATGAAAATGAATAACATAACCTCGGAGGATTTAAAAGATGGAAATAAGTGAACCAACTTGCATGGTTTGTGGAAGATTAATAAAATATCCAACTGGGCAAACAGTTATTGGAAAAATTAAAATCTGTGATTGTAAAGGAAAATTAAAACCAGAGGAGTATATGTTTTAAAATGAAAACAAACTGGGATGAATTATTTAAGATAAGAACTACGAATCCAAATCCAAATAGAGATCATCATGAAGTAGTAAAATTATTAATTGTGAGAAGACTTCTTGAAAAATACAAAAGAACAAACAAGATTAGAATTTATACTGAATATTTTTTGGAGGGAGTTATCCCAGATGTTTATTTTGAAAACCTTAAAGACAAATCAGTAATTTGTTATGAGATTCAAAAGGACTTTAGTAAAGCTTGGATTGCTAAGAAAATGAAACAATATGAAAAGATAGATGTTCCTTTCTTTAAGTCGGTAGATTTTATTCCAATTAATTTAAATGAATTTCCCACAGACATTGCAGGGATGAATAAAGCTTTGGAGAAGTATATCTTTTAAGATGAAAAAGAAAGAATTAGAAGCATGGACTAAGAGGGGTTTGGATGCGTACTATGACCTACAAAAATATGAAGATATAATCAAAGAATTTAACAAAGATAACTCTAAATTTAATAGAATACCAAGTACCCCTTCAAGTGTTTTAGACAGGTATCATGGTATATGTGAAATTATAGGAAGGCATTATTTAGAATTAATGGCAAAGGAGAAGAGGAAATGAAAGGAAGATTAAAAGAATTTCTTTTATTAAGTTTAAGTTTATGGTTAGTTTTTATATCTGGAGGGATCTCTGCTATGTTAGATCATTTTGAGGTGAATCCTTTTATGGAATTATTATGGATTCCTTTTTTTATAGCAGGTTGTTTCCTTAATATTAAACTATTAAAAAAGGAAAAGAAAAAATGGAAGAAAGATTAAAGAGATTCTTTAAAGAGGAAGATAAGATATTAAGAAAAGGTATGGACAAAGTAACGTACTTAATGGTTTCAAGAGGGATTAATCAAAACGAAGAAAGAGAAGAACTTATAGCTCTTAGAGATGAATTACTTAACGAGGTAAAGGAAAAATAAAATGTGTAAAGAATGTAAAAATAAACATCAGATGGGGTATCACTGCCCTTGTGAATGTCATTGGATAATGGATAGAAAAAGAGAACCTAGTGAGGTAAAGGAAAAATAACATGAGAATAATAACAAAAAGAGAAAGAATCAAAGGGGTTTTGAAGAGTTGGGAATCAACTTATAAAGAATATAAAGGAAGAGAAGGCTGGGAAGATAAATTTGAAATTCAAAGTAAACTTTGTAAACTTGACTTCAAGATATGTAGTGCAGAAGAAGTTAAGAAGATTATAGGGAATGATACTTGGACAGAATTACTTTGTGATGAATGTGAGAAAGACAGCGATCTCATCGTGAGATTCTTAGAAAGATATGAATGTGAATACGAAGCAAATCCTTGTGATTTATGTTTAAGTTGTCTGAAAGAATCAATTAAATTAGGGAAAAATAAAAAATGAAAAAGAAGAAAGCTTACTATGTTTCAGACAATGAGGAATATGGAATCTTTGTAGTTGCAGAAAGTGTTAAGCACGCAAAGAGGCTTGGCTGGGGAAATGAATGCTTATGTAATGATGAATACACTGATTTAACGGCCAAATGGAATAAAGAAGCAAAGGTAGATGATTTAGAATACGGAGTAGTTGATGATATGAAGGAAGGTCTAAGAAGGGGAGTCTTTGGATTTATTGATGAAGGAGAAGACTGCGATCAATGTGGAGTTGAAAGTTTTCTTACTAATGTTGAAGGAAAATGTTTATGCAGTGATTGTGAAGAAAAGAAGGAGAATAAAAAATGAGTTGCAAAGCTTGTAAGAAACATTACAGAATTTTAACAAGGGATGGTTATTGTGCTTTTTGTTATCAAGAATTAAAAGGTCATTGGCCAGAAGAATTTCAACAAAGTAAAAAGGAGAGAGATAGATTAAAATAAAATGAAGATCCCTTCAAATGTATTTTATCTAATAGGAATGTGGCTTGGTTTTCTTCTTACAGATTTATTTTCTATCTTGGCGGCTTCCACTCTAATTTTACTATTTGTTTTAATAGAATTAAAATTAATAAACCTTACTGAAAGGAGAGAGGTAGATTAAAATGGATTTAAGAGATATTCCAGATAACATATTCAAATTAGCAATGTTAAGATTAATTTGTGCTAACCTTGACATTAATGATGAAGACATAAACAAAATGGCAATAATTATGTATAAAACTTCAAGAGGGCAGAGTGAATGATAACTTTTGAACATCCTTTACAATGGTTGCCTCAACAACCAAGAACAAAAAGGCAAGAGAGAGCAAGGTTTGGAAATCATAGTCCATCAAGAGCAGGGGATTATTTAATTGGAGAACTAGAAAGATTGGGTTCAAAGAAATGTGTGATTAGTTCTAATATGCAAACAAAATTATCTGGAGGATTTTATGCAAACCAAAGTGTAGAAGATACTGGGGTTGTTGTTTATTTTGAATTAAAAAAAGAAGGAAAAGCAATGGCATGTGATCGGTGGGATAGAGTTGAACATAATCTTTGGGCCTTGTATTTATCAGTGTGTGCAATTCGTGGACTTGAAAGATGGGGTGGTTCTGAATTTTTAGATGGCTTATTTTCAGGATTCAAAGCTCTTCCAGGACCAGGCGATGTTATGACAACAGAAGTTGATTACTTTCAAGGAGTTCAAGATAAAGAACATCTTAAAGAAAGATACAAGAAGCTAGCAAAGGAACTTCATCCAGATTTGGGCGGTGATGAAGAACAATTTAGTATCATGTCAAGACAACACAAACAAAGAGAAGGGGGATTTGAATAAAGATGAAACAAAAAGAATATAATTTAAGGGTGATGATTGGAGAGGAAATAAGAGATAGGGCAATGGTAATGATTATATCTCTAATAATGATGTTTGGTCTATTTCATGTGTGGAAATCAATGTTGCTTTGGATAAACGCAAATGCTACACCGAATGTTTTTGAAGTTGTTGGAGGGGTTTGTATTGTCATATTATTAAGTGCTTTTAGTATAGTTGCTTGTTTTGGGATTTATTCCGCCTTGAGTAAAGAGGGGTTTAATTCTATAGATAAAAAGAAAGAAAAAGAAACAAAGGAGAAGATAAAATGAAATTTGAAAAAGGAATGAAGGCAAAAGAATTGTGGGAATATTTACATTATCATATTTTAGATGAATGTACTGGAGTGGAGAAAGGAAAAATATTAATAAAAAATGTAGAAATAATATTAAAAATAGATGGTAAGAAAGTTAAAGATTGTTGGGAGTGTAAAGAATAAAATGGAATTGAGAAAATATACTATAAGAAATTTGGTTCTTATTGGAGTTGTGTATGCTTGGATTTTTGCTTTTGGATTGTATAGTGGAAGGGTAGAGTTAGCTTATGTTATTGGTTTGTTTATGCTGATGATTGGCATTCCAATAGTTAATAGAGATTTAATAAAAAAAGAAAAGAAAACAAAGGGGAGTAAAAGATAAAATGAAAAGGTATAATGTACTACAAGAGGATTATGAAGGAGAACCAACAGAGATTGTTTTATCTGGATGGGATTTGAAAGATGGAGCTAAGGAAGTTATGACAGTCTTAAAAGAATATATTGGTTACGAAGAGAAATTAATAATTAAGAGTTTAAAGAAAGAAGAAATTGCATACGCCCTTACAAGATTTTATGAAGAACAAGATGCAAGAGATGAAGGTTTTAATTATTGGATTCTTTATCGTGATGAATGGAAGAGAGGTCTTGGGAAGTGTACAAAGTTTATTGTGGAATGGGAAAAAGAGAACGGAGGAAGTGAATAAGATGTGGGAATGGCTAGCAGTAATCTTTTTTGTATTGGTTGCTTTAAGAGTGACAATTAAACGAAGGGGCTATTTTCTAAAGGATAAAAAAGGAAAGAAATTATCTTTGAAACAATTCTTATCAAGATGGAAAGAGGGCGTTGAAGGTACTAGTCCCTTGCAACAAAAGAAAATATCTCTGTGGTCTTTCGTGCCTTTATTTGCAGGAATAATTTGGGGAATTGTAATCTCTTTAATGGGGAAAACATACTGGCTTGCATTAATTCTTTCTGGTTCATTACCTTTGACAATAATAAATTTCATTTCAACACTCCAACAATATCGTTCAATTAAAAAGATAGAAGAAACAATGAAGGGATTAAAATGAGAGAAATAAAATTCAGAGCTTGGGATGAAGAACAAGAAAATATAATTGAAATGAGAGATTTTAATGTAGATTATTTTCATGACATGATATGCAACCAAACTAAACATAAAATTAAATTTATGCAATTCACAGGACTAAAAGATAAAAACGGAAAAGAGATTTATGAAGGAGATATAATTGAGGTTCATAGAGATTATTATTCTGCCCATGTTCATGGGAATTTTGAAGTTGTTTTTGATAAAGGAGAATACGGATTTGTAACTGATTTTACTGAAGAGGGAGAAAGAAGAGCAATTGGAAGGTTATTTTGTTATTGCATGGATGAATGTGTTGAAGTAATAGGAAACATATATGAAAATAAGGAGTTATTAAAATGATTGAAACATGGAGAATGATTGCAATTGTAGTAATTTTACTTCTAGGGGTAGCTGATTTAATATTAACTTATCACTACGTAAAAACATATAGAGGATGGCAAGAAACAAAACCATTTAATATGATTGAACTAAACCCACTCCTTGTTTTCCTGTGGAACAATTTAGGATTGATAGTTGGAATGCTTGTTGGCTCTGTAATGATTTTAACTTTACAATTTTTAGTTGCTAGAAATGCACACTGGGGTTTTGTAATTCTTTTAGGTGTAATTTTATGTTGGGTGATGTATAACCATTCAAATAATATTTCTTTACTGAATCAGTTAATAGAAAAATATCCAAGCGGTCATCTTCCCGTAGAAACTTTCGGAAATGTAATAGGGAGTAATCCAAAATGAAATGGCATATAATTGTTGCACTATTAATTACATTCTTAATTATTGGAGGGGTTATTTTTATAGTTTTAGAATTTGAAGCAGATAAAAGTGAATTTTGCTTTGAAAATGGTTATAAACCAGATCTGCTGATTGGAACATTAAAATGCTATAAGGTAGGAGAAGGAAATGTTTTAGAGACAAGAGATTTCACAAGATTTGATGGAAAATACTATTGGGAGAATCCCAAATGAATTTAAGAAAGATGAAGTTTAAAGAGATAATAATTCCTAAAGTTTCTTTTTATTTATTGGTCTTAGGATTTGTGATTATCATTCTTGGAGCATCTGCAAACTTTATAGTTATCCAAAACAATGATAGAAAAATGCCTGTGTGGACTAATTATAATATTAATTCAGATAAACATTTTGTAATTAGAGATGTCCTAGAAGTAGAATATCTTCATTTTGCAGACATTTATTCGATAAAGAATCAGGCGTGGTCCCTTGGAGATTTCTTATTAATTGGAGGGATTATGCTTATGTCTATCTCTTTGTTAATCATAATGTATAATGCTACACTCAATATTTTGATAAAAGTAAAAGGAGGTAAGAACAAAAATGGACAGAGAAGAAGCAGAAAGTTATCTCAAAAGAAAAGGTAAGGACTCATCAGATGAATCAGAAGTAGATAAAGTGATGAAGAAAGGAAAAATATTTGGTGATCCTGTGGCGGTAGTGCAGTAAACAAATTTATTATTATTTTTATTTTTTTAATTTAAGGAAAACAACAATGGAGAAGAAAGAAGGAAAGTATTTATGCAATGCAAGAGTAGATATTGATTATACTGGGAAGAAACCTAAAATAGATTTTGCATATCCTGGAAAAGATCCAGCAAAAGATCAAATCAAACAAGGGGGCCATCCAGTAATCTCAATTGCATTAATGATCTTGATTGTTTTAGTTCCTGCCCTGGTTGCCTTTGGGTATTATTCTTTTGATATTCCAACTTATTCTTACCCAAGTGAATGTGGAAATATTTCTTATGATAAATTAAGTTATAATAAGGTTACTAGTTACACTGGAGATTATAATCTTTCTTTTAATAATTCCTATTCCACTATTTATGGATTCAATATTACTTGCGACAATATCACTCATGAAATAAATTATAACATATTAGCAGAAAATAGATTTGATAAGCCATATTTTTCAAGTTTTAATGAAAGAGGAGCTTATCAACAAGCAGGATTCGTTTTTGGAATTATTGTTTGGATGGTCCTAGGATTGCGTGTCTCATCATATATAAACAGAAAAATAACAAAAAGATTAGTAAAGAATCCTGAGTATCAAAAGTGGCTTCCAAAAAGAAATGCAGAGAGGGGAATTATCTTCAAAAAGAAAAAGAAAAATTATAAGAAATTCTTACCAGAAGATATGCTGGGAAACACTTTAATTATCCCTCGCTTTAATAATGTTGAATTAGATTACGAAACAACTGGGGACTTTAATAAATATCTTACTCACATAAAGATAAGAGAATACAGGACTCAATCAATTAACATAAATACTAAAAAATTAGGGAAAGAAAAAGTAGATGACTTTAAATGGTATGCAGTATTTTCTTTTAAAGAAAAACCTAAGACTGGATTCATGGAGGTAATTTATCAATAAAATGGAACATCAAACACATCTAAACTGGATAGTAGGATTGATAATAATAACTCTCTTAGTTTGTGGAACAGTAATTTATCTGAACAATAATTCTTGGACTGTTAGACTTGAAATGGATAATAATACTAAAGAAGCTATTGAAAGTATTGGTTGGGAAGAACTAAGTGAAGTGGGAAAAGATGAAGTGTGGACTTGCCCAATGTTATTAGAAACTGGAACTTATGTAATGCAAAGAGGAATGGTAATTTCTCCTACTGGAAAAGAAATAATTTGTAAAAGAATAAACAATCTAGAGTGGGGTGAACAATAAAATAAAATGGGAACAAATTATTATGCAAGAGAAGGGATATGTAAAAGTTGTGGACATGCAAAGAAAGAAACCCATATTGGAAAATCTAGTTGGGGATGGACTTTTTCTTTCCACGCAACAGACGAAATAAGGTCTTGGAAAGAATGGTATGGTTTCTTAAAACAAAAAGATATAGAAATTTATGATGAGTATGATGGAAAAACTTCTCTTCTAGATCTCTCTGCATTAGTAAACTCAAAGAGAAAGGAAAAGAACAATCATGCTAAATTATATCCAGAGAATTGTTTTCTTGATGGAGAGGGAAATTCAATGAGCAAAGAGGAATTTTGTTAAAATGGCAAACATATTAATAATTATCTTAGGAATTGTTGCAGCAATAGGAATCTCTCTCTTCTTTGAAGAATCTCGTGAATGGTTAATGGAAGTCTTTGAATATATTATTACTTTCGAGTGGTTAAGTGACATCTGGGATTTTATTGGGGGAATGTTTGAAGATCTAGGAAACTTTAGTTTAGCAGGTTTGATCCTTGGTTTCTTAGGAGTATTGTTTATCTTTTTAGTTAGAAATCAAATGTTAATTCCTTTCTTAGAAAATATGCCTCCAGGAGAATATTACTTTTGGGGAGGAGCTACTTATCTAACAACATTCATAGGAGCATATTTGTTAGGAAGAAGAATGGTGGAGAATGATTAAAAAATCAGAAGGAGGTAAAGAAGAATAAATGGGATTTAAAGAAAACATAAAAAAGAAGATTGAAAGGAATGCAGTTACATCCGAGTTAGATGGAAGAAGTGTTGTCTTAAAAAAGTCAGCAGGAATATTTGAATTTCTACCGAAATGGATGAGAGAACCATTAAGAGAATGGAAAGAAATCAATCCGCCTTTAGATGAAAACAATAAAGTAAACTGGATGAATTTCCTTTTCGGAGGATGGAGAAATTTTCTGTCTCTTGTATTAATTATCCTTTTAGTAGGAATGGCTATGATGCAATACATGGAAGCACTGAATGTAATCCAATCATTGAAAGAATCTTGTCCAAATCAAATAGTTATAGATCCATTTCAATAATAAAAGAGGAATGAAAAAAAGAGAGATACCACATATATTTTATCTTTATTTGCACTCCAAGATTTTTGAAAAGCAACATGGAAATGATATTCCTTTAAGGGAATTGAGCCATTATTTATTTCAGTGGAAGATACCCCAGAAGTTAAGACCATTGATAATAAAAGAATTGGAAATCTTAGAGTTGTTAAAAAGACAAAGGTATAAGTTCAAGATAGAAAGACCAAAACTGTATGAAGAAAATATAAATAAATTTTACGAACAACTAGGATTGTTTGAAAAAGAGAAAAAAGAAAAAGAATGACAAGTACACAAAAAGAAATAAGAGAAAGAAGATTAGCAAATGAATCAACAAATATCATTTGCTCAAGAGAAATAAGTGAGAACATAAAAAGAATCTTTAAAGATGAACCCTTGACAAGACCATTAAGAGTATTAAGAGAGAATTGTCAATTTATAGCTCGATATAATTTAGCCTGGGAATTAAAATATGGAGATCCATATAAAGTAGAGGCCAAAAAATACCGCCAAAGACCAGAAGTAAAACAAAAAACAAAAGAATATCACAAAAAATATATGCAAAGGCCAGAAATTAAGGAAATGAGAAAAAGATATCTGAAAAAATATCGTCAGAAAATTAAAGATGAAAAGAAAAAACCTTGAAACAAAGAAGTGTGTAATGTGTCCTAGACATTTTGAGATCTCTCTAACAAAACAAACAGCAAAGGGAAGTAGATCTAAACCAATACGCCCAAGCCATAGTGTTTGTTGTGGGAAGATATGTTCAAGAAATTATACCCACAGTCCAGTTAGGAGAAAGAGGTTAAGGAAAAAGAAATGACTAAAAAAGAAATAGATGAACAACAAATAAAAAAAGACCTAGTGTTTTTCCATCAGAAAATGGTAGAAGCAATGAAATCTCTCCAGGAACTGAATGATCGAGTTGTAGAGATTTATGAGGGATTAGAATGAAAATGGAGGTAAAAACAAATGGGTGAAAAGATTTTACTGTGTCCTTTTTGTAGGGCCAAGATAAAAACAAAAGCTGCATCAAGGTTTTGCTATAAATGTGAGACTTCAATGGTAGAGGTAAAGAAATGAGTGAAATCATAGAATCAATAATATTTCTTATAGCTCTGGCAGTATTACTTTATTTAAGTTCAATATTTCTTAGTTGGATAATTGGAGAGTAAAAAAATGAATAAAACAATAATATATCTGAGAACTTCGACCCAAGAACAAAATCCAGAACTCCAAAGAGAACAATGTACGGACTTCTGTAAAAAGATAGGCTTAGAAGTCCTGGAAATAGTATCTGAGCAAGGTTCAGCATATAAATTAGAAAAAGTACGTCCAATATGGGAAAAGGTCATCAAAAGGGCTAAGAAAGAGAAATTACACATCTTATTATGGAAGTACGACCGAGCTTTCAGGAATAGAAAGGAATTTTATAACTTCATGAAAGTAATGTTTGAAGTCTATGGGACTAAAGTGTATTCTGTGACTGAGCCAAGTATTTTGAGTCTTTGGGAGATGATGGATAAAACCCAGACAGGAAATCCAGTTATTGATGAATTTCTTAAAGGCATGCTAAAAGTAATGTGGGATTTTATGATTCAACAAGCAGGAGAGCAAGCAGAAGAAGAATCCAGGAAGAAATCTGAAAGGGTAAAGTTAGCAGTTAGAAAAACAGATGGGGTGACCAGATCTTACAAAGGAAATAAGTGGGGAAGGAAATCTCTAAAACTTGAGGGCCAGATAATTGAGCTTTATAAAAAAGGAAAGAAATATCGTGAGATCATGGAAGAGATTTATTATTGGGATAAACACAACCATAAGAAGCATATCAGTATTGGATTTGTGAGTAAGGTAATAAAAGGAGTTCATAAATCATAGGGCAATTTTCCCTCCTAGATAATTTAGCTCAAAATCACTTCACGAGTTAAACAAAAAATGAACAGATTTGTCCCTCTAAGGAGATTACAAACCTTTAAGTACTAGTGGGTAGAATAGATACTATGAATAAAAGATTAACTTTAATGGAACAAATTGAAGTCTTAAAAGAATACAACCAAGAAAGAACAATAAAGGAAATGAAAATGTTGTTAGATGGAATGTTAAAATATGATGATTGTAGTGGAGTTTTTGATGTTGTTTTAGTTAATGGAATTAATAGAAAAACACTACCTGTTGAGCATATTGATGAAATATTTGGAGAAGATAAAAAAGAAATAGATTTAGAGTATGTCAAAAGAATAATTCAAGAAAGAATCAATATTTGTGAGAACTCTTTGAAAGCCACAGGAGAGAAGAAATGGGATCATATGAAAATGCTTTTAGAAGGAATAATAAAAGAAATAGAGGGAAAGAAATAATGGAAAAAGGAAAATGTAAATTTTGTGGTAAGAAGTTACCAGATCCGTCAAATATAAGATGTATGGATTGTGATAATACTTGGAATGAAGGAAGAAAACATGGAAGACTTGAAATCAAATCAAAATTAAGAGAGATTTTTCAACACTTAAACAACCTAGTAGATTTAGAAAAATGAAACAAAAATTTAAACCATGTGAAATGGAACACATCCCTATGAAGAGATGGGGTAAAGATCATTGGTCCACACTTGCTTACTTGGAAACTCTTGCTGTTGATCATAAGGGTTTAGCAACTCCAGTGAACGCAAGAATGAGAACTAACGAAATTAGACACCCTCATCTTGTAGGGCATACATTTCCAGGTTCAGATGCTTTATATGCTAGCAAATATCCAACAAGAATTAAAGATGGGGAAGTTGAAGGGCATGATGATTGGGATTGTGTTGATGATGCAACTGAAGAAGGTTTAACTGAAGATGTAGGAACTGGATTAAATAGGGTTTACAAATTTACTAAGTTGGGAAAAGAAATAATGGCTAAACTAAGACAATTCAAAATGGATGGAGGAAATTTCGGAGAGTTCAAATGATGGAAGTGCCAAATAATGCTAAGTTTGAAGAAATGATGGATTTTAAGAAGTTTGCTCAAAGTGTAAAGAGGTTAATGTATTGTGAGAGAGAGGTTTCCATAATCGGACAATTCAAAGAGAAGGGGAGTGATAAAATTTATTCTGGGGATAATTTTACGGCTAAGGAAGTTCATACTTCTGGGAAATCTATAACTGCAAAAGAAATTTACAAAACTTATCTTGAATGGTTTAATAGAACTTTGAGGTCCAATGAGATGGAAAGGATCTTTGTATCTGCTAAATTTGGTAAAGAGGAAATCTCAAATGAGTAAACAATATTGGGCCGATGCTGCAACAATGAACTGTGTCTGGTTATTTAGAGTAATGAGAAAAGTATATCGTAATGGTTGTGATTGTGATATTTATGGTGATGAAGGAGAACTATTAGAGGGAAAGACTCAAGAAGATGTAGATAATTGTGAATGTTTTGTAAAAGTGTGGGAAACCGAAGCAGTCTTTTTAACTAGGGAAGAAGCAAGAGATCATGGTAAAGCAAGACCTTATGCTTGGGGTGAGGAAAATAAAGGATGGGATATTTATGGAGTTCCAGCAAAAGGATTAATGGTTGATTTACTAGGACAACATAATAAAGAATTTGAAGATAAAGTAGAATATATTACGGAGTATAAAAAATAAAATGCATTGGTCAAATTTAGGACATATAACTGGAGCAACATTAGTGTTTGGAGTTCTAATAAGTGAAGTTTTCTTGTATATCTGTATTGCTTCTTTGATGGCTTCAACTTATTTTGCAGGAAAAGAATCAGAGGGGAATTACTAAAATGAGAGGGATAATAATTATTATACTTTTAACAATCTTGTTGGTAACAATTTCTATAGGATATGAAACAGAAATTGTGGGAGAGAAACTATGTGTGGATGGGCATGGTGATAAAAACTTAGAGGGAATAATGTGTGAAAATACCAAAACAACATTTTTTGGATATTCAGAATATTATGGGCTAATCATAGTCATGATAACATTCCTGGGAATATTAACTACTGTAAAATTATAAAATGAAACAAACAAAAACAAAAGAAATAAGAAAATTAACCTGGAAGTATTTTTGGAAACAAAAGAAAGAAGAAGTAGGTAGCCACTTTTATTATTGGTCTGGAGCTTATTTTATGGGGAGTTTCTTTTTTGGGGTAATGTCTCAAGGATTTTGGAGCTTGGAAGGATTTGAATTTATTGCAATCATTGGTTTATGTCTAATGGGATTTTGGGTATTGCTCGGAATAATTAAAATTATAAAAACAATCTGTAATTGGATAAAAGAGAATTGGGAATATGCTAAAAAAAGAGCAACAAAGGAAGTGAATAAAAAATGAAAACAATAAACTTAACATGCCAAAGAAAGATTCCCCCATGCAAGCATAATTGGGACTACAAAGGAACAAATCCTTTCTATGCAACTTGCCCTAGATGTTATACTAAAGTAAATATAAGGAATCAAATAAAAGATGGGCCAAGCAGAAGTAATGAAATTGCTAAGAAAAGCAAAAAAACCAATGACAGGTAAAGAAATTACAGAGAAAATAGGAATGAATCAAAGTCCTTCTCTATCAAGATTGGTAAAACAAGAAGAGATTATAATAGTCTCAAAAGGAGAAACTTGGTTGGGTAATCCTAAAACACCCTACCAGTATAAAATAAAATGAAAAACATAATAGAAATTGATGGAGAGGAATACATTAAACATTCAAAATATAAAGAACTTAAGGAAGAGAAGATGAATGTGCAAACATTCTCAGTTAAAGATTATTTAATTTTAGATCCAGCAAATGTATGTGCAATATATCCTTTGGTAAAAAAGGAAGATGAAATTGGGGAGGAATTGGAAATTGAAAACATAGGGACCTTTAGAAAAGTTAAAGATCCAGAAATAAAATTAGATTATGATAATCTGGAGGATGGAGAGGTAATTAATATTGATGGCTCTAGATATTCTAAAAAATACATTGATGGAATGAAGAAAATAGGAAAGGTATGGTTTCAAGAACAACCAGTGATTTATGAAGTATGGGATAAAGATAAAGAGAAATTCCTAAAAGATAATCCAATACTTTTTGTATTTGGGGAAAGACTTTGTTTATTACTTGCACCTAGAGTAGAGGATGGATTTTAAAATGAAAATAGCAAATTGCAAATATTGTAAAGAAGAAGTAGTAATTACAAAAGAACAATCACAAAATAAAGAGAACGCAGTTTGTTACGAGTGTTGGGAGTGTAAGAAATGAAAGACATATCAAATCAAGTAACGAATCAAAGAATAGATTGGAATATTATAACAAAGAAGGTTGGAAATCTACAACAAGAATGTCATTTAGAACTTACTAAGAAATATCTAATCAAAGACCTTGAGAATTATATTACAGTTTACCAAAATAAATATGATGCCACTTATGATCCAGTGAATCCTCCAATAGAAAGATGAACAGTTTTCTTTTAATTGGGATTTGTATTGGGCTTTTATGTGGATTATTTGGAATACCTTTGCATAACTATGAGGTGGAAAAATGTCTTCATATATCTGAGAATAAATATTATGAAGCACAAGCAGATTGTTATATGCCATTAGAGAAGCCAAACCTAAATCTATTTTGGGCTGTTCTGGGATTTATTGTAATAGGGATTTTGGTCTTTGGACCTATAGGATTTCTTATTGAGGATTATAAGGAGGGATTCATATAAATGAAAAAAGATAAAAAGGTAAAACATATTGCAGATAGTGAATTGTGGATTCAGAAAATAGTCGAAAGAGGAATAGATGAACTTGGAAGAAAAGTCGTAAGAACCAAGTGGTTTCTTGCTGAAGGGGAAGTAAGTTTAGGTTCTTTGCAAAAGAGAAATACAGATATAGTTCAAATAAGATATAAAATGCCCCAAGAAGAATCCTTTTTAGGGAGCTTATTCAAATGAAAGGAGGTAATTATAAGATATAAAATGTTATCAGAATTTTTAATAATTTCTTTGGCAGTATTAGTATTTGTTTTTCTAATGATGCTTGGATGGTCTATTTCAAGTTATAATGGATTCATAAGTTTAAGGCAAGATATTAAAACACAATTTTCCAACATCAAAACAGAGTATCAAAGAAGAATTGATTTGATAGTTAATCTAGTTAGCACAGTAAAATCTTTCAAGAAACATGAAAAAGAAACTCTTTTAGGTGTTGTCAAGGCAAGATCACAAGGATTTACTGGAAACGTAAAGACAGACATGAAGAAAATGAAAGGACTAGATGGTTTGTTTTCAAAGCTTTTAGCAATTTCAGAAAGATACCCAGAATTGAAAGCTGGAGAACAACATAACAAACTAATGGATGAACTAAGAGTTACGGAAGATAGAATAAACATTGCACGCACAGATTATAATGGGGTTATCAGATCATACAATATAATGATTAAATCTTTCCCAACAAATATCATTGCAGGAATGTTTAGTTTTAAAATAGATGAATACTTCAAAGGCCAAGACGGAATAGAAAAAGCTCCAATAATAGAACTAAACTAAAATGAATACAATTTGGTTAATTGCTGGAGGCATAATCTTTCTTGGCTTTATTATTTTTTTATTTTTAATTTTAAAAGCAAGAAAGAAGCATAAGGCTATAAAACATTATGAAGAACTAAGAGATAAACTTTCTATTAGAGAAGCCGAAGAAGCAACAAATATCACTGAAGAAGTTTGCCAGGCTTATGAAGGGTTTAGTTTAGGTAATCTCATGGGTGGTTTTATTGTTCTATTTGTGGGGGTTACACTGCTTCCAATAATAACAGAAGAATTAGATATAGTAAAAGAGAGTGGAGAGTTAGTTGGTGCAAGTGCAACAATGATTGAGTTCGTTCCAATAATATTTGCTGGTATGTTAATTCTAACTGCCCTAGGTATTGCTTCTTCTTCGTTAAGGAAAATAGGATTGATGTAAAAGAAATGTACTTAAGGCATTTAGTAGAATTTAAAAAAAAAGAATAGATAATTTAAGAGAAATCAAGGCATTAGAAAAGAGATCCAGGCATTTAGAATGAAGATCTAATTTATTTCTTATAAGTCTTACTTGCTATCTTCATAACTTCAGATAAACTCTTCCCTTCGTTCTTTTTCTTTTCCTTCTCATCCATTAAGTGTTCCATCCATTTACTTTTTTTCATTATAATTTTCCTTTTAAATCAGATCTATTTTTTCTATATTCGTAGTACGTATTTCCTGTCCTACTAATTCTCTTTCCAGGCTTTAAGGCATCTCTTACTATGTCCCTTCTTAAATTAGATTTTCCGAGTTGATGATCTGCGATTTTCTCTACCTTGCGTAAGCTCTTAAATCCCATAGCCTTAAACTCTTTCTCTTTCTCTTGTTCAAAATCAAATAATTTCATAATGAACTTAAGGCATTTATCTTTTTAAAACTGACCTAACAAGAACATTCAAGGCATTAGAAAGAATATTCAAGGCATTTGATTTACTTCAAATCTAAAAACAAAGATTACTTAATAAGGTTGAAGATTTCTGAAAGATTTCCTCACCTCCAAAGCCCTTGCCTTGAAAATTGAGGCAAGGGTTTGTTTTATAAGAAAAAGAAGGGGAAAGTTTAACCTCTCCCCTCTTCTTGTGGAGTATGAACTAAAGATAAAGAAACGTGTTGTTCCTTCCTCACCTCTCCACAAGGTTGTTAAAATAAAAATAAGTTAAAGTACTACAACTAAACCACATAAAACCCCTAAACTAAAACCATATAATAGGATGGCTATGTCTTGCAAATCTCGATAATTTATTTGTTTCATTCATTACATAAGACTTTAACAACGTTAAAACCATCTTCTTCTTTTTTATAAATTGAACTTTTGTCTTTCTCTTCAACGTTTACAAGGATAGAATAATCCAGGGTTGTACCAACTTCTTTAAAACAAAAATATATGTTTTTTGTGTGCTTTAATTTTACATTCCCTTCGCTTAAATTTTTCATCTTTTAACCTCCTTACAATCCTCTAATTGTTTAAATAAATCTTTTAACATTTGTTTTGTGTCTTCTTCAGTAAAGTTATTACTTCCACAACATCCGCAATCATGAGAGATATATTCTCCTTCATAATTGTTCATTATTTTTTTTATAATCATCTCTTCAAAATTTATTACTGGGCTTCCGAATCTATTACAATCACACCGTTTCTCTTTTAATTCTTTAAAACAAAATCCGCAATATTTATTCATTTGGTGTGATTATTATTTTTAATTCTTCTTTTGTTTCCTCGATCTCTTCAAATAATCTTTTAACTTTTCGATTTAATCTTTCTATTTTAATGTGTTTGTAATATGGCTTTTTTGATTCAAAAGTTTTGGCGATGGCATTTTTATATCTTAAATGCTCTTCATGAATGATTTTATAAAATTCAATAGGGGTTTTGTCTTGGTAATTGGTAAACTTTCTTAAAAAATCGATGCTCTCATTCTTAGTCTCTTTTAAAAAATAAATGCTTCCTCTTAATCTAAGAAAATAAATTCCTTTTTGCAAGTCAAACTTTCTTAATTTTTTTGTTTGTTTAAATACTATTCTTTCCATTTTGATTATAAAGCAAGTGAGGGGATTTGAACCCCCTAGTCGGATGTTCCTGTTTTGCCAGTATTTTCCATCTCCTTGCTCTCAAATTGCTTTGAGTATGAATGAAGTTTTTAAGGAACTTCTAACCATGAATAAAAATTAAATCTTTTCAACCGTATAAACATTTGTGTTTGGCGTATCTGTCACAGATCGCATTTTAAAACCTAGTTTCTCAATGATTCTTTCGTGGCTTGATACTCCTACTCCTCCCTCAAACCTTGGAACTATTCCATAACCTGAACCATAGCCCAAAACTTCGGCGTTTATGTGGTTCTGGGATATTCCCTTAAATCCGTTTTGTTCCGTGTATTCTTTTTTAAGGTTTCCCAATTCTTTATTTTTTCTAAGATAAAGCATTTTTAATAAAGGAAGATAACTATTAAGTGCTTGGGCTGTTGCTGTGCTTGTTTTACAATACCCACACCCCCCAATACTTGAACCTTCAAAACCAAAATTAGTGTAAGCCTTTGGATTACTTCCCCACATAGAAGACTTTTTCCATTCAAGCGTTATAACTAGATTTCCTTTAAAGTTGTCTGCATCATTAACAAGATCAATTTTATTTAAAATTTCTTCTTGCTCTCTAGTGATCTTATTTATTAAATAATTCGTTAATTTCTCCTTTGATTTCTTAATGTATTTTTTCCCGAAGCTCTGCAAGACTTTATTTAAACCTTCTTCTGTGTTCATCTTTTCAAACAAATCTTTTAAGCGTTCTTGGTTTTCTTCTATGACTGCCTTTTTTAAGTGTTTCATTTATTTTTTATTCCTCCTTTCATCTATCTTTTTATAAGTGTTTAATTTTTCAGTTCTTCGATCAAGTTCTTTATAAAGTGCTTTCTCTAAATTCATTAATTCTAATAAGCCCAAATCCTTTAAGCTGTTTGTTATGTCTTTGTATGTAAATTTCATTTTAATTTATTTATAATTGTCTTTACTTCTTGAAGGTAGCCTATGTAATGATCTCTATTAACAAAGCTTTCTTCCTCCATTAAAAGTTCACCCTCTGCCCAATTAATAATTAAATCCTTTTCGGTTTGTGTTAGTTTATTTGTTTTCATTGTAAAAAATAAAAGAAGGACTTCTCTTTTGCTATTGCTTTAAAGCAAAGCCCTTTCTTGTAAACCAATTTAATTTTTAAGGTGCTTCGGCTCTCTTCAAATAGGGAGAGGAACAAACCCTTATACTTACTCTGCATGATTGCTTTGTCTATTGTCATTTTGTTTTAACTCCTTTCCTGCGTGGTCTATTCCTCTGGAGAATCCTTCTGACCTTGCATGAAGATTATAATATCTGTGAATGATATTTTTTTCCTTGTTGTATTGCTCTCGGTTATTTTTTATATAACTTAATTTCTCTTCAAAGCTCATATTTTCCCATTTGTCTATAAGGGGGTTGGCTTTCTTTTCTGCTTTCCTTAATCTTATGTTCATTGTTTCCATGTTATAACTCTAGTGAGTAGAGTATTTAAAGGTATGGGAACGGAAAAAAAGTGACAAACAAAACCCTTTATTTTTACCGTCGGTGAATGTGTAACCACTATAAAGTTTATGTTACTCTGTAGAAAGACAGGGGAAAGAGGAGAATGTTTTCATTAATTCACTAATTAGAATGGTAAAAAATTAGCGATAAACACCCACTCAAAAAATAGATATTTCAGTGAACAAGAATAAGAGCGATAAGCAAAGCCCTATATATTAAGAGAGTTGTAAAACATTAGAGAGCAACCAAGCCAAGATAAAAACCAATCCCTCCAATGTTTCTTATCTTTAATACAACGGACGCCAATACATAATAAGCTTAACCTGATCGGATAAGCTGTAAAGAAATCAACCGATTAATTTATTTAAATGTTTTGATCTACAAAATAAAAAAGATTAAGTGTTCATTTTTAATAAAAAATTACTCAAAAAATCATCACAAAAAACCCCCAGATATAACACCCTATAACACCTCTGGAGGATCTTTCAGGAATCAAACGCCTTGAAAGTCGGGGAAGGATGTGGCAATGCCTAGTCTCAGATCCAAATGCCTGGAAAGGGCCTTTTATTTTAACCTCTTTAGGGACTGACCCCATTTATTTGGCCTTATAAACTATATATTATATATTAATTGAAATGCGAAAGCGAAAAATAACCCTTTAAACCGCGAAAACCCTCTGAAATGCCTTGTTTTCTTATAATTTACCTTAAAACTTCATAAGAAACCATAAAAATCAAGCTAAAAGCACCCATATAACACTCAAAACAGCTTAAAAGGGCCTTTTTAGTCATTTAAACCACTATATAAACCTCATATCATCAAAAAAGGCTCAAGAAACACTTATAATTAAGAAATAGACTTACTTTTCTTCGCTTTTATCTTCAGAACGACTCTCTTCTTCACTTTTCCCTTCAGGAACATCCTCTACTATATCTAACTCTTCTTTTTCTTCCAATCTAATATCTGTTCCTTTAAATTTAGAACATATTTTAGCTATTTGTTGAAAGGATAAACTAAATTCATAGTCTTGCAAGAAGTTATCCAACTGTTGATACGTCATCTTAGTTGTTTCTTTAAGTAAGTACAATAATAAATCTCTTTGCTCCCGATATTTCACCTGTCCAGAAGTCATTGGATTCTTTTCAGTAGCTTCTAATGCCTTAGCTTTCTTATCTCGGTAATCTAGCTCAGCTTTGTCATCTCCTACTGCGAATACCCCATAAAATCTTCCCTTAAAAGAAGTTCTAACATAATGTTTTCCATTTCTTCCGTAAGAATAAGTTTGTTTTCCCATCAAATAAAGGTATTTCTTTTTTTTTCGGTTGTAAATTCTAAAATATCCTCTAACTCCTTTGTTTTCATAAACATGAATTAAGAATTTGGTTCTAAACAAAGCGACATATTTATCAAGTAAAAAAAAAGTAGGCAAAACAATTATCACGATCAAATTTTTTTGTCTCATCTGCATCATCAGACTAACCAAAGCTCGATTCACCGCAGATAAACTTGCCCTACTACTAAATCCAGTAAAGGCTTCATCAAAAACAATGGCTTGCCCTTTCGTTGCTTTGAAAATCGCATCCCTAAATCCTTCAGGATCAAAAACAATGCGATTAATGTTAAAAGAATGATCAATATACTTTGCAATTTGAAAAGCAAGGGTACTTTTTCCAGATCCTTCAAGCCCATCAATTGCGATTACTGCATCTTTATCTCTTTTATGCAAATTAGGAAGAATTTTTTCATCAAAGTTTTTTTTTAACTTGGGATCTAAATAAAAAGTAATAGGTTTTTCATAATTCGGATCATTTATAGTGACAACATTGCTTTTCATGTTTAATCAATATCATCCTCTTCATCATCTCCTTCAGTAGTTCCTTTTCCTAGTTTGTTTTCAAGGCGAGCTAGAAATAATTGCTTTTCATCAAGATGTTCATAATGTTTTCCCCTACTTGTTAATTGCTCTGGGGTTGGATCTTCAAATCCAGAAGGTCTTGAATCAAGAAACTTTCCTTCATCTTTGATTTTTTTATTTATAGCATCAATTTCTTCTTTCTTCTTATCATAATTATTTGTCTCATCCTTTTTATCATCTACTAGATCTCTAGCAAGCTCTCTCCAAATACAATCCAAAGTATTATTCCATTTATAGAATTGATCTAACCTCGAATATAAATGCGTATCTTTCCAGAGATTATCAAGTCTAAAAATAATATTCAATCCTGAACTAAACTTAGATTTTATTTGTTGTTCTTCTTCTACCATGCTCACACTCCTACTTTGTTAGGGAGTTTTTGTTTTTAAACCTGTAGTATTCAATTTTAGTAGAGGAATAATCTTTAGGTCAGGTTTAAAAACAAAAAGGACGTAAATAGAGCATGGGTTTTGAAAATATAACGCTTACTTACTTGATTAAGGAGGTGAAACGAAAATGTTAGGAAATATAATCGGAGGATTTATTGTAATTTTAGTGGGAGTAACTCTTGCACCAACTGTCGCTGACGAAGTTGCTGGAGCACAAGCTAACACAAACATTACAGGAGCCTCTTCTACTATCTTAGGACTTACTACTCTGTTTTACAACTTGAGTATCGCAGCAACTGCAATCGGTATCGCAGCAACTGGTCTTAGAAATTCAGGTTTGATGTAATTTAGGAGAAACTAATGTCAAAAGAAAAATATAAAGGAAGCAGGATAAAGGGTGGGTTCCGAAAGGCACTTATTTTATCGGCACTTCCTTTCTTTTTTTTATTTTTTATTACTTTTATTTCTGCTTGGAATTTTGAAACCCCAGGAGGGGGAGATATAACTGTTACTACTATAACAGGGAACTTAACAAACTTTACAGACCTTGAAGATACTCCTTCAACTTATTCTGGGCAAGGAGACAATTGCGTTTTAGTGAATAGTGGAGGAACTGCTTTAGTTTTTGGAAGTTGTTCGGCAGCTTCAGGAGATATCACTAGTGTTCAAGGAGATAATATTTTTATTTATAATGGATCTAATTCTGGAGATGTAACTTTAGTTTTCAATATAACTAAGGTTGTAGATTACATTGGAAACTGGAGTGACGATCAATCAAATTATTATACCTCTTCACAAACTGATACAGAAATCCAGAATGCGAATACTTCTCTAAAAGATTATGTAGATACCAAATTCTTTTCAAACTTAACAAACTTTACTGGCACAATCACTGATACAAAATTATGTACTTATAATCAGAGTACAGGATTAATAGATTGTAATACTGATTCTTCAGGGGGATTTATAACAGATCAAAATGACGAATTGAATACAACTGGAAGTCCCACCTTCATAAATGTTACTGCTAACCTTTTTCAAGGTTCTCTTGATTTTAGCGATATAACAAATAAATTAATTTCTTCAGTAATTGGTCCATATTTGGAGTTGGCAAGTGAAATCTTGAGTATAAATATTACTGCATTTGATGAAAGATACATTAACGTTGATGGAGATAATTTTACAGGGGATGTTTCATTAGGAGATAATAATATTACTGATATTATAAGAACTGTTTACAATATTGCTGGTTGTTCAGAAGATACAATTGAAGGAACTGTGTGTTGGAATGGGGACGATCACACAATTAATGTAGTTACAGGAATAGGTAATGTTATCCAAGTTGGACAAGAGGTCTTTACGATTGGAATTAATGATGAAGGTAGCCCAATTGTTGATGGGTTAGTTGTGGCACTTAAAGGAGCAGGGTTAGATAGGAATACTTTTATTCTCGCAGATGGGACAAATATTTCTGAATCAAACATGGTGGGTGTTTTGACTGTAGATTGTGCTGATGCAGCAGAGTGCCCCGTAACAACTTTTGGGTATGTGCGAGACATAGATACAAGTTCTTTTAATTTAGGAGATAAACTTTATCTCAACCCAGCAAGTTCTGGAGTTTTAACAAATTTGAAACCAACTCTTCCTAACAATCCTATTTGGGTGGCAACAGTTATAAAGAAGGATTTAGCAACAGGAATAATTTTTGTATTCCCTCAAATTGACAAAGAAAACGGTTTCTTAATCAAGAATATTTATGCAACTGGAAATATCACTGTTGTTGGAAAGATAAATGGAGTGAATATTTCTAATGTTAGCGAAGGGCCTCATACTGGAGGTAATAGTTCCTGGAATGAAACTCACGCAGATACTTTGTACGCTGATATTTCTGTGGTTGATACAAATATCATTGATAATAATTTATATAACACTAGCCAGTTCACTGAAACTGGAGGAGTTTTAAATATCCTTTTAAGTGAGTTCACAAATTTATGGAATAGTGTTTTTAATACAAAAGACACAGACGATTTATCAGAAGGTTCAGTAAATCTTTATGATAATCAAAGTTGGAATGAAACGCATGCTGATACTTTGTATGCTGATATTTCTGTAATTGGAGGATTTACCACAGACCAAAATGACGAATTGAATACAACTGGAAGTCCAACCTTTGATAACCTTTCTATGACTGGAAATTTAACTATGGTAAATTTTTCCATTAGAAGATTACCTACGAATGATAAAATAGCAGGAGATTTATTTTCAATAGTAATTGATGAGAACGGATTAGAATTACCTCATTTTGGATTGGAAGAAGGAGGAGATGGCCAAGCTAATTTTATTGTTAGAAGCTTCATGATTGTGGATGATGTAGAGGAGCTTTTAAATAATACTAATAGGACAGACTGTCAAGCATGGGCAGATCATTTTGGAGAACCTTTACAAATTGATTGTAATACTACAACTACTGGAGCAGATCTTTTAGTAGGAGACGATCAACAAAACTTTGGAGACTTTTGGTTAAAAGATTCAGATGGAGAGTGGCATTTTCTAACAAGAGATTTACAATTACAAGATGAATTACTTTCTAATTTAGTTTTAAATAAATTTAATGTCACAGTAAATGGAGAAACAGTTACTCTTAATGAAACAGATGGGGAAAAGATTGTAGTAAACATTATGGACACAGAAACAATTCTGGAAAAAACAAGCGAAGTTTATACTTGGGCTTCAGGAACTAATTCTAGTCCGAATACAAATTTTATTTATTATACAAACCCTTCTAATCCTACCTTAACCGTTGGTACAAGTGATCCTGGACTTAATGTAGCAGAACTTTCTAGGGCAATTATTGGATCTGCTGGATATGGTTATGCTTCTTACATTGATGATGAATCACAGCAGGCTCTTTTAAATCAAATGTTAACAAGATTTAGAGAAGAAGGAACAAGATACCTTGCAGGATTTAACCAAACAATCTCTTCCACGCAAGTTGCTTTTGATTCGGGAAATATAAGGGTGATTACCCACTTGGATGACAAAGCAGATACTTATGATTCTTCAGTTAATTTTTTCTTTGTAGAAAGTAATGGATTATACACTCAGGCAAGTTCATTAGATGATATTTCAAATTACTCAGATGGAATAGCTATTTCTAATAATAGATATTTCAATGTTGTCTTTGGAGTTTCTCATAATGATGCTGGGGAGAATAGGTTGCTTGCAGTTGTTCAATCTGGAGGAAATGAATATAATGGCGAAACAGTTGCAGAGGTAGATAAATTCTTTCAAACTAATTTTTTCCCAAGTGAAACCTTATTAAAACAATTATTCACTCCTGTTGCGAGAGTAGTTATGAAAAGAACAGGAGGGGTAAATATCATTCAAACCCTTGCAAATGGGAACTTATTTTTAGATATAAGGGGAACAGTTATTGGTTCTGGGGGTGCTGCTGCAAGTCCTTCTATTACAGAACACAATGCATTAGATAATTTAGAATGGAATGTGGCAGGACACTTGTTTGGAGATGTAGGGCAAGTTATGGATATTGGATCTTATAATATAACAACCACTGGAAATGGGACTTTTAGTTTTATCTTTGGAGATGGTTCTCAATTAACTGGGCTTTCTAGTACAGACACCAATGCTTCAACAGCATGTTCAGGAACTTCAACATATTTAGATGGGGAAAATAACTGTAATGATTTAGACTCAGTTTATATCTTGCAATCTAATGAAGGAAATTTAGATGTAAACTCTTCAGATTTCTGGGATAATTTCAACACAGTGAATACAACCTGGTTTGAAAATGTTGAAGGGACTTTAAACTTGATAACTTCCTTTTTTGAAACAGAATGGAATAGAGTTTTTAATACCAAAACAACTGACGATTTAACTGAAGGATCAACAAACCTTTATGATAATCAAAGTTGGGATGAACCTCTTGCAGATACTTTGTATGCAGATATTTCTGTTACAGGAGATAATTCTACTTGGAATGAGACTCATGCAGATTCAAAGTATATTCAAACTGAAACAGATCCCCTCTGGACAGCAAACCAAACAAATTATTATAATAAAACAGATGTAAGAACAACAAATCTAAATATTAGTGATGCTAACCTTACTCTTTCCCAAGATAGTTTCTTTTGCCTTAACCAAGATTGTTCTGCAAATATGAGCTACAATGGAACACACACAGTATGGTATTAACAATGAATAAGAAAATAATTATAGCAATCTCTCTAGTATTAATTTTGGTAGTTGGTGGAATCTTTCTTTACAAAGAGAAAATAAATCAAAGAGATTTAGAAAGAAATGAATTAGAAAGTATTGCAAAATACTCTACAAGATTTAATAACACTTACTTTAATTCTACAAGTGAAAGAGAAAATATGCATACTTTAATAGGGGACTCTGGAGTTAGTATTATTAAAGGTGCTTATGAATTTTATATTGAAATGCCAATAGCCATTAATTTTTCAACAGATATAAACAAAACTTTGACTGTTAATTATCCTGATTATGATGGGGTCTATTACATGAAAGATCCCGATAACTTTGAATGGGAAATGCATGTTGATAGAAGCCCTCCACAAAATTGCTATTATTTTCCAATTGAAATAAATAACTTGACTTTCTTTCATCAACCTCCTTTAGACGAAGAAGAAAATGACATTGGAATTACTTGTAATGCCACCTCTTGTCTAAACGAACAAGGAGAAAATGTTATGGAAAGACCTATTAATGTAGTAAATAGTTATGCCATTTATTCTCCTGAAGGAAAGTTTGGACATCTCTATCGCCCATTTGTAAATCACAGCAAAGGATTTGATTGGCTTACTTGGGAAATAACAAATACTTCTTTAGGAATATGTGGGTTTGATGCTATTGGAAATGTAAGGGATTTAATCATTGGCCCAACTTTTGGATATACTTCGGAAGGAGCAAGTAATGGAGGACTTTCAACATCTGAAGCTAGAGGAAATTCTCACTCTGCAGATTTCTATACTGCAGAAGAAGGGGACAAATTAGTAGGTTTTGCTTCTTATGCTAAGACATATTCTAATCCTGCAACAATTAATGTCTCTCTCTATAATGTCACTGCAGGGCTTCCAGATGCAAAGGTGGGGGCTTCCGCAACATTTACAGCTATTTCTTCTGGAGTGAGATGGCTGTACTCCACCGACGTAGATATTGACTTAGTTGCAGGCCAAACTTATACGATCGGCCTAGGGGACATGAGTGTAAATCAATATAGACAATATCATGATACCTTAGCAGATGCGGTTTCTCGTCAAACTTCTTCAGGTTCACTAGAAGCCGTATGGGACCATAATCTTTATTCTGCAGTTAGATATAGCTTATTTGGAATTTATAAAAAAGGAAGTGCTTGTGAAGGAGGAATTTGTGAGTTTGATAGCCAATATAGTGAGGTGGATATTAGGTTAAAAGAAGAACTAGAGTTCGCAATTACTTCTGACTATGCTAATTTATTCAAGTTTAATATTTCAGATCTATGTACCTTAGATTTCTCATCCATTGATAGTGCACATATTCAATTGTATGTTTCTGGGGTTGGAGGAACCCCAGACAATGATGATAGAATTTGGTATTATAGGGACCAGACAATCAGCTCTTCAACAACTGCTGCAGCACTAGATGCAATGACAAAATACAATACCACTTATGATGCAAATGGATGGCCAGATGCAACAACAGGATTTAAGAATGTTTCAATCACAAAATTTGTTCAAGAAGCTTGTAATAGAAATGAGTTCTTAACTTTTGCACTTCATGATAACGATTATCAAGTAACCACCATTAGAACAGTTGCATCAGGTTCGACTTTAATTAATGGTCATGATGATTTTATAAGTCCAGTAAGAAGATCTATTGCTCAAGAGAGTGACTTGGACTATGCTCAAAGACCTTTAATTTATGTTGAATATACTCAAAGAGATTTTCCTGAAATCAACCTAACTGGTCCAGAAGATGGTTTCCAAATAAATTATTCAGAGAACATGGACACTTATTTTTCTGCAAATTACTCAGACGCGACTCAAAACATTTCAAACATTTCTCTTTGGGCAAATTGGGATGATGGATGGCACGAAGTAGAAACCTATGAAATAGGAAATCAAAGCAGTGGAGTGCACAATGTTTCATTTAACCCCTACATAGATTATCGAAGAAACACAGATGGCCAATTTAGTTTTGTAAATTCTCACACCTTAGACCCTCAAGCAACAGGATTAACTTGGAATGACACCCTTGGAGGAGAGGAATTTGTAGATGTTGCAGATACCACTGGAGAGTTCTATATGGAATTCAATAATACTAATTCCTCAGAAGACCAAGTAAGAGACATTGCAAGTTTAACAACTCTTGGTGCAACGGAATCTAGGGGTGTAACTCAATGGCAAGATGGAACTGTATGGATTTTAGATACAACGGACAAATGGTTATATCATATTTATCACACCAATGGTTCAGAAGTTGATGCTGGATTGAATTTGAGTCACATGCCAAGACCAAATCCTATTGGATGGAGAGATGTTTGTAGCAATGGTACTGACTTCTGGTTTGGTGATGCAGGAAGTGATTATGTTTACCATATTAATGCTACTGGAGCAAGAGTTGAAGACAATACTGAAATTAATCTCTCTTTTTGGAATATTACAGGTTCCCCTGCTGGACTTTCATGTAATGGTGTAGATTTCTTTGTTCAAGAATTTCAAGATGCAACAGTAAGACACTTTGTAAATAATACTCTTTTAGACAGTTGGGTAATTCAACACAATGCTACTACATTAAGTCCAGCAACATTAACTGCAGGAGTGAATTGGGAAACTCAATTTAATGGAAATAAATATCCAGAAGTTATTTGGATTGCTGATTGTACAATAGATGATGTAACTCCTTACCGTCCTCCCGTTGCAGGAAGTTATATCTGGGGCATGCGAGTATGCGATACAAATGGAGATTGTACTTGGAGTTCTGAAAATAGAACAATTAACCTTGGAGGAGACTCGGTAACAATGAGTGTCCCTGCATTTCAAAGTCCAGTGGTTGTTTCTAATGCTACAAACTTATCAGTAACTTTTAATGTGATTGAAGGAGGATCGGAAGTAACAACAGGAGTGAATTTATTCAATGCGAGCTTTCCAATAGATGATGCACTTTGTACTTTGAATGATGATTTAACTTATACTGGAACAGAATGGAATTTCAGTTGTGTTGTACCCAATAAGACATCAACTGATTACGATTTCAAGATAGTGGTGAACACTTCAACAATCGGATTCTTGTCTGATACAAATGTTCTGAGTGTAAGATATGTTGCCCCTCCTGGAGAAGATACTTGTACTTATCCTGGAAGTGGAGATTGGTTTATTGAATGCTCAGATAATTGTATTCTTGAAACTCAAACAGAAATAGATGGAAGTGCCCTTATTTTTAATGGTACAGGAACAGCCACCATAAATGCACAGCTTTATAATATGAACTATCTTATAAAAGATAGACAATGTCAAGTAAGAAAATTAAATACTGTCAAAATGTTTTGGTAAAATGAAAAAGATATTAATACTTATGATCTTGGGGATTTTTGTAATGAGCTTCGCAAGTGCAGATATCCAATTAGATGATTTTAAACAAGGAGAGTGTGCTAAATTAGAACAAACTTGTGACACTTGCACGTATGTAAATTTAACGAAAGTTTCAAAGACTGGAGCAAATGCAACAAGCTGGAACATAAACCAACCAATGACCAAAGTTGGAGTAGATTATAATTATTCTTTTTGTAATACAAATTCTTTAGGAAATTATATCTATACTGTAGTTGGAGATAAAGATGGAGAAATTGATACGGAGAAAGGATATTTTGGGATTACTCCTTCTGGAAATTCTGGAAGCGAGAACACAGTATTTTTCATATTCATAATAACATTAATTTATGTTTTTACTTTTGTAAGTTTCTTTTATGCAAGAAATGTTCCTTTAACAGTTCTAGGAGGAGGAGCAATGATGTCCCTAGGAGTTTACATAGTACGAGAAGGAATAATAATATTTAGAGATATACTAACAAATTATGTTGCCTACATAACCATTGCAGCAGGAGCGATCTTAGCTATATGGGCTTTGCTTGAGCAATTTGAAGTACTTTAAATTAAATATAACTGGAGGTTAAAAATGACAGAGGAAGAAAATAAACAAGAGAAGAAAGAATTTACTGTAGTGCAAGTTGCAACGGAACATCAACCAACAATAGAGTTGAAGGATGGAACACATGTATCTTTTCTTGAAGTGCTAGCAGAAATTGCTAACGATGTAAAAGAAATGAAGAAAGCAACAATAGGAAATTAAAATGATTAAAGTTACCTTTTTATTTGGAGGATCTTTCATAGAAGTAATAATCAAAGGAAATGATATATTATTCTATGATCCTTCTTCAAATATGACTACAACAATTGAAGGACTGAGATTAAGTAAGGCTGGCGTTTTAAAAGAATTTCCAGATTTAAAAAGAGAACCAGACTGGAGAAAAAAAGCAGCAACAAGATTTAAAGATAAAATAAAAGAAATGAAAAGCGAAACATTAAAGAAAGAATATATTATAAGGGAATTACAAAAACAAGGATATGTCCCAAAGATGTATCAAAGAGGAGGGCATAGGCCAATAAGGATAAAATGAAAAATGGAACAACAAGCATTAGACACATTAATCACTGGGGGGATTTTCTTGGTCTTAGGAATAGCTATTTGGGCAAGGGTCAGTGGAATGACTATTCCAGAATTATTCAAACACATAAGGGATTTAGCTCAAGACAAATCAGAGGAAACAGGGGAGGTTATTTGGAATGACCAGTGATAATCTGACTGAAGCAGAAGCACAAGAAGTATTAAGACAAATTGGAGAAGGAAAGCAAAATGTACATAGTTTCTTTACCAATATTATAAAGGCCCCAGATACAACTAAGACTGGATATCTTAATGAAGATGAATTAGGATCTCCAAAGCTCCCAGTAAGAATCTATAAAGAATTAGCAGTATTTGCAAAAGATGTTTATGGAGATACTGAATGGGAAGATTATTTCAATAAACTCTCAGAAACAATAACTTCAACAAGTCTTTCAAAGGATGGAATCCTTTTGAAACTCTCTGTAACTCAGAAGAAAGAGTTAGCAGATGTTACTCCTAAGAAGAAGAGTGAAAATAAGGGATGGTTCAGAAAGAAAGAAACTGGAGGAGATTTATAAAAATGAAAGGAGGGGAAAATAAGAATGAGTGAAGAATATAAAGAACAAAATATGAGTCAGAAGATTGATAAGATAATGGAAGCTATAGAAAGTTCAAACAAAAAGAAGATGAAACTTCCAAGAAAGGCAAGAGTCAATAAAAGAAAAATAAAACAAGGATATATTGGAGTTTTATATATTGATGAAAATGGAAATCTTAGAGGAGATAAAGTAAAAGTTGAAGGAAGTGCTTTTCGAGAAAAGAGTGACGTAAGATATCATGCAACTGATGGAAGAGAAATTCTTTTGTGGGAAGGAAAGTTTCCAGTAGTAATTCAGCCAACGTGGAAAAAGAATCCATTAACAATAAGAAATAGTGAAGGGAAAAATGAAACCTATGGTCAAAAATATATCATGACAATGATGTTGGAAAATGCAATAAGCTTAAAGAAGGGAGGAGGAATGAGTATTTTGTTAATCATTGCTTTAGCTGTTGGAGGATATCTATTATATTCAGCATTTGTTTAATTGAAGATGGGATTCAAAAAACATGATTGGTTGAACTATAATAGAGAAGGGTATATTGCAGAACTAAAAATCTTGGAGGATGATGGACATAAAGTAGATTTTTTCAAATGGAATACTGTAGATAAGAAATCAGAACAACAAGTACTATATATTTTAAGAAGAAAATATGGGTTAAATTTTAGAGCAGAGATTCCCCCAAACAAAAGTATCAATGAGCTAAAGAAAAAAGAAAAAGAAACTTTTAAAGAAGATAAAAAATGGTAGATTATTATACGCTTGGAGTTTATGCAGGAATATATTTGAGATTTGGTTTCTTTTTGTTATTTTCTTTTATAACACTGTACATGGCAAACAAGAGTAAGAGACATATCTGGTTTGTCTTTCTTGTTATGAATCTTTGTGTAGTTTTCTTTGATTGGACTTATGCTGTAGATAGTATTTCTCTAATCCTTCCTGTAATGTATTTGTTATTTAGGGGCAAGGTAAAAGTTAAGAAGTAAGGTCAGCTTTAAAAACAAAAGATTACTAGTAAAAGGATGAAGTTAAAAGATTTTGTAAACCTAACAAAGAATAGAAGAACAAATCAAGAGTCATTCAATTTAAGAAAGATTAAGTTGAAAGAGCATAATATTTCTATAGATGATCTTTTAAAAACTGAAATAAATAAAAAGATAATAAAATTTAATAAAGCATAATGGCAAATCTTCAACAAGCACAACAAAAAGTAGCAAGCCAGAGACAACTTCTTCAACAAAAGCGACAAGAAGCCCAAAGACTCACAAAAGTAATTGAAAGGCAAAGTAGCAGTTTACCACAAACCCAAACTCAAAGGGCGTTAAGACAACAACTTGGAGGCTTGCAAGGAAGAACACAAAGAAGAAGAATAGTTAAAGCACAAGAACAACTTTCCCAAAGTCTTTCAGGGATCGAAAGTTATCGAGGTCAATTATCTCAATATGAGCAAAATGTTTTAGTTCCAGCAGAAAGAGAGATACAAACACTTCAAAAACAAAAAGGAGCCTATAATGTTCTTAGGGAGGAAATAAGTAAAACAGTTCAAGAGTTTGAGGGAGAGCTTACTTCTGCCAGGAGTATTACAAGGGTTAGAGATGCCTTCACCAGTGCAGGATTAGATCCAGACTTAGGGCAGGAATTATATGCTAAGGGATCCACTCTTGGGGGGAGAGAATCTTTATTTTCTGGGACTGGGGACGATAGGGAATTTTTAGGCACTTTTGATTTTGCAACTGGGGACGTAAGCCCCTCGAAAGAGTTTGAATTTGTGGGAAAAAATCTTGGAGTCTTAACTTTTCAAAAGAAGAGTGATTCTTTACAAGCATTACTCCCAGATCTTTCAAGGAAGGATAAAGCTAAAATAAATGAGGTTGAGTTATTGGCATTAGAAATTGCCCCAGTAACTTTACCCTCCAAAATTAAGCAAGTGTCAATAGCAGATTCTCCAGTTGATAAAGCTAAAAGATTTATCTCAGGTTTCTTTGGAGCAGAAGAAAAAATAAAAGGTCCGCCTAAAGTAAATATCACAACTAGGGAAGGAGTTCTTGTATCTGCTTATCCATTAGGTGCTGGAGGTACAGCAATCATTACTCCACTAACTTTAGAACAACAAAAACAATTTGATGATGCACCTAAAATAAGTGATATTGCTAAATTACAAATTATTCCAGAGAGAGAAGTTAAAGTTTTTGAACCACAGTTTGGAACTCAACAATTTGATTTAGTCACTGGGGAGAGGTTGTCTAATATTAAAAAAGTAACAATCCCTGCAACAACTGTGGGAGATATTTTATCTGCACCTTCAAGATTATCAAAGGTAACTTCAAAGAGGGTTGGAGATGTTGCTAGTTTGGGTACTGGATTATTTTTTGGACTTCAAGGAAAAACAAAACCTGAAGATATTGTAAGGGAACAGAGAACAGTTAAAGTTTTTAATCTAGCCTCTGGAGGAATTGGGGAGAAAGAAATCACACTCCCAGAAATAACTTTAGAAAAAAGAAAAGAACAAGTAAGAAAAGTTGCAGAGTTTGGAACCACCTTAGCAATCTTTGCAACCCCTGTTGTTGGACCAACTGTCTTTGCTTCTGAAGTTGAGGGAGCATTAAGGGAATTTGATTATAACCCTCTTGAGTTTGCCAAAGAGAAACCTATGGAAGCATTCCTCTTAGGAAGTGTGGTGTTGGGTGTAGGGGCTTTCAAAGGAGTTAAGAAAATAACTAAACCAGAGGTGAAATTCTTTGGGGGATTTACTAAGACAGAAGGAAAAGCATTAACTTCACAACCAGAAATAAAAGTTATTTCTATGCCAGTAAGAAAAGATGGAGTGGTAAAAGAAGTAGGAAGATTAAAAATGGAAGTCTTTAGAGAACCATTAGTAAAAGAAACCACAACCCCTTTCAAAAAGGCAATTGGATTAAGTCCAAAGACAGAGATTGTTAAGAAACCTCAGCTATACAAAGTAGAAGCTTCCTTTGTAGATGACAGTGTAGTTGTTTTAGAATCTTCTAAGCTTGGAAAGAAAGGCTTTGGTAAAACAAAAATTACATTTCAGAAAGGACTCCAATCAGAAGAAATGTCTGCTTTAGAAGTAATAGAATCTGGTGGAGTGCCAAAATTACTTTTAGGAAGATTAAGTCCAGTTTCAAGAGAAACAGATAAATTTATCTTAGGAAAAACCCTAACAACTGATCTTAAAAAAGCTCCTGGAAAAATGACTTCTTTAGAAGTATCTTTGACAAAACTAACAAAGAAAAAGATTCCAGAAACATTAGAACGAAAAGGAATAGAAGTATTTGGATTAGAAGTTATTTCTAAAGATGTATCAAAACCATTTTACAGGGCAACCAAAACAACTCCTGATGCAAAAGGAATTGTTATGCGTTTACCTTTATTAAATTTAGATGCAGGAAAAACAGCAACAGAATTTATTAAAACAGGATTGGGAAAAAAGGCATCACTCCCACAAGTTTTTGCAGAACAAGTAGCTAAAGTAATTCCAAAGATAAAAGTCCCTAAGATTAAGAAACCTAAATTAACTTCCCTAGAAGCTCCAGCAGCATTAAAGTTACCTTCAGCAAGTGCATCAAAGTTTGCAGGAACAGGATTGTATGAAAGAACAGAGGAAGTTGCTACAAGTATTCAAAGAGGAGGAATCTCTGGAGTAATAAGGACAAGTGAATTATCCATAACAGGAGAAGCAATTGCTCCAATAATAATGCCTGCAAAAGTTCAAGTTGATTTTATTGCAGCTAAGGTGGACCAAGTATCAAAAGAAGTTTCTATTTTAAAACCAGCTTTAGCATTGGCTCAACCTTCTTCACAAAGACAAGAAATAGTATCTGCACCAATTTTAAAAGCTCCTCAAAGAATAACTCAAGTACCAAAAGAAAAAGTAACTTCTAGTGCAAGATCTATTCTGTCTAGTTTATTGGGAACAAAAACAAGGCAAGCTACTCGTCAAAAAACAAAACAAGTATTTGAAACCCCAACAAAAACAAAGACACCAACAAAAACAAAACCTTTATTTGTACTTGGTTTTGGAGAACCTCAAGAAGAAAAAGAAGTTTCAGCAAAAGAAAAGTTAAAGAAATTCAAAGTATTTGTAGCAAAGAAAGGAAAGGATATTAAGATTGGAGAGTTCACAACTAAAGAAGAAGCAGAAGAAAAGTTATTTACAAGATTAAAGAAGACCTTAAGGGCATCTGGAGTTGTTACAAAGGATGGGAAGAAAGTAAGAATTTCTCTTTTAGGAAGAGGGGGCTTTAGACCTGGAAAAGAAGATTCCCTCAGAGTAGTACAAAAGAAAACAAAAAGATTTGGAACAAAACTTGAAACATCAGAAGCACAATTTTTTAGAGGAAAGAAGAAAAAGAAGTTGAGGTTAATCTAAAGTGTTAAAAAAAAAAGATAAAAGAGGATTCACTATTCTCGTAGGGTTAATGATTTTTACTTTGTTTATTGTTTTAGGTTTAGCTCTTGCTCCAGCATTAAAACAAGTTGTGGAAGAACAAATGGCAGATCCTGTTTTGGATTGTGCTAATCAAACTAATCAACAATTAAAAGCAGTCTGCACCTCCATAGATTTTCTACAATTATTTGTAGTAGTTATTTTTGGATTAGGCGGAGTTATATTTATGAGGTTAATATGAATAAGAAAGGGAATATTTATTTAGGAGTTTCAGTAGCATTAGTAGTTTGGATAGCAGGAATTTTGATTCTTCCATTTATTTTAGATGATATTGATACCTTCAGAACAGAAATGGATTGTACAAATAGTTCAATTTCCAGTACAAGTAAAATAAATTGTTTGGCAGGAGATACTTTGACTCCTTATTTTATTTGGACACTATCAAGTCTTGCTATAGGATTTTTTGCTGGGAGTAGAGTCTCATGAAGAAGCTATTGATGATTTTTTTGGTCGGAATATTTTTGATGAGTATGGCAAGTGCATATACAAAGACGTATGATCAAGCAAACGAAGAAATCTTAATTGAAAGTAATGCTGGAGTAGATTTGTTAAGGATAAAATTGATAAGTAACACATATATTTGTGGAACAGAATGTGAGGCGGTCCTTAGAATAGATGTTTTAAAGGATGGATTATCTGCACCCTTCAGCCCATTTGTCATAAGAAAGAAAATACAAAACACCTGGGTTTCAGGAACAATAAAGAGTTTAAAATTTCAACATAATACTTCTGGGTCTTGGAATGCATTAAACATAAATCAATTTAATACTGGACTAGCAAATTCTGGAACGTATTATGTCAAATTACTTGGGGAAAAAGAAGCTGGGGAAACAGTTGATTGGATTCCTTCTATGTTTGGTAATGAATTGCTTTTAGATGAATGGGCTTTGTGGATGGGTACAGATGGACTAGTGAGTTATTATAAATTAGATGAAAGCTCAGGGCCAGTTCTTGATGAATTAGATCTTTTCAATGGAACTAATGATGGAGCAACCAGGGGAGTTACTGGAATCCTTAACGATGCTTTTGATTTTGACGGAATTAATGATAATGTTAATCTACCAATTGCAAGAACCTTTTCAAATATCTCTATTTCCTTTTGGATGGACTGGGATGATGTGGGAACCTCAAATACTCAAATGATTTTTGAAGGGGATGTATCTTCCAGGATAACTATTCACACAGGAGGAGGTGCAGGAACAAATGGAATAAGATGGTCTTTACAAGGAGCAGGAGGGAATTTAGATACAACAGGAATTATCTCAAGTGGTTTTCAACATTATGTAGTCACTTATGATGGGACAAATGCATCTATTTATAAAAATGGAACCCTATTTAATTCAGTAGCAATTTCTTGGACACCTCAAACTGTTGCCTCGATTTTTATGGGGGCAAGAGGAGGAAGTTCATTATTTTTTGATGGAACCCTTGATGAAGTGTATATTTCAAATAAATCTTTGACCGCATCAGAAGTGCTTGAGCTGTATAATGGTGGAAATGCTGAACCCTTTGGAAGCTTACAAGTAACAGCCAACAGTCCTACCGATAATTTTAGAACAGTTAATGGATCTGTTATTTTTGATATTACTTCAAGTACTTCATTAGGTGTGCTTGAAAATATAACTTTGTTTTTAAACGGATCTTTAAATGAAACAAAAATTATCAGTGGTAATTTAGATACAACAACTTTTGCAAAAGGTTTTGCTTTAGGATCTTACAACTGGTCCGCATTGGTTTGTACAAATGAATCAATTTGTAAGAGTAGTGATGTGAGGGCTTTTACTATTGAGAAAGTAATTATAAATTCCAACACATATAATGTAACCGCTTATGATACTTCTCAAGAATCTTTTATTGTTAATGTTTCCGCAAATGCAAGCTTGACCAATGTTCAATTAGTTTATGATGGGACAACGTATGGTACAACTCAGGCGGGCAATATTTATACAAGAACATTACAAATTCCAGCAGTTTCAAGTGAAGAAAATAAAACATTTAATTGGAAATTTACCTATGGGGGAGATACGATTAATTCAGATCTATTTAATCAAACAGTGAATCCAACGATCTTTACTCTTTGTGATGGAACCTACACAACTGCTTTTATTAATTATACTTTTAAAGATGAAGGAGATTTAAGTGAGACTACTGGACAATTTACTAGTGCTGAATTTATTTATTGGCTTGGAAGTGGAACTGTAAATAAAACTTATAATTTTATAAACAACACAAACAACACAGCATATACTTTTTGTGTTTCTCCTACAGATAGGTCGTTAAATGTAAATCCATATATTCAATATAAAAATGATGTAGCTCCCCAAAGAATTTATGATGCAGAAGCAACAACATTAACAAATGTAACTACTAATCAAACACTTTATTTATTAAATAATAATGATGGAATCTATGTGACTTTTCAAACAATTAACACTGCTCAACAAACCTTGCCTGGGGTTGTTGTAAATGCCACAAGAGTAATATCTTCAGAAACAGTTCTAGTAGGACAAGGAATTACAGACAATGCAGGATCAGTTACTTTTTGGCTTAACCCAGATTTCCTTCATTTAGTTGGGTTTTCTAAAACTGGTTATGTAACTGCTTCAACTTCTTTAGTTCCAACTCAACCAATCTATACAATAACTTTAAGTCAATCGGGTGTTACAACGGATGATGATTATACAAGAGGAATTTCTTATTTAGTTAAACCTCAAGACGGATGGTTATTTGAGAATACTATTCATGAGTTTAACTTCTCATTAACATCCTTGTTTTGGGATTTAGATTCTTTTGCATTTAATTTGAGTTATGGGAACGGAACTTTAATCGGACAGAATTCCTCAACTGCAAGCACAGGAGGTTTTTTGTCTTTATCTAATATCAATATTTCAAATGGAACAAGCATTGTTATGCAACCTTATTATGTAATAAATGGGACAACAACTTTAATAAATCTTCCAAGAATTTGGAGAATCCAAGAGATAGAAGGAACGGAATATAGTATTTGGAATTTCTTTAAGAATCTTAACACCTCTATTGATGGGGGATTATTTGGGATGGGAAATTTTGGGAAAACTCTTTTAGCAGTAATCTTATTGGTTGTTACTATCGGGGGATTAAGTCATAGATATGGATTAAGAAATGATGCAACAATGACTGGAGCAATCTTTGCTATGGTTTTCTTATTAGAACTAGGATTGGATTTTATTCCAGAGATAACCATCCCAGCAACAGGAGTGACTTTACCAAAGGGAATATTGACCGCAATAACATTTATAATACTAATTGCAGTATTGATTGCGGAGGAAAGAAGATGAGTAAAATATTAATGTTTGTTGTGGTTTTAATTGGAACATTGTTAGTATTAAACATAGCTGGATTCAATCCTCCCTCTTCTGGATTTGTTTACAAGTTAGTCTCTAATGGAACTCAAACAGATGATGGGAAGCTAATTGATTATGATAGTGATAATAATAGAATTTCAGATACAAAGAGTTATGATCTTTGGGTTAAATTAGTTTTAATTTTAGCTTTATTAGGAGGAGCAGGAATAATCATTGGAACTTTCTTTAATGTAGTTCCAACAGATTATGTAATTGCTCCCTTTATTATTTTTGTAGGAGGAACTTTAATGATAGATCTTATCTGGTTACTAAATGAATTCTGGGGATTCGGAATGCCTTACAATATGATAGGAATGTTATTTATCACAGCATTAATAGGTGGCCTGATTGTCTCTTTGGTAGAATGGTGGAGGTTTGGAACATAAAATGGCTGACTACATAGAACCTTTCAATTTTGAGAAGATTTTCTTGCAGTACTTTATTGGAAATAATTTATTATTCTTCTATGTCTATCTGATAATCTTTTCAATTGCATGTGCAAAGTATCAAATGTCAAATAGGAATTATTTTCTCTTATTGACAATTACTTCAATAATGTTTGCAGCTTATTTGGAAATGGCATTATATTTTATCCTGTTCTTCCTCATAGGATTTTTCACATTTAAATTAATGACAAGACTATTCCAATGAATAGGTCAGCTTTAAAAACAAAAGGAACGTAAATAAAATATGGGTTTTAGGCAAATATTAAGTCAGTTAGGCAAGAAAGGTAAAGAAAGAAAAGAACAGATCAAAGCAATAGAAAATGAAATTAGATTTAGAGAGATTGTTCTTGAAAGACGAAAGAGTGCAAATGAAAGAGAGATGGATGGATATGACAATGAAGAAAGGGAAGAGTCAATCAAAGAAAGATTAGAAATGTTAAGAAAAAGAAGGGATGCTGATATTAAGTACGGACACAATCCCTTGAATGTAAAGAACATAACTGGGGCTACAGATTGGGAAGTACTAAAAGAAAAAAATATCTTTGGAGGCAAAAATGCAAAGAGCATGTTTGCAAATCAACCATTCATCCATAAGAATAATCGTAATTTATTAAAGAGTAATAGTAATGTATTAAAGAGTAATAGGAGGGCATATCAAATATGAAAATACCTAAGAGAATAGACATATCAATAGAACTAAAGAGTGCAGAAGATTGCATGTTCAAAGAGAAACAGAAAGGACCATCGCAAAAAGAAAAAGAAGAGTTAAGTAAAGTTTTTAGTGGGAGTACTTACTAAGATGGTTTCAATGGAAACAATAAAAAGAAGATCTATTAAAGCTCTTTGTGGGGCTTTTGAAAGAGAGGTTGTTGTTGATGCAGATGAAGTCAGTGAGACAAAGAGAGTGCTAAGGTCCAAAGGATTTATTATTATAGGAACTGGCGATGCTGGTTTTGGTAAAAAGAAAATATGGTACAACCCAGCAGGAATGAATTTATGAAAAGAAATAGTTTTTTTAATGAAGTAAAAAAGAAGGAGAAGTTGGATTTAATGAAAGACGAAAAGCAATTAGATAAGCACGTTAAGAATGCGTTAGTACTGGCGAGTAGTGCTATATTATTATCAGCAGGAATAAATATTTTAAATAATTAACATGGAATTTACAAGAGATACAAAAACAGGAGCAAGCATTAAGTTTGAGAGAACAATAGACGAAGGAGCAACCAGGGCAATCAAAGCCAATACATTTTCAAAGTCTAAAGTCAAAGTAAAAAAGAAGAAATTAGGAAGGATTCTTTCAAAACCTAAAGTGAGCATTAAAAGATTAGATGCCATAAAAACATTAACAAGAGGGAGAGGGCATACACGATTAGTAACGGAAGGAGAAGAAGGGTACTTTAAAAAAGAACTTTCAAAAGAAAGAACTAATTTTCTTGGGAGACATTCTCTATGATATTTAACTTGTTTAAGGCGGTGATAAAGGATGAGAAATAAGAAAGGTGAAATAAATATTGGAACAATTGTTATACTCTTTGTAGGAATAATCTTCGCCATAGCATTACTTGCTCCTATTGCTGATACTACAAGTTTAATGACTAAGAAACAATCAGTTTTAAACCAAACAGAATCAGTTGTTTTGGCAAATGTTAATGCAAATGAAGCAAATGAATCTATCAATTTCACTATCTTTACACAGAGCGTATGGAAACAGCAATCATGTGCTTTATCAAGTGTAACCATTAGGAATGGTGCTGGAACAAGTTTAGTTGCAGATACAGACTATACTCTTTATGCAGGTGCAGGAGTGTTCTCTTTATTGAATACGAGTCTTACAGTTCCACAAGCATCATTTAATCTAACTCACGTGGACTTTACTTACTGTGCAGATGGATATAATACAAGTTCAGGTTCAAGGTCTATTGCGAACTTAGTAATTGTATTTGCAGTACTAGCACTATTAGGATTTGTTCTTGATAAGTCAGGAGTAGTAGATATGAGTAAATTGATTGGAAACTAATCAATCTTTAAATTGTTTTTATTTTATTTTTATTTTATTAGAAGGGGAACTAAAGTAAATCCCTAGGAGAAAAAATAGATAAGGTTGGAGGTTTTTGGAATTTTGGGAAAGACACTAGTCCTCTCCTTATCTATTTGTTGTTATTCTCTAGTGAAAAGCCTTTATAAAATTTGTTTATTTGAAATTCTTTGTCATTTTCTTGTGGTAAGTGAATATTAAATACAAAACCTAATTCTATGTCTTATGAAAATTAGGTGTGCAAAGTGAAAAGTGTGCAAAGTGAGGTAAAACTTCAGGAGAATGATCGGAAGATCCTGCGAAACCTCTATCAAAATAGAGAAGGGCTGAGGGTTCTAACTCTAATGAAACTAACAAGTTTAAAGAAGAGAACCATCTATAAGAGATTAAAAATTCTAAAAGAAAAAGAGTTGATAGAAAACATCTTTCCCATCTGGAAAATAGTTAATGGTCAGGTCCCAAACTGTGCAAAGTTCCTTAACAGTAGTAATATCTTTGAGTTACACAATTTAAGTTATGTTCTAAAGTTAATTAAGAAACCAGAATGGTGGAGTAAAAGAAAATCAAGACTATCAAAAGTAAAAGGGTGGCAGTTTAAGAATATAGATTTTGGGAAAGGAGGAACTAATCCTTACCAACAAATAATAAATGAAAACTTTGTTATTCAAGCATACCCAGAATCATTAATTATCATAGCAAGAAAGAGATACTATGGAAACAATCCTTATGAAACTATTATTGAGGGGATGAATGATGTTCTGGATATAATTGAGTGGTTTGAAGAGCGTATGAGGTTCAAATTCTTTGGTAGTGGTATACCAGCACTAGAACTAAGAAATAATGACTTCAATAGGCTCCAGGACTCACTGGCGGTACATTGTAGAAAGGAAGGGAGAAGATTTCTTGTAGAATTAGATAAACATAGAAAAGTATGGGTAGATTACTCTGAACCTTTTGGAAAGGAAGCAAATTACCCAGAAGGGCAGGAAATATTAGAAAAGGTAACAAAGGATTTGCTTATGCATAAATCTTACCTTCCATCGGAAATGAAGGGGTTCGTAGAAGAGACGGCACAACAAATACAACAAGTAACTCAAAACCAAATCATGTTTGATAAAAACTTCCAATCCCACTTGAAGGTTATTCAAGATCTAGGAAAAGCAATAAATGAATTAAGAAAAGAAATCAAAATAAAACATGGAAATAAATGAAGAACACTTAAAGATATTGGAAGCTGCTTTGTTATTAGTTTCTGGATCGAGTCAGTCTGAACTTATTTTTAAATATGGTTTAGGGCAACAAATAAAAGAAGCCTTAAAAATAAAAGCATTCTTAGAAAAATAACAAGGAAACTAAAATAATAAAATGTCAAAATATGTATGCAAGAATCATAAGAATAGAAAAGCAACAGCTTACTTTAAAGGAAAAGGATTGTGTCGGGACTGTTGGGATAATAGATTTCCTCCTAAGAAAAAAACTGATGGATGGCTAGATAAATTAGTAAAGAAACAAAATTCTTTGTCCCTAAAAAGGAGTTAGAACAGTTTAAATAGAAGTGAGTAGAAGAAATAATATCAAAATGGAAATAACAAAAGACGAATTATCCTGGTTTATGATAGATTCATTAGCAGTGGGATGTTGGATAGGAATATTTGTCTTTACTTCCACGCCATTAATACTCATTGGATTATTGAATGTCGCTGCCTCAATAATAAGATTCAGAAGACTAGGCCGAATAAAAAAGGAGCGTAAGAAATAAAATGATTAAAATGGAAAAGAAAAAAGAAAAGTTTAGATATATTTGGGCAATGTTCTCAAGCGAATTAAAAGATGTTAAAACTATTGAACAAATGATGGAAGCGGCCTACAAATTAGGAAGGTTTGAATTTGCTAAAGAACTAAAGGAAATAGAAACACGACACTTGGAGGCAAAGGAAAAATAAAGATGGCTAAAAGAAAACAAAGAAAGACTTATGAAGATATTAAAGAATGTATACTACAATTAACACCATTAGAAATAAAGTTAGACACAAAATATATTATTTACTTTGAAGATCATGGACAAGATTTTTTAGAATGGCATATAAATAAAGAAGGGTATGTTTTAGATAGCAAACCTCTTCAAAGAAATATTTGGGCAGGGAAATTTACAATTCCTGAAACAGCAGAAATTGGGGGGAAATTAGCTATTTGGTTAGATGGAGAATCTTATGTTACTTATCCTATAAAAGATATAAAGATTATAAGGGATTCTCAAAGACACAAACAAACGGAGAGTAAAAAATAAAGATGGAATATTATCATACAGCAACAAAAGAAAGAATAAGTGAACTAGAAATTCAAAGAAGATTAGACAAACATTTTGATTTTAAATGTAATGATTGTGGAGAAATTATAGGAAATCATTTAAAAGTTTTAGCAGAAGGAATATTTTGTGTAGGTTGTTTTAATAAACTAATGGATGAATTGACGGACGGAGAAGGAGAGTAAAAGATAAAATGGAAAAGATGATAATAATTAAGGGAGAATTTATAGTTGAAGGACTTGGCCAACAATTAAATAATGCAAGGCAACCATTAAAATATTTAGCATTAAAAATTGGTTACCCTCCACCACCAATACAGGTTGAAGAAATGACTTCACATCCAATTAAAAAGAAAACTTCAGATGTTTTTATTGAGAGAGCTGCACTTTGCACAGTAGAAGGAATAAAAGCGATCTGTGGGACAGATGAAGAATACAAAAAATATGTTAATAAATTAGAAAAGAATAAAGAGAACGCCAGGGGGTAAAGGAAATATAAAATGGGAATAAAATTAGAAGAACTAGATAAGATTTCATTGATTCAGATTATTAGAAATATTCAAAAGAATTTAGATAAAGGAAATATTTTAATTAGTGTTGATTTAATAAAAGAAGAAAATGGGAATAGATTTGAGTATTGTTGGAGAGATAAAACCGCACTAAAAAAGAAGTAAAAGTTAAAATGAAAAATGAAAAACCCAGCAATGAAATTCCCTTTTGGGAAGATAGAAGGAAGTTAGCAATGCTTGTTAAAAGTTTTCAAGATATGAAAGAGAGAGGACTCACATCAGAACAAATAACAAAATATCCTAAGAGGAGAAGCTCGTAAAAATAAAATGGTTCATGCAATTAGAATGTTAAAATGTAATGAAGGACACTTACTTCCAATACAATTAGATAGTAATGAATGTGGA
>SDBT01001141.1_pt1 | contig 45803 bp, 39 predicted proteins | sample 2277101 | NCBI WGS metagenome assembly SDBT01 (sample SAMN10404973, study PRJNA504765) | marine sediment metagenome | isolation source: marine sediment core GS10_PC15, 103 cmbsf | place: Arctic Ocean: Southern Knipovich Ridge | collected 2010 | reverse complement strand
CTATCGGCATGAACTGGCGAGAGCTTCGCAACATTTCGCAAACGGTTCGAGTTGAACAGATTCGCTCCCGAATTGTCGACGTAAGCAACGTCGGCAGGGCCGATGCTACCGTAGAGGTCGATCTCTACAACGAGCGGTCCTGGCCGGTGCGGGTCGCAGCCGACCTGATCCAACTGCCGGAAGGCTTCGTTCAGCCGTCGGCTCGCGCGTTTCAAAACGCCCTTGCACCTGGCGAAAGAACTACGCTTACACTGCGGACCCAAAGCCCCTATCTCCCGGCGGCACCGAAAGCAAAACTGCCCCTGACGGTCGAACTTGAATCAGGCGAGCAGACGAGACGATTCAAGTGTGAAATTGCAATGGTAATCTCCGGCCAGGCGGCCAAGGCCCCTACTATTGACGGGTCGCTGGACGACTGGCCGTTGCGACAGGGCAATGCCGCCGGAGATTTCGTTCTGCTAGGTGCCCCCCCCGGTATAAAGCCAACTGAAGCTGCCCGACAATCGCTTGTATTTGTGACCCACGATGAGCAAAATCTCTACTTCGCCATCCGCTGCGCCGAACCGGACCTTGACTCCATGGTAGCCAAGTCTAGCAACATCTTCTCATGCAGGCAGCTTATGCTTTATGGTGAGGACATGGTGGAGATTCTGCTGGACCCGGGCAACTCCGCTGCAACGGCTGAGGATCTTTACCACCTGGTTATCAAGCCAAACGGCGTGACCGTGGCTGAGCGGGGCATTACCTGCCAGCCGCCACTTGGCCGAACCGAGCCCTGGCCCGTTGCCTTGCAAGTGGCTGTCGGCAAGGGCGACGGAGTTTGGATTGTCGAACTGGCCGTACCGAGAGACGCCTTCGGCCCGGCAGGTAAAGATCGTCTTTGGGGCCTGAATTTCATGAGATTCACTACCGGCGATTCCGAAAGTTCCAGTTGGGCTCGGGCGACAAGACACTACTACGATCCACGTGGCCTGGGTGTTATGATCCTGGCTGAACCTCTTCGATAAGGTGCGACAAACTTAAATTAAGAAATGTTACTAGGGCCTAACAAACTTTCAGCCAAACTGGTCATAACTGACCTGGATTGCGACTCGGTACCGGGGACACTTCTTAGGAGCCTCGCTCAACGAGACGATCCGGTCATGCTCGATTCGTCGGCCCTGGGCGATCAGTTCGGCCGATACTCAATCCTCACTTGCCAGCCCATCGAGGTAATTACGATCAGAGGCGAGACTCTGGCTGACCGGGCAGGTTCAATAATAGTCCATGGTGCCGATGCAATCTGGGAAGCTCTGTCGAAAGCATTTTCTTGCGTAGACCTCGCCAGCGCCGGCCCGGAGCGATCCACTCCGTATCTCCCCGGCTGGTTCGGCTATGTCGGTTACGAGGTCTCCCGGCTGATAGAACGGCTGCCCCGCCGCGCTGTAAGAGACACCGCCCTGCCCGACCTGCGGCTTGGCTTTTACGACGCGGTGCTGGTTTACGACGCCATCGATCATCGCTGGCAAATTATAGAGCTTGAATTTGACAGAGTCCCCGCCGGTGCAGGTCTAGCCGGCTGTGCTTTACGTGAGATAATCGCAACCCCTCATGGCTGTGAAAACAGACCAACCCCAGCCCACCGGGCAGACGCAACAGCCCTTGACTTGCCGGCTGATGCAGTATCGAACTTCGCCCGGGGTGACTATCTCCAAGCCGTTGCAAGATGCGTCGATTACATCGCCGCCGGCGACATCTTCCAGGTCAATCTTTCTCAGCGTATCACCGTACCTGACGTCCCAGATCCGCTGGCAATTTACCGAGCATTGCGAAGACGAAACCCAGCCTGGTACGCCGCCTATATGAGTTTCAAATCCGATGGACACGACTGTGCTATCTTATCCAGCTCTCCGGAACTGTTCCTGCGGGTCCGCGACGGACAAGTTTTGACCAGGCCTATCAAGGGCACCCGCCGGCGGACTGGTGATACCGAAACCGACGAAGCTGCCGCAGCGGATCTGCTGGCAAGCGCCAAAGACAATGCCGAACTGGCGATGATCATCGACCTTATGCGGAACGATCTCGGCCGGGTCTGTCAATTCGGTAGCTTAAGAGTTATCGAGCCCCGTCGGCTGGAGACGCACCCGACGGTATTTCACCTCGTGGGTACTGTTGTCGGTAAGCTTCGCCCTGAAGTTGGGCCGGCAGAGCTATTGAAAGCGACATTCCCCGGCGGGTCGATAACCGGCGCACCGAAAATCCGCTCGATGGAAATAATCGACGAACTGGAACCCAGCGCCCGCAGCGTATACACCGGCTGTGTTGGAACGGTCGGCGTTGACGGGACATGCGAGTGGAACATCGCCATCCGAACGATGATCTGTGACGGCCGGGCGGCCCACATTCAAGTAGGCGGCGGGATCGTTGCCGACTCGACACCCGAAGGCGAGCATGTCGAGACGCTCGATAAGGCAAGGGCTATGCTCGAAGCGATCGAGCAAGCAAGGAAAGAAAAGCTGGCAACAGATAGCTGACCGCTGACAATCTTTTGTTATTGTATAGGGTAATCATGAAACTTTTCTCGGCATGTTGAACGCTCGTAAGTGATATGAAAACTTTTCCCATCATGCTGGATGTTCGAGATCGACTGGCCGTTGTGGTTGGGGCCGGTCCTGTTGGCATGCGCAAAGCCAATGCCCTCATCGCAGCCGGGGCGAAGGTGCGGATAATATCCCAAGCACCAGCCATCAAAGCCCCTCAAGGTGCGGAACTAATAACAGAACCTTTCAGGGGGGAACACCTTACCGGTGCGATGCTGGTGTTCGCCTGTACGGATGATGAGGCGACAAACTCGGCGATAGCGGAAACGGCCCGGGATAAAGGCATACTGGTCAACTCAGCCGACCAGCCGAATGCGTGCGATTTTTTCACCCCGGCAACGGTTCGTCAGGGCGAGTTGGTGATAGCTATCGGCACGGGCGGAGCAGCACCTGCACTGGCTGGCAGACTCAAAGAGACCGTCGCCGCTGCCATCGGACCCGAGATGGGCGAATTTGCCCGGCTAATGGGCGAGATAAGAACCCAACTGAAAGATAAGCTACCCACTACCGAGGCTCGCAGGCAGCTCTTAAAAAAACTTTGCAGCGACGAAGGATTTCAAGCATTTTTGGAAGGCGGGGACGAAGCGGTCTATAACTTAGTAACGCAACTTACGACGGAACCTTAATCAATGCGCATTGTCTGCATCGGAATCTCTCACAAAACAGCGGACGTCCAATTGCGCGAGCGGCTGGCCTTCGACGCCGCTGCGCGCAGCCGAGCCCTCCGGCAGCTTAAGCGCAAATGGGCCGATGCCGAGTTCGCCATCATCTCGACCTGCAACCGTGTGGAAATCTACACAGCCAGGCCCGTCCACAGCCACCCCAGGGCAGAGGAACTTCGTGACTGGCTGACCGAGTTTCATAGCCTCGCTACCGGCGAATTGGGCAAATCCATCTACGAATTTACCGATGCCGATGCAGCCGAGCATCTGTTCAAAGTCGCCGCCGGGCTGGATAGTATGGTACCCGGCGAGGCTGAGATAGCCGCCCAGGTAAAAGACGCCTATGCAGCCGCCGGCAGAGCTGGCTCTGCAGGCAGGGCAATAAACGAGCTTTTCCAGCAGGCGCTGCATGTTGTAAAGCATGTCAGAAGCGAAACCGGGATCGGTACGGGTAAGGTTTCGGTAGCCACGGTCGCCATCGACTGCATAGACAAGGTATTCGACTCTCTTACCGGCAAGTGCGTCTTGAGTATTGGGGCCGGCAAGATGAATCAACTGATGCTGAAATACCTCGGCGAATTAGGTGCAGGGCAAATTCGCGTTGCCAACCGCTCAGCCGGTAAAGCTGAGGCCCTGGCAGCTACTTGCGGGGGAAAGGCAGTTTCCTTCGCCCGGCTGGCCCAGCACCTCAAGGCAGCCGACATCGTAATTACATCCACCGCTTCGCCGAGCCCGATCATTACCAGAGAAAAACTCGCCACGTCTTCAAAAAACTCCCCCAGCCGTCAAAAGCTTATCGTAGACCTGGCCGTGCCTCGCGACGTCTGCCCCGACGTAGGCGAACTGCGGGGCGTGCATCTTTACAACATTGACGATCTACAGCAAATCGTCAAAGCGAACATGCACAGGCGTAAGGGCCAGCGGAAAAAGGCTGCAGCGATTATCGCCGAGCACGTAACCGAGACAATGGACCGGCTCAGTGTCCGTAATGTTGCACCGACGATAGATGCTCTCTATAAGAAGATGGAGGCTATCAGCGACGAAGCTCTTGCCTCTGCAACCAAAAAACTTGCCAACCACGACGATGCCGAAATCGACCGGGAAATACTTCAGTCGGCACTGCGGCGGACGGTTCGGATGATTCTGCACCCGGTAGCTAAGCAATTGAAATCAGAGGCCGGCTCGGATGCCGCACGAGTTCATGTCGCCAGTTTGCGAAAGCTGTTTGAACTGGATTAGCGATATCGCCCGGACAATTTCGCTCAAATAATCTCAAATTATCTCGAATGGATCGACGTCCGCCCTGGACAGTGTGACCTTTACCCCGTCAAGTGAGAGGCGAAGTTTCTGGGCCAGGCGGGTAAGCGTCATCCGCTCGGAATTGGAATGGCCAAGGCAAGCTACGGTCATTCCCGCACCAGCAGCAGCCAATGCATCGTGGTGACGCATCTCACCGGTCAGATAGAACGTTGCACCCTCTTTGACAGCCGCCTGCCAGAGCGGACCGCACGAACCGGCGCCGCAGGCTGCGGTGCGAACCTGGAGCCCCGCTGAATTTGATTTTCGCCTTGGGGGCCTGGCCAGAAGAATTTTCTTCAAGCCGGTCGCGCGTTTGATGCGATTTATCAGAGCAGCTTCTGTCGCAGGCCTGGCCAGTCGGCCGATACGACCCTGGCCGACGCCCTCGGGGAAAATAGCCAGTGGATACACATCGATGGCGGGTTCTTCATAGCTATGGGCAGCTCTGATAGCCTTACAGACCGCAGCGGCCGCCGAGAATGGCGCAATTATCTCCAGCCGCAACTCCTCGGCCGTCTCGTGTCTGCCTGGAATACCAACCACAGGATGCGTCCCCGGCTCGCCGCAGAACGAGCCAATCCCATGGCTGAAGAATGCACAATCATAGTAATGGCCAATATGACCTGCCCCGGCAGAGAAAGCTGCCCTGGCTACGTCGGCAAGATCATGCGGGCCGACAAATGTAACAACCTTGCACTTATCGTCCTGGCGAGCCGGCTCGATCGGATGCGTATCGACCAGGCCCAGCAACTCAGCCAACACATCGTTGGTTCCGCCGGGAGCGGCATCCAGCGCCGTGTGCATGGAATAAACCGACAGACCCGCCCTCGCTGCCGAATAGGCAATCGGCGATCCATCGGCGGTTAGTTTGCTGATCGGCTTGAATATCACCGGGTGGTAGGCCATCACCATCTGCGTCTTGGTGCGGATAGCCTCAGCCAGGACTTTCTCGGTCAGGTCTATACAAAGCATAATGCGTTTGGCATCGTCGGTTGACTGACCTACCAGCAGGCCGACGTTATCCCACTGGGCAGCTAGCGACGGAGGCGCGATCTGTTCCAAGGCCTTTACGACATCCTGAACTTTCATCATCTTCTCCTTACTAGAGCAACTCAAGAAATTACATAGCCGTTTTGACTACTACATTGCCCTTGGCCGGCCTCCGGCTGCATCGACAACCCAGTAGGTTGCCTGTTTCGCCGTCCTTGGCCAAGATCAATTCGCTACGTCCCTCCGGCCACGTTATATCTTTCATTGCTCTAAGCTGGGCCGGATCACTCAGGGCATTCCCTATCCAGCAGGTCTCGATATGCGGACATGAGTTTTTGCGTTATCGGGCCGGGCTTTTCATCACCAACTGCGTGTCGTTCCACCCGTGCGACCGGCCGGATGCCCGTTGTCGAGCCGGTAAGGAATATCTCCTTGGCTGCGAGCATCTCCTTTACAGTCAGGACAGTTTCACAATCGAATTCGATGCCCAACTCGTCGCACAGTTCGAAAACCACCTCGCGAACAATGCCGGAAAGTACCGGCGTGTCAACCGATGGGGTGTGGACCACACCATCTAAAACCAGGAACACATTATTGAAGCATGCCTCGGCGAGTATATTCTCCGGCGTGAACCAAAGTGCTTCTTCAGCACCCTTGGCGGCAGCTTCCGACCGGCCCATGATCCTAGGCAAATAACAGCCTGTCTTATGGCCGAAGGCTGGGTCGCCCGACAACTGGCGGAACGAAGATACCACAACGGTGATCCCCTTTTCATACCACTCGGTTGGGTATTGAGGCAGAGGCTCAGCCGTTACAACCGTAGTAGGCCCACCGCCGTGGATGCTGCCAGGGCTCAGCGTGATACGCAGCCTTGCCTGGGAAAGTTCATTCGCCTCAAGCAACTGCTCGACCGCAGAAGCCAGGCCCTCGGTGGTAGCATCGGTTGCCATTGAAAGAAACTCAACCGTCCCCAGCAGCCTGGACAGGTGACGGTCCAGCCGGAAGACCTTGCCGTTATGGGCCAGCATGGTCGTAAAGGTAGATGCTCCGTGAAGGAACCCCACGTCGGAGACGCTGATCATAGCCTTGGCGGCGGGGACGATCTGGCCGTTTAAATATACGTTTATTCCTGGCATGGTTTGATAAGTCTAATAGCTTGACCGGCGAATGGCAATTTTTGGTCTGGCGCGATTTACAAAGAAATATCTCAACGCATCGATCGCATGGTCAGGGCCGTCCTTGACCGGCTTTTCAGCCAAGCCACTCGCTCCGGGCGGCGGATAATGATAACTGTTGAATGAATCGATCAAATCCTTGCACCGAGGATCGATTATTAAACTCGGGGCGCCCACCGCTGGAGCAAGCCCAGCCCGTACCAGTTCGATACCTTCGACGATCGAACTCGACCTCGACTGACAGACAATTCCCGCTTCGGCCAGTAGCTCCGTGCAGGCAGCGCCGCTTGTTGCCTCTTTCTGTCTGCCGGCAGGATCGACATAGGTAGCCGTTACCGCACCGGGGTCTCTAGCCAGTATGGTCTGGGCATGTTTTGTAATAGGCTGACGGGTTTTGACGTATTCATCGATCACGCAAACCACGCCGGCTGGGCTAAGCTGAATCCACAGGCAAACCAACGGACTTCGATAACCGAAATCTATCGCACGAAACAGCGGCCAATCGGGGCAGTAGCTTATCGGTTTGACGTGCACAGACGCGTCAAACTCATTGAAGACCAGCCAGTCACGTTGGGGCTGGAGACAGAGCATCTCCGACCGCCAGGCAGCCCGGCTGGTTCGGGCCTTGATAGTTATTGCATCATCAATACTGAAAAAGCCTCTCCCGCACCGGGCCTTTCCGCCGCAATCATCTTCAAGCGGACAATCTCTACATTTCCGCACTTCGGGGCAACGTTCGATAACCTCCCACAAACACCAGCTGATTAGCCGGTAACCTCCGGCCGAGCCGGATTGACGTGCCTGATCGACCAGCTTTTGCATAAGCCCGCCCGAGCGGTGCAGCGTTGAGAGAACTTCAATCGAGCCGCGAATCAGATTCCCGTCATCGCCGATTCTACTTTTGGTAGCAAACTGCACCGCCTGCCAGACATCGGAATCGAACATATCCACTTCGTCGCACCGGATTTTTTGAACATGCTGGCCTCGAACAGCCCGCTGAGATTGGGCAAGCATCTGAATCTCGCTGCCGCCGACCAGCCGAACCCTATCACGCGTGGGCTCTGAGGCCAACAGGCCCGGATGATCGGTTAATATCTGGCGGACGTACTCCGCCAGTCGATCGGATTGATCGAAGCTGCCTCCAAGTACACGTATCTTCGAGGGGCTGTGGAAGATCGCATCAAGCAGCGTCGCTCCAGCAGCAAGCATTGTCTTGCCCCCACCCCTACAGGCCCAGACCAGAAGATCTTCCTGACCAAAAAAACTGGCTGCCAGATAATCCAACGGGCTGTTGTGATTAGGACAGATCGGCTCGCCCGGGACGATCATCCCGAAGTAATCCAACACGAACCTCGCCAACTCAGATTCATCCGCCGGCGGAGGTGTTTCATTGCTTGCATTCTGGGCGTCCTTAGGTTCGCCCCAAAACATTTCCCAGGCCTCAGCCAGGCCAAGGGGCTTCTGTTCATGTATGTAGTCCGACATTGTTATTTTCTCCTGCTGGTCTTGGCTGAATGACCAGCCATGACAGCCTTGATCAACGCTTCGGATCTTTTGCCCTTACCCGCTGCGAAATGATCCAGCACCTCAGCCAGGACCTCCGCCTGGGCGGGCGGTAAGTGAAACACAACCGGCTGAAGCTGGAGCGTTGGCCCCGACCTGCTGAGATTTGCAGGAGCCCCCTGCTGGATGTACCTGCGGAGACTCGCTACGGACATGCCCAGCCGGTCGGCGGTAACCTCGGCTCCCAACTTTCGGACAAGCTTGCCCAGCAACTTCCCGCGCCCCTGGGCGTCAGGGCGGCTTCGAAGCTGATTCAAGCTCACAGACAGCAGCCGGCCCTGATCGGCATCAACGGGCCAGACCTCGCATCGGGCAGATTTCCAGCCTAACTCAGCCAGAATTTCCGCCCGGACGTGGCCGTCGATAATCTCATACTTATCGAATCGCTTCTCGCGTTGCCTGACGATAAGGGCCGGGTAGACAGCGGTTTCGGCGATGTAAGCTTTGATCGCATTACGTTGACGCTTGCCTATTCTGCTGGCCCGATCAGCCCGAGCCGACAGATCGGAAAGTTTCAAAACGCGCATCTGGGGTCGACGGATAAATTCCTGTGACATAAGTACCCTCACTAAAAGCTCAAGTTGTTGGTCAGCGTCTGGTACCACCCCGGCCCAGGTAGTAGACGTACTGCCTGGTTACTAACCTACAGGCAGCCGCTATCGGGTCATCGAGCGATCGAGCCTTCGAGCTGGAACCCTTGACATTTTTTATTGCAGATGACCTTGCCAGGCAGAGGTTGATCTCACCTGCAAGGAACCGCCCAGCCTTGGTCTTTCGGACGGCGATTTTGCGGACAGGTTCGATAGCCGCGAAGTCATTCAAATCCAGGCCAACCGCTTCGGCGGCACTTGTGAGCCTCACTGCAGCTACGTCAGGTCCGATGTGATAGGCCTGCATACCGGCTAGGATAAAAAACGGATTAATCTTCCCCATCGCCGCCAAGGCTTCCACGAAAGGCTTGAGGGCTTTTGCCAGTGCATGTCGCACCAGCCGAACCGCCAGGCCGCAACCTCTGTAAACCGGATGTACGATCACACGAGAGATGCACTCGATTTCGTCGTTAAGCAAGTCCATCGACGCAGCCCTGTCAGGCCCGCAGTATCGACCTGCTGTGGCGATGTTTCTGCCACGAACATTGATCAGAGGAGGTGATATAACCAGCAAAGCTGCAAGGGCGGGACCGCCAAGGCTTACGGCACATGATGGGGCGCGGATTACATATACCCGCTTATGGGCAGCGGGCGGGCCTGCAATGTAATGAAACCGGCCCAGCCCAGCATAATCAGCAATGGTTCCCTTTTTTATCGGCCAGCGCGATGGACTGCCCAATCCCGCTGGGCTGCGCCATCGACCGACCTTGGCGGGATCGTCGACCCGGACAGGCTCACCCAGGGGTTTAGTCAGCACACGATCGGGCCTCAGCGCTGCCAGCAACTCAGGCCGGGCAGTCGCAACCAATAGCCCAAGATCCGAATCGGTAATGAGCTTGCGAATCTTCCGAGACAGGTTGACAGCGGTGATCGTATCAAGCGAGCTAGCGAACTCATCGACAATTACCAGGGTAGGCTGATTTCGCTGTCTTGCCCGCGAGATAGCAACTGCGATCCCAAGCCGATGCCGTTGCCCTCCTGACAGTTGACTGGGGGGAGTTATCATTGCGGTAGCTTCTGCAAGGCCACACTTTGAGAGAATCTCCAGCCGCTCCAATAGCGTATCTGCCTGAACAAACTCGATAGCGGGCATATCAGATGCATCCGGCAAGCAATCGGCAAGGACCACAGCATCGCTGACCTGATCGGCAACCACGCCAAGGAGAACACTCTTACCGGCACCGGAAGGCCCGAGAACTGCTATAATCTGACCGGGCTGGATCGAGAGGTGAAAGTCTTCATACAGTATCTCATCCGGCGGGCCAGCTGAGCTTCCATCAAAGAACATCGCCCCAACCTGACCGGCTAGTGTAGAGGTTCCAATTGAACGAGCTAATTTGACATTGATCAGCAGGTCCCACTGTGGGTTACTCTTATTCAAGGACATCCAATGCTCCTGATGAAAAAGAAATTCTTTGACGCGATTCGCTCGGGGCGAAAAAGGACGACCATTCGCTACTGGCGCAAGCGGATGGTTCGCCCCGGTAGCATCCATCGCATACGGGGATTAGGCTTGGTGAAAATAGAGCAGGTTCAGACGGTAACTGCTGATTTGCTAACCGAAGATGACGCAAGAGCGGATGGCTTTGCCAGGATCGATGAATTGATGCAAACACTGGGTGAGATCTACCCCGAATTAAAGACCGCCCAGGCCAACGACGACGGCGCAGGTAGACAGCTTTACCTGGTAAAGTTTACCTATCTCCGTTCGCAGCAATAGATACCCCCCCGCCGGGGCCATTGGTGATAACCGCAATCTGGGCGGCGATCCTATCCAACCGGCGGCGCAGAACGTGTATAGATAGCCCCAGCCTCGATGCCAGCTGCCGGTGAGAGAGCCCCTGACAGTAATATAATTTGGCCAGATCGGCATCGGCCGGCGATAAATACGACAAAGTTCGAGCAGCGGATAGAAACTTCCGGCTCGTCAGCCTTCGGCCTAGACGGCTGACCCTGCCTCGAACCGCCCGAGCAGAAGCTCCCATCATCCGAGCCACCGACCGGGTCGACTGACCCCGAATCAGTACAGCATCCACCAAATCACGATCCTCTGGAGCCAATAACTCAGCCCGTCCCATCAAAATAGCATCGTTTCTTGGCAGTTTCGTAGCGATGCAAATGCTCTCCCGTAAGGTAAGATGCATGGTAAGCCTCATAATTAAAGAAGATTACGTAAGAAAATGGACTGGAGGACCTCCGCAGATAATCCAATCATTTTAGTTAACTAATTGACTAATATGATAACTAGTTAACTTACAAAGTCAAGTGTTTTCCAGATGATTATTTCATAATCTGACAACATTCTACCGATTTATCTTGATAGAAGACAAAAAACGAGCTAAGTTTCACTGGAGCAGTTTAAATAACGATTGTCGTAGCAGGTTGTAGCGAGATGTCTTGGAACGAGGACGGCGAAACAGACATAGCCCTAGCTATGTCGACCTGCCTGTCGGCAGGCAGGTGCAGACGGACGATGCGGCCAAGGCATCGTAGTAGCAAGGATGCGACAAGAATTACTTAAAGTGCTCTAATACCAACTAATTTAAACGAGAAAAAAATGAGTCTCGGCAGCATAATCCGCCAGCGTCGTGAGCAGCTTGGTCTGACACAGGACCAGGTCGCCGGCCAGATAGGAATCTCCAAACCTTATCTGTCGAACGTGGAGACCTCCAAGGCCAAGAACCCCCCCACCGATAGAGTCTTGCTGGGCCTGGAATCAACCCTGGGATTTGGCTCGGGTGAACTAATGCGAGTCGCGCACCTCGCCCGGACACCCATTGACGTCCGCCAGGAGCATGAAATGCTCGAAGGTGAGGTGCACAAACTCCGCAGTATACTCAAGGATCTCTTGGCTGACGGATCCCGAACAGCCAGAGGCGGAGTGGACTTAGACCAGTTATATGAAAGGCTCTCGTCGGAAAATTCCGACGGTGTTCAGACCATAGCCGCCGGTGTGCTCGTACCGATCATCAACAAGGTCTCAGCCGGCTATCCGCAACATTTCACTGACCTGGACTACCCGCCAAGCGTGGCTGATGAATACATGCGCTGCCCCGACCTGCACGACCCGCAGGCATTCGCAACTCGAGTGGTTGGCGATTCAATGGAGCCCGACTACCGCCAGGGCGATATCGTTATCTTCTCGCCCAACACACCTGCCCGAAGCGGAGACGATTGTTTCGTCAGTTTCAAAGATGACGGCGGAACAACCTTCAAGCGGTTCTACCTGGACCCCGACAGCGCAATCCGTCTCCAGCCGCTGAATTCCAAATACCCATCCCAGACATATCATCGCCAGCAGATATCAGGACTCTGGCCAGCTGTCTTCCGCCACGAAAAGCTCCAGCGCCGCTGAGATCGACTGCTTACCCTTGCTCGATAAGCTCTGAGCGCTTAGTATTGCCGCCCATGTCCGATGTCTTGCATCTTATAGGTAGCTGCACCCCCAGCCACATGCTGGGCCAGCTTGCTCTGCTGACGCGCAACGGAGACCGGATCGCCTCTATAGGAGCTAGCCCTGATGTCCGAATGGAACTTCAAGTCCAGACGATATCCAAACCGTTTGGCCCGGTCCTTCTGGTTAGTCCTAAGCTGCGAAAGTTGTCCAAGGTAACCTCCCTGATACATGTCTGGTCGGCTGAGCTGGCCGGGGTCGGCGGCGAGGTCGCAAGAGACATCGACTGTCCGCTTATAGTTTCGCTGGACTTGCTGCCAGCCGGGAGAAAGCTCACCAAACTGCTAGGGAGAGTTGACCGCTGCGGTGGGCTGATAACGGTTACCTCCAAAGCAGACCGAGCCAGGCTACTTGCAAGCGGGGCCGATGAATCACTAATACGAGTCCTACCCCCTGCCGCTAAGGCCCTGGATCAGCCCGAACAGTTGCGAAACGAAACCCGCAGCCGGTTAGGTATTCCCGAAGATATGCTGGTCATGGTAGCGCCGGATTCCCTCGACAGAGGCGCCGGGCAGAAGATTACGATCTGGGCCTATGCTCTATTGAGGCAGGTTCTACCGGAACTTCGCCTTATATTGCCCGGGGCGGGGCCTGAAAAACCACGTGCCCGTTTTTTTGCTACAACAGCTGGTTATGGAAAAGAGGTTCTCTTAACCGGCACCGAGTTCAGCCGGGCCGAACTGCTGGCAGCGGCCGATGTTGCAGTCTTTTTCCATCAAACCCCCAGAGGATCAATCTGCCTTGCCCAGGCCATGGCTGCCGGTAAGGCCATAGCGGCTACAGCCCTGCCGGGGCTTATCGAATACGCCCCACATGGTCAAGCTTCTCTAGTTTCCCCACCTGGTAGCCCACGCGGGGCCGGCGGGGTAATGCTCAAGCTGCTGAGTGAGCCAGAACTGATGTCAAAGCTAGGTCAAACAGCAGCTCAGATTGCAGAAAAGTTGTTTAATCCTGAGCTTATCCGATCCCGCCTTGATCAGTTATATTCTGTTGCCAGAAACCCAGAGCCCAGTCCGGCTTGATAGGGCTTGGATCGGGGGCGTATAATACCCCCGCAACTGGATAATAGAACCAATGAACCAGCCGGCTAACATAGACCAATCGACAGGGAGCTACCTGGCGGGCGTCAGCTTTGGTGACCCGGAAAGGGCAGTCTCTATTTCGCAACACCTGTCAGTGCTTTGCGACCCGGCATCGGCCAACTGGCAGAAGGTCAAAACCAATGCCTCGCGGACGGTCTATCGAGGACAAATTGACGGCCAAGACGTTTTCTGTAAGCACTATCACGGGCTCAAACTGCTCAAACGACTTGGTCGCAGTCTCGGGCGGGGAGATTCTACCAAGGAATTGCAGCTATCAAAATACCTCCGAAGCTGTGGAGTAGATACCCCCAGGCCAATAGCTTCAACCTGCAAAGCAGGGTTGGAATGGTATGCCTGCGAAGCTGTCGCTCCATCAATCCCCGGTGACCAATGGCACGCCGAACAGCTGTCAGATTCTCTGTCGGGCCGGGCAGCGGTCCGGTTGGTTACCGTGGAATTGGCTGAGCTAATTGGCAAGATGCACAAGGCCGGGGCGATTCATAACGATCTTCACTGCGGGAATGTTCTCGTGAAAACCGATTGCAGGACAAACAAGCTTGTCCTGATAGACCTTCATCGTGCCAGCAGGAAAAGACGTCTAGGCCGACGCACGATGGCAGCAAACCTTGCCCAACTGCTCCATGATCGGATCGATTTTACCTCCAGAACCGATAGGCTCAGGTTCCTGAAACACTATTTAAAGGTCGTCGGAGCTTCCGGTAGTATCCGAGGCTGGGCCTGGATGATCGAAGGTTTCGCAGCCAGGCACCGACAGCGACAGTATCGCCAGCGCGACAGGAGGATATTTCGGGCCAACCGCTATTTCAGCCCAATCAGCCTTGGAGGCAATTGGCGGGGACATGTGATACTGGCTTCAAAACGTAAGTTCGCCGGTTCGCAAGCGGCAGAGCTTACATTCAGGCCCGACGAATGGACCAAGGCACTGGCCGATCCGTCACAGTTGCTGGAAGGTAGTGACATTGAAGTATTCAAAGAGTCCGGGGCGGTTCTGGTTGTCCGCCGGAGGATTAATGTCGGCCTGCACTCAATCGATGTAGTGATAAAGAGACAGAGGCGCAATCAGTTTTTCAAGGCCCTGGTTGACTGTTTCCGCCCGGCAAGATCGATCCGTTCCTTTTTGCTCGGACATAAGCTGCTTACCCGTCGAATTGAAACCGCCTTGCCGTTAGTTGCGATCCAGCGCCGGGTCGGGCCATGGCTGAGCGATAGCATTTTGATTACTGAAGCAGTCCAGGCACCTCGGCTGAATGAATTCCTGAATACCTATCTGGCCCAGACACCGGGGAGCGATCGTCAACTTACCGGCCCCCAGAGGCTGGAATTATCCAGAGATGTGCTGAACCAACTTGGCCTGATGCTGCGAAGACTGCACGACAATCGGTTCGCCCACAGGGATCTTAAAGCCAACAACATCCTCGTAAGGTGGTCTTTGGGGCACCTGCCGCAATTTGTTTTATTAGACTTAGACGGCCTGCGAGAAAGTCTCTTTATTACCACACGCGACAAGCTTCAGGGACTGATGCGGCTGAACGTATCGCTACTGAACTGCCCCGCGATCAACCACGCCAGCAGGCTGCGGATGCTACTGGGCTACCTTCGCAGGCCCGGGCTTGGACGAATTGATTACAAGCAACACTGGCGGATTCTCGAGGTCTGGTCAGCCAAAAAACTGCGCCAACAGATTCAATCACGGCGCAATAAACAAAAGAACCTCAGGAGGCCTGTAAGATGAGCCCCCCTGACCTGAGAGCCCCCAAACGCGTTTTGATAATAAAACCCAGTTCTTTAGGAGATGTCGCCACCGGGGTGCCTATTCTCCGTGGTCTTAGGCGGACCTTTCCCGATGCCCACATAGCCTGGCTGGTAAACGACAACTGCGCGGACCTGATCGCCAATGACAGCGATTTAGATGAGCTGATTATCTTTGAACGCAAACGCATGGGCCGGGCGTGGCGGAATCCCTCAGCGGCCGGGGTGCTGTTGAAACTAATCAAAAAGCTGAAAGCCCGACGGTTCGACTGGGTAATCGACATCCAGGGCCTTTTCCGTAGCGGCTTCCTGGCCTGGGTTACAGGAGCGAAGATCCGAGCCGGTTTTGCCGGGGCGAAGGAACTTGCCGGAACTTTTTACACTCATCGTATCAAGGTCGACTCGCAACATACAATCGACCGTAATATTGACTTGGCGGTCACCCTTGGAATAGACGCCAGAGCTGATGATATGACCCTTCAGCTTACCGCCTCTGGAAAGGCCGCCACTGCTGAGTATAGCCTGGTTCGTGGCGGATATCTGGTGGCTGTACCTCCCACCCGCTGGGCAACGAAACTTTACCCGCAGCGCCACTGGCGAAAAGTTATCGGCGAGTTGGCCAACAAAACAACCGTGGTTGTACTTGGCGCTCCCGGCGACGAGCAGATGTGCCAACGCATAGTAACCGGACTGGATGGTGAGATAATTAACCTTGCCGGAAAGACAAGCATCGAACAGATGGTTGGCCTGATTGCCGGATCAAGCGGGGTCATTTGTAGCGATTCTGCGGCAAAGTTCATTGCCCCGGCGGTAGGTATCGATGTAGTATGCCTCATTGGACCGACGCGTGTTGAGCAAACCGGTCCGTACAAACGGGGCCAGGCCTTACTAGCCGACCTACCCTGCCAGGGCTGCCAGAGGCGGTCATGTAGACACACAAGTTGTATGGAGATGATCCCTCCAAGCGAAGTGATCAAAGCCGCCTCAGCCATGGGCGTCGATAGAATAATAACAGAATCGATCTTTGAATAAGCCCTGGCCCAAACCCGTCTGATGCGACTGGATACGGGAACTGTTTACCTGAGAAAAAATGCCACACCGTTACCTGATAAAAAAATTTCGACGATGGTTTATCTACCGCGTGCTTCACGTGGACGATACTCCCCATCGCATCGCGCTGGGGGTGGCGGTTGCTATTTTTGTAACATGGACGCCGACAATAGGATTGCAGATGCTGCTATGTGTTCTGATAGCGGCACTTCTGGGGGCCAATAAATTTGTCGGCCTGCCGTTTGTCTGGCTGTCTAACCCTTTGACGGTGGTGCCGATTTACTGGCCTAACTTCCTGCTTGGCAATTGGATACTCCAAGGCCGGCACAGTTCGGAAAGCTTTTGGAACGCCGCTCGCCACGCAATGACGTTCCAGGCTGAGGGCAATCTGGTAATGAGGATCATCGGCAGGATCCAATCCTGGTGGGCGGCGACAATCGATATTTTCCTTCCGCTGTGGCTGGGCAGCCTGCTGATAGCAACTCTACTGGCGTTGGGAACATACTTGATCATATCGAGAGTCGTAACAGCTTACCGATTCCGCCAGACCGCTCGGCGCAGGATCTTGATCGACCCCTAAGGGCCTGTTTTTCATAGATATCTGCCCTGCGAATCTTACCTGTCCTCCATTTCCAGCACTAAAATCGAGCTTTATTTTGCTTAGCTAACGGACTGTACTTGTGCAATTTCATCGGGGTCGTATAATTGAATATGGGTATTAAAAATGGAGCTAAAGCCCATGAGAACGGGCCAGATTCAAAACGTTTCAAACCTGAGATACTTCCTCTACGAGCGCCCGCTCCATCCGGAACTTTTCCATATTTATCAAGACCACCGCATTATCAAGAGTGGCTACGAAGCCCAGATCTGGATCACCGGGTTGACCCATGTAATCGGCTTTTATCGCCAGGAAATGTCCTTCGTTGAACTGACCGCAAATGAAAATGCCGACCTGCCAACTCGTGGCCTGCTTCTTAAGCTGCCTTTCAAGGGCGAGCGAGATCATCAGTGCGAACGGGCAGAGGGCATCAACTACATGATGAACTTCCAGGTCGAGTCGATGAGCCCGGCCGTCTACGAAAAAACTCATATGGACCTTCACGAGCTTGGTTCCAAGAAGGGGCTGTTCGTTCCGTTCCCGGACTGGTCTGCCAGCGAGCTGATTCCGTTTACCTATGTAGACTACGACGCCAAGCCCAACGAACTTCACGTGTTCACATTCCATGCATTCCCAGCTGAGCTTGTGATCGTAAAAACACAGTCGATCTTTGAATTAACCTAAACCCCACCTCATCTCATGCTGCCGTATTCGATTATTGTTTACCTGAAACAGGCTGGCTTTGGGTTTCAGCTTTGAGTTTGATTACCTTACAATGCTGCCAACCCGGGGTTTCCTCTGCGAAAAACCGATCTGGAGAACTTTTCGATGAAAAAACAACTAAGCATCTTCCTTGCAGGAATCTTTGTCTTTGCTCCCTTCGCCGTAACAGCCGGGATTATCTGGTGGGCTGGGGCAACACTTGACGGCATTTTCGGTGATCCTATTCGGGAGTTCTGGCCTTCGATGCCACCCGGCTTTGGGATACTCATGGCAGTCGTCCTGGTCTACCTGATAGGCCTGGCAACGCACTTCTGGCTGTTTAGGGGAATCCTCTCAGCCATGGAAGCACTCATGGTCCGCTTGCCGGGCGTGAAGCTGCTTTACGAATCGGTGCGCGACCTGATGAGCCTGTTCCATCGCGAAGGTGGGCCAATTGGCAGGGCTGTTTCTTGCAAGCTGCCCGGGATGAACGCCGAGGTGTTGGGGATTTTGACCAATGAAAATCCCGAAGGGTTCAGCCAGCCAGATGGGCCACCGAAAGTAGCTGTTTATTTGCCCTTGAGTTACATGATTGGTGGGATCACCATCTACCTCCCTGCCGATTCCGTCAAAGAGGTCGATATGACCGTAGACCAGGCACTGAAGGTATCGACCATGGCCCAGGTTTCCAACAGCTCGAACGGATCTGAAAACCCATGAGCCAATGGTACTTGATGGGCAGGCCTTGGGCAGGTAAAGTTAGGGCTACCAAAGGAGGCAGATTGTTTTAGTTATGATGTACTCGAAAGACGCCAAGGATGGCTAAGGCCAAGTCAAAATCTTCAAGCAAAACCGCCAAAGCAGGCCAGGGTTCGCTGTTCGATCAGCCAACGCCGGTTATTCCAGCGAAACGCAAAGCCCAAAAAAAAGCCACCGATAAGGCTACAATCAAAGCCCAAATCAAGGCAAAGGTCAAACCAAAGGCTGAGCCCATCGAAGTTCCCCCGGCAGCCGCTCCCAGGAAGCGACGAAAAAAGGCTGCTTCGTTCGCCACGGCTGAGTCCATGGCCAAGAGCCAGAAGAGCATCTCGATCAGCGAGTTCTTCGCCAAGAACCGACATCTCTTGGGTTTTGATAACCCTCGCAAGGCCTTGCTTACGACGGTCAAAGAGGCAGTAGATAACGCGCTGGACGCCTGCGAAGAAGCGGGAATCCTGCCGGATATCGAGATCAGGATTACCCAACTTGACGAAACACACTTCAAGGTAACCGTCCAGGATAACGGGCCGGGAATCGTCCGAAACCAGATACCCAGCATCTTCGGCCAGCTTCTCTACGGCAGCAAGTTCCACCGCCTACGAATGAGCCGGGGACAGCAGGGAATCGGCATCTCAGCGGCGGGTATGTACGGGTTGCTGACTACGGGTCAGCCTGTTCGGATTACCTCACGAACATCCACCCGGGCCAAGGCCCATTACTACGAACTTCAGATCGACACCAAAAAGAACCGTCCCGATATTATCCGTGATGAGCAGGTCGAGTGGGACGTCAATAACGGCACGCTGGTTGATATCGAACTTGAAGCCAAGTATCAGCGAGGCCGACAGAGCGTTGACGACTACCTCCAGCAGACAGCTATCGCCAACCCGCACGTATCGCTTACTTATACCGCCCCCGACGGCCGGCGGGATAAATATGAGGCGTCGATAAAACAGCTTCCGCCCACGCCGAAGGAAATTCGCCCACACCCCCACGGCATAGAACTGGGGGTGCTGATTAAGATGCTGGCTGAGACCAAGGCGAGATCTGCCCATCAGTTTTTAACGAGCGAGTTCTCCCGCGTCTCGGATCGCGTCGCTTCGAAGATCCTCGAAGCTGCCGAGCTCAGGCCTCGCGTATCGACCCGCAGACTCAACGGCGAGGGGGCCAAGGCAATCTACAAGGCTATCCAGGATACGCAAATCATGGCCCCCGCCACCGACTGCGTTGTTCCCATCGGCGAAGAAAATCTTATTGAAGGCTTAAAGCAAATCGTCAATGCCGGTTTCTTTACCGCAAACACCCGCCGGCCTGCCGTCTACCGGGGAAACCCGTTCATTATCGAAGCCGCTGTTGCCTACGGGAAGGCTGAGAGTAAATCGTCAATCGGCGAATCAGACAACGGTGATATCGAACTTCAAGACGATGGGGATAATCAGTTGGCAAAAGTAATTCGCTTTGCCAATCGCGTGCCGCTGCAATACCAGCAAGGTGCATGTGCGATTACCAAATCCGTCACGAGTATGAACTGGAAACAGTACGGCCTCTCGCAGGGCCGAGGCGCCCTTCCCAGCGGACCACTGACCGTGGTGGTACACATGGCTTCGGTGTGGGTACCCTTTACCAGCGAATCAAAAGAAGCGGTAGCATCCTACCCTGAAATTCTCAAGGAAATCCGCCTGGCCCTGCTGGGCTGCGGCAGGAAACTGGGCCAGCATATTCGCCGGCAAGTACGAATCCGCCAGGAACTGAAGAAACACAACTATATCGAAAAATACATCCCGGCAATTGGTGAAGCACTGAGAGATATTCTAGATCTGCGAGACAAACAGGTTATCGGGGTATGCAAAGACCTGAAGGATATCCTCGAGCGTAGCAGGAAGTTTTAGAGTAATTTAAACTCACCGGGCGGGCCCCGTAAGTTTTCATCAAACGGCCAGCGGTTCCAGATCAGGCGCTACAGGCAGTGTGTGGATAGGCCGGCGGACAGGATATGATTCCCCCACCTCATGCCAAGCCATTACCGCCGGCTCGCCATGACGCCAGCAAAGCCTCACTTCGGTCCCGTCGGCTATGCAGGGGAATTCGATGATTCCCAACGATGAATCGGTCATGACTATGCCAAGTTCGTCCAGCTCTTCCAGGCAGCTACGCAACTGACCTGCAACGGCGGAGAAAAAAGTACCAAGTTGCATTATCCGGTCATTGTCGCGCCCCTTCTCAGCAGCCTCAAGCATCTCGAGAACTTCCGAAAGCCTCATCGAATAACGCATAACGTCGGCGACGATCCGCTTGACGAGGACCAATGAATCATTGGCACTGGAGGGGCTGAAGTATTTTCTGGAACAGATCATAGACATTTACTCCCTATCGGCTGGGTTGGCTTTAGTTCTCCAGTCGAAGGGCGATGAAGCCTGTAAATTTATGGGTTTTGTAATGCCGTAGCGGTACGGGCTTTCGCTTTGACGGTTATACGCCTATGGTACGTCTATGTTCGGGTTCTTTAACGTAAACAAGCCGGCCGGGCCGACCAGCCACGACCTCGTCGCAGCAATGCGTCGCCGTCTAGGCCAGGGAATAAAGGTAGGCCACGCCGGAACGCTCGATCCGTTCGCATCTGGCGTGCTGGTAATATGCGCCGGCCAAGCCACCAAGCTGGCCGACTATATCCAGGGCCAGACCAAGCGTTACACGGCCCAGATCACCCTCGGCCGGGCCAGCACGACCGACGATATCGAAGGCGTGATAACCGATACCCCGCCGGCTGATATTCCAACCGACGCCGATATCATCTCAACCATCGCCCGATTCGTCGGGAAAATAAGCCAAGTCCCGCCCGCGCATTCAGCCGTGCACGTTAACGGCAAGCGCGCATACAAACTCGCCCGGAGCGGTAAGGAGGTCGAAATCCCCTCCCGCCCGGTCACCATCGGCGAAATCAATCTGATCCGGTATGTCTATCCGCTATTGGAAATCGATGTCCAGTGCGGCTCGGGCACTTACATTCGCTCACTGGCACGCGACATAGGCAAGGCTCTCGGGCCAAATGGATACTGCAGCCAGCTAAGGCGAGATGCCATTGGAGAATTTAAAATCGACAATGTAAAAACCGTGGATGAATTGGATTTAACCGCCGACTTGCTGGACCCACTACTGGCACTGGTTGACTTTGCGAAGATATCCCTGTCAACCGGGGAGCTTACACTGATCCGCACCGGCCGAGCGGTTAAGCTCAAGAAGCCTATCGCAGACAAACAAGTTGCCGTACTTGATGAGAAGATGTCACTGGCTGCACTGGCCGACGTTGAAAGCGGAACAATACTCAAGCCGAGAAAAGTTTTTCTAACTGGCTGAGTTACTCGCCGGCCGAAAGTGCGCCGATCTTCACCAGCAAATCACGGGCGTTTGAGTAGAATATCTTCTCAAAATCATCCCCAAAACCGATGGCCGTAAGTGCGGCAGCGTTGTGGGGCAACCACTCGGCCTGGTTGTAACTATCCGCACCCCACAAGATCTTGGCCGCCGGGATCGTCGCAACCATCTGCCCCACAGCGGTAAGTACCCAAGCCCCCTGGCCCGGCGAGGTATCCACATAAACATTCGGTGCGCGCGTTGCCAGCATTATCGCTTCGAGAAACCCCGAAATGCCTCCCATATGGGCGAAGATAAACGGAGTCTCGGTGTAGGTTCGCACCAGTTTTTCAAATCTGCCCGGCTGGGAGTAATAGGCAGCAGTAACACCGCCCTGAAGCATCAGCCAGCCACAATGGCTAAGCACCGCCATACCTAGCTCAGCCACCACGTCAAAAAACGGGCGAAAAGTTTCGTCGTCGGGGTAATAACCCACATTTGGAAACAGCTTAACAATCCGGCACCCGCCGTCATTATACTTACGCACTAAATCTATCGCCGCGAGTCCTTCGCGCGGGTCTGCCCATACACCACCGACAAACCTGGTCGGGTGAGCCCGGATCGCCGCAAGGATATGCTCGTTGGGACATTCGAACATGCCCATAACCAGTGTTGTCTCGATGTTCGATTCGTCCATCAGCGAAATCAACGCTTCTGGATCGCCGCTGGGTTCAAGATGGTTATGGATATCAATAATCCGCTCGGGAAGCGGAGCGGGTTTAATGTCAGGGGCTTCAACACCACTGAAGCATCTATATTCCATTGTCATCTCCTGGCGATCACCAAAAAAAACGGACCAACAATTTACCTTAGCTACCGGCCAGTAATTTATTCAATCAATTTGCAAAAGCGATTTATTAGATGGTGTAATCGCCCTTGTATCGGGGTGCGGTCATCTCTTCCCACTTGGGGTCAAGATGGCTCATGCCGTACCAGCCGTGGGCCATGAACATCGCGTCGGTGACGGCTATGGCAATCATCGCCTCGCCGACGGGATACCAACGCGGCAGCAGGGAAATGTCCCTGCGAGTGATGGCCGAGAGCTTCTTTTCCTTCATCGCGTCCATATCCACCGAAGCCTGGTCGACTGATACCGTCGGGGTGGCCTTGACAGCTACACGCATGACAAGATCTTCGCCGTTGGTGATACCGCCGAGGAAGCCACCGCTGTTGTTGGTATGGAAGCGGACTTTACCGTCTTCCATGAATGGCTGATCGTTCCACAGGCTGCCGAGGCCGAGTTCGTTGGCGGCTTTGAAGCCAGCACCGAATTCCAGGCCCGTCATAGCGCCAACGCCGGCCAGGCCGTAAGCGATGGTTGCCCTGAGCTTATCGAACACTGGCTCGCCGAGGCCGCCAGGAACACCGCGTGCGATGAATTCAATCACCCCGCCGCAGGTATCGCCGGCTTCGCGAACTTCCAGAATGTCGGCTATCATTTTCTCCCCCGCTTCAAGATCGCAGCAGTTCAGATTGTTCTTGCGATAATTTTCCTTCACCTGCTCGAAGGTCATTGTCCCTTCGGTTACGCTGCGGCCCTTGATGCCGTTGGACTCGACGATGTGGCCGAGAATCTCGATGCCTTCGCGTTTGAGGATTTGCTTTGCAACCGCGCCGCCTGCTACCCGGCCTACGGTTTCTCTGCCGCTGGCCCTGCCCGCGCCGCACCAATCGGCATGTTGGCCGTACTTGTAGAAGAACGTCAGTTCGGCGTGGCCGGGGCGGATCATTTCCTTGACCTGACGGTACTGGTCAATGTGAATGTCCTGGGTATCTACGTTGCGAATCAGGATGCCGACCGGAGCGCCGGTAGTCCGCCCCTCGAAAAGACCCGAAACTACCTCAAGACGGTCGGTCTCAAGGCGCGGCGAATCCAACTTCGACTGGCCGGGACGACGCTTATCCAATTCATATTGGAGTTGAGCGACGTCCAGTTCGATGCCCGACGGCACACCGTTGACGATGCAAAATAGCGCGCCGCCATAGCCGGACTCTTCGGCAGTGGCGTGCCCACCGTATGATTCACCACAGGTTGTAACCTGGAACAATCTTCCAAATGTATTACCAAGCACTTGCTATCTCCTTGCTCTAAAACAAAGTCACATCTTCTCTATTAATTATCTCCCGGCAAATGGGCCAAGCCAACTCGGCCTGGCTGGCCGGGATTGTCAACCTGGTGTCAAATCGCAGCCGACCGATTGCATCTGCGAGACGTAGTCTGGGAAAGTTTTCTTAACGCACTCAATGTTGGATACTACCGTCTGGCCCCCCGCGATCAGACCAGCCACCGACAGGGTCATAACCATTCGATGGTCGGCCCGGCTGTCGAGTCGAGTTCCTCGGAGCTCCGACTGGCGAATTACCAAACCGTCGGGCCTCTCTTCGACATCGGCGCCCATAGCCTTTAGCGCCTTGGCCATTTCGGCAATACGATCACACTCTTTGTAACGACAGACCTCAGCATTGGTCAACACAGTCTCGCCCTCGGCGGCTGTGGCTATTACCGCCAGGAGCATGAACTGATCGATAAAATCATTACAGTCAATCTCCCTGCCAGTCAGTTTGGACGACCGTGCAATGACCTCGTTTTCTTTAATCTCAATATCTGCGCCCATCTCCTGGAGGACGGTAACGATGGCCTTGTCGCCCTGGACATCGTTGAAGTCCATGCCCGGAAGACGTATTTCGCTATCTTCGGTAAGCACCGCTGCGGCTATCGGATAAGCCGCTGCCGACCAATCCAACGGAATCCGGGCGTCGAAGCATCCCCAGCCTCCCTTGCCGCGAATGCGATAATGCTCATAGTTGTCGTTGCTGTATTCAACCCCGACGCGGTCCATCCAGTGCAGTGTTACACCTACCCAGGGCTTCTCCCCGGGGCGTTTAACAATCAATTCGGTTGGTGCATCAGCCAAGGCCGACGCAATCAACAGGGCAGATACCGGCTGGGAATCCATACCGTCGATTTCGGCATGCCCGCCCTTGAGCATACCACGAACGATAACCGGGGCGTGGCCGTCACCTTTACTCGAAACAGCCCATGCCCCCAGCGAATTCAGTGCATCGATCAGTGGCTGACACAAGCGTATGTGCCGCAGGGAATGGTCGCCCGAAAGAATTGAGTAGCCTTCGCAGCAAGCAGCCAAGGCGGTGAAAAACCGCAGGATAATACCGCTGTTACCGCAATTAATCACGTCATCAGGGGTCTTCAACTTGCCGCTGGTGCCGACAACCTCCCAGGTCTTGTCAGCCCGCGGCTCTATGGAAGCCCCCATCATCTCCAAAGCTTCCGTGCCCAACATCCAGTCGTGGGAGACCATAGGCGCAATTATCCTGCTCGTGCCCTCAGCCAGAGCAGCCATAATCAAGGCTCGGAAGGAATGGCTCTTATTCGGCGGAATCCTTACTGAACCGTGCAGATTGGGCGATTTACCTACCAAAAGGTCCATAATTGCTCCTTAAGGACGCATATGGTAGTGGCAGATTGCCCTTTATTCAAGCCCCTTCAATAGTTCAAAATCACCCTTCCTTGGCGGGCTGGCTGACCACAGTCGGCCCGCCAGAGCCCAAAAGCGGGTTAATTATTCACTATCCGTTTGAGACGACTCGCCAGAACCATCCCCATTGGTCGGGGCGGGCGGCGGTGATTCCTTTGCGATAACAGCATCTCGCAGCTCAGCCATCAGATCAGGATTATCCTCGATGAACTGCTTGGAGTTCTCCCTGCCCTGGCCGAGGCGTATATCACCGTAGCTGAACCAGGCTCCGGCCTTTTGCACCAACTCGTGCTTAATTGCCAGATCAATCAAGTCGCCGCTGGCACTTATACCGGAATCGAACATGATGTCGAACTCTGCAACCTTAAACGGCGCAGCTATTTTGTTTTTTACCACTCTGGCCCTTACATGGGTACCCACGGCCTCGTCGCCCTCTTTAATCGTGCTGACCCGACGGACATCTATGCGAACCGAACTGTAGAACTTCAGCGCCCTGCCGCCGGGGGTGGTTTCAGGATTGCCGAACATCACGCCAATCTTCATTCGTATCTGGTTGATAAAGATCACGCAGGTGCGGCTCTTGGATATAGCGCCGATAAGTTTTCGCATGGCCTGGCTCATCAGCCTGGCCTGCAGGCCGACGTGGATATCGCCCATCTCGCCTTCGATTTCCGCTCGCGGAATCAGTGCAGCTACCGAATCGATCACTATAATATCCACCGCGTTCGAACGGACCAGCAACTCGCAGATTTCCAACCCCTGCTCACCCGTATCAGGCTGGCTGATCAGCAACTCTTCGAGATTCACACCAAGCTTCCGCGCCCAGGTCGGGTCCATCGCGTGCTCGGCATCGATAAAGGCCGCCACGCCGCCCTCTTTTTGAGAGCTGGCAATAACGTGCAGGGCCAGGGTAGTTTTGCCCGAACCTTCCGGGCCGTACAATTCACAGATTCGCCCCTTTGGCATACCTTGGCCACCCAAGGCAAGATCCAACGAAAGCGAACCAGTGGGAATGCCGCTAACTTCGGCTATATGCCCGTCGGCCAGTCTCATAATGCTGCCCACGCCGTAGTTCTTTTCGATCTGCTTTAGAGCTTCGTCCAATGCACGCTGGCGCTGAGCTTCGCCCTCGACTACCTGGACACCCTTGGTCGGAATTCTAGACTTCGGCGCTTTTGCCCTCTTGGCCATGTTGATCTCCTGATCGATTGCTATCGAAACTTCCTTATCGGCAATACTGTAAGTATTTTGTTAGGGTAATGCAAATATTTTCCCATAACACTTGCAGATTAATTTTTATCTGGCAAAACACCTTTAAAATCAAGGGTTTTACCGGTTTGTTTGCGCAGGCTATCGCAAAGGGCAGCGGCCTATAACAGAATATTCCGGCCCGGCGGGAGTTAGATTCGATCCATAGACCGTTACCGAATCGCCGTAGACCTGGCCAAAATCGGAACCGGCGAATTGGGCGACCTGGCCGGCAAGTTGCCCGCCTGTATGATCAACTTTTACCCGACCCAATGTAATGTGAGGCCGGAATGGACGAGACTCCGGAGGGTAACCCTCCGCTTCCAGCAGTAAGGAAATATTCTCGTATAACAAACTCATCCTGCCGGTAGGGTCGACGACGCACGCCCAGAACATTCGAACGGGCCCTGCCTTTGGGACGCAGACAATCTCGCCAACGCGAAAATCAAAAGCGGCCACTTCAGATGCAGCTTCGGCTACCAGCCGGCAGATACCATGGAGCTTGGAATCATCAACCTCGCCGAGGAACCTCAAAGTTACGTGGAGGTTCTGATCGGCTACCCATTTGACCTTGGCCTTTGATACGTCGATCCGGCCGATAGCCTGGCTGACAAGGGAGCGTGCATTCTCGTCGATGTCCACTGCCAGAAAAGTTCGCATCGCTGGGATCTCTGGTCCTTCCAGGTCTTAATGTGGGAAAATCGGGTACGCCTTGGGGGGCTTGCCTGTGATCTGGTGATAGATAATTCCAATGGCAAGGAAAATCAGCGCACCCAGCAGTTCACCTGCAATTACGCCGAACATAAGAGGCCGGGCCTTTACATATCCGCGGTGCCCACCAAGGTTCATTACCGCCCTCTTTATCAGCCAGCCAAGGATAAATGAATGCGTGAAATAGACTATTGGATAAGTTGCCCACACCAAGAAGATAACCGGGTGCAGCGGCCACCAGAAGAACCTCAGCCTGGCCCAACTTACTGCCAGCACCAGCACAAATCCTGCCCCGGCAAACCACATGAACAACGGTTCGGGCTTGAAGTTTTTTATCCGCTGGATTGGGCTGAGCCCTTGCGACTCGGCCAGTTCGCCTGAAAGTTTCAACTGCGTGATGTCCTTTACCGCTCGGTTGAAGACCATCTTGGGAACATCCTGGCTAGTCCATTTGGTCCGTATCAAGCCCGAGTCGTAGTTCGCCCACAGCACGATTACAATCGTCAGCAAAACTGCGATGATATATGTCGAGCCAGCGGTAAAACCAACCCTGCCTATTTTGACGTTTGACAGGCTGCAGAGTTTCAGGCCGTTAACAATAAATGGCATGAGAGATTGGCTTGGATCGAGCGTCAATATAACACATAACATGCCGACGATAACGATCCCTTCAGGCCCAAACGCATATGCGCCGAACAGGCCGAGAAAAATGCCCATCGTCTGCCAGCGCGGGTGGATAAAGAACAAACCCGTCTCTGCACTGATCCGCGAGACCCCCACAAAAGTAATGAGCATCATCAAAACCGTGCCGATCGCCAAGGGCCAGTCCAGTCCCAGGCGAATCAGCAGCCAGGTTAGAACCCCAGCAGCTATGATCAGAATTCGAAGTGCCCAGGCGGCGTAGCTTTCCACATCATCTTCCCGCCTGAACGCCAGGGCCTTTTTGAGCACCTGCCAGTAATACCGCCGGCCCAGGTAGATCAACACCAGCATGTAGGCGACGTAGCTACCCCACCTCTGCCAGGCCTCAGCCCCGCCGGCCATGTATGTACTTTGAATCTTTACACCATAAGCCAAAAGGATCAATGCGATAGGAGTGAGGATAATATGTGCCAGTGAAAGCGAAAGGCCTACGTCCCAGGCCAGGAAAAAGGTAAAGGCGATCACCGCCGGATAGATCGTTATCGGCAGGAACAGCCTCCTGCCCCATATAATCTTGCCGAGGGTAGGCCACTTGTCGATTACCTGATCGAACCTCCAGGTCATTGGGATTTTAAAAAAGGCTTCGGGGAACCAGATCGCCATCCCGTTAACCAGGCGAATTGACAAGATTACCCCCAGGCCGATCCAGAAAAGCCTGTTCCTGAATATCGGTCCCAGGAACCCCCCATTATCGTCCTGCTGCGTCAAGGTGTTGGTGAATTCGGCGATCGGATACCTCAGCCGCTCGTGGTGGACCCACTGCTTGTGAACGATCAGTCCGAGGCAAATCGAACAGACCGCCAATAAAATAATCAGTGGCAGATACGTTCGAAGCGGGCCTTCCCATGCGTACCAGGGGACGTCTTCCAAAGAGATTCTGTTACCCGGCTCGGAAAGTCCGCCGATTATACCGCCGATAGCCTTCTCGCCGTAATGGCCTTGGTTGGCCAACATCTGCGGCGGAACGTATGAAAGCACCTCGGTCGACCGCCAACCCGGCAGGTCGCGATTGTATTGGATCGGCTTGGTCAAAGAAGCAGTGAAAGATTGCATCAGCCCTCGAGAGGGAATGCTGCAGCCTACCGTCAGCAGCGTGATTACCACAGCCAGCTCCCCCGGCCTGAATTGCCAACCAATGCGTCTGAGCTGAGGATTGATCCCGACCATGAAAATGATCAGGCTACCAAGTACGATAACCGGCAGCAGATGCCCGGCAGCGATAGAAACCTGAGGAGTCTCACTGGTTGTCGATAACTGGCTGGCGCCGATGTGATCGTGAAGATATCCAGCGCCGGCGATAAGAATCGCCCCTATCAATCCTATAGCCACCGCGCGGAAACTCATGCTAAGCTCCATAGCAAAGATGAACAGTTAGTGAAGCTATCTTTGCTAGTCCAACGGCAATGGTCAAGTAATCGCTCAAATCGACCTTTCCCCAAGCTGCAAAAAAACCATCATCGCACCGATTTATTGCCTTTTATGACCTTGACAAAACTGGCTTTGGTGGTAGAATTGATGCTTATTATAAGGGAGCCTCAGGTGCTCTATGTGGGTGCCTGTTAAGTGATTTGGCTGTAGCGCATGTCGCATGGAGTAAGCAGCCGAACAAGTAAAGAGAGGGTATTGGTATGAGAGGGATAAGCATCTTTCTAAGTGCGTGCGTTCTGCTTGGAGCAGTCGCCTCCGCGCAAGCGGCTCTTATCGGCCTGACAATGACCCACTTTCCGCGAGTTGCCTCTAACGGCATCGAAGTGGTTTATGTAGCACCAACTGGCGGCGACACGCTCGGTACACTAACTGCCTTCGGTGACGCCTGGGATATCTACTCGAGTTCCTCCCCCACCGCCGAGGAAGGCTGGGGTTTCTTTGACCTTACAGTCGTAATTGACTCAACCACGGGTGAGGCAGTCTCCGGAAGCCTGTTAGTGGACGATGATCCCGATGACGGCTACGGCGACATTTTCAGTTCGGGGACTATCCTGGACTTCGGCTTCGGCGGCGATGACCTCATGGAATTCAAGTTCACCCAGGAAGGTGATTCAGGCATGCCCACCGGACCTCAGGACGGCGACATAATCGGCATTATCCTTTCAGCCATGAGCATCCCTGATGCCATATTCGCTGATGGCGATCCGGGAATAGTACCCGACTGGACGACGGACTTCTCGAACAGTTTCAACGGCGAAAGCAACACTTTCTTCCTGCCCGAGCCGGCCTCTTTGGGCCTGCTGGCTGCAGGCGGATTGGCACTGCTGAGACGTCGCCGAAAGTAACTAACCACAAAGCTTTAAAAAACCCCGCAGCCGATGTGCCGCGGGTTTACGTAAAATAGGGCAACTCTCATAGCTGCTCGGAAGGATCGGCAGCACCAAATTTCCAGGATGGATAAGTAATCAGGAGGGCGATTTGTATGTTTTTACGAGCTGTAAATAAGGTCTTTTCTGCGTTTGGTAGTACTACCCCAAATTACCCTGCCAAGGAGATCAAGGCTCCTTGCATTGAATCTCTCGAAGAACGATTGCTGCTTTCGCTGCTGGGAATCGGCGATGAAATCGGCAGGCCCGATATCAATTATGACGATAACGGCACGCTGGAGTACTACTCGCGTGCGGATGTCCTCACAGCCGATGCAAGCCCAACGAAATTGACTTTCTCGAGATATGTGCGTGGGAGAGTTTACAATGGCGATTTCGACTTGGAAATTCGCGTTGACGATACCGGGGCGGTCATTGGCGGCATTGATGGTGACGACCTGGTGATCACGGGCACGGTTACCGTCGGCGGGGAGGACTTTAGTGGGACGCTGCTGACCGGAGAGATCGTAGCGTTCGGTTATTACGATACGATCGATTCAAGCGGCGACTCAACCACTGATCAATTCGACTTCCGCTTCACGCCGACCGGTGGAACGCTCATGCCGTTCTACCAGGGCAAGGACATCGGAGTGAGGTTGGATTCATACAGCTCCAACTTCGACAACTTCCTCAGCGACTTCTCCGGCTCGAGCAAGGGGCTCGTCGGTCCTATCGACCAACTTGGACCGCTGCCCGGTTCTACTATAACCGGCAAGGTGTTCATAGACTCCAATAACAACCGGCTGGTCGACGAAGGCGAGCAGGGAATTCCCGAAGTGGTCATCTATATGACCGGCCTGAATTACCTGGGCGAGGAGGTCGACCTGGCGGCCGTTTCTGATATTGATGGAAACTACGAATTCGTCGACGTCGCACCCGGTGAGTACACTATCACAGAAATGCACCCCGAGGCCTATCTCGACGGCCTGGACAACGCGGGTGACCTTGGCGGCGTGATCGGAAATGACGTAATCAGCGTGATCGTGCTCGCAGGCGGAGAGGTAGCCGGCGGTTACACCTTCGGCGAGCTTGAAGCTGCCAGCATTTCCGGCGTAGCCTTTATCGATGCTAATAACGACGGCGTTGCTGACGTTGGCGAGGCAGCCCTTGGGGGTGTTTCAATCGCATTGAACGGCACCGACGACCTTGGCCCGGTAAGCCAGATAGCTACCACCGACATAAACGGCGCGTTCGAGTTCACAGGCCTCAGGCCCGGCACGTACAGCGTGACTGAGACGACTCCGGCTGGACTGTTCGACGGGCTCGATTCCAGCCCTGTCGGTATAGTAGCCAACGACGTAATCAGTTCTATTGCACTGGCCAGCGGCGACGTGGTCGGTGATATAACCTTCGGCGAGCTTGAAGCTGCCAGCCTATCCGGCGTGGTGTTCATGGATGCCGACGATGACGGTGTGTTCGATCTCTCTGAAGCAGGCATGGGCGGGGTGACGATTACTCTGGCTGGGGTGGACTACGCCAATAATCCAGTGAACATGACAGCCACAACTGATGGTGATGGAGCATATGAGTTCACTGGCCTGGCACCAGGTACGTACTCTGTAACCGGGGGCCCGCTTGAAGACTATCTGGACGGCGAAAACACACCCGGCACAGCAGGTGGACAGGTCTCCGGCGATCAGATCAATTATATCCAATTGGCAAGTGGCCAGTCGGGTTCCGACTACCTCTTTGCCTATGTCGAGCCGGCTTACATCTCGGGATTCGTCTATGAAGATTTCAACGACGACGGTCTGATCGACTTTAACGAGCACATCATTGAAAACGCCGCAATAACATTGACGGCGACAAGCGGACGCGATGTTGGTGCCTCGATCGTTGCGACTACCGATGAGACGGGCCAATATGCATTTGATATGCTCAGGCCTGGCACCTATACGATACAGGAAACCCAGCCTGCTGGTTTCCAGGACGGGCAAGAGTCTATCGGCACGGCCGGCGGTGATAAATCCAACGATATGTTCTCGGGTGTTAGCCTGACCGCCGCCCAACATGGAATCAATTACAACTTCGGCGAACGTCCCATGGACGGCTCGGCCGTTGCCCAGGGCCAGACAGCTACAATCGGTTTCTGGCAGAACAAGAACGGCCAGAAGTTGATCACGTCTCTCAACGAGGGATCTGAAGACACGAAGCTGGGCCAATGGCTGGCTGCAACGCTCCCGAACATGTACGGAGCGAACGCTGGCGACAAAAATATGTCCACCTGGACCAACAGCAGTATTGCCAAGCACTACCAGAAGAAGGTATTCCGGGCCAAGAAGGCCAAGGGAACAGGACCGGCCAAGGTTGATGCACAGGTCATGGCGACCGCGTTTGCCGTGTATGTAACCAACCTCAACCTTGCCGACAGCGTGGCTGCCAGCTACGGCTTCCTTGTCACTGACGGCGGAGTAGGCATCGCAACATTCAACATCGGTACCAGCGGTCTGGCATTTGACGTTGCAGACTATTCCGAGATATCGATCATGGACATACTGCTTGCCACCGATGAACAGGCCGTCGATGGCATGCTTTATGACCTCGATGCCGTCCTGCAGTCGCTTGCAAATGAAGTTTACAGTGCGATCAACGAAGCAGGTGACATCTAAAGTAGATAGCCAGACTGAACTTCAGTCGCACTTAGCGCAACTAAAAGGCCCGGCCGATGCAATGCATCAGTCGGGCCTTATTCTATTCGTGTGGGCCCGGCCCGCAATGAGAGGCTATAGCCCCATCAGCTCTTCGAACTCTTCAAGCCGGGCGTCGATATCCTCTCGCGTCGAGTCGATCAACTTGGCGAGGCTGAACGACTCGAGGCCGAAACTGGCTGTAACGGTTCCATACCGAAGTGCCATCCGCAGCGTACCGATATCAACCTTCTGGGTAGCTGCAATGAAACCCATCATCGCGCCGGCAAAACTGTCGCCTGCGCCTGTCGGATCAACAACATTTACGGTGGGGTAACTCGGCAGCGGACATACTCGCTTACCGACAAACAACAAGCTGCCATGCTCGCCCTTTTTGATCACCACAAAACGGCGGACCATCTGGGCGATCTCGAAACCTGCCGAAATAATATTGCTGGTCTTGGTAAGCTGCCTGGCCTCAAAATCATTCAATAACAGACCGTCGATATTCCCAAGCAGACGGTTTAACGAGTCACGTTGCGTGGTAATCCAAAGGTCCATCGTGTCAGCTACGACCAGTGCAGGACCTGTAAGCTGACCGAGAAGTTCCATCTGCAAATCAGGGTGAGTGTTGGCCAGGAAAACGTATTTGCTGTCACGGAACGAATCGGGAATGGTCGGGCCGTGCTCAGCCAGCACGTTCAGCTCAACGTCGACCGTATCGCGCTGATTGAGGTCTTCATGGTATCGGCCATGCCAGCGGAATGTCTTACTGCCAGCCCTAACCTCCAACCCGCGAAGATCAACCTTGGGATTTGCCTGGAGAGGCTGGAGAAAACCCGGAGGACAATCGTCACCGACTACACCAACCAGACGAACCGGGGAAAAGTAACTCGCCGCCTGAGCAAAGTAGACACTCGAACCGCCAAGAGTTTCAGCAGCCTTGCCGGAAGGAGCCTCCACCGTATCGATACCGATACTTCCCGTAACCAATAAGCTCATTGTTTGTGTCCCATTTCCACTTGCATCGCTCGTTATTAATCAGCCGAAAAAGAGCAAGCGAAACTTTCCACCCACAAGCTAAATTTCAGGCCGACTCTCCAATAGACTCTTATCGTCAACTCAAGCAGTTGATATTTTACAAAACTAGTTTAAATGGGCCACTTTTGGTTCTATTTAGCTGCCAGACATCGGCCGATTCGGACGAGGGTTTTGTCTCGTCCGAGGATAACAAGAGTCTCATAAATCGGAGGGCTGATCGTCGTCCCGGTAACAGCCACCCGGAGCGGCTGGGCTACCTTACCCATACCTAACCCATTGTTTTCGCAGTAGTCATGAATTATGCCTTCAAGGGCCTCTCCATCCCAGTGAACATCGGATAAAATCGGAGCCAAATCGGTGAGAACCTGGTATCCGGCACCGTCATTTTTGGCCAGGATTTTTTTTACAGATTTTTCGTCAAAGTCGTACGAATTGTCCTCGGCGAACAAAACCCCGCTCTTGGTGACGATGTCGGCAAATGTGCGAAACCCCTTGTTGATCTGGAGCAACTGGCCCAGCAGGGCGTCGTCATCTGCGGGTATGGGCGTCTCATTCAGCGACAGGTAGTCTTTGAACCCAGCCAGCAGCCGCTCGGCGTCTGCCTGGGCGGCGGCATCGGTATTGAAAGCTAATAACTTGTCGCGATCGAACTTGGCGTTGGATTTACCGATCCTGTCCGTACCAAAAAGTTCAATCAACTCAGCGAGGGTAAGTTTCTCTCTGTCTCCGCCGGGGCGCCAACCCAGAAGCGCAATAAAGTTCACCAACGCCTCGGGTAGATAGCCGGCGGCCCTGAATGCATGGACGTCCACATCGCCGTGACGCTTGGAGAGCTTCCTGCCGGAATTGTCCATTATCAGCGGCAGGTGGCAGTATCGCGGCCCGGGGAATCCGAAAGCCTCACGCAACTGAACGTGCCGCCAGGTCTGGCCGAGGAACTCCTGGCCGCGGACTACGAAATTGACGCCCATAAGAGCATCGTCAACCACATTGGCCAGGTGATACGTCGGATACCCGTCGGCCTTGCGGATTATGAAGTCGTCCATCTCAGTCCCCGGGACAGTTACCTCGCCGAAAGCCTCGTCTTTGATCGTAACGTCCGTCTTTGACGAAAGAAACCGCACCACAACGGGCAGGCCTTGTTCGGCTGCGCGCTTGGCGTCTTCAGCCGTTGGCAGCGCGTCAGGCCGGGGATAGATGAAGCTCTTTTTGGCGGCCTCGGCAGCCTTTCGCATCTGATCCAGCTGGGCGGGAGTATCAAATGCGAAGTAGGCCTTGCCGCCGGCCAGCAGCTTGTCGATGTGTTCTTTGTAAATCTCCAGCCGCTCAGACTGCCTGTAAGGCCCGGCCGGGCCCCTTTGCGTTACTTCGCCCGATGAGTCCAGATCGACGCCCTCATCCCATTCGATTCCAAGCCAGCGAAGATCGTCAATGATCTTTGCCACTGCGGTTTCTTCGTGCCGGGCCCGGTCTGTATCTTCGATCCTCAGCAGGAACGTACCCCCCGCCTGCCTTGCGATAAGGTAGCTAAACAGTGCTGTCCGTGCCCCGCCGACGTGAAGATATCCGGTAGGTGATGGTGCAAAACGCGTCTTGATCTTATCCATTATTTATCCTACCTAAAAAACTCAAACCGGCCCAACTGACTTGCCGCAGTCGCTAAAGGTCTCTAGAATCCTGCAAAGACACCTGCGAAGATAACCATAATGCCCATCGCGGTGGTTTGCAACGGCCTGCCCGATGGTCTGAAAGCATACTAACGCTGGAGAAACACAAACTGTGAACGCAACTAACGAACCAAACGACGAAGGCGCACCGAAGCTGGACTTCATCCGTCAGATAGTGGCCGACGACTGCGCCTCGGGCAAGTGGGACGGTAAGGTAATTACCCGCTTTCCTCCCGAGCCGAACGCTTTTCTTCACATCGGCCACGCCAAGTCGATCTGCCTGAACTTCGGCGTCGCAGCCGAATATGGCGGGCAGTGCAATTTGCGATTCGACGATACCAACCCGCTCAAAGAAGAGCAAAAGTACATAGACGCGATTATCGAAGACGTCCGCTGGCTAGGCTGGGACTGGGGCGAGAACCTTTTCTATGCGTCGGACTATTTCGAGCAGATGTACGATTACGCCGTGCAGCTTATCTCGGACGGCAAGGCCTACGTAGACGACCTCTCGGCTGACGAGATTCGCCAGTATCGTGGCACGCTTACCGAACCGGGCACCAACAGCCCCCACCGCGACCGGCCCGTCGAAGAAAACCTCGACATGTTCAAATGCATGCGCGCGGGAGAATTTGCCGACGGCTCGCATGTATTGCGGGCGAAGATCGACATGGCCTCGCCAAACCTGAACATGCGCGACCCGATAATGTACCGCATCATCCACACCTCGCACCCACGCACCGGCGACGCCTGGTGCATCTACCCAACCTACGACTGGGCACACGGGCTGGGAGATTCAATCGAAGGCGTGACGCACTCGCTATGCACGCTGGAGTTCGAGAACCACCGGCCGCTGTATAACTGGTACCTCGAACAACTCGGCGTATTCCACTCGCAGCAGACGGAATTCGCGCGGATGAACATCAGCTATACGATCCTCTCGAAGCGCAAGCTGCTGAAGCTGGTCGAAGGCGGGGTCGTTAAAGACTTTGACGACCCGCGCATGCCGACACTAGCGGGCATGAGAAGGCGCGGCTATACGCCAGAGGCCATCCGCGAATTCTGCAAGCGGATCGGCATGGCCAAGTTCGACGGCGTAAGTGACATCGCCCTTCTCGAACACTGCCTAAGGGCGGATCTTAACAAACGTGCTAACCGCGTAATGGGCGTTCTCAAACCGCTCAAGATCGTGATAACAAACTACCCCGAAGGCCAGGTAGAACAACTTGAAGCTATCAACAATCCCGAAGACCCCGCAGCCGGGACGAGGCAGGTTCCGTTCTCGCGTGAGATCTTTATCGAGCGGGACGACTTTATGGAAGACCCGCCGAAGAAATTCTACCGGCTGGCCCCCGGCAGAGAAGTCCGCCTGCGATACGCCTACTTCATTACCTGCACGGATATGATCAAAGACGACGCCGGCGAAATCGTCGAGTTGCATGCGACGTACGACCCTGCCACTCGTGGCGGGGATTCGCCCGACGGGCGAAAGGTAAAAGCGACGCTGCACTGGGTATCAGCCGAGGCGGGCGTCCCGGCGGAGGTCCGGCTGTACGATCACCTGTTCACCAAGGAAAACCCCGAAGACACAGCCGAGGGCGAGGACTTCACCGCCAACGTCAACCCGGATTCGCTTGAAGTGCTCGCGGGTTGCATCGTCGAGCCGTCGCTGGCTGGGGCAAAACCTGGTGAGATTGTCCAGTTCGAGCGGCTTGGCTATTTCTGCGTCGATCCGGATTCGGCTGAGGGTAAGCTCGCATTCAACCGTACGGTCTCACTGAGGGACACCTGGGCGAAGATCCAGAAAGCCCAAAAGGCCCAGCAGGGCCAGAAGAAAAAGGGCAAGTAGGCACACCAGCAAGGCCTGGATGAACAGACTGTGCTAGGATATTGCTCAAACGGGCCCGTGAACCCGCCAAAGGGCATTCCAAAGCTTCTCGCAAACCTCAAATAATTTCTTCGCATCGACAGTCTCAGGCATATTCGGGAAGCAGGGATTCCCTTTCTTGTCAATCCCGTATCGAAAACCAGTCGCCGTTGTGTCTGCATCGTGCAACTCGCCAAGTGCAACCTTCACAAACTTGAAATCCGCACCTAAAGCATCACACACACATTGGCTTTCACAAATCAGCCCAAACAGGTCCATCAGGTGGTGCGTGTTGTTGGGCGGGATCTTCCCGCATACATCCTGGAGGATCGCTTTTAAGAGCAGTTCCGTCGCGTGCTGGTAAAGCCTTATCGCCGGGAACAAACGAAACGTTTCCTTCGATTCAGGGGCAGCCAATGGCTTGAAGATATCAACAAACACATTGTGATACGTCCCAGCCAGAAAGGCCAAACTTGGATCAAACTTGGTAAAGACCAAGTTATCGTCGGGAGACTCGGGCGGAAAAAAGTACTTCTTTTTCTCTGCCATTGTTAGGTACCTCGACACTCGCAGGAGCAAGGTTAGAATAGTTCGTTTCGCTCGTTTTATAAAGTACGCCATTTATTTCCGCGAAAAATAGCCCAGGGATTTTAGTCCTGGGCTATTGGATAACTAGTTGTGTTGTGCGGACCCAATCAGTCGGCAGTGCCGAATTCGTCGGTCACTTCCTGATAGAACGCGTTGAAGTCGTCTCGTTTATCGGAAGCCAGCCATTTGATCGCACTGATCGGATGCTGGTCGAGCATGCCGGTCAGCATGTAGGGAATCGTATAGCCCCAGGTCAACTCCTTCTGCAGCGGGATGATATCACTGGCGATTACATCCAGCAGCGGGACGATGTTGAACTTGGGGTTCTTGAGGAAACCGAGCAGCAGTTCCGTCGGGCAGTTGCCAGCCCCGCGACCCAGGCCATAAAGCGTGCCGTCCATGAAGTTGGCGCCCTTGATGATACCTGCGATGGTATTGGAAAACGCAAGCTGCTTGTTGTTGTGGAAGTGCAGGCCGACTTCCTTGGTCTTGATGTGCTGCTGGTACTTTTCGACGAGGAAATCGACTTCCTCGCTATACAGCGCGCCGAACGAGTCGACGATGTAGACGCTCTTTGCCTCAGTTTCAGATTCGATCTGCTGAAGGGCCTCATCCAAAAATGGCGAGCTCTCGTGGCTGATGGCCATGATATTAACGGCACAATCATAACCCTTGTTGGTGGCGTTCTGGGCCAGGGCGATTGCCTTGTCGATATCCTTGATGTAAGTAGCGACGCGGATCATATCCACTACGGACTTATCCCTGTCCAGCACATCTTCTGCCGTTGCTTTGTGGGCGTCCTGCATGACGGTGATCTGCGTATTACCCGGATCGATGCCCTCTACGACTTTTTGCAGTTGATCTTCATCGCAAAACCGCCATGGGCCAAACTCGCTGGTCGAGAACATTTTCTTGCTGTTTCGATAGCCAAGTTCGACATAGTCGACCCCGGACTCGCATACTGCCCGGTAGACATTGCGAACCGTCTCGAGTGGGAATTTTGAATCGTTGGCCAACCCGCCATCGCGGATGGTGCAGTCAACAACTTTGATCTCTGGACGAAACATCGTAAATCTCCGCTGAATTAGGGCTTCTTACCCGCAATGCCTGCGGGGCGTAGAATCTACTATGCTACCGGGAAAATCGTCATTTGTCGCCCCCAATTTCATCCGGAATGGACGGCTATTAACCAAACTGTGGCCGGGGGGAGTGAGTTTTCACCGGGTAACTGACGATGAGATAATGTAATCTAACCAGTCAAGGATCTTGGAAAATCGAACCGAAAAGGGCCTTTTCATGCAATCCATGCCAATGGAGATTATCGACTGCCACATCCATCCGCCGCTTTCGACCGGCGCGACCAGCGAATGGTTCCCCGAAGTTACAAACCTTGATTCGATAGAAAAATACGTCGAACACATGAAGCTCTGCGGGGTCGATCGCTGCACGGGAGCATCTATAGAATCAAAGCCCAAAGAAGGCTTCGCCGCGACAGCACAAGGTAATAAATCAGCCCTGGCCTTTCGAGATAAGGTGGGCTCGTTCTACATCCCGGCTGTGCAGGTGGACCTGCGATACCCCGCCGAGTCATGCAGCGAAATCGAAAACTACTACAGCAATGAGGGCGTTCGTTGGGTCGGCGAGCTATGCCCCTACCAATATAAGGGCGAAGATCTTTACCCCAGCGAGGGGGCCTTCGAGATATTCAAGCTGGCTGAGGAATTGGATCTTCCGGTGAACTTCCACTGCAACACGCTCAGCCACATACATAAAATGTGTAAAGCCTTCCCGAAGCTCAAACTCATCCTCGCCCATCCAAAATCAAGCCGGGCCGATTACCTGCCACGGCTGGAAATCATCAAGACCTACCCGAACCTTTACCTCGACACCTCCGGCTGCGTGAATCGATTCGGTATGTTCGCAAAGTTCGTCGCCGAAGCCGGCGCTGAGAAATTACTGTTCGGCAGCGATTTCCCAATCTGCAGCCCCGGGCCTATGATCGAGGCGATCAAGCTGGAAGGCATATCCGAGCCGAACCTGGAATTGATCTTCAACGGAAATTTTAAAAGACTAACGGGCATCGAATAATTAACTGACATGGAAGAATCGAAAAACCAGCACAACCCGCCCGTAACGCGCGACCACCGAAGGCAGTGGCACGACTGCCTCTACGTCTACCCGGTCATCTCTCGGCGAGCTCGCGGCCTGAGCATCGGGGTGAACCTCAACCCCGATAAAAGCTGCAACTACGCCTGCATGTACTGCCAGATCAACCGCCGCATCAGGCGCGATCTGAAAGACGTGGACGTTGATGTACTGGGCGCCGAACTTGCCCGCGCGCTGTCGGCGGCGAAGTCCGGTAAGCTTTGGGCCGAGCCGAGGTTTAGCCAAACGCCGGCCGAGTTTCGGCGGATAAACGATATTGCTTTCAGCGGCGACGGCGAACCGACTTGCCTGGGGAACTTCGATGAGGCAGTAGCCGCAGCAGCCGAGGCGAAAGCAGCCGGCGGGTGCGAAGACGTCAAGATCGTCGTGATAACAAACGCCTCGCAGTTTCATTGCCCGCAGTTCGAGCGGGCTCTGCCGATACTCGATGCAAATAATGGCGAGATATGGGCTAAGCTCGACGGGGGAACGGATGAATATTTCCAGCGGATCAATCGGCCCCACCCGAAGCTGCACCTCGATACTATCGTCGCCAATATTGCAGACGTCGCCAAGGGCCGGCCTCTGGTTATCCAGACGCTCTGGCCGATGCTTGAAGGGCAGCCGCCACAAGAGACAGAGATCGACGCGTACTGCCAGCGGTTGGGGGAAATCGTTGCTTGCGGCGGGCAGATAAAACTGGTGCAGATTCACACCGTCGCCCGCCCGCCTGCTGAGAGTATCGTAGCCAACCTGCCCGACGATAAGCTGGACGCCATAGCCGCCCGCGTCAAAGCCGCCCTGCCGGATTTGCAGGTCGAGACCTACTACGGCTCAGACGTCAAACCGCAGTCAGCGGACGATTAACCAGAACCAGTAGAGCCGTTTCAAGGTGTCGAAGAGTCCGAACTGCATGTCGAACCGGCTTAACACAGGGCATCTCCCGCACCCAACAGATTGCTTTACAGGCATTAGGCGTGACTTGTCGGACCGCCCATTGAAAATTTCTCCAATTCTTAGTTTGCAAAATAGCCGATTGTGGCATAATAGTAATACATACGCCAAATCTGGCGAAGGAGACCCTTACGAATGCCAAACCAGCTCGCGCCATTCAATGAGCATCGCTTTGACCAGTGCATGCTTTGGCTGTCTCAAACCCACGATCGGTTTTTGACTCAGTTCCAGTTAGTCAAACTCCACATTATGATTGATGCGTTTCATGTACTTGGCCACGGCGTACCCGTCATTGGCGGCACAATTGAGGCCTGGAAGAAGGGTCCTGTTGCTCCAATCGCATATTTCCGCCTTCGACACAAGTGGACGGCTTGGGAAAGAGGCGAGGAGGACGAGCTTTTTCAGATCAAAGAGCACTCTACACGGGAAGGGGTATACTGTTTCAGCCCGCAGCCCGGTGTGCAGATTGATTCCGGTGAGTTCAGCCAAGCAGAGATGGACGCAATGAGCCAAGCTTGGGAAGAAGTAATCAATAGTGGTAGAAATCACTTCCATGACGAACAAGTCTTCATCGGCCGGGCTTGGAAGCGAGCCTTTGACCATTCCGAAAAGATGGACTGGAACGTCATTATTGATACATATGACGAGATGAACACCACCGACCATTCTGCGATCAAGCAAATCATCGCAATGGGCAGCAGGTGACGGGGCAAGTCTACAACTTTCCGGCAGAGAGGGGCGATAAAAACCACCTGCATGTAGTGGTCCTAGAGTTGTCGGGGTCTAAGCAGTTCTTGGTAGTTCCAGCTTTCGGTGCTGATGGCCATACGGTCAATGAGGCCATTGACGCATTCAAGTCGCTATATGTTGCCCGTGACGACCAGATATATATAGAGATGGATAACGCCCGTTACATCCAGTTTGCTCCTGGCTATACCGGAAAACTCGCATACTGGGTGTTCGCACAAGCAAGGCTACATAGTAATCGCGAAGTGAAGCGAGCTACTTATGTTGGGGAGATGAGCAAGGCTGGTCTTTACCAGATCGTAGGTGGAATGTTAGATTTTGCCGATGCAGTGCCAGATAGAATCTCGGCCAACCAACTAAAGAGACTGCAAAAACTTCATCAGAAGCTTAAGAAGGACATTTGCGAAAACTAATCGGGCACAAACCGCCGTTCACAATTAGCCCCTACTCTCCCGTTACTTCCATCAGGGAGTGGACGGTGTATTTATCCAGCTTGGCTTTGCCGTTAAGGAACGCCAGTTCGATAACGAAGGCGATGCCCGCGACCTTGCCGCCGAGTTTTTCAACGAGTTCACACGCAGCGGCCATCGTCCCGCCGGTGGCGAGCAGGTCATCCACCATCAGTACCTTCTGGCCCGGCGAGACCGCATCGCAGTGGACCTCAACGGTATCGGTTCCGTATTCGAGTTCGTAGGATACGCCGATCGTTTCATACGGCAGCTTGCCCGGCTTGCGGATCGGCACGAACGCAACGCCCAACTCGGCTGCGACCATCGCACCGAAGATAAAGCCGCGGCTCTCGATGCCGGTTACAACGTCAATGCCCGCATCGGCAAATGGCTCGGCCAGTTGCTTTACGGCCTGGGCCATCCCGGCAGGGTCGGCCAGCAGAGGGGTGATATCCTTGAAGATGATTCCCGGCTTGGGGAAATCCGGAACGTCGCGAATCAGTGCGGCTAGGTCGATCATAATTCCTCACACAATTATTTTTCACTCTGATGTGCTACCGGCTCGGCGGGGAACCGATAAGCGTCTGTTGTATAAAGATGCCTTGCTACCAGGTAATACGAGAGCATCTGGCGCCGGAGTTTATCGACCAGCTCGCCGGGGGCGCGGCCCGGGGCGATAGGCCTCATAAAAAACTCATCCAACTCGAACAGAATGGGCACCGGCTGGTCGAACTGGTCGGGCTCTAGATTCTTCGGTGGCAGGATCATAGCACGATCCCCGCTGACAATACCCAGATAATCGTCCTGGTGAAGCACCGCAAAGCCATCGCCCGGTTCGACAGATAAAATATCCCTGCCGAGGAAGCAATGCTCGTACTTCCCGCCCATCAACGAAAGCAGCGTCGGGGCAATATCTACCTGGCTGGAGATGACGCTAATGCGTTTGGGGGTAACAGCCGATGGCGCGTAAATAACGCACGGCAGGCGATAGCCGGGAACGTCTATACCCAAAGCGAGATTAAGCCCCTGGCCGTGGTCTGCTACAAGGACGAAAATCGTCTTGTCGAAATACTCAGCCTCGCCGGCCTTGTCGAAGAACCGCCCCAACGCCCAATCCGCATAGCGATACGCATTAAGCCGAAGGATCTCCGTATCTTCACCGGGGAGCATATCCACCCGCCCGGCCGGCACCTGGTAAGGCTGATGATTGGTAACCGTCAGTATTACGCTGAAGAATTTTTTATCCCCTTTTTCCGCAAAGGCCACGAAGGCCTCATGGGCCTTGTCGAATATAACCTCATCGGGCATGCCCCAGTTGCCCGGCAGCTCAGTAAATTCCATCTGAGATTCGTCGATGAACTTATCGATCCCACCCGCTGAGAAGAACCCGCGCATATTGTCGAAGTTGGCGTCTCCACCATAAACGAACAATGTCTCGTAGCCTCGCCGATTGAAAATCTCAGGCAGCGTAAGAAAACTATCGCCATTTTGCTGACGTTCGAGAATCGATATCCCGGTCATATCGGGATGCCCGCACAGGACACCCATAATGCCTCGGCTGGTTCGCGAGCCCACTGCGTACATCCGCTCGAAGAACAGCCCGGACCTGCAAATTTCATCCAGGTTCGGCGTGTAGCTTGGCTTGTAGCCAAGAGCCCCCACCGGCCTGCCGGCCATGCCCTCCATCAGGATCACAACTACGTTGAAATCGGTCATGGGCCTACCGGTTTGAACCTTCCGCCACAACGGGTTACCCGCAAGCCCTGCCGAAACATGGCCATCCTGGGCAAGCATCTGGGCTACTTCCTGCTGGGCACGTTCCAACGGCGGGAAGTCATACTCCTTCGCTTCGTTAGCACCTTCATTGAGTGTAGCTCTCGCTGCCCTGAAAAAAGTAAAGAAGTTGTTCATCGCCAACTGGCTGATGACGTTATTAACGCTGAAATAGGCTGACCCGGAGCTTAGCGGAAGGTTGGCCACGCCCCCCCGACAAAACAACACGCAAACCCCAGCAAGAACAACCGCCATCGATAGCCTGGACTTGACCGAGTTTAGCAACAGCTGCCCAGCGCAGAACAATTTCCTGAACAGCCTATACAACAGAAAGGTCAGTACAGGTACAGCGGGCAAAAACAACCAAGCTGGGTAAGCTGTCCAGATATGACCAATAACTTCCTTTGGGTGTCGCGGATAGTTCAGAACCGCCCAATTCAGCCTAGCACCCGAATCAGCGAAATATGCAGCACCAACTACTTCCACGAACATCGTTATCAAAATCAAAGCCGTTCCATAGCCGGCGATCAGCCTTTGGAACTTGGGTCTACCAAAATCGCTGCCGGCTGATAACGAAAGAAGCAATACCAGCGGGAACAACATATAGCCCATCGGAACAAGATCGAAACGCAGGCCCACCCAGAAACACTTGCCGACATGGGCAAGCCCCTCGTCACGGACGAAATCAAAATTCGCTACCAGCAACGATACGCGGAACGCCATAAAAATAAACAGCATCATCCCGGCCAGTATCCAGATAGGCCTCAGCCGCCGGCTCATAATGATTTCCGGCCAAGCCAAGACCCTGCCCGGTAAGCCCTCGCCGCTTGGAGTTGAGCCATTAAATGCCTTTGCGGATCGATAACTCACAATAATTCTCAGCAGTTAGAAACTTGGCAGTAAGCGATTTCAGCTTCGATTACCCCGATTTGGTACTAATTGACATCTTACCTGTTCGCCTATAACAGCATAGGTCGCAATTTGGCTAGGTCAACATATAACCTCGAACCAACCCCTTCACAGAACAAACGGTTAGGGGCTCGCAAAAAATCGGTCAATAGCTATACTCAGCTTAACTTTCAAACAACTGAAAGGGGATACAGGTGAAACTAACTATCAGGCAAATTGGGATATGCGCCTTTGCCGTCTGCCTGGCCTGCCAGGTAAATTTGGCCCAGGATATCGAACTGGCCAGCAGATACAACGCGCCGCTTGAGGGCTTTTCGCTGAAACCACCGTCCAATACCGATCGCATAAAAGATATCTCACCGTCTTCCATTATCAGTTGGGAAAAACGCGACCCTGCCACCGGGGCCATAGCCTGGACCCTCACTGTCCACAGCCAGGCTACCCCGGCGGAGACAACTACCGAGGCGTTCGGGGAGGCACTTTCCAAGAAACTTCGGGCAAGCGGATTTAAGATCGATTCGCAAAAAATCCAACCCGCTGCCGGAGCCGATGCAATCCACATTACAGGCCAAACCACCGGCATGATTGCTCGATGGAAAAAACAGGTTTGGATCCGAAGCGAAGACAAAAGGTTCCTTATCCTCGTTATCGCCGGGCCCACCGGCATGGCTGACCAGATCCAGCCGATCTTCGATGCTGTCCTGGGGACGATGGAACTGATCAACCGGACACAGGCTGTCAAAGACAGGCAAGACAGTATCAACCGGGGCGGGAAATTACTGG
>SDBT01001140.1_pt1 | contig 45846 bp, 50 predicted proteins | sample 2277101 | NCBI WGS metagenome assembly SDBT01 (sample SAMN10404973, study PRJNA504765) | marine sediment metagenome | isolation source: marine sediment core GS10_PC15, 103 cmbsf | place: Arctic Ocean: Southern Knipovich Ridge | collected 2010 | reverse complement strand
ATGGAAAAAGTAGTTGATGAAAAATTCTTTCTGACACACGAAGATGCCTTAAAATCGTGGAAAAAAATGTCAGATGACATAAGAGATAGCTTTGCGGTGTTTGAAGTCATATGTATTCCTGAAACAATGCCGCATTACTGTATGGAGAAGAAACCAGATGGAACAGAAGAAACCTTGGCCGCCAATCAGTAATGGAACAAAAGTTGTTACCACGAAGTCCAATCCCAAGATTAACGATTGGTCTAAGGAAACACGGCTCAAACGGCAATGGGGCGTGGAAGGCACTGTGATCATGCATCACGATTCGCATGGTCTTTGCTATGATATTCGGCATAAAAACGGATCAGTAGGATGTTATGATTCAACTGAGTTCGAGATAAGGTGATGAAACAATCTATGGATGACTTGATTGGAACACCTAAAAAAGATCGAATAATGTGGTGCCAACGGTGTGAGAAAGAAACGTCGGATCAAGGACTTCTAAAGCGTGGGTCTTGTTCGATATGTGGGTGGGATAAAGGTTATGCAGGGCTTCCACCTGAAGGGTGTAAAGTTTGATAGTAGCTTTTAGGGTGTGAAGCTGATTAGGTACAGCATCAGACTTTTAATCTGAGGTTTTGAGGGTTCGAATCCCTCCACACCTATTTTTTGACAACTAAATAACGATTCAGGCATTAAGTCCCGTAGGGCAGGAACGTAACTGGTTGATACGGGCAGTCTTATAAACTGCTGTAGGTTGGGTTCGATTCCCACCCTGCCCATTTTGGATCTTAGGAACAAAAAAGAAGGACTAAGACCCTAATAAGTGCAATGGCATAGTGAAGGAGATTTACTATGCCATTCAAAGACAAAGAGAAGGCCCGTACTAGAAATGCTGAGTATCAGCACAAATGGTATCAGGACAACAAAACAAAACATAAGGGTCGAGTTCGGAGGCGCATGTTACGCAATCGGATTTGGGTTTATGCATATAAGAAAAAACAGGCATGCATTAAGTGTGGGAGTGCTCACCCTGCGGTTTTGGATTTTCATCACAGATTTGACGAAGACAAGGAGTTCAACATTTCGATGTGTAGAAATTTCAGCTTAGCACGCATTAAAGCAGAGATTGCAAAATGTGATGTCCTTTGTGCTAATTGTCATCGAATACTACATTGGGACGATTGTACCGGGCCGTTTAAGAACAGAATATTGTTAGAGGCAGGGTAGGGAAAATGGCAGTTGATCTTCGTAATACAAAGCAGTTAGAGCAAAAACTGAAGAGACATAGCAATACTTCAATTGCGCCTAATGATTTGCGACATGAACTCGGAAGACGGGACAACTTGAATTCTATTGCGGATATGAAAACGGGGATTTTGAAATCCCACGGCAAAACACGATGGTCAACATGGGTCATTCTTTTGTTCACTCTTATTGGTCTTGTATTCTCTGCTATCAGCTGCTATCAGTCTGTTTTTGGATCTTGAACTAAGGAGATTACGCATGAAAGATGAACTTGTTCATCGTCACACTTTCAATTTCTCCCCGAAAGCCAACGGCGGGGAATCTCTGCTCTTAACGACTGATTTTTTCGCATGGGATCGGCCCGGAGTTCACCTGGTGGAGCCAGACAAACCCGGGGCAACTTTTGTAAACCAAGAGTTAACTCTCCAATCGTACAGCAATAGTGCTACATTTAATTTAGGCGCTCTTTTGATGCCAGAAGTGCTGAGGCGTCTAGCTGATGAACTTGACTTAGCTCGCGTTCAGGCGCAAGAGAACGCAAAAGATATGGTGGGATCGTAGCTCAATTGGTAGAGCGTGTGCGAGAAAGATAAAACCAGCATGTTTAGAATCAGGGTCGCAACCTGATTTAGTGTTGGATGTTTGGAGAACAAACTTTAGTCATGCCTGGCACGAGGTGCGGGTTCAACTCCCGTCGATTCCATTTTGTGATAATTATTTTCCTTCCATTGTGTATAATGGTTCGTTCAATGGAAGGATTAATCATGAAAAAATCTTTGTTATCCTTACAAAAAATGAAGGGAGATGGCGCTGACGTAGCGTGGGTTACGGCATATGATTTGCCATTTGCATGTGTAGCTGAAAAATCCGGTATAGATATGATACTGGTTGGAGATTCTGGCGGAATGGTACAACTGGGTTACCATTCTACCAGCCCAGTCAGTATGGATGAAATGATTATGCTTGCCAGTGCTGTTCGTCGTGGTGCTCCAAGTACATTTCTCGTAGGCGATATGCCACAAGGTTCTTATGAAGCATCTCGCGAAAGTGCTGTTTTAAATGCTCTCAGATTTATCAAAGAAGCAGATAGTGATTGCATCAAACTAGAAGGTGGTAAACGTGTTTGTGACAAAGTAAAAGCTATATCAGATGCTGGTATATTAGCCATGGGACACTTGGGATTAACTCCACAGAGTGTTTCATCGTTTGGTGGATATCGTGTTCAGGCCAAGACCAAGCAATCTTTTAATAACATTTTGGAAGATGCAAAAGCCCTGCAAGAAGCGGGAGCTTTTGCTATTTTGTTAGAGGCTATGCCTAGTGAACCAGCAGGACAAATTGCAAGACAATTAGATATTCCTGTTTATGGTATTGGTGCCGGGGATATGGTTGATGGACAACTGGTAATCATGCACGATTTGATGGGGTTTTATCAGCCTTTCCGTCCATGGTTCGCCAAGTGTTATATTCCTGATGTGACACCTGCATTTTCAAAATATTTAACAGATTTAGATGATGTACGAAAAGTCGGAACTGACACCAGAGCAGATGGTTTGTTGGTATTGGCAGAAATGGCAATCAAGGCATATATATCTGATGTTAGAAAAAAAACATTTCCTGGTAAAGATTACACTTATCCTATTACTATTCAAGAACTAAGAGATATAAAGTGCTCACAGTACTGGCAGAATTAATATGCGACTTGCGGACTATATAGCTCAATTTTTGCTAAAGCAAAAAGTTGAAGACATATTCATGTTAACTGGCTACGGTGCCATGTACATAAATGATGCCATACAGCAATGTGGCATACGACACTTTGAAACACGTAGCGAAACAACTGCCCCGATGATGGCAGAATCATATGCTAGAATAAAACAATCATTAGGGGTTATATGTGTAACTGCTGGCCCAGGCGGGACAAATGCTGTTTCTGGTTTGGCCGAGGCATGGGTTGATTCTGCTCCAATTTTGATTTTGTCTGGACAAGTTGATCGGCGACATACTACTTATTGTTCTGGAATTCCTGGATTAAGAACATTCGGTACAGCAGAAATAAACATAATACCCATTGTTGAGTCTATAACTAAATTTGCTGCTGTAGTGGATAATCCACAAGAAATACGATTTCTTTTAGAAAAAGCCGTTCACTTAGCTACTACTGGTCGTCCTGGTCCTGTATGGCTGGATGTTCCTCTTGATGTACAGAAGTGTGAAATTGATCCAGAATCATTATTGCCTTTTAATCCAGAGGGAGATGTGTATTCAGAAATAGACACTGAGTTGATATTCAATCTTTTCCGCCAGTCTGAAAGACCCCTGTTGGTCTGTGGTCAAGGAATCAGACAATCAGGTGCAATTCCAGATTTGATTAATTTTATACACGACATGAATGTACCAGTATTGTTTTCTAGACTTGGCCAGGATATGATCCCATTAAATCATCCCAATATATTTGGGCATGCTGGCACAAAAGGTACTCCATATTGTAAACACATTATGAAGAATGCTGATTTAGTAATTTCTATTGGTTGTCGTTTGGCCGTTCCGTTTGTTGGTAATGATTTTGAAGCATTCGACAAAGACGCAAAAATAGTAGTTGTTGACATTGACGATAAGGAGTTACGAAAACCTGGCGTGCATATTGATATCCCTATTCATGCCGATGCCAAGAACTTCATCCGTGATATAAGTAAACACGATGGCATTAAGTTTCCAAATTGGTCTAATTGGCTGCAACGCTGTCGTGATTGGGCTCATCAGCATCCTGTTGTTCTGCCAGAAGGTGACCCCATCAATCTGTATAGTTTCATGCATAGATTAGGACAGGAATCTAATAAGAATCATATTTTGGTAACTGATGCTGGTTCTAATTATTACATTGGTGGTCAAGTATGGGGATTTGAGAAAGGGCAGCGTGAAATAACTTCTGGTGCATATGCTGCTATGGGGACAACCATTCCGCTTGCTATTGGTGCAGCAGTAGCCGCACCGGATAAACAGATATTAGCCGTTACAGGAGATGGATCGTTAGAGCTTAATATTCAAGAATTAAAAACCATGTCGCACTATGGATTTAACATCAAGCTATTTGTGATTAATAATGGCGGTTATGTGTCTATGAAGAAATGGCAAGATATGTATTTTGATGGCCGTCGTATTGACACAGAAGATCAAACAGGAAGCGGCACTTTGAATATGAAAAAAATAGCAGATGCTTTTGAGTTGGAATATTATCGCATTGATCGTTATGATGATATCAGTGATGATTTAGTTAGAGTCATGAACCATGATGGTCCGTTGTTTGTTGAAGTAATGACAGACACAATGCAAAAAATAGTTGATGCATTTTAGGATTTGCAAATGGAACTAACGGATATAGCAAAACGTATACGCCTTCAGGCCCTTGAATCGACTGTTGTCAAAAAGAAGGGTCATCTCGGGGGGACGTATTCTTGTGTTGATATTTTGGTGGCTCTTTATTATGCCGACATTTTGAAATATTCTGTAGACAGTCCTCTTTGGTCTGATCGGGATCGATTTATTCTGAGTAAAGGGCATGCCTGTCTTGCTTTGTATTCAATTTTTGTAGATTTAGGTTTCATGAAACAGGAAGTTTTTGATACCTACGGGGATAATGGCGGGTTGGGCGGTCAATTAGATATAACTATTCCAGGTGTGGATTGGAACACTGGATCGTTGGGTCATGCTCTTGGAGTTTGTTCCGGGATGGCATTGGCGGCCAAAATGGATGGCAAGGATTATAGAGCTTTTACGATCATTGGTGATGCCGAGTGTGACGAAGGCTCTGTTTGGGAAGCTATTGCTTTTGCCTCGGATCACAATTTGAACAATTTGATCTGTATCGTAGATCGCAACCGAATGTCGGTGACTGAAATTTTAGATGACACAGCGGTTTTTCGTAATTTTCCTGATGTTTTACGTTCTATGGGCTGGACTTGCTTTGAGATGGATGGTCATTCGTTTGATGAGATATTGTCCACAATTCAGAAAGCATGTGATACAGACCGTCCATCCATGATTATTGCGAACACTGTCAAGGGCAAGGGTGTTTCGTTTATGGAAAATAATTTGAAATGGCATCATGGTGTACCTTCTGATGCCGAACTGGAGATTGCCAGGAATGATCTTATCTGAAAAAGACATGCGTGATGCTTTCTTTGACGAACTATATGCATACGGTGCGGCAAATAAGAATGTTGTAATTATTACAAACGACATGGATGTTTTTAGTCTTCGCAAGTTTAAAAAAGAATATCCAGATCAATTCATCAATGTTGGTGTGTCCGAACAAAACATGGTCAATGTTGCTGCTGGATTAGCGTCTTGTGGCAAGAGGGTTTTTATTTACGGCATTACATCTTTTGTGACATTTCGATGTTATGAACAAATCAGATTTCATATTTCCAGTATGAATCTTCCTATAGTTATTGTCGGAATGGGTCCTGGCTTTTCGTTTGAATTTGATGGTCCAACACATCATGGAGTAAACGATATATCTGTCATGGGAGCCATACCAGGTATGACGATTCTTAATCCATGTGATAGTGTTAGTGCCAGTAAGTGTATGCAATATATCATTGATAATCCTGGACCGACCTATGTGCGAATCGACAAAGGCATGAGTCCTCAAATTTATGATGAAACCGATACTATTGATGACGGATACAAAATAGTTCGCCCGAAAGGCAAGGCCGACTTCTGGCTTCGATGCCTGGCACCCCAACACCGAGAACTTGGATGGAATATTCTGACAACTGGGAGAATGGTATCTATTGCAAAAATAGTTGCAGACAGGTTGTCAGCAGGCGTGGTAGATATTTTACGTCTCAAACCCATAAACCAAGATTGTATTTTCGAGATGGCGAGTAGTGCTAATTTGATTACAATCGAAGAGCATTCTGCTGTTGGTGGTCTCGGTTCGATTGTTGCTAATTGTTTATCAGACACCGTTTATACCCCTAAAATGATACACATAAATCTCGGTGATAGTCAGTGTTTTTATTATGGCAAAAGAGACTGGCTATTGAAACAACACGGGATTGATGCGGATAGCATTATTGAGAGAATAGAATCGGAACCAAAATACTATTCTTGACAATTATTTCCTTTCTTGTTATAATTTCAATGTCGATAACGGAGACCAATAATGGCAGATACATGTATTGGTGCTGGTGAAGCAGAATGTTGTGATTGTCGTAAAACACTACCATGTTTTACACATTGGGGACCATTGGTGCCAGAAGGAAAACCTGTTCATGTCTGTAGTGACTGCATGATAACCAGAGAGCGATATTTTGCAAAGGTTGGTGAAGCGAAACCTATCGGAGATAAATCATGAATGATGGCAAATGTGTTTTACCTATGATCGGCGTGATTAATGATACTAAAATCACTGATTGGAAACCCAGGATTGATGAGCATAAACTCCGCATGGAGATAGCTAAAGATTTACGTGATGAGGCTGAAATGGTTCTGGGCTATTGTCTTATTGACTCAACTCGTAGTGCCATGACTCGTAATCGACTCCGAAAGCTCACAGAGCAAGCTGCTCGGCGTGCAGCAATGACGCCAGAAGAGCGAGCGACAATCGATTTAGTCAAGGCTCGTGCATCATCAGAAATACAAATCATGCGGGAACAGGATCTAACATTTGGTCAGATGCGAACGGTTGCGAACGCGATACCCTAATGAGTATCGAAAAGGCAGTTGAAGATAAGGTTGCTCAGATACTCGCAGAGGGCAAATATTGCACTGAGGAATCCGCACGAAAAGTTGCAGCAGTTGCCGTAAAAGAATTAGACGATCATATCAATAAAGAACTGACAGAACAATTCCATCAAAACGAAAAAACTAGTGATCGATTGGACAGATTATGGGATCATGTCCATTCGCCGCCGATCCTGCGATTTCTCAGATTGCGCAAAATTTTGCGTAGATTAAAATTTTGGAGCAGATAAAATGCCTTGGTGGTGTGATAGACACAAACAGCACAGTATAGATGATGTTTGTACTGAATGTACAAAAGAAAGTGCTAGTACAGAAGAAATCCTCAGAATGAAAGAGATTGTAGAAGTGCTGAAGATTTCATTTCCCAAAGAAACGGCCATTGGCGGAAGCAGTAGTAATACCGGCCTTTATGAAATTGAGAATGGGACTATTTGGCAGATACTGAGGCTATTAGCGGAACTCAAAGAATTACGTGATGAGGATGAGGATGACGATGAAACTGAATGAGACAATTATGTTTGCTGCCATTAATGAGGATGGGGAAATCATGGGTGATGGCGAGCAGGCCATCATAGACTATTCTACAGAGGGTGCTGAAGCAAGTATGAAAATATCAGAGACCATGTTTGGTCAGACAGGCGCTATTAAACGTGTACGAGTTATGGAGTTTCGTGAGTATACGCCAGAAGAACAAGTTTCACAATTTGGTCATGGGTTTCTGGATGGGGTTAATGCCAGAGGATTACCCCCGTGGACTGCACAAAATGGCTTTCCTCCAGCATATCTTGATGGGGTCAATAAGGGAGTCGAGGTATTTAGGCAAGTGTTGGATGAGGTACGTGAAGAATTGAAGTGTCCTAAGTGAGGTTTTCTGATGGGTGAAATAACCATTAATTTGAGTCGCGAGGTCTTGGCATTGGTGCTTGCTGGAGTATTTGTTGGATTCTTTCTGATTAGATATGGCAGGCCGATAATTGAAGCAGGTTGTGGATCTACTGCTAGGCGATTTATAAAACTAGTATGGTTGTGGCTAATACCTATAGTGGCGGTTTTGATTTGGGAACTGCCTACCAATGATAGTAGGACAGTGTATCAAATATGTTTTATGTTTAGTGTATTAAGTGCAGTTATAGGACTGGTAGCCAGTGGACTCGCGTGTCAATATGAAGACTGAATTTTTTGTTTGGCTTTTATTAATTGATTGGTAATATAGAAGCATGGACATCAAACGAGCGACGATAGAAGATAGTTTTAGTATTACCAAGTGTCAAGAATGTGGTGTTACAAACTACCTACGCCATGACGAGAATTTCGCCGGTAGCAATGTTCTCGTCGAAGTACCAGCAGTTGGTTTTAAGTGTTATCAATGTCTCCGCCACAATGCTTTTTTTGATGACATAGATGATGACATAGATGATAGCGGAGGTATATCTGCTTTGACCTTTGTGGATGGTTTGCCTTATGTCAGCTTTGCTCATAGAATAGTCAAAGTACCAAAGGAGATTAACAATGGATGATAGAGTAAAACTCGAAGACTGGTTTGATGTTAAGAATCGAGAACATCTTCAAGCATACTCATATCATATGCAAAATGGGAAATGGCCGCAGCACTTCATTCCTGCTGATGTTGAGGTTGTAGATGCTGGTCAGTCGATAGGTCTATGGAAGATAAACCTGATGAATAAAATCGTAACAGAATTTATGGCCGATCATAACAAACCAGTAACAAGAACGAGCACGAGAACGGTTAGCATTGCTTGCCCGCATTGTGGCAAATTGAACTGTAATTGTTAGGAGTATAATTGTGTCTTTAGTCACAAGAATGGTTGGTCCTCAACAAGGCGCATTGCAGATGTTTCCTTCTGCACTATATCTTTGGGCTCTTGGTGATATTACTCGTACTCAAGTCATAAATGCTTTTCAATTAACCGCAGCAGAAGATGCACAATTGGATCAATTACAGACTCAGTTCACTGGTTTGACAAATCTACAGAAAGTAGAGTTTTACATCAGATTTGACAGTGCAACACGTTTATATGTAAATGGATTGATGACCAGTAGTCAGTACAAGACACTATTGAGCCTGACGTGAAAACTTGTACAGTTACATCACTAATTTATGAGATTTATTGTCCTCATTGCAACATAAGGAACTACATCGAAGAGGGGGCACCTGAAGATATGTCCCAAACAGATAGTGAGGGTCTCGTTTGTTGGCAGTGCAAAAAAGAGAGTGTATTTGAAGGCGTTGCTGATTTCCACGAGCTACTTGGAAATGATCTGGCCACCGAGAGTCTAGATCTAGCAGAAGGCGTAGAAGAATTAAAATAAGTTGGCTACAATTCTTTGAGTTGTCTGCACGTAAGAACGTTCGTATGCGCATCTCTTTTCGAGAGGGCGACAAGTTTAAGCGGGTCACAGGTGTTTTGCAGGCAGTGGATGATAAAAATGATCTAGAAGTATTGTGTGATGAGATTCCATGTGGTGATAGACTTGGTATTTCGTTGCGTGATAGTTGTGGCACCATATTTTTTCATTCATATGCCAGAAAAAATAATAAAAAGATATACACTATAGCATTTCCCCCAGAAACACCTACTAGGGTCGGCAGGAGAGCATTTCAGTCGAAGATTCCGTCTAGTTTATTGCCTGCAAAATTATGGTGTAAAGATCATCCAGTTCTTGGGCAAATACGCAATATATCACTAGGCGGCGTTCTATTAGATATACAATCTAGTATTCCGGCTTTGCACTTGAGAAGCCAAACTTGTTTGGAGATAGGGTTTAATCCACGCATATTAGTGCAGGCAGAACTGATATCTATAAGACTGATCGGCACTGGCACTCAACTGAGTTATAGGATTGTTGGTCTTGAGTATGAAAGAAATGATAGGAGCACATTATCTGAGATAATTCAGTTCGTTTCCGATGCTTGCCAGAGGTATCACTACCAATGTCGATGAAACGAATAGTTTTTGTGACAGGTTTGCCTAATACGGGCAAGACGCAGACTTGTATAGATACAGTTCAGAAATGCAGATTTATGGGGCACTATTATTTTGATCAGGAGTTGTATGCTTGTTGTGATGCTTCTGCAACTGATCGGATGATGCTTTATCGCGAGAAAGAGAAACTATTTGCACTAACTAAGAAGATGAATTTTTCTGAAGTGCTCATACCTCGTCTAGAAAACTATCTCCGTCGCAATCCTTTTGCGTTCCATTTGTTTGATGGTTATAATTTCGTCGATGAATATTTCATCAGTCTCTATATGATTTGGTTGAACAATTTATTTGGCTTCGATGATTTCAATATTTTTATTCCGCCAGCACCAAATCAGTTAACCCTATCAAAGTCCCACCCTTTGTACCATAAGCAGATTGATGCATCAGAGTTGATACCATCGTTTAGTTCTGGCGGTGCGTATTATCAGGGGTACTATTTCGTAAAAGATGCACACAGTAATAGTGAGAACAAACTATCGCAGTTGCATTTGCCTGATCTGTGGGGCAAAACAGTTCTGGATATTGGTTGCAACGCTGGTTTGTTTAGTCTTGAGGCTGCTCGTAACAAGGCATTATCGGTATTGGGTGTGGATTCTTCCCAAGAATTCATTAATGCAGCCCGAGAAGTTAAAAAGTTCTTAATGCCATCAGCAAACATACTGTTCATCAATGCTGGTTTTGATGATTTATCACCAGATACTTATGGAACATTTGATGTAGTGCTTTGTATTTCTGCATTGCATTATTGTCAAAATCTAACATTCCTATTAAGTCGTATTGCTAAGATGACCAATGAATTATTCGTCTTGGAAGTGCCAGTTGGACCACCCGGAAAGGCCATGTATTCTATAGATGGCACTCAATGGATATACCAAAAGGACATTCTCATTGAGATGCTAAATAAGCAGTTCTCTACTGTGGAAGAAGTTGGCCATACACAACAGCCACGTTATCCGCCAAACTGGAATCCAGAGCAAGTGGCACTCCATAGGTCCATGCAAAGAATAGTTTTTCATTGTAAAAAATGATTGACAACGAGTTTGGGATTAAGTATAATGAGGGATGTATCGAAGGAGATGTTAATATGATTACTGCTGCAATAGGAGCTGCTGTTATGATACCACAGAACGAAAATCTCACAATCGCAAAAGCCCTCAAGTACAAGAAACGGGTGATTCAGCGAATCTCTGAACTCACAAGTGAAATTCGTGACTTCAACAGTGTAGTCAAGGGACAGGGTGATCTGGAGTCGATTGATACCAATCAGTCAATTGCAGATCGCGCGGATCTTGTTGAGCATCTTGTACAGCTCAAGTATGCCATTGTGCGTGCCAACGTAGAAAACGCCGAGATTCAACAGGGCATATTCAGGTTGTCTGAATTGAAAAGCTGGGTTTCCACGCTTGAAAGCTTAGACACGAAGCACGGCAAGCAGTCGCCTCTGTACGGAGATGCTGAGATCGAATGTATTGCGACGATTCGGCGAGTAGACAAGATTGCAAGAATCAGACAGACAGAGCGTGAGATCGATGAGATCCAGGAAAAACTGGAGGCGTTCAACGCTATCACAAGGATCACTGTTCCTGGCTTGGGCATTTTGGATCGCACCAACACGGGTACGGCACCGAATCTGTGAATTGAAGCGGAGGACAAAGTAGTCTTTCGGCCACCGAGGGAGGCTCAGAGCGACAAGGAAGAGATAACAACTGCCAACAAGGCTCATAACTTTGAATCCCCGGCGAAGGGAATTTGATTCTGAATTCAAGCTTCCAAGACTCAAGACTTCAAAGCTGAAGAATCAGATTTTAAGATTCAATCCGTTATCTTCTTTTTTCCCTGATTTCGATTAGGAATAGTTCTGTCCTCCCTCCTTTTTATTTTTCAACAGTCAAGTGTGTTTGCATCTTTCATCGTTTATGCGTATAATTGTATATGATAATAAACGTGATGGGTCCGGTTGGCAGGAAGCTCTTAATAGATATCTTCACGCATTTGTGTATAAAAGAAGTCTGGCGACAAATAGATTTTATGCCAGCGTTCAGTGAAGGCTTTAAGAATGGGTATATACAGTGTTTAATAGATATGCTTGGGGGAACAACCATGGAACAGCACAAGATTGCCTACGAAAATGGCAAGACTTATGCTTTTGTGGTGGATAGAATTATTCTCGACAACCTTTGTGATGTAATTGAGGACTTAGGGCGTGGTGATCAGACGTTTTCGGATTTGCAGATGATTGCCAATCGTGTATCAGAAGCCGTTGAAGAACATGTTGATGAACACTATGGTGAGGTTGCGGAATCCATAATGTGTCTTTGAGGGTTAGAGATGACCGATAAAATTATTGCCAATAAGCGGATCAAAGCTAAGCTTAATGCTTTTTGTGGAATGATAGAAGATGGCATAAAGTCAAAGTCTAATTTCTATATATGTTCTCATGATAATCCGGATCCAGATGCTTTGTCATGTGCATTTGGAATGCTTAGGATCTTGTCGTTTTTGGGAGTAGAGGAAAAATACATCGGCGTGTATTATAATGGAGAAATAGGTCATCCTCAAAACAGAGCGATGATGAACATTTTAAATATCCCCATTAAGCGATGGGGAGCTAACATGGAAATAGATTATGCAAGGTCTATATTTATATTTGTAGATTGTGCTGGCAAGCAAAAGAATATGACGATACCTCCAACTACTGAATTTGAGGTTCCTCATATTGCCATTGATCATCATAAGACAGTTGCTGCTAAGAATGTATTGTTCATGCATGATGAAGTGGGGGCATGTGCCACATTGATCACTGATCTGATGTTGGCATTGCCTGCTCGGAAAATCGGTGAAGACGAGGAAGAGGAATCTGGTACAGAGTATAATTGTTTTGATCCTGATGCTGATGAAATGAAAGATATTGCTACAGCATTAGCAATTGGTATAAAAACAGACACTCTGGACTTCCGAAGCGAAACGACATCTGATGATGACTACAGGGCGTATAAGTTTTTAAGTTCCTACGTGAGCGACGACAAGTTTAATAAGATTGTGAACTATGATTTGCCACCTTATATATTTGAATATGAACATTTGGCTTGGGCGAACAAAATAAATGAGTCACCCAATCTGATCACTGGTTTAGGTTTTATTGAGGAGTCTCACAGCGATTGTGTCCCATATTTAGCAGATCATTTGATGCGTTTGCAGGGCATCCAAACGGTCATGGTTTATGCTATTGTGGACAATGCGGTTCGGTTTAGCATCAGGACGATCAGTGCATCAGTTGATGCTGCTGGATTGTGTCAGGAGATTGCTGGTGAGGGAAATGGTGGTGGAAAACACGGTATAGCAGGTGGAAGCATTACTTTTACCGTATTTGATAATAAAATGATGGAAAATAAGGATAGAGAGGCGCTTTGGGCCTTGACAAAATCCACGATTGAGGGTAAATTCTTAAAGGCGACAAGAAAATAGATGAGGCTGACGGAAGCTCTCCATTTTTATAATGCTGAGAAACGACCAACGAAGTCGTTTATCCGTCATTTTTACACGCATTGGGAGCCAACAAAAGAAGACGAGAAAGCTCGTCGGCAATATCAGGTAATGCTGAGAACAAAGGTAAGGAGAAAAAGGATGGACGATATTTTTCAATAGATATCGGATAACGAGGAGAAAAACATGGTAGCGACACGACAATTTGAATCAGGCATTCATCGCTCAAGCCTTGTATTGAATAATCACTACACGGCTATTGGGGCAGTCCCTAATCCAAGGGCGCTCAAACATGTCGTTGCCGAAAAAGCTCGCATTATCGATAGCGACTTTCAGGAATACGGCATTGTGCAATGGCTAACATTGCCTGTGCCGGATAACCACCCGTTCATTCGCACTACGCGATTGGACATGCGAGCACCAGAGGTCATTATCCTGCGTCCGCGGCGTGACGGAGTGGTCCAGCCGTTCAAGAAGAAGATCCACTTTTCTCGTGGGAATTTGTGGAAGAGAGACGCCTGGACTTGTCAATACTGCGGTGTACGACCAAATAGAGATGACGAAATCACGGTTGATCACGTCATCCCAAGATCCTGGTGGTCAACGAAGCCTGGGCGAGAGCATCTAATCATCTGTGGCTCCATGAAGGGCAAGATGATGGAGTTTACAAAGACTTCGTTCGAAAACTGCGTATTGGCCTGTGTGATCTGCAACAAGCAGAAGGACAACAGGCTGCCGGAAGAGGCAGGCATGAGGTTGCGTCGGATGGTCTCAAAAAACGGCGTGTCAACGCCTGAGTATTACCACCGTCCCAAGCGACCCGAATGGACCCCCTTCTACGATGTCAGGCGGAAGCACATGCCGGTATCGTGGCAGACATGGCTAAGCGACAAGAACGACGAACTCTACTGGAACGTTCAGCTTGAGCCATAGGTAGAGTGAACAAGTGAAGGGTCGGGTGATATTTCACTCGGCCCTTTATTCTTTTATAAGGAAACACACTATGATAGAGCAAATTCTTCAATTCATGACAGAGAACAAGTTAATCATCATTGGGGCAGCCACGACCATTTCTGAAGTCATTGTTATTTTCTGGAACATGCGTCGCAAAGCTAAAACGGTCAAGGTAATGGCAGCGACCGAGAATGCTACACCAGAGTCGAAACTTTCTGTAATTTTATGGGCAGCTAATCCGATTAATGTCTTCCGCAAACCTTAAACGCTGTATAATTCGTTAAAGGAAGACTGATGATTATTACAGATGATGCTCTAAACCAAGGTGTTCTAAGACAAATTTCAACTCCTGTGTCTTCTGCTGATGAAGCAGAAAAAATCAAAATCAAATTATTGGAAGAAATGCCAGCAGAGGGTGCTCTTGGCTTATCGGCTCCTCAAATTGGTATATTCAAGCGAGCATTTTTGTGTTTGTTATCGGATGGATTATATTTTGTCAGCAATCCAGATATCTACTGGAAAAGTTCTGATAAAGTTCCATCAACTGAAGGTTGTTTATCATTGCCAGGCATTACTAGATGTGTTGAAAGACATCAGCAAGTCAAGATTAAGGGAGACTTCGTAAATGTGTCTACTGGAGAATCTCGTCAAGCGATGAGTCTAAGGGGCGGCAATGCCCCTGTGGTACAGCACGAGACAGATCATCTTGATGGTATTTTGATAATTGATTTACCGGCAGTAAAAACGTCTCAAGAACGAAGTATCGAACGACAAGCAAAGCGCAAAGAAAAGATTACTTCGGCTCGTAAGATAAAGAAATCAGTTACGAACATAGACTTAAAACCACAGTCTACGAAGAAACGGTCCAGCAAAGATAAGAAAAAGGCAAAAAGAGCGGCAAGAAAGCGTCAACAGCGTGAGCACAAATGTGTCGAGATTCAAGAAAGGTTCCTTGCTGAAAAAGAAGGTCTTGAAATTCCCAAGGAACTGAGTTGATATCATCCGTGATTACAACCAATTACAAAATATAATCGATTCACAGTGTCTAAAGAAAAATAAAAACAAGGTATCAACAGCGAGTGCAATTGAATAGATGACAGTTTGATAAATGTATGAATACTAGGAGAATGAAGAGATGCACGACGTACTTACGCCGAACGCTGAAGAAGTCGTTCGGAAGCGATATTTGCGGAAAGACAAAGATGGCAATGTAGAGACATGGGAAGATCTGGTAAACCGAGTAATTAATTACGTCTGTAAAATCGAAGACGATAATTTTAAGAAAAAGACTTTTGACCTTATATATCACACCCGGTTTCTGCCCAATTCTCCATGTTTGGTAAATTCTGGCACAAGGGTTGGTGGATTATTGGCGTGTTTTGTTACGAAATCTCCCGAAGACTCCTGGGAAGGGATGATAGAAAACAAAGCCAATTTTGGTTATATCGCTCGCCGAGGCGGTGGTTGTGGTGTTGATTTTTCACTCATCAGGCCAGAAGGCGATCCTGTTTTTGGTTCAACTCATGCAAAAGCCTGTGGTCCTATCCAGCATATGCGAACAGTATCCGAGGATATGTCGAGCATAACTCAGGCTGGATTTCGTGGAATGGCAAACATGGGCTGTCTCAGGGTTGACCACCCTGATATAGAAAAATTCATTCTCTGCAAACAACGAGACAATGCCCTAAGAGTTTTTCTTAAAGAGGATATTTTCAATCATTATGACATGCTTAAGGAAGGATCACACGAGCACTTAAATATAGTCTTAGATAAATTTATATCAAATTTCAACATTAGTGTTTTAACAACAAATGAGTTCATGAGCAAGGTCGAAAACGATGAAGATTTCGACCTTGTTTTTAATGGGAAAACATACAGAACGATTAAAGCTAGACAATTATTTGACAAGATCATAGAGAATGCCTGGAGGAACGGAGATCCAGGCATGCTTTTTTATGACAGCATGAATGATGGTCCATACAAATATAGCAAGCAAGAATTGACTGCCACAAATCCCTGCGGTGAGCAATGCCTACCGCAGTATGGTAGTTGTAATTTAGGTTCTATTGACGTGTCGAAATTCTTTGATGAAGAAGAGAAGTCTATCGATTGGAAATCATTACGAAAAGCAATTCATGTAGGCGTCCAGTTCCTCGATAATGTTATTGGGATAAATAGATTTCCTACAGAGCATTTTGCTGAATGGGCCAAGAACAATAGACCTGTTGGTTTAGGCATTATGGGTTGGGCTGATCTGTTGTTAAAAATGCGACTTACTTATGGTTCAGTAAAATCGTTAGAAGTAGCGGACTCACTCGCTGTTTTCTTTAAGTTAGAGTCTCATAGGAAGTCAGTTGAATTAGGAAAACTCAGAGGGACTCCTAAGTGTTGTAAATATGACGAACTAGATCATAGGCGTAACGTTACAACAATCTCTATTGCTCCTACTGGTACTATTTCACAAATTGCAGGATGCAATAGTTCGATAGAGCCTTGGTTTAGTCCAGTTGTATTCAGATATGACAATACGACCGATGGCGAGGCCCGGATATCTACACACCAGGACGCTGCAAAGTCGTATTTTAAATGTGCAGTGAATCACGATGATCCAAGCAAAGAAGTTAGTTGGCAGCAACATGTAGACATGCAGGCAGTCTTTCAGGCACAGTGTGATAGTGGAATCTCAAAAACGATTAACATGCGAAACAGTGCTACAATTGAAGATGTGGAATCTGCTTATATTCGTGCGTGGAAAAAGGGATGTAAGGGAATTACCATTTATAGAGATGGCTGCAAGACTACGCAAGTATTGAATACTACGCAAAAGATAGCCATGGGATCCAGCAACGCGCCACCAAGACCTAAATCTGTTCCATGTGACATTCACAAAACCAAGGCAGAGGGTTTTGACTGGCATATTCTTGTGGGTCTCAATTTAGATATACCATATGAGTTATTTGCGGTTAATGGTAGAGTGAATCTACCAAAAACCGGCAGCATAGTGAAACGCAAGAAGAGATATTATTCATTGTTGGATGACGATGAGAATGTTTTAATTGAGAACTTGGCTGAAGAAGAGAAAAAAATTGACAAAAAGATAAGTCTAGAAACTAGACGATTCAGTTTGGAAATGCGTCATGGTATACCAATCAAGTACATTGTTGATCAAATTGATAAATCAAGTGAAGCGCTGTCTTCTTTTAGTAAGGCGACAGCACGAATCATGAAAAGCAAGTATATGAGTGCCGAAGATCACATTTCCATTGCTGATGACGTGGCATGTCCATCCTGTGCAAAAGAAGGAAAGAAAACCGAAATGTCTCCTGAAGCAGGTTGTTGGAAATGTCCTGAATGTGCCTACGCTGCGTGCGGTTAATAACAAACACATAGTCCGCTCCTTTCGTGTCCGTAGCCTGATAGTGTCCCAAGTGGCCTATCAGGCTCTTTTATGTGTATAATCCAAGGTATGAGGACACATATTTCCTAATTTTGCAATATGTTAGATTTTAATGCATTACACAATCTGACTCCAGATGATGTAGTTTTTGTCTATAATACTAATGTTGCTGATTCTCTTTCGGTTGCTGAACATTATAGACAACAACGTGGAATACCGGCAAAAAACATGATTGGCCTCGATATGCCAGTTCCCGCTGTAAATGGGACTTCCTGTGAACTGCCTATTTCAAAATCTGATTTTGAGGACAGAATTAGAACTCCTCTTAGAAAAAGAATTCGTTCTCTGCAAGACTCGATTTTTGATAGTGGAGCAATAGGCAGTGGAGAAACAATAGAATGTTCAGTTATCATCCTGGGGTTTGGAACTCCATTAAGTTATACAGAAGATGATGGCGAAATCATAGCAATTGCAAGCAGGCTACATCGCATCCATCATAACTATGAACAGAAAAGGACAAATCATACTTTTGATCGCCGTGGTGATTGGCAATTTTACAATACTACCGATTCTAGCGTGGTTTGTCTTACTGCAATAATTGATGGACCAACGGCTGCTGCCGCAAAAAAACTGATCGATAGATCTATAGATGTTAGCAGACAGTCTTTTATAACTGGTAAACTATATATCGATCCATTCGGGAACAAACTGACCACACCTCAAGTTGAATATGAAGATATTATTCTAGATTTCATAGACAATGAGGTTCCTAATTTAGGCTTGACTTCCGTAGTAACCGTGGATACAGATGATCCATATACAGAACCAACAATCTCCCGTCTCGACAATGATTCTTTCTATTGGGGATGGTTCAGTCCAACATTTTCAAAAGATCTGTTCCTCAATCAGAATGAGAGGCGTGTTTTCTTATACAATGCTGATGATGATTCAGCTTGTAAAATTCATTTTTTCACAACAGGTTCAGCATTTGAGATTAACGGTAGCGACCCGTGGTGTAATCTAGCAATCAATGTAGAGCCTGGTTACGCATCTACAGCAGGAGCCGTAGATGCTCCTACCGAAGAAGGATATTTACGACCACGACCATTTTTTGAAGCCCTACATCGTGGATCGAGCCTTGCAGAAGCATTCCTGTTCTCTTCTCGTTTTGTAAATTGGAAAATGGTTCTCATAGGAGATCCATTAATGACAGTGGCATTTAAACAGCCCTTGCCATCCGATCAAGATATTTCGAACGTGTTGGTCGGTAACAATGAAGTAATCTTGCAAGTTAAAGAATCTCTCGAAGAAGGCTTAGCTTATGGAGCTAGGCAAGAACGTCTCACTCAAGATATTATAGACAAGAATGTTTTATCATCTGAGTTTTCCGAAGAACTTAACTTGCTATATGCTGCTACAAAATGGAATACCTTGAAGAAACAACAAGTTCATAATCAGCTGTTTAGTCAACCTACATTAGCATGGCTTAACTATATCCAACAAACAACTGGTCTTACACTCGGTGAATGGCTGGATAGTAAGAATGAAAGGATCAGCGAGTTCTTAAGGGATGTTATTAATCTCATACCGAATGATTCAACTAATCTGACAACAGATCATATCTATCCTCAAGGACATTGGCAATTTGATTTTCAGTATTTGCATCCCCGACAAACTCTAGAAAACGTTCATTTTGAAATACAGATTGCTAGTGATAGTGCGTTCGCGTCTCTGTTGATTGATACAGGCACCTTAACAAGTATAATAGGGTGGAAGCAAGAGCAAGAACCTTTAGTGTTTACTTCCTTAATAGAAACTGGATTTCCTTCTAATCTTAGTGGGCGCAGGATACGATATGAACAATCTTCTGGACTTGTAAGGACTGAAGTATACTTTGTGAGATGGAGAGCGGTAGATACAAATGGAGTTCCTATAACAGGATATCAGACTTCTACCAAGCAATTAATAGTAAAGAGATGATAACAGTAAGCGATTTTCAAGAATATTCTACTTTGTTTTCAGATGCGGCCACCGCTGGGATAGGCAGTGCGCAATCCATTTTTGAAGTAATTAAAACAGTTGGACAAGTAGACTCCAATACATTTGGAGAATTTGAAAATGCAGTTCGGTATAATAATAAACTAATAACGGACTTACAAACGGCATATGAAAAGATATTTACTACAGCATTTTCTACTGAACCTATGGTTGACGCATTTTCTGAACTATCCAAATTTGTGATAGATTCAGGTGTTGCGTCAATAGATGAATTCTTAACAAATAATGGCATCACTGTTGATCCCACTTTTGCAAAGATAGCCAACATCACGACAGGCAGTACTATTAGTGCTGGCAATATATTATAGAGGATTTTATGGTAAAGAAAAATGACAGCTTAGACATATCTGAAGTGTTTGCAAAGCTCAAAGAAACTATTGCGATACAGACGAATACCAATGTTGAACCTTATGTTCCTGATATACTGGATTTCTGCTACAATAAACGATACTTAAACCTTAAAGGTCAAGGAATCACTTTATTCCCCATGCAGGAAGCTGTCTTAAAGGTATTTTATCGAGGACAACGTGGTAATGAACATCTTAAATTGACCAGCAATCAAATCAACATGCTTCGTAACGAGAAACAGAATGATGCTTTAGATAAATACAATACTGATAAGTTGTTCAGAGAGTTAGTTTTGGTGTTTGGTCGTCGTGCCGGAAAAGACTTTATGGTCTCTTTGATAGCATTATATGAGTCGATGAAATTGCTGGAGATCCCTGGTGGATGTCCTTACAGATACTATGAGCTTGCTCCCGGTAATCCGATCTATATTCTTACCGTGGCCACATCTGCCGATCAGGCCAAAATTTTGTTTACAGAAATTAAAACTAAGATGCAAAGGTCAAGATATTTTTCTGACAAGATCGGTCATATAGAAGCGGAAAGAATTTGGTTACTTACTCCGGAAGATAAGAAACAGAATAGGAAGTTAGTAGATAGTGGGTCAATGGGAGCCTTGACTAAAGGATCTGTCTGCATCATGAGTGGACACTCTAATAGTGATTCACTGCTAGGAAAAGGATACTATTGTCTTCTGTTTGATGAAGTAGCATCATTCAAAACAACTGGTAGTGCTACATCTGGTGATAGACTCTATGAAGCACTGGGACCAGGTACGGTAGGATTCAAGAAGCCTCTTCTTGATAAACATGGAAATCCCATGTTTGATGATGAAGGCCATCCAAAGATGAGACTTGAATCCAAAATTATATCTATTTCATCTCCGCGAGGTGAGGAGGGTATTTTCTTCAAGATGTATAACGACTCAGTAAATGTTCCTAGTAGAGTAACTTTCAGGTTGCCAACCTGGAAAGTGAATCTCTCCATAACAAAAGACTTATTGCGTAATGAAAACAAGTATATGAGTCAAAATGCTTTTGATATGGAATTTGGTGCTGAGTTCTCAGGTTCTGGAGGAGAAAAGTTTATAGCAGATAGATATGTTGATGAAGCTATGGAAATGGGACGTGAACTCGGTCTTGGACAGAAGATACAAGGCCAACCGGGCGTGGTTTATTATGCTCATCTTGACCCAGCTGCGACATCCCATAACTATGCTCTTGTTGTTCTTCATGTAGAGGAGCGTATTCGTGAAAGAGAAAAAGAGAATGGATCTAGATCGAAAGAAAGAGTCAAATTCTTTGTGGTAGATCATCTCAAACTGTGGGAACCCACACCAGGAGCAGCTATAAATGTTCATGCAGTTGATGAATACGTCATTGATCTTGCGACAAGATTTCGATTTGCAATGGTGACTTATGATACATGGAACTCATTAGCTAGTGTCCAAAAACTGCGATCCAAGGGAGTCCCCACGAAAGTTACTCCTTTTCAGAAGAAATACAAAATGAATATCTACAATCATTTGGAACATTTGTTGGTGAATAATCAGCTAGTATTACCTTATAAGGGTCAATATTGTCATCATCTAGAGAAAGAACTTAAATGTCTTAAGAGGATATATTCCAATATAGGATTTAAGATTCAACCTGACCCAGAAGGCATAATTACCACTGATGATGGATGTGATGCATTAGCAGGGGCTTGTGGCAGCGCCATGGAGAATGTTTTTAGTGGATATCCTCGCAGCGGGATTGTGTCTATGCCCCAAGGTGGATCAAGTCCAAATGATAGGGATTGGCATATTGGTTCAGGAACGTATGGTGCTCAACAATGGAGGTTTCTCAACCAGAAAACTAATAGATAAAGGTTTAAAGATTAGATCTATACAATGATATGTGTGTGTAGAGGAGAATGTCATGTTTAACTTAAAAAAGAGTCAGCGTGCATCAGAAAAATATCTACGTGAGGAAAATATTGGCCCAAAAGCCGATGACAACCAGACAATTACTGAAAAAGAGTTGCCACATAGAACTGGCGATCAGTATACAGTAACTGAAGATCAAATAAAATCTGAGCATGAGATTGGCGACAAAGACGATGCTATCGTTATAGAAAAAGTTCTAAATGAAGCAAAGAGCTATGTTTCTCACAGAAATGATGGCACATGGTTGCCTGTTATGCCAATGCAGGCTCTTGTAGAAAAACTTCGCCAAAAGAGGGCACAGGACTACTGGAAGCCAGAAAAAACATCACATTGGAGCCAATCTTATGATGAGAAGAAACAGCAAGGTTCACTTCCTAGTTGGCCCAAAAATACTGGACAACATGACAAAATTGTATTAAATAACGATCCAAGAAGATTTGAGACAATGAATAACCTTCCTACCGATACAGACCAATCCAAAAATGATGCTGCCAGGAGCAATAGTAACAAAATCACGCCTCTAGTAGGGAATATATCAACTGCTGATATTGATAGAGTGGCAAGCATGATAAAAACTGGGCAATCCATTGATTATGATACTGCTATGGTAGCCATTCTTCGTGAGGCCGAGATGGAAAAGAGAGAGTTGAGTCCTGTAGAACAAAAAGCCATTTCTGATCTCAAACAGGCCAGAACGAATAAAATGTTAGCTCGGGAATGAAAAAAATAATCAGCAAGACAGTCCTAGCCACATACCCAGGCGGATTCCGCGCTTGGGATAATGAGTATTTTGAGCAAATAAGAGAAAGATTGTGGAATAAGGACAGATATAGAACAAAAGAAGAATCAGGCATTATGGATGATAAAAAGACCATGCCTGGTTCTAATTTTGGGTATTCAAATGACCGGGGCGTGTCCATGCCTGGAGTAATGGGTTTGGGGCGGAGTGAAGAAGAATCTGCCGACAGAAGTCTTAGTTCTGGGTATAATTATGATGACCAGGACAGGCCCGTAGATGACGAGACTGGACCAGGGAATAGTAAGCAAGAAGCCAATCCATATTTGGCCTCTGATTTAGTTAATACTCTGTTTATGCAACATTACGTTAATAAATCTGAAAGAGATTCAAGGCCCAATCATACTCAAGGTTTTGTGAAAAAGTTATTAGATGGTTCCCCCTTGGCTGAGGTGAGGCCAAAGAGATGGGATCCAGACAATTTGCAACGCGCTGCAATGAAAAAGGAGAATGAACATGTTTATTAAGGGCACAGATAAAATTAAGGGAGTTTTGGAACTGCCAACTATTGGCATTCAATTGAGCAAAGGATCGATGCTTCCTATTAATGATAGTGATTTCTGGAAACATGACGTACAAACCGCTTTAAGAATGGGTTTCATCGTATCAGCAGGAAATCCACAAAATCCAATCGTTGATGCGGCCTTCAAAAAAGATAGAATAGTCAAGTGTAAAAATACTCACATTCGCAGTATTACATTGGAGTCGCATAGTAGTGACATAAAGGCAGGTGAATACTTCTATCTAAAAGAGAGCAGCCTAAACCTAGGCGATATCCGAGCTGCCGTAGGAAAGGGAATCATTTCTGTTATTGAAATAGTAGGTGAGAAAGACGATCAATATAAGGAACAAACTCTTAATCTGAAAGCTATGCTTGAAGGCGAGATTGCTCCTACTCCACAGTCCACAGAACCGGGGGCGGCAGCAGTAACACCAAGTGAATCTCTGACACCTGCTCAGAAAGCCCTTTTGAATGCTGACAAAAAAACGCAAAAATATCTAGAGACAAATGAAGAAATTTCTGGGAAGCCTCAAGTAACAGACAAACCTAAGTCTAGACCTGCTAATGAGCCAGGTCAGGCAGTTGTTTGGAATCCTCCAGGTAATCCTGTGATCAATCAGCCTGATGGAGCAGTAGTTGCATTGGGCGATTCTACTGTATCGACAATTAAGACAAGAAAAAATTCTCTTAGTAACGCTATAAGGACGAATGCCGATGCTTCACCGAATGCCACTAGAACAGAAATAGTGAATGGAGAAGAAGTAGTCAGTCCAGCAGTTGAGAAAATAACTAAGCGTGGTTCTATTGCTGTGAATGTTATAGACGATCCTAATCCGCCACCTGTTGATCCCAATGAAGGTGATCCACGCAATAAAGCTATTGTGGTAAATCCCCATGGGGCTCAAGTCACAAATACGATGAAGGATGCTACTGTTTGGCAGCACCAGAATGACCCATTGATCAAGAGTATGGAAAAAGAAGAAATTGAGTTTGTAGATGCGAAAGAAGCAGAAGCACGCAGAATGGCTCATCCGAAGCTTAAAGACCAGCCTCCTCCCCAAAATGAGGAGATAGAATTCGTTGGATAAATACATTTCCCTGTCATCTGATCACTGGATCTGCTTATATGCCGGTTTGTCTAAACAGGACAAGAAGCATTTAAAGCAGTATTTTAAGAGTATCTATCCTCGCTCTTATGTTAGAGCACTAATAGCAGAGTTGCAATCAGATACAGGGGAAATGGATGTTCAATTTAAAGAATCAGCCTTTTGACGATCAAACAGAGTTATTAAGGAAAGAATTACTCATATTTGACATCTGCCCCAATGACCACGGATATCAAATAGAAATTGGAGATGAACATGTCGATGTTAGTACCATCTCCGAGTGTAAATCTTATATTGAAGATGGCATCAAGGAAATAAAACAGCACTTGTTGGAAGAATGGAACGATTTATCTTCTATTGCACAAGTAATACTCAACAACAGTGCCAGTAATGAAGGAAATATTGACAATCTAATTTTCCTGAACAGTGTTAAAAAATCTCATCTCTTATCCCGTGTTTTTACTGATCTAGATAAAATATCAGAATCAATCGAGTCTTTATTCGGTATTGATATAGCTGACGTACACACCAGACTGATAACCAAATTCAATGACTCTTACCTGAAGATTAAATCTATGCACTACCTAGTAATGAAAGAGTTATATAGATTACAATTGATTGCTAAATGGTCCATGACTACAAAACAAGCCCAAAGCGTTTCGGGTCCATGGGCAAATTTAGATTTGCCTATGAAGGAAAGAGTTTGGGAATGGGGCGAAGATGAAGAACATTTTTCTATGAGAGAAAAAGCAAAACAAGAACAAGTAAGATATAACCCTGAATATCTAAAACAAGGATTTTTTTATGTGTGGCAAGATCTAACTAGAGATCCTTACAAGTTTGAGGATATGAAGACAGATAGCCCATACAAGAGTCGCCACACACTCACGATACCATAATGGCAGAACTAGCAGGACAAATCGATGTACCGTCACAGCAATTACTGATTGATGAAGTAATCTCTAAATTACAACACTTCGTCAGATTGTATGGCGTAAATTCTCTGTTTATAGCTGGCGGCTATTGTCGATCTTTATATCTCAATAGACCTTGGGACATAAACGATATTGATGTTGCATCTGCTTACAGTGATCAAGCAATACAGCTTGGTGGATTATTTGCATCGGAGGTGCTGAAGACAGTCCCTAAATTTTATAAAAGAACAGGAACGGCTGCGATAGAATATAGCTCTGAATTCGGTTCTATCAAAATTGAATTCCAAGGTAAAAGCCCTGTCGGTTACATGAACAACGAAGAAGTACGCAATTGGATGCATGCTCAACAGATAGATGATGAACCTTTGATGAATAACATATATGGTAGAGATTTTACAATTAACTCTCTTATCTATTCCTTGCACTCTGACCGACTTTACGATCCTACTGGTAGAGCAGAGAAACACTTTGATAGGAAGTTAATATGTTCTTTGCTGCCCGCTGAAATGCTGATTAAATATAATCCATTGGCTATTTTGAGGGCTATCAGGTTTGCCTTGAAATACGATTTTTACATTGATGTTAGGTTAAGGATGGCTATGAAGTCCGGAAGAGACCTACTTCAGGAAAGTTTATCCGAGGAAAGGATACTGAAAGAAATAGTTAGAATATTAAAGACGGATGCCACTAAAGGCTTGGAAATGCTGAAGAAGTTTGAATTAGATCCACTTTTATTACATCCAGACATAAAGAATTATATATCATTAGAGGCTATAGACGATGATGAAGTATAGTCAATCATTATTAGATTTTATCAATTTTCTGCCATTGCAGGGTATTGTTATCTCACGTTCTCCAATTTCTGACAAAGAAGCCCGAGTTCTCATGGATATCTGGAAGGGAGATCGTGACAACTATGGTAACTTCGTAGTAGCAAACGAAATTGATAGAACATCGTTATCTTCTCTTACATCGAAAGGAATGCTTAAATCGAAGCAAGGTAACTACGCACTGGATACGACCAAGATGGCAATTGAAATCACTAAAAAAGGGCAAGAGCTGATAAGAAACATCATTCTGCACGGTGAAGAATCTGCTTTTGAAAAGTCACCAGCTAAATTCAGTTATGAAGCTATACATAATAAAGTTCATGCTATATCGGCTAAATCTGCCACTACTGACAAAACTGCCTCCTTGAATCACCCGACAGCAAGGAATTGGCTGGAAAGGGTTATGAATGGAAATAAAGGTTGAATCACATGCTGGTATTAAACCATTGGAACGAATGGAAGTAAGTTCCAAACCGCGTTTGGGGTCATCGGATCGAGCGGCGATGAGTCTTAAATCACATTCGAAACGTGTCAGTAAAAAAATAGAACAAGATCATTATTGGTATGACCATGTTTCCAAACAAATGTGGCACGAGCGTGGCGGTAAGATGATTTTTAAGTGGATGGATTCTCATACAAGAGTCTGGGACCATTTGGGTCAATTTACATACAAGGCTGGTCTATATCCTTTTGTTGTAGATCAAAAACATAGTGCATTAGAGAACAATTATAATGAGATCGTAGGTTGGCTGGAAAAGAACCAGGATAAATTTGGTATTAGTATTATCAGTGAAGTTCCAGATCATAGAGTCGAAATTGAAGTCAGTGATAAACTGAAAGATGATCTTACTTATGAACTATATAGACAACAAATAATGTGGGATTAATTATGAAACTATCTATAGAAATAGCGGATACATTAGCCTCGATGTCTTTTGGATTGATGGGTAGGCAAAAGCTTGCAAAAGACTGTGGTATGCTTTTTAAGTTCCCCAGCATCAGAGAAGCGTCGTTTTGGGGGAAGGACACTTACATACCATTGGACATTGCATTTATCGACAACAATAATAAAATACTGTCCATCAAGAATATAGTTCCTATGTCTACAAGATCTGTTAGGAGTGATGGACTGTGTACAATGGCAATAGAGACTAATGCTGGTTTCTTCCGGAATAACAAAATAGAATCTGGATCAACAGTTGAGTTTACGAAAGATTCGTCAGGTAAAGAGACTTACATAATATTCAAAAAATGATTAAATTGACAAGCAAGACAATCTTATCCCAGATGGAACCTCCAGATGACTTTGCGCCTGACGAGGGTGCTATCAATGAAGACAATTATGGAGATTTCTTGGCTGATGATTTAGATCAGCTAGATGAAGGCCCGCCACCTGGTCCACCAAATACGCCTATTCAGCGACAGCTTGTTGGCATACCAGAGAAGACAGAATCATTTAATTACCCGGATGGCAATAGTTTGGTAGATGATGGAATAGATAATACAGAGATTATTTCGTTCGAATATACAAATCGGCATGGAAGATATGCCGGTTCTCGTACTGTTGAGCCGCATTACACTTTTGTAGCAAGGACGACCCAAAATGAAGTTTTGGTTTCATTTGACAGAACTCCTGGTATTGATACCTCAAAAGGGAGAATTAGGTCGTTCATAGTAGGAAATATTCATGCTAATGGAGTACGTTATAATAGAGTTGTGTTTGATCCTCGTGAGGAAATAATGAGAGGTGTCTATTAAGGAGATAATTATGTTAAACGATCACTTACTAGAACTATCTGATCGACTTGACAAAACGGGCAAATTGGAATGTGCCGATTCTGTTGATGGCCTGATTAGTTCAGGATCACTACAGAAGGTTGCTCAATATGTTGGGGCGATAGGATATGTTTTGAAGCAAAACAGAGCATTAGGAAACTGTTATCGAAAGAAAAGAGCCGAAACATCTGGACCAATGCAAGAAATCGTCTTGCAGTGCATAAAAGAGTATCAAGATGGACAGCAGTATGATAACACAGAGTGGTCCGCCAAATATGCTCAGGTACTTGAACAAAATCCAGAAAACTTCGATACTTTGCACCTCGAATTGATTAAAATTCTAGGTGAAGAGGCTGAAATGAAGGAGCATCTTGCAAAAGTAGAACAAACTGCTTCTTTACTTAAGGAAAATGGCGAAGAAGACGATATAATTAATTCTGTGTTATCTCATGTAGAATCTTTAGGTGGTATCCTGAAGAAGGAGGGTTCTTCTTACTACCCTTTTAAATTAGCCGCGGCACCGACAGAAAGAAACTGGTGGTCAAGATTGTGGGCTCCTGGTTTTACGGTTCGCGGCCAAGATAAAAATACAGACCATCTAAATGCTACAATCAGAGACAATCTTTCAGATATTGAACAATCACTATTTGTGGCCCAGAAAACTACAGATGAGTCACAGAAACAGGTATATACAGACAGAATTAATCAGAGCATAGAAGATCTCCGTGCAACAATAAAGGCTCTACGGCGTACAGAAGCCGTTGTAGGTCGTGATGAGTCTGTACCGCCATATATATATCTGGATGCTTTTGCACAAGCATTATTTAGAATGCAAAGTGATCCACTTAATGTTGATCTCTTCTATAAGACACAAAATATCTATTCCCAATTTGAATCCAGATTGAAGACATGGTATGCAACAGAAGGTCGATATCAGCGGTTACAGGAGAGCCTGACAGGACTCCCGGAAATGACAACACCAGAATCTGTAAATACGATGCCTAACGAGGAAAATGCAGGTATACCCGCAGGTTCGGATTGGTCGCCCGATGCACCTACTTCTGTGTCTACAGACGAATCTACTCCTGTAGATCCACGAAAAGTTGAACAAGCTGTAAATGAGATTCTTGCTCTAGGTATTAATCCTAAAATGGCTAGGCATTTATTATGGATCGTTTTTGAAAAAAGTAACGTTCCAGTTTCTCGTGAATTGCAAGAGATATATCATGTTTTAACACAGAAATTAAAAGGATCTTCACCTGCAACTGCTAGCCCAGCTCCTAATCCAGCTAATACAGCTCCTGATACGCAGCCATCTCCTATTGCAGGTCATCATAGCAACACTAAACGTAGATTTGCGCCAAGAAGTCCACCAAGTCCCGCTCAGTATGCCAGAAGAGAACAAATTGTTAAGATAGCTGATGCTTTAGACAAGATTGACAAGAGATTATCTGATCTTATTGATAAATACCTGGAAGATCACGATGATCTTATGTTCAAACTTCCAGATCTTGCTAATTATAGCATACCTATAAAGCAGGAAGGATACGAGAAAACTCTTAATGAATAACACACATATGTATAAACTAGGAGGAAAGTAAGGTATCAGTGTCTAAAGTCTACTAATATCTTTCTTCAAGGAGATTTAAATATGAATTTCTTCCACAACAAAATCGTCAACCCGGCTGGTGATGGTCCAACTTTTAACGATTGGGTCCAAAAATTCCTTAAGGAAGCTTCTACTGAAGAAGAGGAAAATCAGCAACCCGAGGAAGTTGTAACAGCTTCCGAAGCAAAACCAGAATGCGATGATGACCCTCGTGGCCAATGTCGCGGACAGGTCGCCAATAACGACAATGAAGAAGGCGCAAATAGCTATCAGCGTGGTGAATTAGTTGATGGTAAGCCTGATCAAGCAGAAGGTAAGACATCTGCTGAATCCGAGGAAAAAGTTGTCGAAGCCAAATGTGGCAAAGAGATGGGCGAATCTAACGATGCCGGTAAAGTTACCGAAGAGCATACAGAAGCAGGCCCAGGCGATGACAATAATCCAGAGCCAAAAGTTCTCATAAATAATGACCCTAATTATCAGAAGGGTGAGAGCACTGATCCTGGTAAAGTCAAAGGCAAAAATAAGAAACAACCTGGTGAGCCAGTTGTAGGCAAGTCTTCCACCTCATTCAAGAATTTCAAGAAGGTTGCTTCTATGAACCGCCAAGAGCGTATTCGTCTTATGGCAGTTCTAGGTTCTAACAAGAACAACCCAATGAAGTATATTGAAGCCATGGTTGGCATTAAATTTGCTAATCTTACCGAGGAAGAGAAGAGCTTCTTGGTCAGTTTCTGGAGAGTTCTATATCCAGATAGCTATGTACAAAACATGGTTAAGGATAGATAAGGATTTAATATGATTGCCCCTGTAGGGAAACGTCGTAATCAAGTAAGCCAAAGCCAGTCTAGACATGCATCAATTTTTGATGCAAGCATGTTTAACTTAAGCAGTGAAGATGCAGATAATTTTCTGAAAACTGCCCAACAGAAGAATGAGAATTCAAAAGATTTACGCAGAGAAGAACTTGGTGGTTTAGGTAAAGGCGTCGGTGACGCTATGGACCAGGGAGGCTTAAACGAAAATCGTTTTGAGAAACAACCTGGTGGAATGCCCGGCGATGAAATGGAAGAGGAGCGACAGCGACAGCAGATGCAGCAGATGCAACCACAAACTAAACCTTTAGAGGTTAATGAACTTGATACACTTGGTGATCAAGGTGATCAAGGTGGTCTTGGTCAAGCCGATCAAGGTGGTCAAGGTGGTCAAGATGCAGGTGGTCAAGATGCAGGTGGTGGTGGACAGTTTATTGACCAATCTCAGAGATTGTCTAAGACTGTCATACATGCTCTGGGATTAGATACGAGACCAGGTGAAAATTGGGTTGGTAAGACAGAGATCACCGATGACGGAACTAATGTTTCTGCAATCACAATAAAACTACAGAATCAACCACAGGTAAATCCTATGGCAGTAACTAAAGATGGGCCTCCTTTCTTGGGGCCAGATCAGGGCCAAGGTCAAATGCCAGGTCAACCAGGTCAGCCAGGTCAGCCACAAGCCCAGCCGGGACAGGGTGGACCAGGTGGACCAGTTACAAATACAGTTTAAAAGGGAAATATCATGAAACTTACGGGTCATTCATATAACAACGACGTATTCGATAGCCTACTTGACGGGTTAAATGGTGATGTAGTCCTTAAGAAGCAAGCCAAGACAACTCAGTCTCCAATTACAGGTAAGGATGTCTTTTCGTCAACAACTCAAGACTCCTTAAATGGAATTCACGAAGAAGAACTTGGTACTATCGCGGCAGAACTACAGTTTGCAGCAGACAGAGCTAGAGTCGTTGTCAATGCAGAAGACCTAATTACGTTTGCTAAGAAGGCCAAATCAGAAAAGGTTATTAGAGGAAAAGCCCTAGAAAGAATGGCTCAGAAGTATTGCAACAACCTTGACAGAGAAATTGCTCCTCCACAAGGCGATGGACGTAATGCTGGACTTCTTGAACAACTAGCAAGTCATGTGGTCATCCCAGCAGGTTATAATCCAGAATATGGACAGAACGACAGTAAAACTGGTGGATATATGGGTATGTCCAAAAATCCTAACACTATTTGGGATTCTGATGCTCTGACAAAATTAGCTTCAAATGAAATAGATAAGCTGAATGGCGATGAAAGAATTAAACAAGCCAAGGAAGAAAAAGAAGTAGCAGACAAGGCAGCCAAGCAACAATACTGGCAGGAGCATCAAGATAAACTCTCTGACGATCAAATGCTTCATAACAAAATTCTAAACGCGTCAACCGGACAAGAAGCTGGTACAAACCAGGCGTTGCCCAAGAATGCATTGAGCATGTTTAGTGAAGATAGAGACTTTAGTAAAATACCGGAAAAAACTGCCGGTGAAATGCTCAAAAAGGATGCTGCAACAATAGAACAAGAGAAAGCAGATGCCAAGGCTCAGTGGAATAAGTCAGTGCCGGCCAAGAAAGCAGACAATAGTGCAAATTCTTTGTTTTCTTCGGTAGAAAGATCAACGATTGACAAAATGTTTGATGGGCTGGCTGATGTTTTAAACAAAGGCAAATGATGTGTTCAATATTTCGAGGTATAGTCAAGGGCAGATCGGTGGTCTTCCAGACCAAGCTGTGGATTTTGCCACAGATATAACAGACGACACTCAAAATGCAATTTCTAGAGGCGGAATACCTGATCCTCTCAATTCGCCTGATCCGGCAACGGATGACTCTTTAGATCCAGAAAAAAATAATATGGCCTCGGATATTGCTGCTCGAAATGCAGTTCTAAGTATGATTGCTTTTGCTAAACAACAGGGGTTTCCTCCTGAGTATCTGGAAGGAAGCTCTGCATTCGTAAAAATACGTGATCAAGTAAAGAATTTTAATCCAAGTAGTTCTACACTATCACCTGAAGAAATAGCCGGGTTAGAACAAGCGTCCTTGCGAGATCCAAGATTTGTACGGCAAATACAACAATTTCAGGATGAGATGGCACAACAAGTCACATTACAAAGACAACAACAAGACCAGATGATGATGTTACGGCGAGATCATTTGGGATTTAATCTCAAAAAATACAAAACTGCCCAATTCCCCCCAGCGATGCCTATGCAGCCAGAACAAATGCCTCCTCCATCTTTCCCTATGCAGCCACAGCAACCACAGCAACCACAGCAACCACAGCAACCACAGCAACCACAACCTATGCCAGTAATGCCTGAAAGGGAATCATTCCCTATTACTGATGCTGCGGATCTTGCTGCTAAATTTATGGAAAGGCTGGCATCAGGTGATCCAGAGACTTATACGCAGGCTGTTGACGAAATCAATGCAGCTGTTAGAGGAAATCCTCAAGCAGAAGATGTAAATAGTATATTAGAGGCTTTTCGAGAACTTGATCTTGAAAGAGACCAACCAAGGATAATGGAAGTATTTGGACATATGTTCAAATTACTACCAGCTAACCTGAAAGTTGAATCTACGGAGACTCAAGTAATGAGTAATAACCCTAAAGGTATCATTAAATATAATCTATCTGATCATATATTGAACAAACAATCTCAAGGTACAGGTTTAGTAAAAACTGCCGCAGATCAATTTGGTCAACAGTATCTTCTCTATGGACCAACTGAAAAACGTGTCTGTCCTAAACTAAGAGGATGGGGTGGTGGACAACCAGGTTCAAGTGACATTGTATCAGAATATATTTGTCGTCATCATTGCTTAGATGGTATTGTTATTGACGACAATAAAACTATTTGCGGTGAAGCACTCTGGCGTGCTCACTCTATGGACAAATATTCAAAAGAGTATGTTGATGCTGATGGTAATCATGTCGGCGGATATCTTAATAAGAGATTTGAAATAAACAGGAATGTTCCCGAAGAAAACAAAATGCGTCTCAAGCCTGGTGAAACTCGCAAACCACGACCACCAGAAATATTCGGCAGCTATGAAGCTCGAATGCAAGCCATGCGAGCTAAAGAGGGCAAAGATCGAGGATATCGCCCAGAGACAGATACTAGTGATCCATTCAGATGGTGTACTGATGTAGACCAGAACAATGTAGAAGTTGCACAATCAACACGAGATAGTAGAGAAGAAGCCTCTGGTCATAAAATTGTTCAATATACCAATAAAGGCGATCAGGAGAATAACCCCAAGGTTGCCAATAAAGGTTTTAATCTCAGGGTTTTCAAGACTGCGGAAGGTGCAGCAATTCCTACCCCAAATGACAGTTCTGGAATAACTGACGAAGATGGTGAATTCACTGCTCCAGAAGAGAAGAAAATCCGAAAAGATAATCATCATTCTCGCGGCAAAAAAGCAGAAGCTGCAAAAGTAGAAAATAATGACGTTAAACATGTCGAAGTAAAAGAGTTTCCTTCTGACACAGGTTGTGTTACATGTACCGACTCTGGTGAAATGCCTGCAACTACTAAGGGGGCATTTAACCTAAAGAATTTTAGAGAGGCCAAGTCTCCACCTGGCTTCGAGTACACTGCCGAAAAAAAAAAGTAACAGCCTTTAACTTTTCTCAGTTTCAAACACTAGATCCTATATTGAGCATTATTCCTCATCTTTTTCACATGAAGGGAGATGAGGATGAAGCGCATGCATGGATAGAGTGTTTAGAGGAGTCAGATAAGAACCAAATACGTATAATACTAAGAGCAAATGACGCTGAGGGTCTCAAAAGGCTTATCCAAGAAATAGACGAAGATGTGGATGAAACCTCTAAAGACTTAGCGATGCAAGATTAAGGTGAACGATGAGTGATGTTCTTATATTACCGGGTGACCCAGGTTTTGATGGGCCAGAGAAAAATACACCTATTCAAATGGGAAATGCCTACGAAAAGGCACTAACTCCCAAAATGGCCGCTGCAAAAAGAGTAGAAGATTTAGATGCCGAAAGAGAAAAAACTGGAACAACGTTTAAATATGCCACATCAGCAATAGCTAACATGCCAGATGCATGGGTTAAGAACGCCCAAGTAGCAGGCATTAGTAACATCATGACCCAACCGATGTGGTTCTCTCCTCTACATACACCACAGAACTGGCAAATTGCATCTAAGAGAAGGGAAATTTATCAGTGGAATCGTTTCTTTTATGAGAATGAACCAAAGGTTGCAGCAGCTATAGATTTCTATTGCTTTGCTCCTGAAACTCAAATACTTATGTCAAATGGTTCTCAGAAATCTATATCTTCTATTGAGCCAGGAGATTTAGTAAGGTCTCACGATGGCACTGTAAATCAAGTAGTGAAAACATTTGCCAGAAAAACAGAAGAAGAAATGCTAAGCATTAGTATTTCTGGAGTTTCGCTAGGGCAGTCATTAAGGGTTACAAAAGGCCATGAATTACTGACTAAACGAGATGGAGAAATAAAATTCGTACAAGCACAGTTTTTGAAGGATGGAGATTGCTTATTGACTCCGGCTGACTACTCAGATGCCATATGTGACAAAACTGGAGATGTTGATTTTGCCTGGTTGTTAGGTTTGTATGCTGCTGAAGGGTGTGGTATACCATACGAACATACTGGCAAGGACGGACATTACAGTTCATACTATAAGGGTATTTATCTTACATTCAATGCGGAAGAAGATGAATTAGCAAAAAAGGCAGTTTCTGTTATCAGTAGATTGTATGGAGATAACAAAGTTACTGTTCGAAAAGTGGAAGAAGATGGAATACAAAGAGTTGCAGCATATGGCAAAGGAATAGCCGACGATCTTATTGGTCTATGTCCAGGAATGGCCAAAGATGGAACTAAAAGATTTGCTCCTATAGTAATGAAGTTCGGCAGTGAAGATTTAGTATATTTATTGGCTGGATTCCTAGATGGAGATGGATGTTTCAATAAACAAAACGGATTTCAGGGTGTAGGAGTTTCTAAGGCTCTAAGCGAACAAATAGCCAATATTTGTGACAAACTTGGAATTGAATACTCATTTACTGCAACTAGAATTTCAACAGAAAATCGTCAAACCTGTTACAACGTAAGAGTATCACGTCGGGCTTGCAATGCCTTGACAGGGCTGACATACAAAATTCACGATAACTGTGTCGATGAAACCAAAATACGTAATACGCCTTACTTTAAGGAAGGCAGATATATATTCAGAAAAATACGTTTAATCAAGACCCATAAATACAATGGTATTGTACATGACCTAGAAATAGAAAATTCCCATTCATATGTGGCTAATAGAATATCCTGTCACAACTCTAGATTCCCTATGAACGGATTTAAGCTTGAATGTACAGACAGAAAGATTCTCAAATATTTTGAACACCATGTTGTAAAAAGACTTAAACTAAAAGAACAAATAAAAATGATCTCATCTGAGTATTTCATGATGGGAGATGTCTTCCCTCATCTAGATATTGATTGTGAGATATGTCATGGTTCATCTGTAGACCCAGATACTGGAGAAACATGTAATCATAAGGGTGGATCATGGCGAAGAATGATTATTCTTAACCCAGACTGGATTGAAGTACAACAGTCTGTCCTGGCTGACGAACCATCAATGGTACTTATTCCAGATGAAGAACTGAAAAGGATTGTTTTCTACAAGCAGCCTAAGAATATTTATGATCGTATACCTGATAAGGTGAAACAGTTAATTCTGACTAACAAACCGATCCCGCTATCGAATAGAACAGCTTCTCATATTAAGCACATGCCGGTGCCGTATGGAACTTATGGTACGTCACTTATCAGAAGATTATTTACAACTCTTGCTTATAAGACAAAGATTATGACTGCAAATTGGATTGTCGCGGAAAGATTAATCCTACCTGTCAGAGTAGTCAAGATTGGTAGTGATGCTCGTCCAGCAACCTCTGTAGATATTGCAGATGTACAACAGCAGTTAGCTCAGACTGCTAATGATCCCAACTTGACTATTGTTACTCACCACAATTTTGATTATGAATGGTATGGAGTAACTGGTAAGATTCTTCAAGTAACTCAAGAACTAGAACAGGTCGGCAAAGAAATCCTTGATGGTTTCATGTTGAATCAGTCTCTGCTTAACGGGGAAATGTCCGGCTACCAATCGGCTCAGGTGGGGGTTGAAACTCTCATCCGCCGTATTGAATCGTGGCGACACACCCTAGCCGATTGGATAGAGGAAACCATTTTTAAACCAGTTGCAGAAATGCAGGGTTTTCTTGATGAGAAAGAGTCAGAAGAAGTAGGAGAACCTGTCTATCTGTATCCTACTATCAAATGGAATGATCTCAATCTTAAAGATAAAACACAATGGTATCAACTCCTTAGTCAATTGCATGATAAGGGTGTTATCTCTACTCAAACGCTTCTTGAAGAACTAGACATGGATTATGACCAAGAAGTTAAACGTCTCCGTTATGAGCAAGTGCAAGCACCTGCTGCAATGGGAGCAATGGGTGGACAAGGTGGTATGGGTATTGGTGCTGGTGGCGGCATGGGTGGCATGGGTGGAATGCCTGGCATGGACCCGATGGGTGGCGGCATGGGTGGAATGCCTGGCATGGACCCAATGGGCGGTGGCCCTGGGGGCGGCATGGGTGCTGGCGGCATGGGCGGCGTGGGTGGACCAATGGCTGCCGGGGGTAAGGTTACTAAGAAGGGTAAAAGTGGTGCTGGTCAGGAACAAGAAGATATGATGGTAGCTCCGCCAATAAAGATGACTAGTATAGAGCAAAAAATGGCCTCGATGCTTGAGAAGTTAGGGATGAATTTAGGCTGGAATCCAAATCAGCTATTTGAGCGCATCAGGGCACAATTCCAGGTAGAAAATCCAACTGGTGGAAAACCATATTCAATAGATTTTGCTTTCCCTCACTTCAAGATCGGAGTGGAGACAGATGGAGAAATTTGGCATAGCGAACAACAGCAAATACAAGATGACGAAAAAAGAGATAATCTATTAGCTCAACGTGGTTGGACTATTTTGAGATTCGATGACAAGGTTATTGATGAGGCTCCAGATGCTGTATTGGCTACAATCTCAGAGTATGTTACAAAAGCACAAGAAGGATCATCTACGAAAGCCGCATCTAGTAATAAAACAAATCTATATAGTTCCAGAAATGGTAAGATGATTAGAATTAGTGACTATGATGAGTATATAAATTCCTCTCGTATATATTATAGCGAGACATTTGAAGAGGAAGATGTATTGTCTATATCGAATAATAATAAGCATAGTGTTAAGACAGCACAGGTATTCGAGCAATGAAAATAATAATTGCAGGTAGAAGAAGAATAGCAGATAGACATATTAAATGGGATGAGCACTACGGTAAAAAATCTAGGGATGTTAAAAAGCATTTTGAAAAAGTACTTCCAGCATCGTATTTCCGATGGCAAGGCATGGACCATGAATCAGGACATCCTTACTATGTCGTAGTTGGTCCTGCTCTTTCTAAAAGATATGGCAAAGCCTTCTTTGCGGGCGTAAAGAAAATGCCGAAAGATCCCAAGAAAAAAGCATATAGCCCGTCTGGTAAATACTTCCCATCATTGAAAGCTGCACTTTCACACGCATCAGAAATGTGGGGAATCCAATTTCCAAAAGAAGCTGGCAACTATGATAAAGGTACTCTTGCGAATATAGAAATACCGAAGCATATAAAAGGGTAAAATGAAGAACTCTGATCTCAAAAAGCAACTACTAAAAGAGGCTTCAGAACGGCTACCACCGGACCAGAGATCCTACGACTATTTATTTACAAAAAGAGAACGAGTAATCGCTGAAGGACTGCTGGAAGAAGCAAGCCATCGCATAGATAAATTACGTAAAAATTCCTCTATCAAAAGAGAAGCAATGGCAGCTCAGGATAATATGCTTGACCTGCGCAATGCAAATGCTAATGTTACCTGGACTGCTCCAAATCCCAGCGAACGAATTAATGATATAGAGAATCAGCTCGGTCAGGCATTTGGTGGTATTATAGGACACTCCATTAGAGGATCTACATATTATCCGTTGCCACCCGAAAGAATCACAATAGAAGATGCTCAAAAACAATATCCCAATGAACCAGATGCTACTCTAAGGATGGCATTCCAGTATCAACGGCATATTATGCCGCAAAATAATGAACGATTTATGGCAAGAGCCCAAAAAGCAACCGAGATGCTAGATGCCATTTTGCCTAAGTATGGACAGTTCAGCTTTAGTGAGTTCCTTCGACAATTAGAAGGCGGTACTGATGTAGGTCATGGTGGTATGCCTCTACAGGCGTTTCATCATACTACGATAGAGTCTGCAAAAAAAGGCGGCCTTGGTAACAAGCAGAGCATTAGAGAACTACAAGAACTCTTCAAGTCAGAACAACAGCGATACAGCAATACTCCTATTACGTTGCCAGATGGACAACAAGTACAATCTAGTCATTTCTATGGAGATCATATTAACCAGATGAATGCAGGATACAGCGTTCAGGCATATAAGCAGCCCAGGGTTTGGTTAAAGGTTAAGAATGAGGACATCGATACTATTCGTGGTGGTGATCTTCCTCTTATCAAAGCAATTGAAGATAAAGTTAGAAAAGGTTATTGGTTCCCTGGTCTCAGATATGAGGGCGAAGCTCCAGGCGTAAACCCGAATGATGCTCTATACAACGCAACTATTAAAATGAGAGATAGATGGTTACAGTTCTTTGGATATGATATAAACTCCCAAGATCCAGGTGTCAGACGCATAATCGCTGCTTATGACAAAAAATTTACTGACGTATACAACGAAATGAAACGATGGATGCAAATCGGATGTTTTGATGTAGGCGAGCCATTACACGAGTCATTAGGTGAAATGCCAGAAGAGCATGGATCGTGGCAATATAGCGATCAAGGCTTTGGACCAAAAGGTGAAGGTAGAGCAAGAGGACTACCGCAGGACCATTTAAATCCCGCTGGTGATCCATCTAAAAGAGGCAGAACTAAGCATTCTTATTGTCCAGTATTGTCTCGTGATCAATTAGTTATGATATTAACTAATCTTACTGAACATGATTTAAGTCGAGCAAATCCTTGGTTTACTCGCGCCAAAGATGACAAGAGGACTGGTAGAAAGGCTGGTGAATGGGCAAGAGAGGGACAATGGATTGGGTCGGATGAATTTCTCGTTGAAGAGAAACCACGAGTTGCTGCAAATGGTTGGGATACTTCTGATGCCGAAAATGAACCAGAAATGCCTGTAGTCCCTTCTCTAACTCGGTATGATGGCAAAATTGTTTATGACACTGATCAAGTTAATCTTGGTTATACTCATCTTGCCAAGAACAGTAAAGCTCTTACATTCATGTTAAAAGAAGGCTGGGGTAAGTGGTGCGATGATAGCCTGCGTGCTCTCCAAAACTTTCAACAGCCAACTGAAGCAGTTGCCAAACTATGGCAGTCATCTGATGATGAACAATTTCACGTGCCGTTGGATGCCTGGTCTAATATCATTGGTGGTCTAGGTACAGATGGTAAAGTTTATGGCAACAGAACAAACGCAGAAACGTTTTTAGAAGCAATCCTGAATCAATATAAAACTTACGAAGAGTTTGTAGATTTCACTGAATCAGGGAGTTTAAAAAAAGGACAGGCCCGCACTGCTTATGATGCTCCATTACCACGAGATGCATTTGAAATGCTACAAAAGTATGGATATCAAATGTCTAAGATGATGGACTTCGCAAATGGCGTGATGGTACGATCATGTGAGGAAGAAAGAAACAATAGAGTTGTCAGAGGAGAGCCTGTTACCGAATATTATCATGGACGAGGATACTCAACCAGTAGTAGTCAAACTAATCAGGCATTTGAAGTCATGCCTGATGAGAAGGGTTTGGTTGTTATTGGAGTAAAGGCAGTTTGGGATGTAACCGATGACCCGCAGGGACAACAAGCGGTCAACGAACAAAGATTAGCTCTTGGTGGCGGTGCGGAACCTGCTGGGATTGTAAATGCGAGAGAAAATATGAGATATTGGATAGGTGAAGCATCTCCTAGTTCGCTGGGTTTTAAACCGATCTTAGAGAACATACCAACCTGGGAACGCACAGTAGATAGGTTATTCACATTGTTCCCATCTATCCGAGATGAATTTGGGGCTATTATAGAACCAGTCAATAGTGATTTGGCAAGATTTAGAAATGCCAGTCAAAATAGTTTTGCCAGCGTCGTAAGACGATTATTCGGACAAAAAAATGTAGACATAGGAGCTACATATACAGACGAAGAGGGGCATACCACATCTCTCGATCCAGATGTCACTTCTGTTGACCTTTCTGGAGAAGAGCGAGAAGAATACTTGAATGAATCAGATCCTGTCCAGCAAGAGGCTCCTCCTGTTGTCAATGAACCAGGTTATACTCAAGAAATTCATGATTTTACACCGGAATTTGAAAATCTGGGAACCCCAGGAACCCCGGAAACCCCAGAAACCCCAGAAAAACAGATGCCCATGGTAGGGGCGTCAATACCTGATCAACCCACCTATATAGGCCGTAGAGACACTAAAAAGAGGAGTTTGGTCAAAAAGACCCCAAATCCTACAACAGGGAAACTACAACACTCTTCAGTTGTAGAGAATTTGACAAAAATAGCTAATAGGCTTGATGAGTTTGGAGAAACAACGATAGCTACAAAATTGGACTTATTATTAGAGAAATTAACCGATAAGGAAGTGGAATGTTAATTAAAAGAGCGCAATTTAAACTGTCTGATATTAAGCTATTAAACAAGCCTAGTCTCTCTGATTTCATTATTGACCAAAATTTGTTGGTTAATGCCAACGATCTACGAGATACACTCGTTAAATTATCAGCCATAGAAGCAGAACAAAAGGAAGCAGTAACTGAACATGATAGTGACAATACCTATTTCGATCTAGAAGCTGAAATAGAATCCCATCCTGATTCTCTGTATGTTAAATGTTTTGCCATTAAAGCTGATGAAACAAACGATAATGGTGATTATTTCAGCCGTGAAGAACTTAAGGAAGCTACTCCTACGTTTGTAGGAGTTCCAGTCTTTACCAACCATGAGAATAATGATGTAAACAAGTCCAGAGGCAAAGTTGTACACTCATGGTGGGAGGATGATAAAAACGGAATTATGATTATCGCCAGGGTTGATTCGGAGGCTTACCCTCAATTAGCTCGTGGTATTAAGGAAGAGTATATAGTAGGTACATCTATGGGGTGTCAAGTTAAGTATTCTTTATGCTCGATTTGTCATAATTACGCAGAAAATCCAGATCAGTATTGTAGCCATGTAAAAGAACGAAAGACTAGAACGCTATCAGCTAAAAATCAAAAATGTCATTATCATAAAAACGGAACTGCTGATTGTCCTCTTTGTGGATCGACAAAAAAAGATATCAAGACATTTGCTGTCAATGAACAAAACGTATTTGAATACAACTATGGAATCAAATTCATTGAAAATAGTTTTGTAGTTAATCCGGCATGTCTGGATTGTGGAGTTACTGAAGTTATTGATACTCAGAAGTTTCGTGCCAAGGTAGCAGCAATTGAGAAGGTATTACCAGGGTTGCTTAAGCGAGCAGCAGAAATGCCACTATCTTGTACGGATCAGACCTGCGTTAAGATTGCAGGACAGAAAGAAATCTCTGATTTAAATCAAGCTTTGGATATGATAACTTCTGTGTCTCAGGCAATGCTAAAACAGAAAGATCAGATTGATCTTGAATTTTTGAGTGACTTAGTGAAGGTTCTCGCGGATTTGCAGGCGGTTACAGACGAATTAACAGAACAAGGATATGGTAGATTGCAATCTCCTTCAGGAGAAGAGGGCATAGGAGGCGATGAAGGGGCTCCTCCTGCTGGTCAACCTGGTCAGCAACCACCAGGTGCTGTTCCAGGAACTACCGCTGCTCCAGGACCTGGAAAGGTCACTTCCGGACCTGCTGGAGCTGCTGGAACAGTTACATCTCCTATGGCAAAGAAGAAAATTGATCTAAAAAAACTCTCACAAAAACTTATAAATGCTTCTAAGTCGTCTCTAGATCTGAACATGAACCTCAAGATAAAAAAATTGAATCTCGATTTTAAAATGAAGTCAAATAAGGCAATTTGAGCTTCGGACACAAATATTAAAGGTTTCACCCTCAAAAGAAATGAATCCAGTAAGAAGCCAGAATCTGAGGATTCTGTGCATAAGTAATATATTAGGAGTTACCGATGGATGCAAATACCAAAGCAGCTCTTTCAAAGAGAATTAGAAGTCGCATTAAAAAAGCAAGTTCTAGCGTCACAACAGAAGTGAAGGCTAAAAAGGGCAACCATCAAGTGGTGCTCACCTCAAATACAATTACACAACTCTATAATGACCAACTAGTTGGGACTATTAGAGTAGCAGAACTCGATGATGATCTCGTCGAGTTTATTAATAATGACCCAAACGAAGCTGCCGCAGAAATGCTCGAAGAATTTGTAACCAGCTTCGATACCGAAACATTTGAGAAAAGTGCCAGTAAAGATGTACAAAAAGAAGCTGCGCATGGAACTCAAGATGATGAGACATGGCAAACCATCACCCAGAAACAGTTTGATGAGCAGAAGCCTGACTTACATCCTCGAAAAGATGAATATCCTACCAAAATTACCCAAAAACAAATACCAGAAGACGGTCAACGACCCGGCACATATGATGAAATTACTCAGGGTCAGTTCGAAAACGAAAGAACTACCTTCTACGGTGACGAACGAACGACTGGCGATTGGAAGCAAGAAGACAGGAACACTGTCACCGAAGATCAATTTGATAAGGGTGTCAAAGAATTTAGTAGTATTGGTGAATCCGACAGAAACGAAATGGGGTCGAAGTACGACGGCGATCTCACTATGCAGTGGAAGCAGATTGGCGAGAAGCAACTCGCAGAATTGCTCAAGCATCACCAGTGGACCGAACCACTAACAGTCACTGAAGGCAAAGAGCAATTAGGGAAGCAAGATGGCGAATTAGCGAGACTTACTGCTGAAGTAGCCCTAAAAATTACCAAAGAGGCCCTTAATGCTCTTGGGAATACAGTTCTTTCTGCTGGTGTAACTCCAGATAATCTAGTACTTGTGGTTCAGAGATTACTCTCACATCCAAGTAAATATCCGGCTTTTGCAAACACTATATCAAGATATAACACAGTCAGTATTAAGGCAATTATAGATAAAGTTGCCGAAGCTAAGTATTTTGGCAAAACAGCCAATAAACATGTCGGCGCATCAAATTTATTGATCGCCGATATTTTTGTACGACAATTGGCTAAAATGGCCTACAGCCCACAATTCATCGTTGATGGACTTATTGCTCTTGCAGAAGACGGTGAGTTTGTTAACAAAATCGATGATGCTGTTAGCGAAATTTTGGAAAATAAAGAAAACGATAAAACAGAAACAAATAAAGAAGCCAGTAACGTCGATGTATTCAAAAAAGTTCTTGCAGGTGCTGATTGTACAGTAGAAGATGAAGCAAAAAATGATGGACTCTATTCTTACACCGGAAAAACTGACGAGATTAGCGAAGATCCTACCGATAGAAAGGCATTCTCTAAAGCAGCAGCCCAATATGCTCAGAAGAAAATTGCTGCTAATCTAGACAAAGAAGTAGAACTTCTTCCAAAACAATGCAACGTTAACCTGCACAAGGGTGTTTTTGAAATCATCTTTAAAGATGCAAGCTTCAAAGATACTAGTGAAGAACTAAAAGCCAGGGCAGACAAAAGACGCGACCTATTAAAAGCAGCCAGTGATAAAACACTGGTAAAAGAAGCTCAAATGGGTGGTGCAGGTGGAATGCCTCCAGCTGCCGGTCCTGAAATGGCTAACCCAATGGCACCTCCAGGTGGAGCAGATCAAGCAGCTGCACCTCCTGGTGAAGCACTATCACAAGAACCAATGTTAGGCGAAGAAGGTGCAGGTGGCTCTGGTGAACCGAAACCACCTGGAGCTGTTTGTCCGGTTTGTGGTGGTGAAGACGTAGATGTAGACAACGGTGAATTCCGATGTAATAACTGCGGTGGTGAAGGTACTATTTCCGTCAAACTCGATGTTAGTAAGTGGCCTGAAACCATTCAAGAGAGTGCAGATGAAGAACCAGGTGGATTCGGACTTGGAGAAGAAGAAGGATTCGGAGCCGAAGAAGCTGGCATGGAACAAGGACTTGAAGGCGGACCAGGCGGTGAGGGTGGTGGTGCGACTATGCCGAACGTACCTGTTGGCGCGTCTGTCCGAATTACACATCTTATGCTAGAGAAGCTAGCTCAACAAAAGATTCGACCTGGCACTGTTTGTCCTGGTTGTGGTAGTAATAACACTGACTTGGCCAAATCAGCAGAGGCAGGTTGGAATGATGGCATCTGTTGGAACTGCTATCAAGAGTATAAATTCAATGTTGTTGCTACAAAGGGGGCAGACAGAAAAGTCTATGCTAACTTTGTATGGCAACCAAAGACAGCCGATGGATCGTGCCCTGGTTGCCAAAGAAGTTCGCTCAAGTCAGCATTCATGAGTTCATTAAGCAATTATGGCATGACATGGGAAGGCTTCTCATCTCTTGACATGAACGACCAAGCTGCTGTAGTTATTAAGATGAGTAGAGCAGGTATCTTGAAGCTTACTGAGGCAATGCAAGAGCCTCTTACACTTGAGAAACTATCCGCAAGCCCACGATGGAGAGGATATGCTAAGTTTGATCAATTCCCATCAGCTAGTTGCATGGAAAGACTTAATAGACGATTCGGTGAGAATGCTACAGCAATGAGTGGACCTTGCCAAGGCAAGAGCCTAGCTGATTGCGTATGTGGTCAACTCGAAACATTGGGAATTTATACTGATGGAGTTGCCGCTAAGGTAGCTTCCGTACACAATAGTAAAGATCCAAGAATTAATAACCCTATTGAAGCATGCGTAGCCATGCTGGTAAGAGAAGGATCTTCTCCAAGTGATGCCTGCGTTGCTTGTGATGGATTGAGAGCAGCACACGCAAATGCCGAAGATCTGATAATTGAGGCGATTGCTCAAGTCAATCCTTTTGCCAAACCATTGGCTAAGCCAATGATGGGCGGTCCTAAGCCAATGGCTCCTAAGCCAATGATAGCCGCTACTAAACCAATGATAAAAGGACCTAATCCGATTCTAGGAGCTCCTCCGCCAGTCATGAGCGGTACGAC
>SDBT01001139.1_pt1 | contig 45849 bp, 72 predicted proteins | sample 2277101 | NCBI WGS metagenome assembly SDBT01 (sample SAMN10404973, study PRJNA504765) | marine sediment metagenome | isolation source: marine sediment core GS10_PC15, 103 cmbsf | place: Arctic Ocean: Southern Knipovich Ridge | collected 2010 | reverse complement strand
TCCGGGAACTTCGGAGCGTCCTTGCCCTCGAGATACTTGGTCGCCTGCCGGATCAGCGTCACGGTCAGCGTCGAGGACGAGTGGATGCCCGACATCGCCAGGATGTTGCAGTTGCCGGTTCCGTTGCGGATCAGTGGCATCTGGAACTGCGAGGCGGAAAGCTGGCCTATGCCCGACAGACCAAAGCCCGCGCCCGCTCCACCGAGTCCCAATGTGCTCGACAGCGACGTTCTGCGCCAGAGCAACATGCGCCCTATCGCCGAGTCTACCGCCTTGCGTGCGGCCAACCCAAGCACTTCGGTCGCGTTCAGCACCGAATCGTCGATCGTGGTTTCTATGAGCAGATCGGTCAGGACCGTGTGTTTACCAAGCTGGTAAATCTTGGTCGAGACGTTCTCTGCGGACAACGCGGCCGCGGTCGGCGCGGTGCCCTCTGTCAGCAACTCGGGACCACCGAAGTTCAGGTAACGCGAGAAGGTGATCGTCGGGCCATGATCTTTCGGCAACGGTTTCTTCTGCGCGTCCTCGTACAAGACGAGGTTCGGTTTCAACATTTTCAGGAGCTTACGTTCGTAAAACGACATGATAAGCTCTGACAATGTACTGGTGCTGGATACAGCCATCTATCTCAACTCCTCAATCGTGGTCAGCGCCTTTGTACTGTCGCGCCCAACGCGACTAAAGCCTTTACTTGCTCCTCTTCCGAGAGTGAGGCTATGTCGATTACTCGACCGCCGGGCGACGAAGCCACGTCTGCGGTTTCCGCTGTGGCCTTGAGCGCCTGCTCACGATGTTTTTCTTTTGCCTTTGCCAGTTCTACGTCGGTTTGTTCGGTAGTCGCCTTCTGAGCGAGGTCATCGTCGTATTTGTCGCCTTTCGCCATACGGATGATTTGCTCGCGGGGAACGTACTGCGCGTTGGCGCCGAGCTCTTGCGTGACACGATCCATGTACGGCTGGAGTTCGTTCAGGGTATCGCCGTGCTTCTGTGTGACGGCCTGATTCTCCATGTAGGCAAGCATGGAATTGACCGTACCGCGCAACTGCGCGACTTCCTGATCTCGCGTCTGAAACCGACTGTCAACGAATGTGCCGAGGTTGCCTTGAAGATTCTTCCCCATCCATTCGTTGAACGCCTCCGGCTCCTGCGGAATCTCAGGCGCTTGCGTTTGCTGCCCCACATTCCGGCCGGACATGATATCGCTTATGGCTTTCGCCCCGTCCGGATGTTGTGAGATCTGGTTAAACGCAGCCGACTGTTGCTCAAACTGCTTCCGCATTTGGCCGTCCTCACTGATTCGGCGCTGTGCTTCCAGGTGTGCCGCCTCAAGAGCGGGGTAATCCTTGTATTTCCCCATTATCAGCGGCTTCTCTTCTTCGACTTCTGGCTCGACCGGAGGGTGTTCCTCTTGGGAAGCCTCAACAGTCGCGCTTTCGGCTATCGTTTCCGCTGTGTCCGAGGCCGGTACTCCGAGTTCGATACCTGCTTCTTTCAACTGTCTTTCGGTTTCGGGGTCAACTTCGATTTGATCGTCGCTGCCCTCCGCCGTAAGTTCGGTATCGTCCAAAGCGCCCTCGTCCAGCAGTTGATCCTCTGGTTCGCCCGTCATTCGATATCTCCTTTTCCGAGTTGTCCTTGCATTTCTGCGATGTCCAGTTCTTGCAACCTCTTCATTGTGTCTGCGACTCCCCCCTTATTCATGTCGGCCAAGGCGAAGTAGTAGTCGGCTTCTGCGAAGCGACCCTTATTTCTCTGCGTCCTCGCCGTGTCCTCGCCTTCATCGCGCATCACGACCTGCAACATCAGTTCGCGGCGAAGTCGAAATATCTCCCTCATCTGAGCCCATAGGGCCGAGCCCATCAACTGCACATCCGCCTCGAATGTGTCGAGTTCTTTTTTCAGGTGGTTCCTGTATTCCTCGATCTGCGACATCTAGCCTACCCCCGCGCCCACTTCGCGGTTTGCGTCCCTTGCTGTCGGCTGTGGCGCTCGTCTCGTAGCGTTCAATGCGCCCGCCTCCGGATTCGTCGCAGGCCCGTTCTCGCCGCCGCCCGGTGTTGCCTGTGGCCCCTGCTGCTGCGCCATCATCAGCATCATGTTCTGCTGGATATTCTGAGGATTCAGGATCAACTCGGGAGTGCGAACGTCCGCCGCCCTTAGTAGCCGCTTACCCATCTCCACCCAATCCGTCATCGGTGCCAACAGCGGATTCTGCGAGAATTGCTGGAACACCAGCATCAGCCGTTGCAGCCAGACCTCTTTGTTGCCCTGCACCGGCGCAAGCTCAAACTGGAAATCGAATTCACCCTGCACATGGTCGTTACCGATCAGTGGATACATGCGGCCTTGCTCACCCATCACGCGGATAATGCGGGGCACCGTCAGGAATGTCTGATTCATCGAGTGCATGAATTCGAGGACTTCTTTGATTGCGGGCTCAATCAATATCAACTCGACCCCGAACCGGACAGATGCGCCGGCAGCCGACATGCGCGTCTTGGTCGCAGTCTCTCCCTTGCCGCTGCGTCGCTCGATCCCTTTCGATGGCTCGGTCACGCCGGTGACAACCTCATTCATCCGCTCGAATGTGTCCATGATGATTTGCGATTCCATCGGGAGCGGCTGCCTGCTGAGTTCTTTGACGGAATTATCCAGGTCGCGGCCTGCTTTGACACGCACATAGCCGCCCGGTCGCGCCACGAGATCGCCAGGATGTTTAACGGCGTCCTCGCTGACCAGAAGCATTTTGTGTACGTGTATATCCCAATTATCGAGATGCAGACGAAGCACCTTGTTGATCGCGGCTTGGATTTTTTCGACCGGCTCGTTGACTGCGGTTCCGAACAGCCTGTGCGGATCGGGAAGATGCGAAAGCTCAAAGAAATTGATGCGCGAATACTGCATCGGATCGTCGCGCAACAGCACGTCGTTCGGGCCGACCACGATCACTCGCGTCTTGGTCGTGCATTCCAAAATCTGGACTGGCGGCGAAACGCTGTCCTTTATTTCTTCGTCGTCGATGTTGTCCTGCGATATTTTCTCGCCGCTGTCGGATGCCGAGCTTGAGGCGCTGGCCGCTTTGATCGCGTTGACCGCGGCCTCACTGTAAACGCCCTGATCCGCTTTCATCTGCAAATGGTCAACCGTCACGTCTTTGCGATGAATCACATACCGCGCATTCTTCAGGGTGGTCGCCTGCGGGTCCCAATAGACATCGAAAATGTTGCAGACCTCGAAGCATGGCCCGTCATAGACCACGCGAGGCCGTTTCACCATTTTGGTGACTGGCTCCTCGCCGACTTGCATAAGACCATCGGGGCCATCGCCGATCTTGACGTAAATCGGCTGCATCACGGTTTCTTCGACTTCTTCGATTACCTCTTCGTATTTCCAGTAGCCCTTCAAGACGCTGGTGCTGAATATGTAATGGGTCTTGATCCAGCCGTGCAGCACTTTCGGCCAACCCATCTCCTCGAGTTGCTGGATCATCAGTTGCTCGACAGCTTCCTCGTTCTGCATGAACCTCATCGAGCGAGCCTTGGCGCGGAAGAACGGATCCGACGCGAGTATCGCGGTCAACATCTTCGCCGTCTTGACCTCGACATTGACGTTGCCCATCGGGACATAGATATCTGAGCGCCACGGAAATTGGGCGGAATCGCCCGAGAACCGATAAATCCGGTATTGGTCGAGTAGCTTCTGATCTTTGTTTATGCGGGCGGACTTCGCGGTGGAGAACCAGCCGCGCACCTTCTGGGCGACATTCTCCTCCGGAGTGCCGCCTGTGCGCTCTTTTAGTTCTTCTTCGGTCGTCTTTAGGGCAGTCGAATCAGGCATCTATCGTTACCTCACCAGCATCAGGCCAGAGCTTCCGACCCCTTGCTCTTTCCACGGCTCCGGCCACGCCTCTTGCTCCACTTTCACCCTCGATTCGGCAGGCTCGAACATGCAATTGGCTTTATATCGAAGCGTGTCAAACAGGTGAATGTAATAACCATCTTCGGCGGGATACTCGTTCTTTGCGCCGCTCTTGCGATCCTCTGGGAAGTGGTAGCCGCCGAGAACGCCGTCCTTCGCGTCGTCGAATTCATCGTGAATCAATATTCCCGGCTCGCCGTCGTTCCTCAGTTTCAACCGCTCGCGGATCAGCGTTATGCCGATTTCGAAGTCGCGCTTGCGATAATTTATGTCCATCATGCGGCGATAGTGTTCTTCATGCACCGCACACAAATCCTGGATGTCAGATGTTCCCGACCCTCTCGATACCTCAGTTCCTTGCGGGTCGCAGTAGTCGAGCCATAATTGCTTCAGCGGGCGGCCCTGCTCGTCTTTCGCCTGTGGAAACTTGGCGTCGCAGATTTCGAACGCTCTCTTGGCAAAAGTCCTTGTCGTCTCGTTCTCGCCGACCATGCCCCATAGCCACATCCATTGATCTTTCTGGTTCAGTTGCGACACGCTGCACGCAGGGTTCCGATAACCGAAGTCCCACCCGCGCCGCAACGGTCTACCGCTGAGATGTTCCAACTTACGGAAATGGATCAATGGATTGACCGCCAGGACGGGCGTGCCCGTGGGAGTCTCGTAAGAGATCTCGTATTCCTGGTTCCATTTCTCCTCGCCCATCTGGGCGCGGGTGACATCTATCCACGCTTGGTCATATTTCGGATTCAGCCCGTAATGCAGCGACACAATCGTCATCAGCCGCGCAGTCGTCCGGGGCGATAGCGTGTCGTAGCCGGCGACCATCTCCAAAACCTTGGACTTCTTCATCAGGTGGTAGAAGTGGTTGCCCTTGCCGCGGGGAGTACTCAAGAACGTGAATCGGCCATATTTGCCGACACTCGGGATCGACGCGGCGACCGCATCCCCAAATTCGGGCTGCTTCGCGGCCTCATCCGAGAAACAACTGCTGACCGTGTGGCTCCGGATATGATCGCCACCTTGCGGGATCGCCGTGATCCGCGAGTTCTTCTTCTCGAATATCAGGACGGCTTCTTTTTTCTGGTGGGACGGCTTGAGCCATTTCGGGAGCCGCTGAAACGTGAACCATGCGCGATCCAATAACGCGATCGCGTCCTCTTCTTTCTTGCTCTGGAATATTACCCGCTTGCCGTCGTGGCACGCCGCCAGCCACAAATTGCACAAAAGGAATATCCAGGTGCCCATCATCTGCCTGGATTTGTCCACACCCAATTTGCGTTGCTCCGGAAGCTCCTCTTTGTTCAGCCACAACTGCGCCAGATCGTACAGTTCCGGCCGATCCGCCCGTTTAGGAAAACGCTTTATTGGGTTCTCGCCGGGGGCGTGGTCCTCATCCAGCGTCCAGCAGTATTCCTCCAAAAAATAGAACAGATCGTTCCGGACGCGAAGAATCTCTTTCGCGAGCCGAGCCTGCTCAACCTTCGATAGCTGCCTTTGCTGTGGCGCCTGCACCCTGTATCACCTTCTGTAACTGTTCGTCGTCCATATCCATCGACACGCCGCCGATGTTGAATTGCTGGTTGATCTGCACAAACTTCAGATTCATCTTTTCATCTTCACGCTGATTTTTTATGATTAGGTCTACCGCCCACTTCTCGTCTTTGCTTGGTTTGTAGCCGTGCTCCAGCGCCCGGGCAGTCATCTCCTGGGCGTTGTCGAGAATCAGCACGCCGCGCTCTTTCTTTTGCTCCACATACAGCGCATGGAAACCTGGATCGCGCATCCAATATCGCCAATCGCCCTTGGTGCAATCCACCGCCTCCAGCGCCTTTTGCACGCTGTAGCTATAATCCCAATCCCAAAACCGAAGATTAAGAAATTCCGCCTGTTGTTCGGTGGGCACAAAGGGAGTCTCGGCGTGGTCGATGATCGTTGTAGACCCATCGGGAGCAACATCAAGCGTCGTCTGAGCTAATCGAGTCAACTCTGCGCGGCTGGTTCCCATTGACAGTCACCCCGCCATGTGGTAGAATTAAAAAGATAGGGCGAGAATAAAGAGACCTCAAGCATTTAGCCGTGTAAGAGTCCATCCCTTCTTTCTCGCCCGTCCTTTACTGCACCCCGCCTAGCCCGTAGGCTTGGTCCGCTCGCTAGACGCGACCCTGGACCTACTTATCGGCGGAAACTCCTCAATACAACAACATTGTAACACATCGTTACGCTCCTGTCAAATAATTATGCCCCATAATCGTACCCGTGTAGCATCCTGAACCACACAACCCCTTGGTGTAACAAAACTTGACACCACTAGAAAAATGTGGTAAAATGTTTTCAGTAGGTTGAGATTCTGTCCATTGTCGCTCCCGATGGCGACATTAAGCCAGGCATCGGGTGGTGGAGCGCCGCGCAGGTTGTATCTACCAGAGTGGCCCTACCTTTCTGGCCGTGAATGGCGTGGACAAACCGTAGAAACATGTCGCCCGCTGTCTCGGAGACCGGGCGGGAGATTCCGGTGCAAATCCGGACGCCAGGAGCGGCCAGAACCTTTCGGGATGTAGCTCAGCAGGCTGGAGCATCTGTCTTGGGAACAGAAGGCCGCTGGTTCAAGTCCAGCCATCCCGACCAGGATGAGAGCGTTCTATAGCCGTGGGGCGCGGGGGACGTTGCGTTTGGGGGTGTCTAGTTTTGCCGCGCGCCGAAGCGGAGCGTTTCAAGTAGGAGCCGGGCCCCACGGGCTCTCTGACCACTCGAAAGGAGAAAAACCTGATGAAAATTGCTTTCTGGAAGAAAATCATCTGCAAGATGCGCGGCCACCAACTCCGTACCGTCCACGAGTTCAGCCCACACTCGCGCCGCGTCCGATGCGTTCGCTGCACCGGGGATTGGGCGCTGCACGACGGGATAGGCGTCCTCATACCCTGGAGCGGCAAGCTCCACGAGCTATACGAGGATCAAAAAAAGTTTGCCCCCGACTTCAACACACTGATTCCCCCGCTTGCGAAGGCCAAAAATTTCTCATTCCCAAGCACGCCGCGGCATAAGCCCAACGTGTTCCGGGAGCTTATGCGACCGGAAAAGGAGGAACCCTCGGTATGAGTGACACGCAAGACAAAGATATTAAGCCGTCTATAGCAGAAACAATGACAAAAGCAGGGTTCAAGTACACCTGGATGGATGCCCACCTCGATAGCGTCATGGCTGGCCTCATCGAAGAAACCCATCCGGCGCCTGAAAAGGAGGAAAAGGAGGCCGCCGATGAATAGGCTGAAATTCCTGAAAACGCTCGCCGCCGGAGCGTGTGCCGCCATAGCCGCGCCAGTTGCCGTGATCGCCGCGGTCAAAGCGAGGGGCACCCCGAAACACACGAGCGCGGTCGAGGTGGATATGGTCAGGTCCGATATGGCCCGGAAGCTAGGGGAGATTGCCGAGACGTGGGAAAAGGAAATGGAACTCCACTGGATAAATACCGGCCCCAAGAAATCGCTCCCAAAAGCATCCCCAGACGGCTATATCACGTTCAAACGATTCGAAACGAACGGCACCACGCTACCAGCCGCCCCAATCGACGACCGCCATAAATGGCTCCCCCGTGAGAGCTTCCACTTGAACGCCGACGACCTGAACGCCCAATATGAGCGGATTATCAATGCGCTGGAGAAATCATGATCGAGAAATACACCTGCCCACAGTGCGGACGCCAAAATCCCACAGCCGCTATCGAGTGCCCACGGTGTCACACAGGCAACCCAATCACAGGAACGAGCTTCCAGGACCTAATCGACAGCTTCGAGGTGTCACCCGAAATGCGCGCGTTCCAAGCCGCAGATCGACTCTTGGAAAGGAGGATGTATGAGCACAAAAGACTGGCCGTATGAATGCGACTACTGCGACAACCCCCTCACGCCAGGCAATTCGATCCTCGTGATCAAAGAAGTCATGGTTAGCCCAAACGGCGTTACCTACATGAAGCCAGGCAATAAAATCCTCCGGTTCTGCTCACAAGCCTGCGTCGATGATTACATCTTCTCACCTGCGTTCCCGGTTACACGGACAACTTGATTACAATATCGTAATGGCCAAACCGGAAAGGAGGAAAATGATGGGACTCTTCGATCGCTCAGACAGGTGTCCACCGCATGACTGGACAAAGTGGGAAGTCAGGACTGAAGACTGGGTACACGTCGTCGGATGGCGCAAAAACAAACAGCTTCTTCCCTATGACCAGAAAATTCAGTCCCGTCAATGCACCAAATGTGGATACACAGAACAAGAAGAAATAAACTGATTCGATGTCCCATGACACCCGTTTTCAAAAAACGTTACTCGCCAACTTTAGGACAGGTACCATATAGGCAAAAGCCCCCCAGGGTGGGGCATAGGGGTCGGGCCTGGCAAGCATCGACCGCGACAGCCCAGGGCAGCGAATGTCTGATAACATCAATTATGTAAACTAACCAACCCAATCATATCAACGGCTTACGACTAATCCCCTATTATATTGGCTCCCTCGCGCTAGATGTTGGGGTGTCTACCCTGCCGAGCCTGCCGATCCGTTAGTAACTGACGAACTCTCAGTCATGACGAACTCTCACGCACGAAGGCCCAGGAGGTAGTACCCCCCCTGCAGTAATAATCTTGCACCCATGCTCCCTACTGTAACGAAACATTACACATTCCACGTCCTGAACGGTTACAGATGGAAGCCGTTGTTATGATGGTGTTTACAGTTAATGATAGGTGGTTACAAGGTGTTTAGCCTTATATGGCGGGTCTTTTCGGCTGTTTTGCCTCTTCTATTCTCGTAAGAGAATGTCGCCGTTGGTTTTATGTCTGTCACGGGTGCGAGGTGCTCTCAGAGTGCGTAATCGGGCCCACCTGTCAGGAGTCTGTAACCCCCTAGACTTTATGTATCTCTTCTATCTCTCTATTCTAGTCGCTGCAAGTTGTTGGTATGATGCAAGATGAATCTGTCACGGGTTGAAACTTGCCTTTTCGGTTAGAAGTCGTGTCGTGCTATGGGTTTACACGCGGGGGCCTATAGCGATATTCCGTTATAAGTGATAGTGGTATCAACGGCTTCCGACTGCAAAAGCCAGCTTGAAAACGGCCTAAAATCACCTTGAGTTGTCAACAGGTTATACACAATTATTTGGGACTTATCAACATCTGATTACGCAACAATATCACCCCCTATTTCTGGACGGGTGGTTTGTGCATGGTTTTGTTCATTTGCGCATGTATTTGCGTAACTCACTGCTACAAGTGGCATTTATGACTATTTTCAACTATTTTGGCCTTCGAGGATCGCTTCTAAGCCATTATTATAGCTCGGGCCATAGTACAGCACCCCCCAAATGGGCACCTTGCGCCCTTGCGCCGCTTGCCCATGTGATACAATGTAGGCATGGAACAAGGGCGACACCAACCGAGGAGGCCCGAAGATGACACAAATCACCTCAAAGAAAAAGAGACTTTACGCCGCACTCGATCGCTATGGCGCGGACCTGGATGAAGTAGCATCGGAGAGCACCCGCAAGCAGCAGCAGATGTTTGCAGCCGCCTATTCAAGTTATCTGCTCGGACACCGCCACGAACCTTCGGGCATTTATGGCGACGTAGAATTGCCGCCGGTCGTCACCTGGGAAATCAAAGACAGCACGCGCCAGATCTTCGAGCGCTGCGGGTTTGCGTTCCTGCTAAATGGCAAGGTCACCGCGAGCGCAGCAGAACAGGCCGCATTCGGCGCATAGCAGCCCGAAACGCGGCCTTGCGCCGCGTCTGGCGGTCGATCCGCCACTGATGAGGGCATAAGGAGGGCGAGAGGATGGCAGAGCAGAAAAATCTCAATGATGGTAACTGCCCCAAGTGCGGCGCGTCAAACCCCGTCGGAGGTAACATCGACATCGAGGGCGATAACGCGGTACGTCAAAACATGGGCTGCGACCAGTGCGACCATACGTGGGTCAACAGCTACACGCTCACCAACCAATTCTAACCGGCGGGGCTTGCCCCTGCCAGAGCTACCGGGAGCCGGTGGCTGTGATTAGGGCGAGCGAAGGAGAGCAACATGCCTGACTACAAGATCAGAATCAACACAGATAACGCAGCGTTTAATCCCCCGTACGCGCCGCGCGAAACCGCCCGAATATTGCGAACGCTGGCGGATCGGATTGAGCGCGTGGGCGCGCGGGCAGGAGTGGTCGATGGAGTCTATCGGGCAGGAGTGATCGACGCACCGATCAACCTCCGCGACATCAACGGGAACAAGGTCGGCTACGCTGGCTGGGTGTAACGCCCGCGAGGGCAGGGGGCAAAGCATGAGCGGACCGGAAGGATACAATCTCAGCATCAAACACCCGGAACCAAGCAACCCGGACTTTGCCTTGATCCTGCAACAAGAAGAAGGCAGGCCCGATAAAAGCACGGCCGAACTGCGGATTAACTATGCGTGGGCTTATTGGAATTACAAGCAGCGGCGCGGCGTCGCACCCAACGAAGATACGGTTATGGGATCGAGGCCCAGGGCAGAAATCAGGGCTGCAATAGATGGCATATTGGCAGACGCGGCCCATCACGCCATGACAGGAGAATAGCGCCCGAATTGGCATACAATGGCAGACAGGAGGACTGACCCAATGACCAAGAACGGATTTACTGACAGATCCTACTCATTCGACGCCGAGCTAATCAAGCGGCTCGACCTGTACGTCCTGCGATTCAATCTCCGCATGACCGAGCAGGGCACGCCCGAACAGAAGATCGACAAGGGCCAGATTGTGAATCAGGCTCTCGAGCATTTTCTGAGCGGCGTCGACGCCTAACGGCCACAGGCCAGGAGGAGGCGAATGATATGGGGCGCCCGCTATATAAAACAAAGGCGAGGGGAGAAAATGTAATGTGGGCCATTATTTTGCGATATGGCCTTGCGGATGGAAACATGAGAACCTATGGCGAAATTGGGGCAATGCTCGGCGTTTCAAAGGAGTCGGTTCGTCAATATCTACGGGCTGTTAGTGATTTTCAAGCGCTTTGTAAAATATCCATAGCGATCACAGAGCGTTTATTAGACCAGCGACTTAAGGCGAGTATGGCGGAAGAGGCGAACCTTGTTGAGCGGAAGATAACGCTAGAACATATCATCAATTTGATTGATAGCGCCAAGACAGATGGAGATGCGGCGTTAATCAGAATCTTGCTCGGCGGTTACGACGCGAGGCGAGGGGAACCCACCCCATGATCTGGCATATGTTCACGCTCAAGCCGTTCCTCAAGAAGCCTTGCCGAGTTCGCCGGCGCGATGGCGCGATCTACACGCTGTCATTCTCAGACGAGACTACCCTCTGGTCATTGGAGCCGGAGGGCGCGGAGTCCGATGGCCAGCTATACGACGACTTGACGATCTGCGACATCCTCAACGCGGGCGGATTCAAAAAAGTGTAGCCCCCTACCCTATCGCATCCCGCAAAACTTTTTTTTACAATAGCAAAGTATTGAATTTCTTGACTTATTTGGGGTTATCCACATAGTTATCCACAACATCTTGCGGATTTCTCGAAAAAAGTGCTTGACAGACTACAACCGGTGTGGTATATTTACATTATCATGGCAATTACATTCCATCCCGAAAAGATCAAGGAAGCTCGACTGGCCGCAGGACTCTCCCAAGAACAGGTTGCCCGCCAACTCAGGCCGCAGATGTACCGTGAGGCTGTGTTGAGATGGGAAAAGGGACTCTCCGAACCGCCCGCCCCCAGAATAGGACAGCTTGCCTCAATTTTAGGCGTCAGCGTTGATTTTTTCTATTCTGACAACGACAAAAAGACAGACGAATCCACAACCACTAGCATATAATAAAATTAACCAGTAGACATAAGATGTATTATCGGACACTCAGCAACAAGAGTAAGGCGTAAGCAGGAAGTAGCATCTTTCGGCTAGAACCGAAAGCAAAGATCAAAGCGCGAACCCGAATCTTCATGCCGCTTTCTGTTTACGCCTACCTGAAAGGATAACACATGAAATCCGATTTGTCAAGCACTTCCCCCCAACAAGCCCCCAGTTACCCCCAAGAGATCATGCAAGAAGTCCTCCAAGAAGCCGAACGGCTAGTGTGCCTTCCATTTATCGCGGGGAAGCCAAGCCGACCCGATAGCTCCCGCGAGATCCTACAAGAAGCCGAAGTCTTGAGAATGCTCGACATCGAGAAGCGCAGCCTGACCGCGATGATAAAGAACGGGCTCCCCTGCACTATCCTTCGCCGGGAGCCGCTGACCCGCATATTCCTGTATTCGTCGATTGTCGATTGGCTGAAAGAACAGGAGGGGAAAAGCGATGCAGGTAATTGACCTCAAGGCCCGATACGGCGACCGCTATCGCGTGAAGCGTGACGAATGCGGCGACCAACTGATTCCTCACAAGTGGGGCCATTTCTACGCGCACTCGTCGACAGAGCTGGCCTGCTTCATCGAGGGCAACCGGAAGTTTAAGCTGATCAACAAGCAGTTCCCCGAAATCCGGATTACCCAGCGCGGCGATGAGGAGATCATTTTCGTGTTCGATCCCGCGCTCTTTCCGGGCATCGCAAAGGCATTAAAAGCGTCTCGCCGAGTCCGATACTCTCCAGAGGCTCTCGAAAAGAAGCGTGCCTTGATGCTAGAAGCGCGAAAACATCTGAAAGCAGAGCGGCTCCGCGAAACCTCAGCCGACTTATTCGCACCTACGACTAATTCTGAGTTGGCTACAAGCGACGGCTTACAGAATCCGTAAGACGCCACCGGCACACCGGGAGGGGAAAATGAATAACGCCTGTGCTTGTGTTGATATCGACAATGATTTCCGTCCTGATTTTCACAGAGAGGAAATAAGAACGGCACGGAAAGCACACAAATGCTGTAGCTGTGGAGATGCTATCCTACCAAACGAAAAGTATGAGTATGTAACTGGCAAATGGGATGGGAGAATAGATACCTTCAAAACATGCTCAGATTGTCTTTCCTTGCGGGATGCTTTTATGTGCAGTGGTTGGTATTATGGACCAGATTTAATTACGAGCATATTGGAGCATATTCAAGAAATGGAAGGGGCTATTTCTTCGGACTGTATTGCAAGCCTAACACCTGGAGCACGAGAGATGGTGTGTGCCGCAGTTGAAGAGGCGTGGGAGGAGTCATCCAATGAGTGAGCACACAGCGATACCGTGGAAAGTCATCGGATGGGATACGATTGTGAACATTGATAAGTTGAAGGTCGCTAAGGACTTGGATAGTATAGACGCTGAGTTCATCGTCTTGGCCGCGAACAATCACGAAGAGCTTGTGAAGGCGGCGAAAGCGGCCTGCGCCTACGACGCCGCCATTCTGTCTTGCGGCGACGACCCCGAAGCAATGAGCAGCTTCTGTACGGCGGAGGGCACAGACCTTGACGCGCTCTATCTGGATTGGATAACCAAGTCGCGGAACGTGCTCGCCAAGATCGAAAAGGAGAAGTGATGCGGCCCCGCAAATCCCCATACCACCGGGTCCTAAGTTGCGGGGCCGCATGAAAGGAGAGCGTCAATGGCTTACACAATCGCCGGTCAGGAGTTTCATCTAATCACCTGTTACGCTTGCGGCATTGCGTTTTTGATATCTGACGCATACGACGATCGGCTCCGCAAGAATCATAAGACCTTTTACTGTCCCACCGGCCACTCGCAAAGCTACGCCGGCAAGACAGAGGCGGAGAAACTGCGCGAGAAATTGGCGAGCATAAAGAAATACGCGGCGGCTGAATGCGTGGCAAAGACGGAAGCATTCAAGCGCGAGGACGCCGCCAACCGCAGCAACGCCGCGCTGAGAGGACATCTCACGCGGCTCAAGCGGGCGAAAGAGGAGGAGCTCTGATGTTCAAATGGCTGAAAGCGTTTTATGGGATTCAGACAATCGAATCGCCGCGCATCGTAAGCCTTGAGGATGGCGTGATGGTTGTCCAGGCTCGCGGGTGCGAGATCACGATAAGCGAGAAGCACGTGGACAAGATACGCCGACCAACGACGCTGATATTCGTCCGTTCCCGTGGCGACGAATATCTCTTTGTTGACAGGCCACCCGGCGGCATGGCAAGCGCTGGCGTCGTGAAGCTCAAGGGCAAGCGCAAGAAAAAGGAGGCCGACGATGAGCAAGCGCACCTTGATAATCTGTGATGTCTGTGGAGAGCGCAAGGCTAAGGACTGCTGTATCGTCTGTGACGCCGACATCTGCCCGGAGCACGGCCGGCATGTGACCTGGCATATGTACGCCCCTGCGGAAACCGAGGATGCGCCAAAGGTTGTTTCTGGCGTGACAGTCTACGGCCCGACACTCATAATCCCAATCGGCCCGCTGTGCCCTGATTGCCACGGGTACGCCTTCACGCGTTGGAACCTGTCAAGGGGTGGCCTGCACGAATGGTTCGGAGATCGCTTTGAGGCCGCCGTCTGCAACACAGCCGCCTGCATAGTCAGAGAGCATTGCAGGCCTAGCGCAATAAGAGAGAAAAAGGAGCCGACATCATGAACGAGAAAATTCTCAATGAGTTTGTCGCTGAAATGACTTCGCTACTTCAAAGCGGGTCACAGTTTGTGGGCGAGCAAACCCCAGAAGTCATCAAGGAAGTGCTGCGCTTCAACCTGTTCTCAAGTATTTTCTGGGCCGTGATACTAGGCTTAGGCACCTATTGTCTGTGCCCGATTTACAAACACGTCTACCCAAAGCTCTGCAAGATTAATGACGATGTGGACAGGCCCATGGCCAAGGTGCTGTTTTGGGCCGTGATGATAGTGGTGGGGGCTATTATGTTGCCAGCGTGCCTCCTGGAGCTTGAAAATGCCGTTCAGATTCTTGTCGCGCCCAGAATGTATTTACTTGAGTATTTCGCCAGATTGGTGTGAAAGGAGCCGACACCATGAATAACGCACAGAGGCAGCGGTCAGAAGCGTCACATCGGGGCGCGCTCACAAAGGCAAAGGGTCGCCTAGCGGCCACGCTGGAGGCGAATAAGGCGATGGAGGAAGAGTTGGAGTTGGAGCGTGACAACACTGCCGCCCTCAGACACCGCAAAGAAAGAATGCAGGAAACCATAGACGAGAAAGATTCAATGCTGGGGGCCGAACGCGAACACTCTGGAAAACTCGAAGCCGAGGTCAAGTCCCTCAACGAGCTCAAGGACGTGGCCTTTCGCGTGAATATGGGGCTACAGGACACGATTTACAACCTTGCGGTGGCAGCCGCCAAGAACTCGACGCTGGCCGTGCTGTGCGCTGAGAAGGGGGCGGAATGACCGACGACCACGACATTGACTTTATCCATCGCTGCCCCGTTGTTGACGATCACACCGCATTGGAATCGGTCGAGGAGGACATATTCAATGACACCCTCGACCACAATATGGATTTCAAAATTCGGATGCAGGCCCAGGCTATCCTCGCGTATATGTCCAAGACCGAAATCCTGAAATTCGTTATCGAGTGGGGCGTAAACGACGAATACAAGAGCCTGCAACCGAAGGCGGGGAGGGAAAGACAATGATTTGCGACGAAAATCTGACTGCGAGTATTAGGACGAAGCTGTTGGAGCGATGCGACGAGTTTGGGGGGCTGACACAAGAGCATACTCGAGCGTTTGGTTGGTCTGAATGGAACGCAGTGCTCTATCTCCGCACTGGCAAGGTTCTCGACCTCTTCAAAGAGTGGATACACTCGTGCGCGTTCACCCCCGCCGAACTCCGCTACATCAAGGAGAACCTTGCGCCCGAAGCGTGGGATAAGTTGGGGCTGAAGCTGGCGAAGGTGCTCGACTATCAAACGCCACAGTTGAGCAAGGGCGCGCAAAAGTGGATTCGGGCGTGTTTGGATAGGAGAGGGCTGGATAAGGGCTGTTCCCCGGAATTTAACAGCAGGGCCTATCCTGGCGCGTCCTGCAAGACTATATGCAAGGAGATTTTTGGCGGGAGGTATTGTCGTCTCAGCAAAGACTCTGAAGACACCTACGCCGCATTCCGCGAAGTCCTCGACGCGCAGAAGCCGATTCTCGAATACGAAATCCCGCAGTTGGATGCGAAAGAGCGCGAGGCGGTGAGGGCGATTATTCAGCACATAGAGGCTGGTTCGGTTTCGTGTGGCTCGTTGTGTAACCCATGTGGTCGCCTCGTTTGCCTGGAAATATTTACAGGTCGCGCTCAATTTGGACACTGTTGTTTCTGTCCTCCCGAAGGCCCGGACAAACAGCAGGCCCTCGACGCGCTCAAGGATGTCCTCAAACAGCAGAAGCCGCTCAAGAAAGAGCCGCCGAAAGAAAAGCCGTTCAAGCCGTATGCGGCGGTGACGAGCTTTGATGGGCAACCCGACCACCGGGAGATTCGTAAGATTGTCGGGATAGATCACCACGGCAACCCGTATTACATAAACGACTGTGGCGCGCAAGACGGCTCTACCACACGCCCTATCACCAACCCCTCCGAAGCCCTCGCAATCCTGATGGAGCTTGAGGGTAAGGTGGATATCGTCGAGGCGATTAAAGAGCGGGCGCAATCAGATATTGAGTGGTGGGATGCGCGCGTTGGCAGCCCCGGAAATGATGATACCCGCAAAGCGCACGTTACGTCAAACAGAGAACTCTTGCAGCACATCGCAACCCTCGAATCCAAAGGCGGGAAGGAGAAAACATGAGCCTATTCAAGCCCGTAACGAATGATCAAGCATTTGCCAAGGTCGGCGTCCAGGGATTAGCGGGCTCCGGCAAGACCTACACCGCCATGCTGATTGCGGTCGGCATCATCAATATGATGAAACTGCTCAAGCTGGCCACCAAGAACCGGATTGTGATGCTCGACACCGAATCCGGCTCAAGCTGGATTAAGCCAATGATAGCGGCTGAGGGTATAGACTTTTCAGTATCCAAAAGCCGATCATTCACCGACCTGCTGGCCGCTATCCCCGAAGCCGAGACATCCGCCGACGTTCTGCTGATTGACTCGATGACCCATTATTGGGCCGAGTTCATCGCGGCGTTCAGGCGAGACAAGAACATCAAAGGTTCACTCAGCTTTCACCATTGGGGCATCCTCAAGCCGGAATGGACGAAGTTCACCACGCTATTCCTCAACAGCCAAGTCCACATTATCATGTGCGGCAGAGGCGGTTACGAGTACGAATTTTTCGAGGACGACAGCGGCAAGATGCAGTTGCAGAAGACCGGCACAAAAATGAAAGTCGAATCGGAAACCGCGTTCGAGCCGAGCCTGAACATCGAAATGGAACGCATCAAAGATCCCGACCTGCTGGCCGCATACGAGAAAGCCAGCAAGTATGACAAGCCCAAGGTCGCAGAAAAATTAGCCAAGAGCAAGAACTCGGTACGCCGTTGCTATATTCTCAAAGATCGCTCGACCCTCCTCGACGGAAAGATATTTCACGATCCCACATTCAAAGACTTCGCGCCGCATTGGGAAGCCCTAAACCTTGGCGGCGTCCACTTCGGCGTAGACACGACACAGACGGAGGCAGGCCACTTCGATGCGGACGGCGAGAGCTATGCCGCAATCCAGAGGCGCATCAAGATCGTGCTTGAGAACATTCAGGGCGAACTCGTCGCGCTCTGGCCGGGAACCGACAAGTGGGATAAGGCGGTCAAGGCCGAGATTCTTTATCTCGCATTTGACACTCGCTCATGGACGGCGGTTGAGGGCATGAAAGAGCACCGCCTATCCGTTGGCCTCGACGGGATACGCGAACTCGGAAATGCCACGCAGACCATCGACCGGGAACGCTACAAGGACGCCAGGAAATACGCGGCTGACCTTTGGGCTGAGGCGCAAAAAGCGCCGGACGCTAAGGAAATGGAAGGCCCAGGCCAACAACTTGAGCCGCCCGAAGTCGGCAACCCCCCTGGAGACGCCAAGCCGCCGCCCGAACGCATGACCGCAAAAGATCGCCTGCAAATCTTCGCGCTCATGAACAAAGCCTATGCCTATCTCGAGGCTGGCGAGCCCCGCAAGAAGCAACTCAAAATCTTCATCGCAAGCAAGTGGGGCTGGAAAGATATTAGCCTATCCGAGAAAAAGGAAAACGCGCTCAGTCACGAGCAAGTCGGGATCGTGATAGCCGAGCTAAAGGCGATTGTCGAGTTAGACGAACCCCCGCTGCCTCGAACAGCAGGGGAGACAGCGGAGAAGGCGGCGGAACCCCTGGGCCGGGAACCGCCGCCCGATTCGCCCGACCCTGAGAAGGAGAAGGCTATCTTGTGGCTGGCCGACGCATGCAGCGGCCAAAATCCCGACATCGTTCCATTCGGCGCCACCAGATATTGCGACCATCTGTGCAAAGAGATGGCGTTCGCTTCGGTCGCACAGGCCGACATAACCGCACTCCGCAGGCTGAAAGCCGAGATTGAGAAGAAAGCAAGGGTTGTGAAGGATCCGCCGAGAGATGGCGAGTTGAAGCTGCAAGGGTGAGCTACTGCGGCGAAAGGATGATGAAGCTATGAGTAAATACAAAATTGGCGACAAGGCGTGGCAGGCCAGCATCAACCACAACGCAAAGTGGATAACTTGCCCCGATTGCCTTGGCGATAAGTTCTTGCGGGTCATCCCCGGCGATGGTGTCGAGGTGACAATCCCTTGCACTGGATGCTCTCGGGGCTACTACGCTCCAAGCGGCCTAATCGAATCGTGGGATTATGAAGTAGACGTGACGCCGATAACCATTAGCGGCGTCAACAGCCAGATGGAGGACGGAAAAGAAAAGACAGAGTACCGGCGTGGCTGTTGCATAATTGAAGAAGCGAACCTGTTCGACGGTCTGCAAGAGGCAGAGAAGCGAGCGCGGGAACTGGTTGCAGAACAAGCCGCCGCCGAAGAAGAGCGCATTAAGCGCAAGGTAAAAGACCATCGCAGTTGGGCGTGGCACGTCACATATCACCGGGGGATAATACGAAGGGCAAAGAAGGATATTGAGCGGTCAGAAGCGCAACTCAGCCATGCGCTCACAGTGGCGAAAGAGGCGAAAGCCGCAGGCAAGCTCGGCGTCGTCATCGAGGATGGCGCCGTAAAGGAGTAACAGGCGACAAGGGGGCGACCGGCCGGAGGCTTTAGAAAGGGGTCATCGTCAGAAGGAACCCCGATCCGCTGCGATGCCGGCCATCGCGCAGCGGGTTCGCCTGTTGTAACCGAAAGGAGAGCAAGGATGGCGCAGTACCGCAAGAAGCCGGTTGTGATCGAGGCCGAGCAATGGTTTAAGCCCGGCGACCACTCGCAGGACAAGAGCACCAAGTTGTCTGTGGTGGACGGGGACAGAAACCTCGTTACCGAGGGGCAAGTTGTTCGCTATTTCAGACGACCCGATGTTTCCGACGACGATGTATGCGAGAAGTGCGGCGAGACATTTTACCGGCATGGGTGGATTGAAACCCTTGAAGGTGGTCACATCGTTTGCCCCGGCGACTGGATAATCACGGGCATCAAGGGCGAACACTACCCCTGTAAACCCGACATCTTCGAAGCAACCTACAAGTTGGTTGGATAGCGAAAGGAGAGCAAAGATGGGAAGCGGAGATTCGCAGGATGCAGCACAGGAGTTGCCGGCCGATAAGGTCGCCCACAAACTCGGAGAAATCCAACACGCGATGCAGGAGAACGGCGAACGGCTTATTGCTATACGCGACCGCCTCGTAGGGCGACCGGACGCAAAGCCGGAGGAGCCGTCTGAAGCAAGGACACCGAGAGACGGGATGATCGGGCAGCTTCACGATCAAGCCGATGTAATCTATCGGGCGGTCGGCGAGCAAGCCAGCCTGATAACGGAGCTTCAACAGATATAACCGGCGCATGGGGGGAGAGGGCCGCGCGCTTTGCCGAAAAGGGAAAAACTAAAAGCCGGTTGGAAGCCCGTAGTCCAGGCCATACCGAACGATGGACACCTCGCTCGCAAGGGGGACCCTGTCCAGCTACTATACATGTTTATGTGCCTATGGGCCAGCCCCGGCGAAAAGCCGGATGACTCGCTCCGCTATTACGCCGATCCGTTTGTGATTAAAGGAAATTTGTTCCCCCACAACGACCGCACTGTCGGCGACATGGTAGAGAAAACGCCGTATATGATTTACGGCTGGCTCCGCACGCTCGAACGAATGAGGTATATCCGGTTCTATAAGCTCGGCAAGAAGGCTTATCTTTTATTGCTAGAGCAGACGGTCATACTCAGCAATCCCGGCGCGGTCACGATTCTGGGGCCAGAGCCCGGCTACACGAAGGAACGCTACATTCCGTCATTCGAGAGCTTCACCGCCGATCTCCACACCGATGAGCTTCCGTTTGATGACGAACCTCCCGACGCAGGCGAGCCGCCGGATGACGAGCAATGTCCATTCGATTCGACCGAGCCGACCAACAACGAATGCTGCCTGACCGACAACGCCGCCAAGTACGGCCTGAATGCCAAGGGATTCAAGGTCGCAATCGTGCCGTACTGCCAGAGGCGACGCTCGGACGCTCTTGCATGGTGCTACGGGCACGGCGAACATTGCGACGAACGAATCATGGCCGTGATCAAGCGCATCAAGAAACAGAAGGCGACTATCAGGAATTATCCGACCTATTTGATGAAGGCGTTGCAGAAAGATTTGATGGAACACACCGAGAAGCCGCCCGACGCCGAGTATTCGACCGGGCCAGGAGGGAAAGATGGCAACTAGTAAAAAGAGTGATGGTGGTGAAAGTGCCGCACCGATGATGGTAGAGATGTGCGCGGAAGAGAAAGAGAAGAACAAAGAGCTTCAATCCCGCGTGGAAGAGTTGGAGAGGCGTACAGGCACAGTCCCCGACGCCACCGTTAAGATTCTACATGCCAACATCAAGAATCTTATGGTTAGCAACGAAGCCCTCGAAGCCCAAATCAAGGCGGCGGTGGCAATACTCCAACGAATTGCAAATATAGATTCAAGTCACTTTTCGACAGTAGACCAAATAGCGGGTGACGCAGAGACTTTCCTTGCTTCACTCTCCCCCACCGACAAACCGGCCAATGAGAAAGACACATTCATAGACCACCTTAAACGATCATCAAAAATAGTTGGCACATGGCCCGCATGGAAGCAGGCGGTATTGGGTGGCAGGGTAGAACCGGCCAAGCCATCCGAGGACGCGGTTGAATCAGAGCACGTGGAAGGTGACGACGATATTTGTGGGTTGTGTGGAAAGCCAGGAGCGGACAAGGTGCCGCACCCCGAATATTGGCCCGGCGAGAGAATGCCGGGCACTGAATATGTCCATGCCGATTGCGAAAAAGCAGAGCAAGGCCGCGCTTTTCATGCCCTCTCTAAAGAAGAGTGTGAGGCATACTTGCGAACGATTAGATAGCCGACGCGCTCAAGGAGGTGGACGATGCGAAAGATAGCTAAATGGCTTGGCTTGATTCCCGAATGCAAAACGAGAACCAATAGAGAGTGCAAGGAGGTTATCTTCGGCGCGGGACTGGCGGTGCTAGGCGATGCGAAAGGAGCACCTGGGGGCGGCTGGCAGGTCAGGGTGTGGAATCCAAAGCATAGGGGTAATCTTTTCGACACGCGGACATTCCGAGGCGCGACCGAGAATAAGGCGTTCAACGCCGCCGCCGACTTCTGCGAGCGGATGAAGGGAGAGAAGTGATGATCAAAGATGAATACTCAGAAATGGACAAGGGTAAGCTCGAACACGAATGCCGACGCTTGGTAGGGGTGTTAAGACAAAGCCGAGACATGGAGGAATATTATAAAAATAGGATTGGTGACGAAGATCGCGCCGAACGATTGCAAGCCGTGGATGTCGAAGGGGCCGCCCTAGAAGGATTCCCTTCGATTGGGGAATTTCGCTTTGAATGGGAGCGCATCTACGCCAAGAAGCCCGACCTGCAATGGGTCAATAACCCGTGGGTGTGGGTCGTGCGCTTTGAAAGGAAGGGGATATGAGCGACGAGCCTTTCACACAATCTGGAATCCGGAGGCGCACGGCGTTGATCTCACAGCTTTATGTCGCGCACATGATATCCGCATCGACTGGCCCCCGGAAAACGATGTCACGATGTTGGCGCTTGCGGTGATCGGGGAGACGGATGAAGGAGACAGACCGAATGATTACGATGAAGGATTTTCATGAAGCGCTTGGGTGTGAGAACTGCCGGGACGCGAACCGGGAAGATCTTTTCAAGCGGGCGTGTTGCCAAAGCCCGAAAGTCGTTGAGCAAGCGCAGGGCGGGCGATGTTTGAATCTGAGGCCTCGGAAGGAGATCCCATGCCTAGAGAACATCCACTAGACAAGATGGAGAAAGCCCAAACAAATCCCGACAGCCAAACCGGGAAGCTGTGCGAGTGTTCAAACTTGGCGCGTTGCGGAAAAGAGGCAGCGTTCTTTACAGAACATCACCCTAACTGTCGGCAATACAACCCGCATGGCGACGCCGCCAAAGTTATAAAGGCGTTGCTAAAAGGGATGCGTGATTGGGCGGCTGACGAGGATGGGGTGCATCCCGACGCTTGCGACGCCTACGATCAAGCAGCCATGAGGGTTTGGGAAAAACCGTTGAAGGATGAAGACAAGGAAGACTAACCCGCAAGGCGCAACGCGCAGAGGGAGAGAAGAAAATGGGAATGGTAAGAGTTCAGATAGACGGAAGTTTTTCAGACCGCGTGGATGTCACGTTCCCCGCAGAAGAGGGCGGACACGCCTTTGCGTTGACCCGCGCAATCGAAACGCTCGTGTCTCACCTGCCCGATGCTATCCGAATGGATCATTCGTTGGCCGCAGAGGGTGAACATCCGCCCTGTTCACCGTTTGGAGAAGCCGCCCCATGAACAAATCGCCCATCGGATGGACGCAGTTCACCTGGAATCCCATCTTCGGATGCTATGGCCCCGGCGGGACAGCCAAGAACCCGAAGCGGTGCTGGTATTGCTACGCTGAGCAGTTCGCCAAGCGCCGCCTGAATAACTGTATTGATTGCTTTCTGTTTATTCCACATATGTGTCCTGAACGCATCTACGAGCCGCTACAGCGCAAGAAGCCGACCACGATATTTGTCGGCTCGATGTCCGATATGTGGGGCGATTGGGTGCCTGCCGAATGGATCGAGGCCGTGTTGCAGGTTATCCGCGCCTGTCCGCAGCATACGTTTCTGGCGCTGACCAAGAATCCGGACAGATACCACGATTTCAAGCTGCCCGTTGAAAACCTGTGGCTTGGGACAACGGTAACAAATGCGAAAGACTATGGGCGGCGCGCTGTTGTCGATCTTATTAGGGTGCGCTCCATAGATTGCGAGAAGCCTCGCTATAAAGGCCCAGAGCCGAAATTGTTTCTCAGCGCAGAACCGATGCTTGGGGATATATTGGCCGAGCCTCAAGGCGCGCGATGCGATTGGTATCTACATAAATTCGACGCCGTAATCATCGGCCCGTTGAACAAGCGCGGCCACGATCCGGTCACGAAGCGCGAATGGGTCGAGCGCATAATCGAGATTGCGGATTCGGCGGGCGTGCCGGTATTCCTGAAAAACGCGTTGCATGAGAAGGGCATTATGACCGAGGCCGAAGTAGAGAAGCGGCAACAGACGCCGTGGAATCTATGAATAAGTATCAGCGATACATTGAAAAGTGTGTATCCGAGGGGCGATGTCCTCATTGCGGAAAACCGTGTGCGCCTTATTATGAGTGTGAAGATCGCCGATTTCTGAAAAGGCTTTATTATCACTTGAGAAGGCTTGAAGGGGCGGGCATTATCGAAAAGAGGTCTGGGGGGCGTGGGCGTCCAACATATTGGAAGCATACAGGCAAGACGGCAAGCGTCCCCACAAAGAAATCGGGCGGCGCGAAAGATGGTCGTTCATTGCCAAGGCTCTGTGCGCGGAAAGGAAAAAATGAAAGAGTGCGCCTTCTCGCGATTGTAGACTGGATAAATAATAATTCTGATGAAGTGTGGCAATTAGTCGAAACAAGAGTGACTTCATAACAGCGGCAAGTGACGCCGTGGAGGGCGAGATTATGAAAGTCTATCACAAGGCTAAATTGATTTCTCCGGATGGAGGTATATCCCCGCTGTGCGCTGAAAAGCCGAGAAGATTAAATCTCAAAAAAGAGCTGTGGACAACAAGCGATAACGCTGTTACATGCGAAAAATGTCTAAAGAAAATAAGCCAAGCATAGGGAGGTGGAACTGGTGGCAATTTCCCTCTTCAAATCAAAGTTTGGAAAAGACCCTGCCGAATTTCGCAGCTTGGAAGAAGTGAATGATTTTGTGGAAGAACGCACCGGGCGCCCTTTACGCGTCACGCTACGGCACTCTCTTCTTTGTAGCGTCAGAGACTTGGTGTTTCGCCATGCGGAGGTGTCAGCAGATAAAACAATAGATGCGGCTCTCGCAGAAGAACGGGCGAGGTCAAAGCGCGGCAAGTAAGCCGTGGAGGGTGTGAATGCAGATTCTAGCGATTGACCCAGGCACAACCGAATCGGCGTGGCTGGGGGTGTGAATGTGGGTAAAAAGCTCCCGCATACACCTGTATCACGAATCGTGAGCGCTATCAGACAACTGTGGCTCAGGAGTCGTGAACGTGCAGCTGCTCTCAAGCGAGAGAAGCACTGCTGCGAAAGATGTGGCGTGAAACAATCCGTTGCGAAAGGACGGGAAGTCAAAGTCGTTGTTCATCATCGCCTGGGCATCGACTGGAATGGTGTCGCTCAACTAATAAGGGAGCGTGTCTTGGTGCATCCTGACAACCTTGAAGTGCTATGTAAAACTTGTCACGATAAAGAGCACCCCCCAAAGAGGAAGGCGAACCGATGACCGCCCTTGAAAACGAAATCACCAGAACCCTGAAAAGTATGGCCGTGCCAGATTTCACCCGCAAGGGCATCCCGCGATGCGACAAATGCGGCCAGCAGAAGCGGGAGCTAAAGAAGTATCGCATCTGTGACAGCGAGAAGAAGCCGGGCATATGGTACTGCGTCGATTGCGACGATATTCCGGCGAGGGCAGAGGCGTAAGAGAGGCTAACCCCCCGGCAGGGCCGCCTTGAAAATCGCAATTTCGGGCGGCTTAAAACCCGATTTGGATGTAGCCTTTACTTCCGTCCCATCCGGCTTGATAATAGACATCGAACCCTCGCGCCCAAATCCCGCCCGATAGGTCGCCTTGTTGCCGTCCTCTGAGATTTCCATTGACGATGCGCAGCCGGCCATAAACAGCAGGGCCAGCACGACAGGCGCTATCAATACCTTACGCTTGCGGCTAGGCTTGGCGAACGGGCCGGCAGCGCGTCTCACCGCCCGATACGCCCAAAACGCTCTGATTCTTGACATGCCATCCTCCAGGCAAATACGCCTCATTTCCTGGTCTGCGGCCATACGCCACGATTGATCGAGCTTGCCTTCCCGCATAAGCTGATACAGCGCGTCGTGAATAAGCGAACCACGCATGAAGTTCTTGGTGTCGATCGCCGGGCCGCTCGGCCCATCCCATGCGTACCCCGGCTCAATCGCTAACAGGCCGCTCTTTGTCAGCGACATAAAATCAGACACGACCGGCTCGCTCGGCCTGATGCGGGTGTGTGTCCAGCACGGCTTTCGCAGCTGGTATTTATAGCCCTTCGTAAAGGCTATCGTTCTGCTGATGTCCGCCCTCACCTTCATCTTATCTCGCATAATCTTGGCACCCCCCAATGCGGTAAAGCCACATGCGCGAAGTTCCTGTCTCGATACAGAATCGCCTGTATCCATGCGTACCGGAAATGCTCTAGCAGGATGCCGTAGAATTCCGGAAGATACTCGATCGGGTCGGTTGTGGCGTCGCCCGCTTTCGCTTCCATATGCAGCGAGGTCGGCCAGCCTTCGACCGCAAGATTCAGATCGGCGTCCCTGTATCCGCTGAGAATGATTATCTTGATTTCCTTCTCAAGCTCCGGATGTCGTCGGTTCAGGAAGTCACGCGCCGGCTGGAGGATGATCGCGCTGAGCAGATACAAATTGCCTATGTGTATCTGCGTCGGCCGCAGCATTTCCGCAAGCTCCGGAAAATCCTCCGACACCAGAAACTCCTCCGTCCTGAAATTGCGGGTCAGCTTCATGTCGCTTATCAGTGGCATCGCCGGTCTATCCTTTATTCAGGATCGCCGCAATGATACTGCCGGAGCCGACAACCATTGTGCCGATGGCTGCGAGCACGGCAACGAATATCCGGTTGAGCTTTCTGTCAAACGATTCCACTTTCTGCTCCGTTTCTTTTGACCGCGCTTCGACTTCCTTGACCTTTGGCGAAATGCCCCTTTCAACTTCTTGCTTCAATAGCTGAAACTCGGTGCATCCTCCAGGCTGATCCCTGCAATGTCCGTTCTTGCGCTCACCCATTATCTATTCCCGATACATTTTATCCGGTTGCAATCTGCTTGACCGCCGCCGGATTTCGTGGTAAAATAAAGTGTTATGAAAAAGCCCATCATTGCCTGTCTTTTCATTCTTTGCCTATTCGTTCGGTGTTCATCCGGCCAATCGTCTGCGTCTGGTGAGTCTTCGCCAGAATATATCCCAATGCCGGGGATTTCTGGTACATGGTTGCTCGGTGATTCGACGGCAGCCATGTGTCCGCTTCCATTCCCTCGAATCGGTCTCGTTGGCTGGACATCAGTACAACTACGCTCGATGGTCGAGTGGCTTCCGCAAGGTGAAGTTGACCACGTCATCATCTCTGCTGGCTTGAACGATGTCCGCCTGGGCGCGACCGATGAACAAACACGGAGAAACATTGACCGGCTGATAGACCTGGTGAGGACTCGTTTCCCCAATGCGCGGATAAGCGAAATTTCGCACATCGCCATCCGCAATCTGCCGGAGGAATTACGACCTGACGGTCTGCATCCGAATCGAGCGGGATATATCAAGTTGTACGCTGATGCCAAGCTAATTCCCCCACCTGTTAGCGTCGAATAATAATTAATGGCGCTCCTTCTGGAGCACCTGGTTCGGCATATGTTATCCGCATGTAGGGCCGATATGCGTCAGTCACCTCTTCTGATGTATAAAAATATGTATACGTTGCCGCAGGATACGTATTGGGTTTGAACACAAAATTAAATTCACCAGAAGCGACAGCATCTTCGACCTCCTGAATGCCGTGGGCAGAAAAAACAAACTCTAGCCATGTTCCGTTGGCCGCTGTTGCTGGTCCGGCTGCGATGAGCAATGAATAGTAATCAGATGCCCCCGCGCACGTTGCATCCTTCGTCATTGCCCCAGCGCTACCATCCCAGGAATTGGAATCATGAATTGTGTGACCCCAATCTGACGATCCCGCTTGTACCCCCCCGCCAGATGTACCCTCAACCCACTCATAATTATCAGGACACATCGAATATAGCCTAATCGGGTTTACCCCCCCTCCTGTCGTAGCTTTCAGCTTTATGAAAAAGGAAACAGCAGAAATCTCATGGCTGTCGAGCAATGAACCTCCAGCAAACTTCACACGGAAAAGCGCATTTGCATTTCCTATAAATGGACTGCTTTGACCTACCCACAACTCGCCGGAACCGCCAATATTGTAATGTACCCAACTCGAGTAAGACCACATATAATTATCCTCAAGGGCGCCACTATGTCCCGCTCCGTCCCCAAAGTCCTCTACGTCAGCTTGAGCAAGTGAGGTGGCAAGAAGCAAGGCCGCAAGGATAAGAGCAAATAATCTTTTCATGGCCTAGTCCTCCTCTGTGTGATACCACATCTCGAATATCATCTGGACGCATGTGCCTTCGGGGTCAGCTCCAAATTCGAGATAGACCACCTTTCCATTCGGCACCGCATCGCCTCCGTGAATATTCGCATCGGTATCCTCTGTTTTGGCGCCGTCCGTAGTATCGAGAACGTCCATGACTTGCGCATTTGCCAACCCGATAAATGCGTCGGCATGTTTCAGGTCCAAATCCATCTCAACATCTGGATCGACATTGCAAGATACCACCCACTCGTCAATAATTATTCCGTTAGGAGCTTCATCGCCAACGGTGAACATGAATACCTGCGTGTCTGTGTCATACCACGCGCCAGGATCGAGAACAATAGAGATCACAGAAATCGCACTGATCTGCGCCTCACCCGCGATCTCACCGCCTGCGCCAAAATGTCCCGCAATAGCGTCCTCCGCGCCGTCGATGGCAATCTGTCCAGCCGCAGTCAGCGTGGCGTTAGCCTCAGCATTCGGAATTTCAAATGTAGGCGCCGCCCCAAAATCTGCCGCATCCTCTTCATTCACCAGCGTCTTGTCTGCAACAATGGCGTCAATCTCCGCGAACGTGTCGATGTCCGTAGTCAACACGTCGCCGCCGCCGGCCGGAGTCGCCCAAATCGCCTGTGCGATAGTTCCATCGATCGAATCGATCTTGAAAAACTGGCCCGCGTCCCCCTGGTCATCGGGGAACCGTATCGTGTAGATTGAGCTCGTCGCCCCTGATGGCTCCAAGTTCCAGCCTGCAGTCCCGCCGGTCTCGTAGAGATTCACAACAGCATTTATCAGTTTCCAGAAGCCGTCCGACAGTGAAAATGTGTTTGTCGTTTTGTCATAAGTGAAAGCGGCCTCGCCTCCGAAGCTACCGCCGTCGTTGTACTGCACCTGCGTATCTGAGCCGGCGACCCCCTCAGTGGTTTCCGTCCAGTTCGCCGCGCCGTCAGAATTATCGAGGCATGTATAGGATAGGTCGTTCGTAACATCCGTCCACGTTGAGCCAGCCGTATAGCCTTCATCCACATCATTGTTTACTGTCGGCGCTTGTGTCGCGTCGATCTTATGTTTGATGTTTAATACATCGGTAAGGCCGACCTGTGCCTTGGTGACTGAGTGGGGATCGTTCGTTTCCCCCGCGTGTGTCGTGTTTGTGGCGACATCCGCATGCTGTGATCCATCAGTGTCGTGGAGCTCGGTTATGGCCGCGCTTAGATCGGTCGCAGTAAAATCACTACCCGCATCTTCGAATGGTATATCTGCACCGGATATCTGATCAGCCCCCGTGCCCCAATCCGGAGCATCCTCGTCCATCGTATTATCAGCGATCATCTCTCCATCAATCAGGTCGCTTCCGTTATCTATCCGGTTCGTTCCAAGCGTGAACGGGTCGCCGGTCGTAATCGTTATCCCAAGGCCAAAGGTGCCAAGCGCGGCCCAGGTGACTGCATCCTCTTTGTTGACCAATGACTTGTCGGCGACCATCGCGTCCAACTCCGCGAACGTGTCAATCAGCCCGCCGATGGAGATAATGTAATTCTCAAGCGTGTGTATCCGCCCATCTATGTGCTCCCACCGTGAGTTCAGGACATCGACAACGCCGGGTGTGCCCGGCACCATCTCGTAGTTCGTGGGCGCGTCGGGATCGCTCGCGCCGTCCACCGTGTACCACTCAAGCGCATGGGCGGACGTGCTCATAAGCGCCAGCAGAAAGATTGCCAAGAATACCTTTTTCATTCGTTCCCCCACTTTCCAATGCCAGGCGTTTCGTCTGAAAATACTCCGTGCCTGTGGGATATGCCGCGGTCGAAATACAGCCCGAGCATATCGAAGATTATGGCGACCTCGCCCCACGTCCACACCGGGCCGTCGCCGAACTCGCCCGTGGCCGCGCTCTCATCTGTGAATGCGCCAGCTTCAGCCATTATGGTTTGACCTCTCGCGCCTCTTGCCGCTTCTGCTTGATATACGCCCTCTTCTTCTCGCCAATGGCGAAGCGGTTATATATTCTCTGAGTCTCAGGGTCTAGCTCGGTCGTGAGCGCCCCGGTTGTCAGCCGCTTCCAATCTATGTTCAGCTTCGAAAACTTGTCCTCTTTCAGATATTTCAGCGTTTCGGGGATCAACGGATTGATAAGGCGAAGGTCGTACAGCGTCCTGGATGGCATTTTCCAGGCTACCGTGCCATCAAGGTGCCTGTATCGCTTGATCTCCAATTTCTCGCGCACACTCTCGGGCAGGAGCGCCACGCCATCGCCGAGCTTCGCCAGCCTGCCCTCAGAGAGTCCGCCGGGTATATCGGAGAACGCTTCTTTCTCCGCGAATTTCTCTGCGATCATCTTCAGGCCGGGATGCAGCCTTGATATCAGGTCGCCCATCGTGGATAGCTGGTTAAGCTCCTGGAACGACATGCTCATGTTCGCGTATTGATCGTATGTGCGCACCCTGCCCGTCTCAGCGTCCTTCTCTGTGCGTACCACAGGCAGGCGCACGGAGTAGCTTGTCGCCATATATTCGGGCGGCGTATAATCAGGCTCTTCGGAAAGATTCTCGATGAACCTCTTGGCCTTGGGAACGAGCGCATACTTGCCCGGTTGTGTCACTATCTGCTCGGCCTGGAACGGGACATTCTTGCGGAAGAATGTGTAGAAGGGCATTAGAAACTTGCCCGCCCGCCTCTCGAACGGTGTCAACTCGCGGTAATCGAATAAGAATTGGTGTGCCCTCATCGCCGCCTTGTAGGGATCGCCGGTCTTATCGAGGTTCTTCAGGAAACTGACTGCGTGCGCGTGATCCTCTATGTTGGAACCGAGCCAGCGGCCAGCCTTGAGCAACCCAAAATCTTCAACCGAGAACGGATTGGCGGATCTCAACATCTTCTTGCCGTGGCCCTCGAACATCCTGTTAATATTCTGGGGCAGGTCGGGAGTCCATGTGTCGGCGCCAAGCCAGCCGTGCCTGCGCAGCCCGTGCTCCTCCATCAGCTTGCGTATCTGATCGAAGGAATACTCTTTGCCGTGCAACTCGATCTTGCCCTTGGTTCCCTTGAACAGCACCTTCGCGGCGTTCACGTTCCAGCGAGGGTTGAGCGCTTCCGGCCCGATATCGAGGAACAGCCGGAAATAGTTGTCAACCGTGTTCCTGAGATGGAACGCCATGCGCGGCATCGTCGCGTATCCCCGAAAATAGTTCATGTACCGGGTGTTCCACTGTGCGATAGTCTTTAATGTTCCATCGGCCATCCGCTTCTCGTAGTTGTTCATCCAATGCACCAGCGGCTCGGGCATCGTGTATAGCGGGCTGTTTTTGCCGAGTTGAGACAGGTTCTTTACATCCCTCGGGTCAATGCTTAATTCGTCAAGCCCATAGGTTTCTGTCAGCTTTTTGATCCGCTCTTCGACCCACGGCTTGATGTCGCTTACAGCGCTGGACCTTGGGTTCTTTTGCCTCTGCGCCCATATGCGCTCGCCTCTTCCGAGAGCCTCCATAAGCTGTTCTTTTGATTCGATCTTCGCGCCATAACGCGCCAGCATATCCTCAGTGAATAGGCGCGTGTCCACCTTGTCGATGGATTTGCGGCCTCTCTCCGCGATCACGGCCCACATATTCATTTCAGGCTCGTAGCCGGCCGCCTTTGCCTCTACGGGCGACACAAACGTCTTGCCGGCGGTAAACGCGCCGCCGCGCTTTGTGACCTCCTTGGGGTAAATGCCTGGGAAATAGCGTTCGCGGTAAGGTGTCCCGAGCACATCTTTCTCTCTGCCGAATAGTTCATCCAGCGTCTCTCTGCCGAATTTGCTGGCCTCCGCTATGCCAGCCCGCGCTTCGGGCGTTTCTTGTGCCAGCGATTCAGCAATGCCGCGCAACTCTTTCTCGGGCGTCTCGAATAGCCCTTTGTGCTCCTCAAGTTTGCCGCCTAGTTCCGCGAGTTCGGCTTTCCACGCTGCGCGCTGTTGTTTGGTTCCTCCAAGTTCCAGCAGTTGCTCGATCTGATTCTTCTTCGCGGCCAATTCCTCCAGCTTCGGGATCGCCCTCGAGGGAGATCGCTGCAATTTCGCCAGGGCGTCCGCGGCGGCTTCTTCGCGCTCCATGACGATCCTTTCAAACTCGGGCACTTCCTTGGTCGGAAAAGCGAGCAGGGTGGCCTGCTCCGGTTTGTTGGCTAAAACAACATCTATCGCTTCATCAAAATCGCCAAGAAATATCTCCCAAGCCTCGTCTCGGGCGTTACGGAACGCTTGCAGGTTGTCAAAGTTCGCTTTGGCTTTAATGGTGCTGGTAAGTTTAGCGTATGCCGCCTTGAGCTTTGAAGTATCTAAGCCGTGGGAAGCTAAAAGGTCAATCCCTATTTTTGCTATTTTGGGTTCTGGATGAAACGAGCTATCAATCTTATCTGCTACGCGCATAATTGCGTCTATCTGGTCTTTTGTCAGTTGATGCGCGGCCAGCTTCTTGCGGGCCTCCGCCGCTGTTCTGCGCGCCGTGGTAGCCGTCGCCACCCGTTTTTCTAAGTAGCCCATTGCGGCCTGCGTCTGTTTCAGGGCTTTGGCGGCTTCGTCAGTCTTGATACCCAGGATCGACTCGAGCGTGGTCGAGCGTTCACGCATGGCCGCGCCCTCAGCGCCCTTCGCGGCCAGCAGATCGTCCAACACCTTGACCGGATCGCCTGCGCCCTTCATCAGTTCGGGATAGACAATGCCAGCGGATGCGAGTTCCGCCTGTGGATTGGTCAGTTTCGCGGCCTTGAATACTCCCTTGATACCCTCCTCAAACTCTTTCTTCTTGGCTTCTTTGCCCCATAAGAATTTCCGCATCGCCTTCTTCTGGGGCGCGTCCATCCCGAAGAACGGCTTGAACGCTTTGCCGAGATCGTCAACGGCCTTTGTACCTGCGATCTTCTGGAATGCCTGCGGCAGTTTCATGGCTCTGGCGGCAGGTGTCAGCGCTGTCTTGAGGGCTTTCGCTGGCCCGACAATGGGAACATAGGTCAGCGGATCCAGCCCAATCTCATAGAGTAGCCCGCGGGAGGCCGACGCAAGACCTTCTCCGAAGCCTTTGGCCGCATGGTAGCCTTCTACCAAATCCCTCGACGCATTCAGCCCTCGTATCTGACCCCTGGTGTCGCGCTTATGGGAGAGCAGCCTGGATATGGGCGTTTCGACATCGAATCGTTCGGGGGCCGTCTCGGTAGGCGGCGGCAGGGCAAGGCTGGTGAGTGGCGTTTTAGGATACAGCGCAGGATTCCTCGCGCCCCAATCGGCTATCGCTTTCTCAAGGTCGGTTCCCCACGTTTTCTCTTGGAGTAAGGCGCCCTTCTTGCCAGCTTCCAATATCTCGGGGAACGGCTTGCCTTCTACTCCCGCCTTGATCGCGCCGAGCGAGGCGTGCTGTGGGCGTAGTATCTGGTCGAATGTCCATTGCAGCGCGCCGCGTTCAGGCTCGATGGAAAGGGCGTCTTCGACTTCTTTTTCTCTTGATGTTTTCGCCGCCCTTATGCGGTCTATTTCTTCCAGATAGCCCATCAGAATCCACGGAGCACCCTGTTAACATCAATCCCGCTCTCAAGCGCAAATGTCTGCCCCTCGGCGGTCTGCTGCAACCATTCTCTGTATTCCTTTTGTTCTCGTGGCGATTTCGCGTTTAACTCAGCAAGAACATCGAGAGTGGCTTGGTCGGGAATGCCAGTTGCGCCTGGACCCGGCCCCGGCAGACCCGCCTGCTGTCCCGGCAGACCCGCCTGTTGGTTGAGGTGTTCCATAATGGGATTTATCGTTTCAGGACTAACGGCGGGTCGCTGCATAAATACTCCATGGATGCCCTCGCCATACTTGGGAACCGTTTGGCCCGTCGCTCTCAAGAGTTCCCTCACATAATCAAGCTGAGTCGGCTGTGGTTTGGGAGTAGCCTCTGGGGGTAGCCCGCCCAAGCCCCGCAACTGCTGCTCTTCCGTGCCGAGGCTCCTAAGCATCTCTTCCGGGGTGTCTGCGCGCGGCCGCCTAGTGTCAGCTAGGGAGCCATAATTTCGCCCCATCATCCGATTTTGGAACATCTCGGATTCTTGCAACGGATTCATCGGCACGTCCCATGCGTTCGGGTCTGTCCGCAAGAGATATTCGGCATCGGGGTTCATACCCTCCGGCAATGGAACGCGAGGCACCTGATAGTTTAGCCTCTCCGACGCCTGTGTCCTCATCCACGGAGGTTGCTCTATGTTGGACATGGCCTTGTATTGTTCTTGCATTCTGGCCGTCGCAGCCGCCCTCTCACCTTGCTCCCGCGCCGCCGCGTTCAGCGCACTCTGCTTGCTGAGTTCGGTTTGGTCGTCCAGCATCCATTGCTGGCGCTGTAGCTCCGCGTCCCTCTGATACTGCTGCCTTCTGGGATCGGCTATGTTTTGTAACCATTCGCCGCCATAGCGACCAGCAGCGCCTAACGCTCCAAATATGTCCGCCATATCCCCTACCCCTTCGTCGTGTATGTGCCGCTGCCCGCCCTTGCGCCTGCGAGATGTTGCGAGGCCATGCCCTGAGCCGCCATCTGGCGCTGCATGATGTTCTGCCAGAACTGCTTTGTGGCGTCGGCCTCCTGGCCCGCCCTCTGGTTCAGTAAGCCGCCATGCGCCCGCTGCATCCATCCGCTATCGAATACGCCGCGTCCCGCGAAATCGCTCTTGGTCGTGTTGAGATTGCCCTTGAAATTCTGACCGATCGCCTGCATCATCGCGGTTCGCATTCCCCAATCGGCGGGGGTCGGCTTGCCTGCCATCTGCTTGTTCATCTGGCCCCATATCATCGGGTTCAGCGCGCCACGCTCTTTGTCGTATGAGGGCGGCGTGAACGATTCGTAGAAGCCCGCTGCGTCAAAAAGTCCCATTGCAATCAACTCCTAAAAAGACGGTAGCCCTTCAAGGCGGAAGCCTGGGCTCACCTGACCGGCATTATTGCCGCGTAATGGGAAAGAAGCGCCTGCACCTCCGGGAGAACCCGCGCCTATCATCGGCGGGGGGCCAGCAGCGCCGCCGCCGCCGTCCGGTTGCGCCTGTATAATCGACTGTGCCAAATATATCGGCTCCAGAAGGGTCTTCATACCGCCCATCGCGTCGTCCCAAGGCGTGCTCGCATCGAACGCATACTGCGGCCTCTGGCCCGTCAGCGCGCCCAGATAGCTCGCCATCTGGCCCGTGTTATTCAGCATATTGCTCTGGCCCTCGACGCCCGTCTGCCCTCTGAGCAGGTTGCCAGCGATACCGCCGCGCACGCCCATCTCGCCTCTGACGTTCTCCGGAGCTTCGGCCCTGGCCCTCGCGTATGCCTGCTGTATCGCTTCGCTGAGTTGAGGCATGAACGGAGCGCCACCACCGCCATACATCCGGCGCCATGCGTCGAACAGACCCGGCTGCAATGCGGCGGTTTCCGCCTTGCCGTATGTTTTCGTTATCCTGTGCGTGTCACTTCCGAAAAGGCCCATCTCGCATCACCCCTATAGCTTAATAACTAAATAACCTATGGAAACCATGCGCAAAAGCGTGCGTGAGCCGCGAACAGCTTGACAGATATAGAGTTGCAACATATCCCACTGGCGAAGCATGCACACTTTTGCGCATGGTTTTGCGCATGCTTTTTCTACCTAAAAGACTCACCTGCATCACCCCTATACCGCGCTTGTCATCACGGCGTGAAATGGTACGCCGTTGACCCTCATCCCCAACTGATAAACGCCAGCCGATAAGAACACATAGGCGTTGTCCACGCCCTTGATATCCGTGTCGGTATCGACTACGGACGCCTGTATCTCCGGATTGAAGTCGAGCATCCGATTCTTCATGCGTTCCAAATCTTTGCGTGTCGCAGCGTCTTTAGCAGCCATCGCTCAGTGTCCTATCGCAAACCAATGTATTGAATCGAGTTCGACGGAGGTGTTGTTTCTGATGACCACCTGTGTTGTTGTTCCGGCAGTCTTCACATGGACAGGGTGTGTAAAGTCAACAGCCGCATCTAAGAAAGTTGGAATAACAACAAAGCAAGCCGTAGGAAACTCCAATGGAAATGTAATTGTTTTGTCTGTGTCTGTCGCAACCGCAGCAGTCGTTCCCCATTGGAGTATCAGGCCGTTGCCGAAAATCATATAGCCATCTTCTGCTAGGCTACTCGCGGCCTCCAAGGAGGGAGTAGTCTTCGCTGTGCCAACCCCAGGGATAGGTTTCGGCGGCATAAAATCGCTGTCGCCGTCCGTGTCCACGCTGCCGATCATCAGCGCATAATCGTAATCGGTTGGCAGCGACAGGCCCGCTATCGTGCTCTCCAGCGACAACAGCGAGGCGACTGTATCATCGCTGGATTTCAAGATGATCCAAACGTAATACGTCGACGCGGCGGCGGTTGCGCCGGTATCGAGCGCGTTCACACCAGCGGCGGCGGCTATGTCAGCCGTCAGCGTCGTCGCGCCGGTATCCTGTATCAGCTTCCGCAGCCGCGTCGTGATCGTGTCAGAGTTGTAGACCGTGGCTCGATTGAATACGATGTCAACCTTGCTGTCGGGAGTGCCCGCGTTCCGGTAGATGTACCCCATATCCATGTTGACGTTCGCAAACGAGTCGTGCCCGCCACCGGCGGAATGCTCCGCAAGGAACACCGTGTTCGTCTCGAGGTCTACCTTTGTGCCGGCGAGGTTGTCAACGCCCGCCGCCGACCAATTAGCGTTCCCGAGCGCGTTGAGCGTATTGATGATCTGCGCGAACTCCGCGTTCAGGTCGTCCGGCAGTAGATACTCTGCAATCCATGTCTTTAATTGGCTTATTGTGCCCATCTCTTAAACCCCCACCCTCTTTTTGCGCCAGCCGATTCTAGCGGCGTTTATTTCTGTCTGCTGGCTCCTTCTCTGCGATCCAAAACTGAGCGCTATCGTTTTGCCCTGAGCCACGACCGGAAGGCTTTGTTGGTTGGCAAAATTAGCGAGGCGCGTCCCTAACTTGGTACTGCCAAGGACGCCTGCGCCCGTGCCGGAACCCAACAGGAAGCCCTCGCCAGCCTTAGATCGGATGCTCCAGTTCTTTGTGACACCCTGGCCCGAATCCATCTCTGCGGAAACGCCGATATACGACGATGCGACACTACCCTCGACGAGCACCTTCCGGAACTGTTTGTCGGTTATGCTCAGATCGGTGTATCGGTCGCTGAGATCGAATGCCTTGGTCTTGTACGAGGCTGAAATGGCCACGGCCGATGTTGTGCGCGCTGCTGCCGTCGCAGCCGGATTGTCGTCGGTGTAGCCGTTGAACATCTTGTAGATGTATCCGCTTACGCTGCTGCCGAAATACAGGTCAAGCTCCTCGTTCGAGCCGAGCGTCTTGAAGAACACGTTGCCCGGAATCGAGTATTTAGTCCATGTGCCGGTCAGGAAATTGAATATGAACGCATAGTTGTTACGGATCACGCCCGCCGCCACGTCGTCATAGACCAGGATATATTTGCGGTCGAAGTACGTCGCGGCGACGTTATTGACCTTGCTCATGTTTATGGCGCCGAGTATGTCCACCCAATAGTTCTCGTTCTCGGATAGCAGTACCGAGTCCATCCCATTGAACAGGCGCACGCCATCGGAGGCAAGATAAATTATTCCGTTGTCGCCAACGACCACAGACCGCCTCGAGATACAGCCGTGCTTGCTCATGCGGTCAAGCTGATAATTCTGCGGATTCGTGCCGGTCAGCGTATATATGCCGGTAGTCTTGAGGATTATGAGGCTGCCTTGAAATACCTCCAGCGCGATTATGGAGCCGCCATCCTGTCTGCCGACCGTGAAATAGTGCGAGGTAGTCCATCCATCCACCGAGCCAGCCGCCGACGTGTGCTTGACGACATAGGCACTGGCGGTAGGCACACCCCAAAGCCGATCCTGCCACGGCTTGAGCACTATCATCGCAGGCGCATTAGTCCACGCCGAGCAGTCAGCCGCCGACCGCAGCTTAGACTTGTATTTATCGACGCCATTGACCATCAGCAGCGTATCCTTGAACACTTCGAACTCCATGTCGGCGTCCACTGTCATCGTTTGAGTGAGGTACGCGCTCAATATCGACGCGCCGTAATGGATCCGTCCGGAGCAGCAGGCGACCCACGGATTAGTTGCGCTCGTGTTGTAGAATCGGGTCAACCCGCGTATCGGCGCGCTGGCCCCTATGAATGCGCCTGCGCTTATGACCGCCAGCGCGCTCGCGTTCAGCCTCGTGTGTCCCAGGCGAACCTTGATGCTGCCCCTTGTCGCCAAATCGAAGTTGAGGATGTTGGACGCCTGATTGTCGGCCAGCGATGCGTTCGCAAGATTGTTCAGCCCGCCGTCGAACCGGCGAATCGTGTAATACCGCATTATCTCTTGGCGCAATGTGCCGCTCTTAGCCATCTATATGATTCTCCCTGCACGCGAATGAAAAGCCTCTTCCGGCAACATGACGGGTGGATCCTCCTGGTCGGCCCATTTGATATCAGCGTCTATCTCCGCGCATTCGGAATAGAACTGCAACAGCGTATCGGGAGCGCGAGGGTCTTTATCTTTGAGTTGGCCCAGATGCGTCGCGTATAGCACCGGGACCATCCGATGTTCCAGCGGTATCTCCGGAACCGCGCTCGTTGCGTCCATCGCGTCGGGTATCCCCGGCCCTTTCAGGCATATCCGGTTCGCGCCCGCGGTTGCGCTCGTCGGTATCGGGCGGAACTCTATTACCGTCTTTTCGAGCAGAAAATGCAGGGGAGCGCCGGAGCCCGGCGTCTGATAGGCGACGCTCGACAGGAACCCGCTGTTGGAGGCGGCGGTTACTGCCTGGAACCCTCTGCGATCGAGCTTCTTCACCGCGTACTGCGCTCCCGACAAGCTGCCGCTCTTGAGATATAGCACTTGGTCGATATGGCCCATCAGCATGTTTGCCGACAGCAGCGTATAACGGGCGACGCCCGCCGACAGGTGCATGAACCGGATCGCCTGGACCACTTTTGTACGCTTTGCCATTTCGATTATGCCGAGGTTGATATATCGCTTCAGGTCGGTGGCCGTGTGGTACGTGTCGCCGCTGTCAACCTCCAGGTTCGACCTGAGTTGATCCAACATCTTCTCGAAATCTATGGCGTAGGTTCCCATTATGCGTTCACCCTCGCTTTGTAATCTCTCAGAATCTTCTTGTACGCCTTATCCCACAGCTTCGCGTTCTTCACGATATCGAAATTCTTTTTGACCGCCAGATTAGCGTTTCTGCCGATCCTCTGCCTCAGCGCGGCGTCCTGTACCAGCCTGTCCAGCGCGGCGAACCATTCGTCTGTCTCGTAGGCGATCAGGCCCGTCTTGCCGTCGATCACGCTCTTGCTGAACGGCTCGACCCTCGAGACGACCGAGGGTATAGCCATCGCGGAATATTCCAGCCATCGCAGATTCGATTTTGAGCGGTTGAATGCGTTATCCCTCAACGGCGCGATCCCGATGTCGAAACGCAACAGCCTCATGCGTGTGGGATATTGCAGAATGTCGTACCATTCGTTGCATTTGTGGACCCGCTTGTGCTCGATCTTGTGGACGACCTGCGGCACGCCGCCATTGACATAGAAATGTACGTTCTTATACTTTTTCAGAATCTCCATGATCGCGGGCAGCGCCAACCGGAAATCGTCATCGTGCGTCTGCGCGCCCATCCAGCCGATGCGTATCTGGTTCGGATTCTTTTTCGGCAGCTTCAACTCTTGCTCCCACAGCGCGAAGTCCATGCTGTTCGGGAGCACATATATGTTCTTGTTGTATTTCGAGAATATGCGCTTGAGATATTCGGTCGTCACGGTCAGCGCGTCGGCCTCTTTCAACAGTTCGGTCGTCACAGCGGCCAGATCGGAATTCGGTTGGTACGCCTTGGCGCCAAGGTTGTAATGCGGCACGTCCTCCACATTGTCGTCGCAATCAACTATCAGCGGAATATTGAACGCCTTGCGGATACCGCACAGCACCGATAGCCCCTCGAGCGTATGGATCAACTGCGCCGATAACAGGTCGATGCCCTTCATCACCTTTTCCAGCATCTCGTGAAATTCGGGCTTTAGCGCCTTGCTTTGCCAGTCGGATTGATTCAGGGCATCGAGGTTCGTATCCTCGCAATAGATGTCGTGGCCGAATTGCTTGGACATCTCATCGCCGGGCAACACCATCCGGTAATAGCGAACGCCAGGAACGAGGCTGTGCATCATAAAGATTTTCATGCGGCACCCTCATTCACGAGTTTTGCGATTTGGGTAAGTGCTTCCACAGGAGAACAGCCCTGCGTTCCCCACAGCCGCACTTGATCCTCGATTTTGCCAAACAAGTCAAATCTCCGACAAGAAAGACATTCTTTTTCCTCATCATCTATCTCGCATGCACAGTCGCAATAATTCATCATTCCCTCCAACTCGGCGGTAAGCCCTGCGCCGCTCGCATTGCCTGCATCTGGCCCATTGGAAGGCGTCTCACGCCGCACAGCACTTTGCTTGCTGTCCTGAATTTCAACCCCGCGGTCAGCCAATCATCCAACGCGACATGATCGTCTGTGCGGCCCTCAACGTCGCGGTACGGATGCTTCAGGGCAACCCGCTTCGGATACGCGCAGGTCGAATGGCAGAACAAAAACTCGTTCGCCAAAAACTTCTTTTTGGTCAGCCGATGCGGTTTGTACGCCTCTGTCGCCGGTTCCCCGGTGATACTGCATTCGACCCATGCCGCATGAAATATGTCGGTGTCGGGATGCCGCTTGAAATGTCTCAGCGTCTCTTTCAGCCGATGCTCGTGGCACAGATCGTCGTGGTCGATCACCAGAATCAGGTCGCTCCTGGCCTTTCGGTTTCCCGTATTGCGAGCAACGACTGTGCCCCGATTCCGCTTATGGCGCCCGACACGAATGCGCGGGTCTTTCTTTTGATACCATTCGAGAAGGAGCCCGGTCGTGTCCGTGCTCCCGTCGTCAATGACGATCAACTCCCAATCCTTGACGCTCTGTTTGCGGACGCTCTCGATTGTCTCGGCCAGATACCCCGCTCCGTTGTACGTCGGTATGACGAAGGTTGCTTTAGGTTTCAAAGCCTAACTCCTTTGCTTTTTCTGCGATGCACTCGTAGCACACCCTGGCTCCTTCAGTATCGAGAACCATCGGCAGCATTTTGCTATTCGGCCATCGGCCTCTTCTGACATGCTTGCAATTCAGGTACGTCTGTTCGTAGCCTTCGGAGATGTGGTAGTCGATATAAAAGCCCTCTTCATCATCTCCCTTGAGCGAGTGAAAGATGTTTTGCTTCCTAAAACATTCTTCACAAACACCCTCCGCATCGCTGCCCTGGTAATAGCCCATGCTGAAACTCGTGCTCACCTTTACGGCGCCGCACTCCCTACATTTAAGCGCCCCCCCTTTTCCAAGCATCTCCTTCAACTCATCTGTCGACGGTTGTCTTGGCCTCATAGATGCACTTACCATAACCTCATCAGCTCCTTTCCGAATTTCTTGGCGCTGGTCGCCTCTTTCGGCATGTGCGGCCACTCACGGCCAGCGTTGCCCGGTTTAAGCATCCTCAGCGTATTGATGATCGCCGCCTTCAATTCGGGGTGCGTATTCTGTGGAGGTATCACCCATGTGGCGGGATAGCCTGCATTCGTGACTACCTGCTTACCCGCCATCAGCGCCTCGGCAATCTCGCCCCACGGCCGATCCATCAGCACTTCACACGTCGCCTCGCGCTTGTTGGCTGTCGTCGCTATGTCGGGGATGCCCCTGGCAACGTCGCCGAACTCGGGCGGCATCCACACCTTGAACTCCTGGCCGTTGACGTGATTCTCCGGCCACGCGAAGTAATATTTCAGCGACACGCGGAACCCGTACCGTTGCAGGAATTTCACGTCCTCGGCGGTGCAGGCGTAGTTGGTAATCCTGAACTCGGTGAACGACTGCCCCAGATGCTCCAGGTCGATGATCTTGAGGTCTTTCAACCGTCTCACGTCGGCCGGCATCCAATGGACAACCTTTTTCGGAACGTCCTCTATTTTGCCATCCAGAGGCCCAAGCATCACGGCGCATGTAGATGCCTCTTTCACGTTAAACCCGATCATGTAGATCAGTTTGTAATTGTTGGGCTTGAAGAATGGCTGCTGATGCACGTCCTGTCCCGTTGCCCTTGCGAGCTTACGGGCCTCCTCGTCATAGTCCAGCGAACAGAAGCATACGGGCCTGTCGGGTATCCCATGCTTCTTTTTGATCTGGCCGAAGCGTTCGAACCAACTGCCCGCGCTGTCGTAGCTCAAGCCGCCCGGTTGAGGCATCTGAGCGGAGAAGGTGAAATCGGGGATGAATACCGGCTTCATGCCGTCGAGACACATCCGCAATATCCATTCCCAATCGTTCAGGCTCTTGAAATCCTCATCCCACGGATGCTTCTCCCACCATTCGCGCTTGACCGGAAACCCGCCGTCGATGTAGGGGTAGCAGGTCAAAGCGTACAGATCGTAAGGCTGTGAGAACATCGCGGGCTTGCCCTCGACATCCCAGAAACGGTATCCGCCATAGATCATGTCGGCGTCGGGGTTATCCTCGAACGCCTCGATCCAGCGTCTCAGCATCCCCGGCTCGGCGACGAAATCGGACGAGAAGAACGAGATGTAATCGCCGGTGGCGCGGGCCGCGCCTGCATTACGGGCGGCACATGAGCCGGAGTGGTCGATCTTGATTACCGTGATTTTCTTTGCCCCTGGAACATCGGCTTTGAACTCATCGCCCTTATGATCCTCTCGCCATTGCAAAAGGGCTCGCCTGATTTCTCCGTCCTCACCATCCAGAACCACGATAACCTCGAAGTTCTTGTAGTCCTGATCGAAAAGACTCTCCAGAGCCGCGCCTATCGTCTTGGCCGATTTGTACGCGGGCATGACCAGGGAGATTTTCTTTAGACTTTGCATGGCTCCCCCTCTTGGATTCTGGCTTTCTGACGCGTAAGCGTAGGATGGATCGCACGCCACCGCTCACACCGCAACTCATGGTCTGGACGTTGTCCAAGGTAATGCCTGTCGTTATCCAACATTGCCTTCCCGCAGTCAATGCAGATATACGGTTTGCTCTTGTGTTTTGCTTCTTCAATCACCGCCTCAAGTTGTTTTATGTCCATATCGTGGACGGTAAACGTGACATTGCCACTACCGCCAAAGCTGACATAACCTGGGCTGTACTCACATTGCTGACCAGTTATTTCTAGCCAGACTTTCTTATTCAACGTTGACATGCTACCTCCGTTTCCTTTTCCTCGGCTTGGGTTACCTCGACGGTTTTCGGCCCGAAAAAGCGTCTTTCGATGCCGAGATGATCCAAAATCTTGTCGGTTGTGCCGGGATTCTCCAGTTCCACCCGGCAGTTCCAATCCCTTGCCTCCAGCGCGTCACGTAGCTTTTCCTCGCTGCGGCCGACCAGCTTGATCCGACCCTCTTCCACGAACTCGGGGAACTCGCATTCGTTCCTCAGCACTATGCACGGTTTTCCGAGCCACACGGCCTCGCGCAGAAGTCCGCCGCTGTCGGTTATTACGCCTTCGCAGTTCCATAGTTCCCTCAGCATTTCGTGATACGTTATCGCGCTGTTGATCGCGGGCAGCCTGATCTTTTCCCATTCGCGGAACAGGTGTTCACCTTTGGGATGAAGATATATTCGCGGATGCTGGACGAATGTGTTGATATTTTTTATGATTCCCATCATCGTGTCCGGCTCGGAGTTCTCGGCGCGATGTATCGTGCATATCCAGTTGTAGTTCTTCTTCCGTGGTAACTGCCGCCCCATATGCGTGTGCCATATCTCCCACAGCCGCTCCTGCATGATGTCGCCGTATTCTTGTGGGCTAAACCGAAAGGTACTCAGCGCATCAACGACAATTCGATTCTTTTCTTCTGGCAAGCCTATGTTTCCACAGCGCAGTTCTGCTTCAACATGAGCAATGTCGCATCCCGCCATTTTCGCGGCTATCGCCCCTGCCAGCGTGGTATCTGTGTCGCCATAAACAGTAACCAACGGATTGCCCGTGCCTATAAGTTGTATTCCCAACAAGCCGATCATGTCTGAAAAAGTCTTTACCTCTATCTCCATCTCCCCCAAATCCACGACTTCCCCGCACTTCTCCAGTTGGTCGGTGTAGGCGTCCTTCAGCGAGGCGTCATAGTGCTGGCCCGTGTAAATCAGCACATCCGCCAGCTCGGGAATAATTTTGACCAATTGCGGCCTATTTCCCACGATGCTTACAGTTTTCACATGTACACCAGGACCATTTCGTTGGTTATGTAGTGCTCTTGCTTGGTATCGTCATCCATCGTGAAAATTATGCTGTGCCGGTATGCGCCCGGTATCGTGCGCCGGTCGATGATGCTCAACCTGTCCTTGTCGCCCTTGAAACCTGCTATCAACTGTTGCGCGTGCTCCGTCGAATAGATGTCCTCGATCATCAGGATTCCGTCGTCGGCCAGCAGCTTCGGATACAGCTTCAGAAACTTGGCCCACGTCGTCAGCGAGTGATCGCCGTCGTCGAGGATGATGTCGAACTTCCCTTTCAGTAAGCCTTTCAGTTTATTGACGAATTTTGGCTTGTACGCATCCTCGAAGAACAAATGTATCCTCGGATGCTTTTCGAGCTTCTCGATGAGCGTAGCCTTCTCCCTGTCTGTGTCCACGCCGTATATCTCGGCGTTCGGGAAGAGCTCGGCCCACATCAGGAGGCTGCCGCCCTCGTTTATGCCGATCTCGAGCATTCGCTTGACGCTCGCTCTGCGCGCATTCAGGAACGGCCCATAGAACTCGGTATAGGCGTGAGAGCCCACCTTATCGGTGTGCCCTATCCGCTTCGCTATTTTCGTCAGTTCGTGCATGGCTACCTCGTCGCCATCATGTGAACCTTCATCGTCCCGTCGCCGGTTCCGTGAGTCGAAGCCTGTATTTGGAGCCAATGATTTGCTCCGGGGATGTTGACGAACTGCACGGTGTTGGAAGCGTGCGAAATGGTGTCGGTCATATACATCCCGTCCGCCTTGGCGATGTGAAGCATATCGCAGCGATAGAAATTCGTGCCATCGAAGCTGCTGTAGACCCCATATACAACCGAACTTGCTGTGTTTCTGGTTGTTTCAAATATGAGAGTCAGCAACTTTGCGCCGCGCACACTTATCGCGTCACCGGTGTATATCCAACCCGCCACCGTGAGACTATCCGAGTCGAAGATCGTTCTTCCGTCGATAATCCCATCGCCTGCGTTGTGGTTGTTGAGCGTCCATCCTAAGCACAGGAAGGCGCATAGGAATACTATCGCTACCGTCGCCAACCTTTGTCTCATCGTCGATTCCTCCAATATCGGCGAAGCGGGCGAGCGGGGAAAGGAGAAAAACCGCCCGCCCTTCGCCGAGGTACAGACCTTGCTAGTCCGCCTTCAGTCGTGTCTCGCAGTTCGGACACAGGTGGCACGCGGTAGGAGGCGATAACGCCCTCTTGAATGCCTCCTTCTCTTCGTTGTCCTCATGCTTCAGCCACGGACACTTCTTGTTCGGACAGGATTCAGTTGCTCTTGCCATTATTCACCTTCCGTTTGACTCAGTTCACGCTTATATCGGTGACAGCGTGTCGTCGCCCTTGCCGGTCAGGATGCCGATTATGCAACTGTTGTTCAGCACCTTGCAGGCGTGAGTGACTTTGTAGCCGACTGTAACCGGAGCCTGATCGAGCGGATCGCTGGTCGTCTGCTTGCCGCTGCGCTTGATCTTCAGTTCCGCGCCGCTCAAACCGCCGCGCAGACTGTTGATCTCGGTCACGCCGTAAGCCCACGGCCCATATATGTATGTGATATGGACTGTGCCGCCGCCGTGCGCCGATACTTTGGCCCCTGCCGATTCGATTGTCGGCATGTTGGTCGTACCCTTGAATCGGACAAGCTGAATCGTGCCCAATTCGCCGGTCAACGGTTTCAGGTTGTTGTACTTGTTCAGGTCGATCCACGCCGAACTCGCCCGCAAGACATTAAGCGCGTCGGGGTGCGATACGCCGTGATACATGCCATCCGGGAACTTCGGAGCGTCCTTGCCCTCGAGATACTTGGTCGCCTGCCGGATCAGCGTCACGGTCAGCGTCGAGGACGAGTGGATGCCCGACATCGCCAGGATGTTGCAGTTGCCGGTTCCG
>SDBT01001138.1_pt1 | contig 45857 bp, 36 predicted proteins | sample 2277101 | NCBI WGS metagenome assembly SDBT01 (sample SAMN10404973, study PRJNA504765) | marine sediment metagenome | isolation source: marine sediment core GS10_PC15, 103 cmbsf | place: Arctic Ocean: Southern Knipovich Ridge | collected 2010 | reverse complement strand
GCCTGAAACTGCTTGTTAAGGTTCAAATTCGCTCTTTCATCAACCGGTCACTTGTGACCGGCTATTTCCACTTGTCCAAAGTCCAAATACCAGTACGGTAACATTTTACATGAACCAATGCGTGCACTTGACTAAATGGCGAAAATGGTATATCCTATTACCATTGTCGTTATCGGGGGAGTGGTTGAGTCCCGGTGGGCTCCGCGGTCTTCAAAACCGTTGGTGGGTGCTGCAAAAGCGGCCAAGGTGGGTTCGACTCCCATCCACTCCCGCTATTCCCCTCTTTATTCCCCCTCACAAAGCTCCAACCCATCCCAGGCCGGATCAGAGTCGGGGTTTAGCTCCAGCGCCTTCTCTAACCAGGGAATGGCCTTGTCACATTCGCCCAGGTAAACGTACGAGAGCCCCAACTCATAGTAGTACTCCTCGGACTGGATTCCCAGCTCGATGGCCTGCTCGAAATTGGGGATGGCGTCTTCGTAATTTCGCTTCACGTAATAGATAATGGCCAGGTGGGCATAGGCGCTGGCGTACTCAGGATCAACCTCGATAGCCCTCTCCAACTCGATTATGGCCAGCTCGTAATCTCCCAGATGATAATGGGTCCAGCCAAGTTGGTCGTAGCCCTCAGGACTGTTGGGATCAACCTCGGTGGCCTTCTGGAACTGATCAATAGCTAGGTCGTAATCATCCAACACGCGATAGTTGCGGCCCAGGCCGATGTAGAGATAGCTCAACTGAGGCTGAAGGGACACCGCGATTTCGTATTCGGCGATGGCCCCTTCGTAATCCCCTTGTTTCTCCAGAACGTAGCCCAGGTTGCGATGGGCATCAACGCTGTTGTCGTCAAGCCAGACAGCTTCCTCAGCCGTTTCCAGCGCTCTATTCCAGCGCCCTGCGTCCACGTAGGCCTCAGCCAGATAGGCGTGGGCCTCGGCCGAATTGGGGTCGAGCTCGACAGCGCGCAGGCAAGAGGTGATGGCCTCGTCAATCTGGCCGTCCCAGTCCAGGGCCATGCCCAGAATGGCATGAGTCGCCGCGCTCCCCGGATCAAGCTCGACGGCTCGTTGGGCCAGGCCCACTGCCTCGCTCGTGCGGCCGCGCAATGTCAACAGCTTGGCTAAGCGCACATAGGCCGTAGCATCCTCAGGCTCGAGTTCCGTCGCTGTCCGGTAGGCTTCAATGGCCTCGTTCAGCTTTCCCTCGCGGAAAAACGCCTGGCCTTCCACCAGGTACGATTGCGCGGTCCTGGTGGGGACTGGGGTGGGCTTGAAAGGGCGCACCCAATCGGGCTGCTGAGTGATGATGTATAGCCCCGCTGCGATGAGTATCAACAGGATGAGCACGCGCAGGGGAGAAGATCTTCTCTTCCTCTTCTTCCTTGTTCCGATGTACATCCCGACGCTCCTTATTAAAGGTGCAACGCACTTCGGAAGTGCGTTGCACCTTTCTACAGTTCGACCAGGTTGAGCTTGGCTAGTGTCTGGAAGTATTCAACCAGGAGCTCCACGTCGCGCTGGCCAGTCTCTAGTTCTATCAGGTCGGCGATTTCCAGCAGGCTGCGCTTTCCATCGGCCCAATACACGGCCAGGGTAGGCAAGATACGAAATCCCTTCTTGTGCTCCTGGCGCATTTGCCACCACCGCTCCCGTTCTTCCTCGCTCAGTTGGTGCAGATAGGGACGTAGAGAGACGGGGCCGCGGTATAGTCGCCGGGGCACGATTCTCGCCGCCTTCTCCTCCCATTCGTCCAGTTCCCGCTCTGATGCCTCCGGCCGCTCGGCCCAATCTCGCCCCCTCGCCAAAACCCCGATGGCCTCCTCGCCTCTGGCCAACTCCCTGCTGGCGAATTCGGCCACTTCCTCCTGCCACCCCTCAACAGCGATCTCAGGGATCAGGCGCTTCAGCGACACCAGGGCTTGCTGCTCGTACTCGACCAGGTAAGCAACCTTTTGACGCAGAAAGGCGATGGTCTCCCCCAGCTTCTCAGTTTCCTCTTCTCTGCTGATGTTTGTGGCCTCAGTGACCTTCTCCTGAACGAACCGCACCACGTCTCGCTTGAAACGGGCCACCATCTCGTAGCCCAACCAGGTGGCTTCCTCGTGACCAGCATTGGCCAGGAAGTAGGCGTAGGTCGCGGACAGTCTCCCCACGCGGCTCAGCATAGCCGGATCAACTTTGTCGGGGGTATCCTGGGAGGTGTGGTAGAATTTGTCGGGCCACTGGATGATCATCGGCGTTGGCACCCCCACCGAGGGATCGGAGAGGATGTAGTGGTCGCTGCCGCCAGAGAAGGGAATCACGGCATGGCGGAAGAGCGCGTACTCTCCCGTTCCCCCCAGGGCTGCGGTCTCCCCCAACAACTCCTCCCGCAGACGCTCCAGGAGATCGGGCGCAAAGGAGGGCATAGCCTGGGGCGGACGCTCGATGAGGAAGGAACTTCCGCACAGCTCCTGGTCTTGGCCCACCATGTCCAGGTTGAGGCCGGCCACCATGCGCTTGATCTCGTCCTCATGGGTAGCAAGGTAGGCGTAAGTGCCTGTCATCTCAGGCACCCACAGGAACCTGATGCCTCGCTTGGATTGGGTCAGCTTGCCATCGTCAACCAACTTTTGCAGGGTGCGGGCGATTTCCAGCGCGGCGGCCGATCCCGAAGCATTGTCATTGGCCGAGGGCTTGGGGTGGCAGAGATGGGCCACGATCACCACCTCTTGCCCCGTTTCCCCAGGTATCAGAGCGGAGACCACCTCAATCTCCCCATCGTAGAAGCGGCTGACCACTTTGGCCCGGACCTTGGCTGGCAGCTCTCCATTCTGAGCCCGCTTCTTGATCAGCCCTCGCAGCTTCTCACCCTCCCGTGGCGAGAGGACGAAGCCGAAGCACTTTTTCTCTTGGCCTGTCCACCAGAAAGAAGTGTACTGGATGGCGTCGGGCACGTCCATTCGGGCGCGGACGGGCGGGGTCTCCCTCATGCCGTCGGAGATGATGCCAACAGCGCCGCGTTTCTCCACCGCCAACTCGCGCACCCGGTTCAGATCGCCTTTGGTGAATACTACCTTGCCCCTCAGGTTTAGTCCTTCGTAGTCCGCTTCCTCTTCGCCGTCCTCCAGGAGAACCACCTCTGCTTCTCCCTCGAAAGGCGCGCTGCGCTGGATGAGCGAGATGGGGCAGTCGCGGAAATCAGCCAGCTTACGCCGCTCATCCTCTGGCTCGACCAAGTGCAAGGTGGCTTCCGCAACCTCCCACTCCTGGAACATCCGCGCCGACCAGTACTGAGTCTTATCATCTGCGGGAAAGGACAGGATCTCGGCCTCGACGCCCGCCTCGCGCAGGCGCTCCAGGCAATAATGGGCCGCCTGGCGGAAACCAGGGCTGGCTTGCATGCGGTGATAGCGAGCGATGTCTATCACGTAGCTCTTGGCCGCCTGCCCTGAGAACTCTTCTCGGATAGCTTTGAAAACTTCCTTGAACATAATTGTCCTCCCTCTCACGCTTCACGTTTCACGCCTATATAATATCACTATACTGAACACAAGTCAAGGCCAATTGGACAAGATAGTCGAAAAAGATTATAATTCACCCATTGACAGAGGGGGAGGTGCCGCCACGCAGACACAACCTCGTCGAACAGCCCCAACCTGGCTTAAGGGCCTGGCCCTGGTGGTCATTCTTTTGCTCGTGGTCATCCTGGTTATCGGGGCGCTGGGAGTCTACCACGGGCTGCAAGAGCGCGACCGTCTGGCCCAAGAGACGGCGGAGGAGCATTACGCTGCCGGCCTGGCTCGTCTGCAGGACGGGGAATACGAGTTGGCCGTAGCCGAGTTGGAGCTGACCCTGCGCCTGGTGCCCGATTACCAGGATGCCGAGGAGAAGTTGAGCGAAGCCAAAGCCAGGCTCGAATCCCAGGAAACGCCCACGGTCGAGATGCACAAACAGGTCGCGGCCGACTTGTTCAGCCAGGCCCAAGCCTTCCACAATGAAGGTAAATGGGACGACGCAGTCCTCACGCTGGAGCGGTTGCGCACCCTGGATACTGACTATGAGCCGGAGGCTGTGGAGGAGCTACTCTTTGCGACCTTCCATGACCAGGGACTAGAATTAATCAACGAGGGGCGGCTGGAGGAGGCCCTGCGCTACCTGGACAAAGCTCTAGAGCTGAAGCCAGATCACGAAGATGTCCTAAAACAGAGGAAACTGGCCGCGCTCTACCTGACGGCGATAAGCTATTGGGGAGCCGACTGGGATAAGGCCATCACCAACTTTTATGAGTTGTACAGCATCGAGCCGGATTACATGGACGTCATACAGCGGCTGCATGAAGCCTACGTGAATAGAGGAGACTTGCACGCCGATCAACACGAATGGTGTTCGGCAGAGGATCAATACTCGCTGGCGCTCGAAATCAAGCCCGATCAAGCTGGGGAGGAGAAAAGATTTGAGGCCAACCAGTTGTGTTTGGGAATAGTGCCTACTCCCGCTATCGCCAGCACCGTTGTCCCTGAATATACCGCTGGTTTACCACTGGGCAAAATCGCCCTACCAGTCTACGATCAAGAGAGAGAGGTCTACGAAATCTTCGTCGTATACGCAGAGGACATGCGTTGGATGAGAGTGGCCAGTTCTGCTGACCAACCACGCCTCAGCCCCGACGGGAAACGAATCGCCTTTCGCTCGCGACAGAGCCAGAAGCCCGGTTTATACGTCGTGGACATCGGCGGGAACAACGAAACCAGCATCACCGCCTCGGATGAGGCTGTCTCTCCCACCTGGTCGCCCGATGGGGCGGGAAGTCCTCCTCCCCGCTTCGCTTTCGTCATCTACAACCTGGTACAGAATACATGGCGGATTTATATCACCTCTGCTGATGGGCAGGGGGAGGCCAGGGAGCTGGTCTCTGGCTGGTCACCGGCCTGGGGGCCCGAAGGTAACCTGGCCTACACAGGCTGCGACGAGGGCGGCGGGCACTGCGGCATCCGCTTCACCACCGATGGCAACCTATCCAGTCCCATTTTGATCACCGCTGACGCCCGCGACATCGGGCTGGCCTGGTCTCCCGACGGGACGCAAATAGCCTACATGTCCGATCACGACGGCAATTGGGAGATTTATACGGTCGGGGTACCCTTTCCAGACATCAGGCGGCTGACCATCAACGGTGCCAACGATGGCCTGCCCGCCTGGTCTCCCGACGGGCAACACATCGCTTTCGTCTCCGACCGCGACGGGGTGTGGGCCCTTTACCTCATGAAACCCGACGGCAGCGAGCAAACCAAAGTCTTCGACCTCGGCCCTGAGCTCCCCGATTGGCTGGATCAGAGTATATCCTGGGTGAGGTGAGTAACGAGTCGCTCGTTTAGGCTCAAAACCCCGTCCCCGGGCCGCCCCGGGGACGGGCCTTTGAGCCTTAAGTTGACACTGTGCATAAGCGAGTTTCAAGTAAAGGAGCAAAGATCATGACTCAAGAGACCGTGAAACTATGGATTCCCTTTGAAGCATTGGTCGACTCCGTTAGAGAGCTAAGTCTGAAGGATAAGCGCCGGCTTTGGGAACTGCTTGATGAACAAATGGCCCAGGGTGAGGACGAAGTGTGGGAGCGAGACCAGACTGTTCAAGTTGAGATTCAGAAAGCCCGCGCTGCTTATCAGGCAGGAGACTATGTGACCATTGATGAATATATGGCTCAGCGGCATGAGAAAGTCCGATGAGTTACCAGGTCATCGTTCCCAAGCCTGTGCAAAAGCAGTTGGACAGCTTGCCCGATATTGTCCGTAAACGGGTTCTCAAGCGGATTGTAGCATTGAAAGAAACCCCACGGCCCCTTGGCTGTGTCAAGCTGAAAGGCTATGAGAATGAGTATCGCATCCGAATTGGCAATTACCGGGTGCGGTACGAGATCCGTGATGAGAAGTCCATCGTCTTACTGCTCCACTGCAATCATCGGAAAGATGTGTACCGCTGATCCCCGAGACATCGGCCTCGCCTGCTCCCCCGACGGGACGCGAATTGCCTACATGTCCGATCACAAAGGCAAAAAGTCTTCGACCTCGGGTCTGAGCTCCCCGATTGGCTGGATCAGAGCATCTCCTGGACGCGGTGAGAATTACAAATAGAACCACGATTCAACCTTCTCTGATTTCAACACAGAGGAGCAAACCAACTGAGAGGGTAAGATCGGGATGCCACGATTACTACTGAAAAAGGTTGAGTTTCAACAAAGGCAATATCCTGGAGAAACAATGCGCTCTTCTCCCAAAGTGGAACTTTTTCCAACGTGGTGCGTCTTGTTTATGGGTCAACAAAGCATTGGTGAGTAAGTCGTAGAGGTTTTCACCAACCCTATAGTCAAAAGGAGGTCAATGAAATGAAGTACCAATCCAATCTCAACCTGCTGATAGCCCTGCTGCTGGTCAGCATAAGTTTAGCCGGATGTGCACAAAGCGCGGTAGCTCCAACAGAAGTTGCAACCGAGGTCGCAACAAGCACACCCGAAGCTCCCATCGCCAAGGCGGCAGACCTGGAAGACACGCTCTGGAAGCTGGATTCCTACCTGAACAGCCAGGGCGAGTCGGTGGACGTGCTGCCTGATACCGAGATCACCATCGAATTTAAGGACGGCCAGATCGGTGGCAACGCTGGCTGCAACACCTACTTTGGGTCCTACGAGGTCGAGGGCGACAGCCTGACCATCGGCCCAATTGGTGTCACCGAAATGTTCTGCGTCGCTCCTGAGAACGTCATGGAACAGGAGAGCGCATATCTGGCCACCCTGCAGAGTGCCGCTTCGTATCAGGTCACAGATGACCAGTTGCAGATGGCGAACGCGGACGGCGAGACGGCGCTGAGCTTTTCGGTGCTCGAACCTGAATCCCTGACGGGCACGACGTGGCGACTGACCGGCTACAACAACGGCCAGGGTGGCTTCGTATCCCTTCTGAGAGGCACGGAAATCACGGCCCTCTTTGGCGATGACGGCAACCTGAGCGGTTCGGCGGGCTGCAACCGCTACACAGCTTCCTACGAGGTCGAGGGCGAGACCATCTCGGTCGGCCCGGCGGCGGCCACGCGCATGATGTGCGCGAAACCGGAAGGGATCATGGAACAGGAGAGCGCCTATTTATCAATGCTGGAATCGGCGGCGGCCTATCAAATCAGAGGGGATACGCTGAAGATGCTCGACGCCGACGGCGAGCACCTGCTATCGTACACCACCGAAACTGAAATCGGCATGGCCAACCCTGCCTCCGTCCACTGCGAGGAGCAGGGCGGCCGGCTGGAGATCCGCACCGCCGATGATGGCGGCCAATACGGCGCGTGCATCTTCCCCAACGGCAGCGAGTGCGAGGAGTGGGCCTTTTTCCGAGGCGAATGTGTTCCGGCGAGTGCCTCGTCTCTATCCCTGGAGGCTCTCAAGAACGCCGCCTATCCTTCCGAATGGGAAGAGAGCGGCACCATCACTCTGACCGATGGCCGCTACGAAGGCGAGCCCTTCGTCGAGGGCGGCGCGTCGCGCCCGATTGTCACTCTCGTCGAGCCGGTCGCGTTTGGCGATCTGGATGGCGACGGCGTCGAGGATGCGGCGGTGATTCTGGCGGCCAATGCGGGCGGCAGCGGTACGTTCATCTCGCTGGAAGCCGTGCGCAACGAGGGTGGCGAGCCGGTACACGTAGCAACCTACTCGCTGGGCGACCGCGCGCGAATCGAGTCGCTGGCGATTGAGAGCGGACAGATTGTGCTGGAGTTGATCACCCACGGCCCCGACGACCCGCTGTGCTGTCCGACGCAGCGGGCGCGCAATGTTTATGCGCTGGAAGGCGATACCTTGATCGAAGTGTCGTCGGAGGTGATCGGCGCGGTGGAAGAGCCGAGCAAGCCGACAGCCCAATTGACCCTGGAGGCCCTGCAGAACGCCTCGTACCAGGGAATCTACGATGAGCCTGTGCAACTAACTGACGGGCGGTATGAGGGGGAGCCCTTCGTTCCAGGTAGTGCCTCACGACCGACGGTTGTGCTGCACCCTGAGGTCTATGCCTTCGGCGATCTGAACGGCGATGGAGTGGATGATGCGGTGGTCATTCTGATCGAGAACTCCGGTGGCAGCGGCAACTTCCGCTACTTGGCTGTTGTCATCAACCAGGATAGAACGCTCGTAAACGTCGCTACCCAGTTCGTGGGTGATCGCGAGCAGGCACAGGCGATCAGCATTGATGGGAATCAGATCACGGTTGACATGGTCGCCCACGGCCCAGACGATCCGATGTGCTGTCCGACGCAGGAAGTCACGAAGGTGTACCAGTTGCAGGATGATCAATTGGTTGAGGTGCTAGTGGGTCTGGAAGGCACACTGTGGACGTTGGTCTCTTATGGCGATCCAAGCGATCCGCAAGCCGTCCTGGAAGGTAGTGAGATCACGGCAGAGTTCGACAGCGCCAAAGGTACGGTCACGGGTTCCGCTGGCTGCAACAGCTACTTCGGGGCGTATGAAGTGGATGGGGATACGATCTCCTTTGGCCCGCTAGGCTCCACCATGATGGCATGCCCTGAGCCAGAGGGGATCATGGCACAAGAATTGGCTTTTCTGACGGCGCTGGGGTCGGCCGTCACCTATCAAATTGAGGGCGACAAGCTGGGACTGATAGATGCGGATAGCACGCGCGTCGCGCAGTTCGTTGCGCTTCCGCCCGCTTCGTTGGCCGGCACGGAATGGACTCTGACGGCATACAACAACGGGCAGGATGCTGTCGCGAGCGTGCTGATCGGCACAGAAATCACCGGCGCTTTCGGCGACGATGGCCGCCTGACGGGGTTAGCAGGCTGCAACACTTACGGAGCTTCCTTCGAAGTTGATGGCGACCATATCGTGCTTGGCCCAGCAGTAACGACCCGCATGTGGTGCCCTGAGCCAGAAGGCATCATGGATCAAGAAAACGCTTTCCTGGCGGCGCTGGGGTCGGCTGCTACCTACCGCATCCAAGCCGACAAGCTGGATATAAGAACCGCCGATGGCGCACTAGCGCTGCAATTCACAGTTGTAAGCGAAGCGACACCGACAGAACCAGCCACGGGCGAAGCGTACATCGTGCAACCAGGCGACTGGCTCATGAAGATCGCCGAGAAGTACTATGGTGACGTGGACGCGTACCTCGTCATCGTGGAGGCCACCAATGCCAAAGCCTCTGAAGACGCCAGCTTTGCCACCATTGACAATTCCAGCCTGATCAGAGTGGGGCAGAAGCTATGGATCCCTGCTCAGCCGGGAACCGCCGAAGGCGACCTGACCCTGGAGGCCCTGCAGAACGCCTCGTACCAGGGCATCTACGATGAACCCGTGCAACTGACCGACGGGCGGTATGAAGGGGAGTCCTTCGTTCCAGGTGGCGCCTCACGACCGACGGTTGTGCTGCACCCTGAGGTCTATGCCTTCGGCGATCTGAACGGCGATGGAGTGGATGATGCGGTGGTCATTCTGATCGAGAACTCTGGTGGCAGTGGCAACTTCCGCTATCTGGCTGTTGTCATCAACCAGAACGGAACACCCGTGAACGTCGCTACCCACTTCGTGGGTGATCGTGAGCAGTCACAAGCGATCAGCATTGATGGGAATGAGATCACCATCGACATGGTCGCCCACGGCCCCGACGATCCGATGTGCTGTCCGACTCAAGAAGTGACGAAGAGGTATCAGTTGCGGGGCGATCAACTGATTGAGCTATTCGAGTTCGCTTACGGCTTTGAGAATGATGCCGAAGGATGGGTAGTAGGATTCGCCGATCTGCCGGCCGACTACGACGAAGATATCTTCGAGTTGGATTCCAGCCACCGGGGACTCCCCTCAGGTTTAGAAGGAAGCAGCATCTACATTCAGGGCCACAACCGCAGTGATGACCTCTTCATGTTCCTCAAGAGGCAAGTGGATGGACTGAAGCCCGATACCTCCTATCAAGCGACTTTCAGCATAGACCTGGCAACCAACGTTCCAGCAGGTTTGATGGGCATTGGCGGCTCGCCGGGCGAGAGTGTCTTTGTCAAGGCCGGAGCCACGACCATTGAGCCTCTTATCGAAGAAGATGCATCTGGTCATCTTCGCATGAACATTGATAAGGGCAATCAGGGTAGCGAAGGCAGAGATATGATCAATCTGGGAGACATCGCCCACCCCGAACTGGGAGAATCCGCAGGGGAAGAGTACAAGATCAAGGCTCTGGACAGCGCGGGGCGTTCGTTTGAAGTCGCCACTGATGCAGATGGCAGCCTATGGTTCATCGTCGGGACAGATTCCGGGTTCGAAGGTCTCACCGCTCTGTATTACAACCAAATCTCAATCGTCTTGGTTCAAGCCGACTGAGTAGGGCTGTGTGGTGGTGATCGGTCCCAGACCGTGGAGGCCCTGGAGACGATCCTCGAGACCCTGAGCAGCGAGGGGTACGTCTTTGAGGTCGTGTGCCCGTAGGTCGAAGAATCGGAAACCGTAGCCATCAGCACCGTATGGCAATAGAAATTACACAACCGTGGAACGTGTACATCTGGGTAGGGGCAACCGCAAGGGGTTGCCCCCACTTGACGTTTTGGGGCAAATAGTTTATACTATTAGCAGACGGGGCGTAGCGCAGTCCGGTTAGCGCGCTTGGTTTGGGACCAAGAGGTCGGCGGTTCAAATCCGCCCGCCCCGACTGACGCGGGAGTAGCTCAGTGGTAGAGCTCCTGCCTTCCAAGCAGGCTGTCGCGAGTTCAAGTCTCGTCTCCCGCTCTGTTGGGCCCATAGCTCAATGGCAGAGCAACCGGCTCATAACCGGTCGGTTCTTGGTTCGAGTCCAAGTGGGCCCACTAACACTACAACGAATACTTTGACAGGCTCAGTACAGGTTCAGAATAAAACGAATCGGGTGTAGAGGTGCGCTTCTGGCGACACCAGGCCAAAGTAGCCAACCCAAACTCTCAACTCCGACGCCAGCCACGGCTGCACTCTTGCGTGCCATGAGGCTGGTGTTTTTTGTAGGGGGCGGATGCCCAAAGGTAGTGAAAGGAGGAAGATTTCTATGATTAGGCCGACTATCAAGTGGATCACTATCATACTCACCAGATTGCTGTATTTCATAGTGGCCTCTGTTCTTCTGGTAGCGCTTCTGACCACCCTTGAGCACGGGCTCCCTCCTGTTCTTGGTAGCAGGCTAGCTTCCTCATCCCAAGCCGCTAATCTTCACCAAACTCAACCAGGCACTTGGGAGACCTACGATACTTCCAACTCAGGATTGGTGTCTGATTACGTCCTGTCCATGGACATAGACGAAGAATGGCGAGGAAACAAGTGGTTCGGTACTAATGCCGGGGTCAGTAAGTTTGACGGAGAGAACTGGGCGACCTATGATACCTCAAACTCGGGTTTGGTGCATAATCGTGCCAATGCTATTGCCACAGACCCAGAGGGTGACAAGTGGTTCGGTACTAATGGTGGAGTGAGCAGGTTCGATGGGGCTACTTGGACGACTTATGATACTTCAAACTCAGGGCTGGCCTCTAATACGATCTCTGCCATTGCTGTGGACCATTCCGGCAATGTCTGGATTGGCACATCTCAGGATGGGATCAGCAAGTTCGACGGAGAGAACTGGACGACCTATGATACCTCAAACTCGGCGTTGGCGGATGACAGCATCAACGCCATCGCGATAGACCATTCCGGCAATGTGTGGATCGGTACCTCTATTGGCGGGGTGAGCAAGTTCGATGGAGCTACTTGGACGACCTATGATACCTCAAACTCAGGGATGGGGAGTAATCATGTACGATCCATCGCCATAGACATTGCCGATGTGAAGTGGTTTGGAGGGTGTATCGGAGGCGAGTGGAGTCCAGGGGTATTCGTTTGCGACGCTGCTGCGGTGACCCGCTTCGATGGCAGCACCTGGACAATCTATATTGCCGGGTATAGTGGCCTCGTGGGCAGTGAGGTTAACGCTATCGCCGTTGACCAAGAAGGGACCAAGTGGTTCGGCACCAGTGATGCTGGGGTGAGCAAGTTCGATGGGGCTACTTGGACGACCTATGATACCTCAAACTCAGAGTTGCAAAGCGACCACATCACCTCCATCGCTGTAGACAATCAGTGGAACATTTGGTTCGGTACTCATGGTGGCGGGGTAAGCAAGTACAGCTTACCTACTGCTACCCTGACCCCTGGCAAAAGGATTCAAATCCCCCGCATTGACAAAGAGGAGAACTGGGACACGCGCATCCAGATCCAAAACGTAGGAGACACTCAGACTGGAGCGATCACCCTCTTCTGGGGAGACTACTCCGGCCTATGTCCAACCAACGATCCCGGACCTGTGGCCCATCATTGCCAACTCATCCCTGGTAACTGGGGCACCGGGGCTATGGAAGACGAAATCCCCGCCGAGGCTAAATCGGCCATAGTCTATTCGATATCAGATGATCTCTTTCAGGCCGCCTGTGAGGCTGCAAGCACTATTGATAACCCTGAGGCGTGGATAACCTGGGAGGATACCTACGCATACAGCGGCGAGCCTCTGGCAGTCACCGTTAATCGGCTGGCGTCCAACGGGAGCTCGGCTTCGGGCATGTATAACGGCTTCTCCGAAACTATGCTGGGACTAGGTCTCCCTTACGAGTACTTCGCGACCAACATCATGCACGGCTACGACAACTTCGACAGCACCATCACCATCCAGAACTCTGGCGAGTACTGCACCTCCATTTGGCTCTTCTATAAGGAGGAGGGCAACTGCGAGATGATGAGAGCGCAGCACATTGAGCAGCTAGCACCGGGTGAGGCCATCCGCATAGGCTCAGGTCCTGATGCATACATGCCGTTCCCGGCACCGGAACTCGATGCTCCCTGGCAGGGCTCGGCCTACATCTCGGCCAATGTACCCTTGGCCATCGTCGTGGACCGATGGGACGCCGACGCCACCATGCTTCTGACTCACGCTGGTTTCCCCTATATTGATTACGGGGCCACTACCAACTATACGTCGTTGATCTATCGAGACATTTCTGGTTGGGACGCGGAGATTCACGTGCAGAACCTGACCCAGAATTATATGCCCACCTTCGTCACCGTGGAGTTCTTCGACCAGAGTGGCGATCCCATCCTCTTCGTGGGCACCTGGATCTGTCGGAACGGCACGTACACCTTTCGCCTGTCAGATATCATTGACCTGGTCGTTAACTTCCCCTTCGGGTACATCGGGGCGGCTGAGATCCAGTCTCACGGGCAAGTGGATTATCCAGGACAGGGTTCGCCAGGCGAGCCCATCGCGGCTGTGGTAGACATCAAGAAGACCAAGATATGGGATCCAGACTTGGGTATTTGGAGACCCACCGTCGCTGGCGAGCCCCAGGGTGGGACCTACAACGCTTTTACCCCTCAGCAAATAGCGGGAGTGACCACTTTTGCCTTACCATTCATTTCTAGGCAACCCCAGGCGACCTCCAAAATCGTCATCCGCAACAACTCCCCCTGCAACAGGTTTTGGGGCAGGATATGGATCTGGGACGAGACCGGCACGAGCGTGGGGGCAATCGACGTCCCGTGGCTGCACCGCAAGCACATGAAGATCATTGACCTGGCATACCAGGGGTGGTTGCCTCCCGGCTTTGTCGGGGCGGCTACGTTCGAAGTCCTGGAGGTGGAGCAGTTTTGTGACATGGACAACGATGACCACGTGGACGACGAGCCCATCATGCCTTCCGTCATGGTACTCAATTACGATGACGATCCCGATGGTTCAGCAAGCGGCTATGAAGCCTTTCCCATCAAGGATGGCCCGGTCGCGGGGGTGGTGGTAAAGATGACCCCATTTAGTCCCATCAAGGCGGAGACAGTGGAATTCGAGGTCACCTTCTCCGAGCAGATGAACACCGCCGCTGCTCCGACGGTGACCATCGGCATGGATGCCCCCTACACTGACTACACCATCGCTCCCAGGACCGATGCCGGGTACACCAATGGCTACCTGGACAGCAATCCTACGAAGTGGTACGGCACCTACACTTTCACGGACACGATGGGGGATGGGGTGTACCATATCAGCATTGCCGGGGCGGAGGATTCATTTGGTAATCCGGTAGCGACGGATACACGGAACATGTTTATCCTGGATACCGTTCCACCCTCGTCCTCGGTTACCGATCTACCAGCCTATCAGCCTATCCTATCCTTCCCCGTCTCCTGGTTGGGCTCCGATGCCACCGCCGGCATCGCCAATTACGATGTGCAATGCCGGGATGGAGCCGGTTCCTGGACCGATTGGCTGACGGACACTATCGAGACCTCGGACACTTTCACTGGCGAGGATGGCCACACCTACTACTTCCAATCCCGGGCCAGGGATAACGCGGGGAATGTGGAAGCATACCCTGGTGGAGATGGCGACGCCCACCTCTGTGCCCTGCTCAGTGATTTCGACGGCACTGGCCAAGTGGACGTGGCGGACATCATGCTGGTGGCCGCCAAGTGGCGCACCACGGACGATGATCCTGAGTGGGAGGCGCGCTACGACCTCGATGGCGATGGAACCATCACCGTCGTGGACATCATGAAGGTGGTGGCGCGGTGGGGGGAAACCTGCGACTAAGCCGCCACCCCAGGGTCATCCAGTCTGCGGCAGGAGCTTGAGAACTGAATGACCCTACCACCAGATAGTTGCAAACACAAAGCCACCTGCTCCTGAACCAGGTGGCTTTTGTCGTCTATGTCATCAGCAGGCAACCCGCGGTCGCCTCTGTTCAGTCCTCCAGCTTCTCCAACTTAGCGAAGCTGGCCAGGAGGCGTTTGATCCCCTCCTCCTCAAAGGCCACAGTCACCTCCTCATCTCCCCTCGCGACTTTGCTCTCGATCACGATGCCTTCCCCAAATATGCGATGTCGCACCCTGTCCCCGGTCTCGAATTGGCCCGTCACCGCAGGCTCGGATGTGGCAGGCCATTGCACCTGCCGATGGTAGGGCCGTTCTTCTTCACCGAACTCCGCCTGGGCTTCCCCACGCCCCGCAATTAGTTGATCGGGGATGTCCGAAATGAAGCGGGAGGGTTCGTTTACCTGGCTCTCCCCGTACATGGTGCGCCGGAAGGCGTGAACTAAGTAGACGCGCTCTTTGGCCCGGGTGATGCCCACATAGCAGAGGCGACGCTCCTCCTCCATGGCCTCAGGATCGTCGAAGGAACGGCTGTGAGGAAAGAGCCCATCCTCCAGGCCCACGATGAAGACCACGGGAAACTCCAAACCCTTGGCCATGTGTAACGTGAGCAAGGTGGGGACGTCCGCCGCCTCATCGAGGTTATCAACCTCGGAGACCAGAGCCACTTCTTCCAGGAAAGTGGTCAGGGAGGTCTCCGGAGGCAATTTCAGGTACTCGCGAGCCACGGTGCGCAGCTCCAGGATGTTGTTCCAACGATCCTCGCCCTCCTCCGTGCCGTCCCGAATGTAGGCGGAATACCTGGACTTGTCCAGGACAAGGTCCAAAAGCTCCAGTACGTTCAGCTTCTCCCGCGCGGTGATCAACTCGTCCAATAGATCCGCAAAGCCCACCAGAACTTTACGAGCACGCGTGGAAAATTGAGCAGCAGCCTCCTCGGTCTCCTCCCTTAACATCTGCAAGGCCGTATGAATCGGCACCTCCAAATCGGCGGCCCATTCTTCAAGGGTGCTCCTCGTCTTCGCCCCGATGCCCCGCGCAGGCACGTTGATGATGCGAGCCAGGCTCACGCTGTCGCGAGGGTTGTGCACCAGGCGCAGGTAGGCTACGACGTCCTTGATCTCGCGGCGGGCGTAGAATCGCGTGGCTCCCACAAGCTTGTAGGGCAAGCCCGCGCGGACGAAGGCATCCTCCAGGACGCGCGATTGCGCGTTAGTGCGGTACATGATGGCGCAGTCCCCTGGCCGGCATGTACCCCCGGCCACCGACAGGGCGATCTGATCCAGGACATATTGGGCCTCTTCTTGCTCGTTGTACGCCTCGTGGACGACGATGGGCAGGCCCCGGCCCTTTTCGGTGCGCAGGTTCTTGGGCGTGCGGTGGATGTTGTGGGAGATGACGGCCTTGGACACGTCGAGGATGGTCTGGGTCGAGCGGTAGTTCTGTTCCAGAAGGACGACCCTGGCGTCAGGGTAGTCACGTCGAAAACGGTGTACGTTGCGGAAGTCAGCGCCTCGGAAGGCATAGATTGATTGATCTTCGTCGCCGACGGCAAAGAGATTGCCATTTTTCTCCGCCAGCCGTTTGACCAGCGCGTATTGGGCCGTGTTGGTGTCCTGGAATTCGTCAACCAGGATGTGGAGGTAGCGCCGCTGGTACTTGGCCAAGACCTCCGGATGCTGAGTTAAAAGCTGAACCGCGTTCATCAGGAGATCGTCGAAGTCTTGGGCGTTATTTGCTACAAGCAGTTCCTGGTAGCGAGCGTATACTCGGCCGGCCACCTCCTGCCAATAGGTCTGGGGGGCGAAGGACTCTGGGCCGATCAGCTCGTTCTTGGCCCTGGAGATGGTCCCCAGTATGGCCTGCGGTCGGTACATCTTGTCGTCCAGGTTCAGGTCCTTGAGAGCCTGGCGGACGAGCCCCAGTTGGTCGCTGCGGTCGTAGATGACGAAGCCGCTGCTCACGTCCAGACGCTCTGCCTCGCGGCGCAGGATACGAGAGCAGATGGAGTGGAAGGTGCCGATGGTCAGCCCTCGCAGCCGCTGGCCCAGGAGGTGATGCAATCGCCCTTTCATCTCCTGAGCCGCTTTGTTGGTGAAGGTCACGGTCATGACGTTGTAGGGATCCACGCCGCGCTCCCTGACCAAGTAGGCCACTCGGTGGGTCAAGACCCGCGTCTTGCCGCTGCCTGGCCCGGCCAGTACCAACACCGGCCCCTCGATTGCCTGTACCGCCTCCCGCTGAGCGGGGTTTAGATCTTTGAGAATATCCATTTCTTCTTAAATCCACCCTCCCCCGTCCCCTCCCTGCGAGGGAGGGGTGAATGTTTGTCAGCCGATGACGTTGAGAACTGCCAGCCAGCAGAGGAACTGGACAGCGATGGCGCCTCCCCAGAGCAGGTAGGCGCCCACCCTCTGCCGGCTGTGGATGAGAATACCCAGGCTGGAATTGACTATCAGGGCCACCAGACCGATGGCTGGCAGTCTGAATACATCAGCCTGACCCAAAGCAGGGTAGCGCCAACAGTGATAGGCGAACAGGATGAGATTGGTCCCCAGGCCAAGAGCGAGGAGCAGGTGGGCCAAACGGTCTCTCCAAATGGGCCACCTCAGAAAGCCAGGCTGACGATGTTCGTAGGGCAAGAGCTGGATGGGGCCCATCTGCTGGCGGATCTCGAAGGCGTCGAGGAATCCATCGGGGTCGGATGGCGAGATGCCGTAGGCCACGGTGGGAGTGACCACCAACAATTGTCCGGCCACAGGCTCGGTGGCGTAGAAAAGGGTGCGGCCAATTCCCTCGATCTGACCACGCCCCATCAGGTGACCCGGCCACCTTATCCCCCTTACCTTGATCTCCTCCCCCAAATCCTCACCCCGCACCACTTCCCGGATGCTGTCCATGGGGATGATCTGTTGGGTCGCCCCCCAGACGATGGTCAAGGCGTTGCGATGCAACTGGTAGCGCAAGTTGAGTAACCCGTAAACCAAGTAGCCCAACAGGGCCAGCAAGGGGAGGCTGAGGATGATTAGCAGGACGAAGATAAAGAAGACAAGGCTGATCTGGCCCCACCTGAGGTAAGAAAGCAGCAGAGCATCAAGCGCCAATAAGGATATGATAATGGCGATGCCCACCAGGATGCCGGTGGACCGTCGGGGTTTGAATATCATAGAATCCCTGCCTACTGCGCTGAGCGAAACACTACAACGGATTCGGAATGGAACGGATTTCTACTCTCAATCCGTTTTATTCCCAATCCGTTGTAGTGGTATTATGACAAGCATCCTGAGCCTGTCGAGGGATGCGGGCCTTGAAAAATCGCACCTCCTTCGGCTATGCTCAGGACAGGCTTCGACAAGCTCAGGATGCTCAGGTGGTACCACTTATCAGTGACCAGTGTTTACTGGTTACTGGATACTGATCACTGGTTTGGGTACACCGGAGTGCACCAGTGTCGGTACTCTTCGACTTTGCCCTTCACGATGTCGAAGTAGAGGTCTCGTATCTTCTTGACGATGGGGCCTAGCTTGCCCGTGCCCACGGGTCGGTGGTCTATGCTGGCGATGGCTGCCACCTGCACCCCGGTGCCGCAGAAGAATGCCTCCTCGGCCAGGTAAAGCTCGGTGCGGTCTATGGGCCGCTCCACCGTCTCCAGGCCAAACTGCTCGCGGGCGAATTGCATGATGGTGTCCCTGGTTATCCCCTCCAGGATGTTCTCCGTCACCGGCGGGGTGATGAGTCTGCCTTGGCGGACGATGAACAGGTTCTCCGCGCTGCCCTCGGAGACGTGGCCGTTTCGGTTGAGGACGATGGCCTCGTCGAAACCGTTGAGCATGGCCTCGGTCTTGGAGAAGGCGGAGTTGACGTAGGCACCGGTGATCTTGGCCCGCGCTGGCACGGCGTTGTCGCTGATCCTGTGCCAGGATGAGACGCAGACGTTGGCCCCTTCCTCCTTCTCGATGTACCTCCCAAAAGGCACGCTGAATACGGCGAACTCGTCCTCCAGGTCGTGTAATCGCACCCCGATGCCCTCGGTGGCTTTGTAAGCCAGGGGACGGATGTAGGTGTCCGTGCGTGCTTCCTCCCTACGAAGAAGCTCTATCGTGATCTCCCCCAGTCGCTCCACACTGTAGGGCAATTCGATATGGAGGATGCGGCAGGAGCGGTGGAAGCGCTCGTAATGCTCACTCATCCTGAAGACGAAAAGTTGTTCCTCTTCCTCGTTCCAGTAGGCGCGGATGCCCTCGAAGCAACCGGTGCCGTAGTTGAAGGCATGGGTCATGATGCTGACCTTAGCCTCCTCAATGAGCACGAACTCACCTTCGAAAAACGCATACTTAGTCATTTCATTATCTCCTTCGGTATTTTAACGCCGCGCCCCCCTCGGCGCTGGCGATTGGAATTATAGCCTTGCTTCCCCTTCCTGTCAAGGAACTTTTTCAGCAAAGGTGACAACCTCTGTCAGTCTCCGGCGTGAAGCTCGGTGATACTGAGCGATGGGATAGCCAATGGGGACCATAACCACAGGGCGGAGGTTAGCTGGCAGGCCGAGGGCCTGGGATGCTGCTTTTTCGTCAAATGCGCCCACCCAACAAGCGCCCAGGCCCAGGGCCGTGACAGCCAACAGGATGTGCTCTGTGGCGGCAGCGGTGTCTTGCAAGCAGTACAACTGCACCCCTCGGCTTCCGTAGCGCCCGGCCGAACGGCCGGGATCAGCGCAAACGACGATGACCACGGGCGCCTCGGCGATAAAACTCTGACCGTAGGCAGCCCCGACCAGCAGCTCCTTGGCCCGTTCGCTGCGGACGACCACGAAGTGCCAGGGCTGGCAGTTGCCGGCCGAGGGGGCCCGAATGGCTGCCTTCAGGATCCTCTCCACCATGTCGGGCGGGACATCGCACTTCGGATCGAAGTCCCGCATACTGCGCCTTTCCTCGATCACTTGCCAAAAATCCATAGCTCAACCTCCTTGACCCAGGCATCTCACGCTTCCAATCCCCATCGCTTCAGATCCTCCATCATTTGATACTCCGTCATGTCGAGATGGAGGGGCGTAATGGAAACATATTTGTTGGCCAGGGCCCAGATGTCCGTTCCATCCTCAGGCACACCTGTTGGTGGCTCACCGCCGATCCAGTAATAGTTCCGTCCGCGAGGGTCCTGGCGCTCCACCAGCCTGTCGCGGTAGACACGCTGGCCCAGCCGGGTGATTCTGACGCCCGCTATCTCATCACGAGGCACCGCAGGCACGTTGACATTGAGGAAAGTGTTGGAGGGCAAACTGCGCTCCAGGACGAGCCCCACCAGCCGGGCAACAAATCGGGCGGCATAGGCGAAGTCCCGACTCTGGTAGGAGTCCAGTGACACCGCCAGGGCAGGGATGCCAGAGATGATCGCCTCCATCGCTGCGGCTATCGTGCCTGAGTAGGTGATGTCGTGGCCCACGTTAGCCCCCTGGTTGATTCCTGAGACGACCAGATCAGGCTGATGATCCAGGATGCCCAGGATGACCAGAGCCACACAATCCGATGGAGTCCCGGTGGTGGTGTAGACCGAAGTACCATCGGGCAGAGTCGTTTGGTTCACTCGCAGGGGTTTGTGCATGGTCTTGGTGTGGCCAGCCGCCGACCAATTGTGATCGGGGGCAAATATCGTGACCTCACCGACTTTCTGGAGGGCCTGCTGAAGGGCAAACAGCCCCGGCGCATCAACGCCGTCGTCGTTAGTGACCAAGATATGCAAACTGCAATTACCTCGCTTTTGTAGAGATGTCCAGCCAAGCGATTATACCCCACTAGCCTGTAAAAAGCAAGAAGCCATCGCGAGTGCGTTGCGAAGTTGGATGGCGATTGAAATCGCATCTATAAGGGCACTCCGTGCCGGGCGACCACCTACGTGGTCGCTGAGATCGTCCACGCAGGTGGACGACCGGCACATTCGCGCCCTCCAGAGGTGGTTTCAACCGCTGTTCGTTGGCAGCAATTCGCCATTTGACAGGATGGGCGTCCTGACTTATAATTCCCCCTGGGAAGCGAGAGATGTACTTGATACAGAATAAGCTAGCCGCTAAACACGATTGGTGTACTTTGACTCCGGCGCTTTCGGTGGACCGGGTGAGTGTGCAGGCGCTGATTACGCTTAGAGCCTGATGCCTTTGGGCATTGGGCTCTTTTTGTTTAGCTTAGCATGGAGGTTGCTATCATGAGTAAGGCCGAGACGCTCTATCGCTTGCAGATCATTGACCTGGAGATTGACGAGAGAAGCCGCCGCCTGAAAGAGGTGAAAGCTATCTTAGAAGGGAATGAGGAGTTGGGACGAGCGCGGCAAGCTCTGCAAGACGGGGAGAAGAAGCTGAGCCGGCAGCGGGCCAAGCTGCGCGACCAGGAACTGGAGATGCGAAGCCTGGCCAACAAGATCGCTTCGGTAGAGGATCGGCTCTACAGCGGCCACATCAAAAATCCCAAGGAACTAGCCAACCGCCAAGACGAAGTCCAGTACCTTAAGCGCAGGAAGGGCGGACTCGAAGATCAGGTATTGGAAGCCATGATCGAGGTCGAGGAGAGTGAAGCCAGCGTGACCGAGCAGCGGGAGAGGCTGGCCCGCCTGGAGAACGAGTGGCAGGAAACCCAAGCCCGGCTCTCCACCGAACAAAATGAGCTAGTAAACCGGCTGAGGCAACTGAAGGCGAAACGAGCTAAACTGCAAAAGACAATTGAGGCGGACGACCTGGCTTTGTACGAGGATTTGCGGCGCCGCATGGGTGGGCAAGCGGTAGCCCTGCTCAAAGGCGACCTCTGTCAGACCTGCAAAGTGACTCTTCCCAGCAGCAAGGCGCAACAGGCCCGTCAGGGAAAAACGCTGACCCCCTGCGGTAGCTGCGAGCGCATTCTGTATGTGGAGCGATAGCGACTTGACTATCGCAACAGGCGCTCCTTCCCCCCCTGAAGCGACAAACCAATGATGCGGATCATCTTCCGACGCGAGGTGGCCCCCGCCACGATCTCTACCTGTCGTTTACGCACGCCCAGCCGTTGGGCCAGGAAAGCGATGAGGGCTTCGTTTCCTGCGCTGGCGGCAGCGCGGTGTGAACCGCGAGGGGAATAGAGAGCCCAGGTGATTCGGCGCTGCTGGCTTGCCAGATGCGAGAAAATGCGTTATAATCAAGTTGAGAAGTGTTACCGGAGGTTAGACATGAGTGTGAAGACCAAAGAGTTCACCGTCGAGATTCCCCAATACTTGTACGATGAGTCCGTCAAACTAACGAACCTGGGCCTCTTCCGTGATCTTTCCGACCTGGTGGCCGCAGGCATGAGAAGGGAGCTACAGGAAGCAAAGGAATTGGTGGAGTTCGAGCCAGGGGGTTGGGAGGAAGGATTAGCTAGACTGCGTGCTCAAATCAGGGAGAGGAGAGCCAAGTATGGCTACGAGGAGCCAAGCGAAGAAGAAATCCTCGCCGAACTACACGCCACCAGGCGAGAAATCTGGAAAGAAGAGTATCGGCCCAGATACTCGTTTGGTGCTGGATAGCAATGAGTACATTCTAGGCATTCCGACCAATAATGCTAGCTGTGCAAAGCTCATGGATCAACTCGGCGATCTGAAAGTGTACGTACCTTCGATGGTGGTCAAGGAAGTAAGGAGAAACTTCCAACGGCACTATGAGCTAGGTAGAGAGTTCTTCCGCTTGGTCAGCAAGAGCAAGAACATCACCGTATTATGGTCCGAGCCGCCAGAAGAGCTGATTTTGAAGTACATCAACCTCGGTTTCGCTGAAGAAGATGCTGCTATTGCCGCCTGCGTTGAATGGGTCGGCACGGAGTACCTGATCGGCTGAGAACAGGCACTTTCTCAGCCGATCAGAACAAGTTGCATTTGAAATCGTTGACGCCGAGACCGCAGTCTCTCTACTGCAAATATGATATCGAGCCGACCAAGCGTAAGGCCACGAAAGACGCGAAAGGTTTTCGTGGCCGTTGCTTTTGGGGTAGTCTCCCTCTTTGGTAGGGCCAGCCCCTCTTGATTTCTCCATGAATCACAGGAGACGGAACGAACCTGCTTATCTCGACAGGCGCTCCTCCACCTCCTGACCCGACAAACCAATAACGCAAATCGTCTTCCGGCGCGAGGTAGCCCCTGCCACGATCTCGACCTGGCTCTTGCGCACGCCTAGCCGCTTGGCCAGGAAAGCGATGAGGGCTTCGTTGGCCCTCCCTTCAACGGGTGGAGCGGTGAGGCGAATCCTGATGGCATCTCCGTGAATCCCCACGATCTCGTTTCTGCTGGCCCGAGGTACGACCCGTACGGCGAAGGTCATGTCGCCTTCGGCCTCGGTTATCTTGAGTTGACTCATCTTTCCCCCACGTTCAGAAACCGCGTATGATCGCCACCAGTACCTGCCCGATGATTCGCAGGAGGAACATAGCAATGATGGGACTTATGTCCATCATGCCGACGGGAGGGATGACTCTGCGCAAAGGCGCCAGGATAGGCTCAGTGATCTGGTAGAGAAGCTCCACGGCAGGATGATGGGGGCTGACCCTGACCCAGGATAGTAGCACTCTGGCCAGGATGGCCAAACTGAGCAAGTAGAAGAAAAGATTGACGAAATCGGCTAGTAAGTTCATAAGCTAGACCTCCTGTAGATATGCATTTTGCTGCCACAAGCAGTGAAGCGTGAAGCGTCAAACGTGAAACCTGGTGGGTGACTCACGTTTCACGCCCTCACGTTTCACGGTATGTCCGTCTCTCGCCGAAAATGGCGCGGCCAATACGCACTATGGTAGCTCCCTCTTCAATGGCTACCTCGAAATCGTCGGTCATGCCCATGGAGAGGTGGCGCCAATGTTCCCCCGGAAACCTCTCGGCCAAAGCATCTCGCAGCCGCCGCAAGCGTCGAAAGTAGGGCCGCACCTCCTCAGGAGCGGCCACGATGGGAGCTATGGTCATCAGGCCCTGTACCTTCACCTGGGGCAGGGCCAGTATCTCCTCCACGATGGCGAAGAATCGCTGCCGTTGCTCTTCGTCCTCTGCCCATCGTGCCAGAGCAAACCCGTACTTGCCTTCCTCGCCTGAGACGTTGGCCTCCAGCAAAATGGGCATTACGTTGCCCTCGCGCCCCCCCTCTTTCCCCCCCAACCCTGGGGGGGAGGAAGGGAGGAGGCGATCCAGTCGTCGGGCCAGCTTCAGGGTGTCCACCGACTGGATTATGTCGAACAACTGGATGGCATCCCTGGCTTTGCGGCTCTGCAAGTGGCCGACCATGTGCCAGGTAATGGGCGGGAGGTCGCGCTCTTCAATCCATTGGTTGACGATGGGCGCCTTCTCCGCCGCCTCGCCCACCCGGTTTTCGCCGAAGTGGCGCACCCCTAGCTCGTAGGCGGCCTGAATGTGGGCCACGGTGAACATTTTGGTCACGGCCACCAAAGTGATCTCCACTGGATCGCGCCCGGCCCGACCCGCCGCCTCGGCTATCCTCCGCTCCAGATCTCGTAAATTGGCCTCGATATCAACCATAGCTCAACCTCGCTTTCCCGTATCTGCTCGCCTTATGCTCGCAGCGGACCCTAGTCCGCTGAGGCCGCTGGACTAGGGTCCAGCGGGAGCAGGTGCGCAGTTACGCATTCCCAGTATCACCGCGAACCGCCCCGTGCGGCCTCCCTCCGCCCTGTGGGAAAAGAACTCGTCGGTGCGACAGGCGGTGCAAAGCTGGCTCACCTCGATCTTCCCAACACCACCCTCGGCCAACTGACGCCGATTGGCCTCCCAAAGGTCGAAGTGAACAGAGCCATCCCCTTGGGGCCGAAGTAGCCCCTGCCAACGACTACAATTCGCTTTCACCGTTTCTATCACCTCAGTCCCGACCTGGTAGCAGCAGGGGCCGATGCACGGGCCGAGGCCAGCTATGATGTCGGCGGGGCGGCTGCCGTAGGCTTCCACCATAGCCGAGACCGTCTTCGCCGCGATCCCTTTGACTGTGCCCTTCCAGCCGGCGTGGGCCAGGCCGATGGCGTGGCGGACGGGGTCATAAAGCAGAACGGGCAGGCAATCGGCGAAGCGGAGCAAAAGGGCTACGCCGGGCGTATCGGTGATCAGAGCATCGGTGGCAGGGATCACCTGACCGCGATCCCTCAGCCCCACCAGGGCCACCCGGCTCCCGTGCACCTGGTGGGCGGTGGCGACGTCGCTTCGAGAGATGTCCAGGGCTTGGTAGATGAGGTCGTGGTTGGCCTCCACCAACTCATGATTGTCGCCGACACAGTGCCCCATGTTCAGGGAATCGTATGGCGAGGGGCTCACCCCACCCAGCCGCGTGAACACGCCGTGCAAGACCTCGTCGTATGAGGCCAAATTAGCGCAACGGTAGTAGACCAGGCCATCGATCTCATGTCGCAACAAGACTCGCCCTACCCTTCACTTTGAACTTTGGATTTTGCACTTTGAACTTCGACCGCTCGCCTCATCTCCCGCCACAGGTAATCACGCCTGACGCCACTGTCCACCACAGCCCAGGGCAAGGGCTCGTCCAACGAGCGTTCTCTGAGGTATTCGCCGGCCTCGAGCTGACATTCCCGCAGCGCCCGTCGCCAGGCTGCCAGGGACCTTCTCTTCACTCTGATCAAAGCCTGGCCCACCCGGCTATCGCCCCGGGACAAAACGCCCTGCACCGCTGCCCAGGCCGGGCTCTCGGCTTTGACCGCCACTCCTCTGGGGCGTAGAGCCTGCTCAATGCAATTCAACCCTTTTTGCAGGTCCTCAACCGGAGCCATGGCTACCCACTGGAATGGGGTGTGGGCCTTGGGCACGAAAGGAGTGATGTTCGCCGTGATGCGGCGCGGAAAACGCTCCCGGACCGCCAGTACCAGGTCAATGAGAGCCTGGACGTCTTCGTCGGTTTCAGTAGGCAGGCCGAGCATGAAGTAGAGCTTGAGCTGGGCGAAGTCGTAGCGGGCGGCCAATTCCGCAGCTCGCATTATGTCATCCTCGGACACGTTCTTGTTGATCAGAGTACGCAGGCGTTGAGAACCGGCCTCAGGGGCGATGGTCAAGGTTTGGGCTCCGCTCTCGGCCAGGGCGTGAACCAGGGTCTCAGGCAGTGGGTCAACCCGCAGGGAGGAGACGGAGAGCCTGGCTCCCATCCCCCGCAGGCCCGTGACCAGCTCCCCAATGCGCGAGTAATCGGAGACGGCCGCGCTCACCAGGCCGATCCGGTCGCGCTGGCGCAGCCCCTCCTCGGCCTGCTCCAGCAGGACGGCTGGACTCCGCTCCCGCACAGGACGATAGATGTAACCCGCCAGGCAGAAGCGGCAGCCTCGCCCACAGCCACGAGCGATCTCTATCAAGTACATATCGCCGAACTCCGTGTCGCGGGTGAGAACGACGGAGGTGGCGGGGTGGGTGTCGAGGTCGGGCGCCCATTGACGTTGCACTGGATATTGGGTATTGGGTATTGGATATTGGGTTGGGACGTAGATACCCGGGATGCGGGCCAAGGCTGAGAGAAGCTCGGCTCGGCTTTCGCTGATGCCGGCTTGGAGGGTTTCGACCAACGGCGGGACGATGACCTCTGCCTCGCCGATGGCGAAGGCGTCGAAGATGGTGGCCAAGGGCTGGGGATTGGCGGTTACAGCAGGGCCGCCGGCCAGGAGCAAAGGGTAGTCCTCGTCTCGCTCCTCGGCCAGCGGAGGGATGTCGGCCTGGCGCAACATCTCCACCACGTTGAAATAGTCCATCTCGAAAGAAATGGTGAAGGCCAAAACCGCGAAATCCCTGACGTCCCGCTGCGATTCCAACGAAATCAGTGGCCGTCTCCCTGGCTTATAGAAAATCCGCTCGCAGACCAAGTCGGCCCGCTGGTTGAACAGGCGGTACACCGTTTGCAGGCCCAGGTTGGACATGCCCACCTGGTAGGTGTTGGGGAAGGCCAGCGCGATGGGCAGCCTGCCTCCCCAATCCTTGTAGATTGTCCCCCGCTCTCGCTCCAGTATCCGCTTCGCCTCAGCTATGAACTCCCACTTCAAATCAAGACTCCCTTCCCAATCCCTAACCCGGACGAGCCGGAACCAAAAAGGATCAACAACTCACCACAAAGACACCAAGACACAAAGTTAAGACAAAAAGAGCTTCGTGCCTTTGTGCCTTCGTGGTAAATTTCTTGCCATGTGTGCACGAATCTCACTGGTAAGGTACTACCCTGGTAAGTATAAGGCAAACCACGCACTTGTCAAGCGTTGTTGCGGCGGAGGGCGTTCGGTGCTATAATCATGGGTGGGAAAATCCGTTGGAGAACAGCGGTTGAAACCGCCTCTGGAGGGCGCAAATGCGCCGATCGTCCACCTACGTGGACGATTTCCGCGACCACGCAGGTGGTCGCCCGGCACGGAGTGCCCCACAGGTGCGATTTCAATCGCCAGTTAGTCATCGAAAAGGGGGCAAAAGATGAGCTTGCAAATCGGTGTCGTGGGGCTGCCCAACGTGGGCAAGTCAACCTTGTTTAACGCCTTGACCAGGGCCAACGCCGCGGTGGCCAGCTACCCCTTCACCACCATCGAGCGCAACGTGGGCGTGGCCGAGGTGCCCGATCAACGGCTGTGGGACATCGCCGCCCTGGTGAAGCCGGAGCGCGTCGTCCCCACCACCGTCGAATTCGTGGACATCGCCGGCCTGGTGAAAGGCGCCAGCCACGGCGAGGGGCTGGGCAATCAATTCCTGGGCTACATTCGCAACGTGGATGCCATAGCCATGGTGGTGCGCTGCTTCCGCGATCCCCAGATCACACACGTTGCAGCCGAGATCAACCCCCACGACGACATCGCAGTCGTGGACTTAGAGCTGCTCCTGGCTGATCTGGCCACCGTCGAGCGGCGGTTGGAGAAGGTCCGCTCGGCAGCCAAGTCACGACCCAAGGATCACGCCGCCGAGCTGGATTTCCTGGAAGAGCTGCACCGTCGCCTCCAGGCGGGGGAAAAGGCGGCCGACTCAACGGCGACGGACAAAGAAGCAGAGGTGCTGAGGGAGCTAAACCTTTTGACCGCCAAGCCCCGGCTCTACGTGGCCAACGTGGGAGAGGAGGATCTGCCCAGAGGAGGGGAGTTAGTGGCGGCAGTGGCCGAAGTGGCAGCCGTCGAAGGGGCAGAGGTGGTCTCTATTTGCGCCCAACTGGAGATGGAACTGGCTGACTGGCCTCCTGATGAAGCAGCGGCCTACCGCGCCGAGACCGGCTCAGGGGAACCGGGGCTGCAAAAGCTGGTCGAGGCTGGATATCGTCTGCTGAACTTGATAACCTTCTTCACCACCACCGGGGGGAAAGAGGTGCGGGCCTGGACGCTTCTAAAGGGGACATTGGCCCTCCAGGCTGCGGGCAAGGTGCACAGCGACATAGAGCGAGGATTCATCCGCGCCGAGGTCATTTCGTACCAGTATCTAATGACCAGCGGCTCTTTCACCGCCGCCAAACAGAGGGGGCTTTTGCGTTTGGAAGGCAAGGAATACGTAGTGCAAGACGGCGACGTCATCCACTTCCGGTTTAACATTTAGCCGCTTGCCAAAATCGCTGCTTTGTGCTATAGTTATGCCCGTCGTCAAGCAAGGGTACTGAATAGAGAGCTTTTCTAAAGGAAGGAGGCACATCATCACCGACATGCGCAATTACGAGTTTACCTTCATCATCCATTCAGATGTTGAAGATGAGGGGATAACGGGAATCACAGAGAAGGTCAGCCAGTTCATCACCGAGGGCGGCGGCCAAGTGACCAATGCAGACCATTGGGGCAGGCGCCGCCTGGCTTATCCGATCCAGAAGCAAAATGAAGGTTATTACGTGCTGACGCAAGTTCAACTGGATCCCGAGTCCATCGTCGAACTGGAGCGGAAGTTGAATCTCACCGAAGAAGTCATCCGCTATTTGCTGGTGCGAGTTGAGGACTAAACGGGGCTCAGAAACCAGGTTTTTGGCTAAAGAATGTGACTTGTCGTGCCGCTGCGAGCTCCAAAAACAACAGTCTGTCCACGCAAGAGGAAAAACCTGGTTTCTCCCAAATTGAGGGAAGGGTGAAAAAATGTCAAGGGGTTTGAACAAGGTGATGATCATAGGCAATCTGGGACGCAACCCAGAGATGCGCTATACGCCGAGCGGTAAGGCGGTGACCTCTTTCAGCGTGGCTACGAGTCGCAGTTGGGTAAACGCCGAAAGTGAACGCCGCGAGGAAACCGAATGGTTCAACGTCGTGACCTGGGGCAACCTGGCCGAAATATGCAAACAACATCTAACCAAAGGCCAACAAGTCTATGTTGAAGGCCGCCTGCAGACCCGTGGTTGGGAAGGTCAGAACGGGAAGAAGCATTACCGCACCGAATTGGTCGCTAATGAGATGATCATACTGGGAGAGCGCAAGAGCGCCGAGGCCACTGAAGAGACGCGGGAAAGGGAAGCTGTATCCGAAAGCAGCGAGTTTCCCTTTTAACCAGCCGTCAGTGGCTGGCCCGCCTCGCTCTAACTAGACAATCAAGCTAATCGTAGATTGGGAGGTAAATTTGGCAAACGCACGTAGGACACGAAGTAGTCGGAGCCAGGGCAATCGTGGTCGGAAACGGAGATTCATCCAACGTCGCAAGGTGTGTGCCTTTTGCACAGGAAAGGTTGATGTTATAGACTACAAGAAACCAGAACTTCTGCGCCGCTTTATCTCCGATCAAGGCAAGATCAAGCCTCGCCGTCGGACGGGAACCTGTGCTAAGCACCAGCGGCGTTTGGCCGTGGCTATCAAGCGGGCCAGACACTTGGCCTTTCTGCCCTACGTCGCTGAACATCTTCGGAGTTACAGCTAAGGCGCAGATAAGAGCGGTTGAACAGGGCATAGGAACGACTTGCTCCTATGCCCTTTGTTTAGTAGATTTGCCGAAATACTACAATAGATACTTCGGCAGGCTCAGTACAGGTTTGGAATAAAACGAATTGGGCGCAAGAATCAGTTCCATTCCCGATTCGTTTTAGTATTATTGAGGAGACAGGATAAGGATGGCCAAGAAGAAGAAAAAGCAGAAGAAGGCTAATGAGCTTACGAAAAAGCAAATAAGGATCAGCAAGAAGGTCCAACGACAAAGGCGGATGATCCTTATTGCTGCAGCCGTTGTTACCGTTGTGATAGCGGGTTTGATCGCCTTTGGTTTCTATCAAGAATACCTGGTCAAGCCCAGGGAGCCTGTGGCAATAGTAGGCGAAGTGCCCATCCGCACCGATATCTATCAGAAAATGGTGCGTTACTTTCGCTCTAACCTCCAGAATCAGGTGGCCACGTTACAAGACCAGCTATCCCGCCTGGATCCAAACGACCAGAGTTCCGAGTTTATCGTCCAGTATTACCAGCAGCAAGTTGAACAACTGCAAACTCAGTTGGGAAACCCACAAGAGTTGGGCCAGCAAGTACTGGATGACTTGATTGACGACGAGTTGATCCGCCAGGAGGCAACCAGGCGAGGGATAGTGGTTACGACCGAGGAAGTGCAACTGGATATAGAAACCCAATTCGGCTACGAAAGGAATCCCCCTACCCCCACCCCTACACCCGTCATCACCGCTACCCTGACCATAACGCCTACCCCTACCATAGCGCCCATGACGCTGGACCGATTCCAGGAGACATACGCCACCACCCTGGAAGCATTGAATGAACGGGCTGGCTTCTCCGAAGCGGATTTCCGCAATATCTTCGAGGCCCTGTTTTGGAGAGAGAAGTTGCAAGAGGCAATGGGCCAGGAAGTGCCCACCATCGCCGATCAGGTGCACGCCCGCCAGGTACAGGTGACGAACGAGGAGATGGCACAGGCGATCATGACCTTGCTCGATGAAGGCGTTGATGAAACGAGTGCCTTAGATGCAATTCGTGTGCTTCTGGCCGAGACGGAGGAAGTCAAAACCGAGGAAGAGATCAGGGCCGAGAAAGATTCCCAGGAACTCTCGACTCAATTGACAGAGAGCGAGGACGCCTTCGCCTTGCTAGCTCATAACTTCTCTCTGGACACTGGCAACAAGGACACAGGCGGCGACCTGGGGTGGTTCTCCAGGGGCATGATGGTGCCGGAGTTTGAGGAGGCGGCCTTCAACACCCCGACCAGTGAGATCACCGGGCCGGTGGAGACCCAATTCGGCTGGCATATCATCTCCGTTCACGAAACGTCAGAGGAGCCAGAGCCCCAGGTGCAGGCCAGCCACATACTGGTGGAGACTGAGGAAGAAGCCCAGGCTATCATGACCCTCTTGGAGGAGGACATTGACGAGGACACCGCCCTATCCGCTCTTGATGTTCTTATCGAGGCCGAGGTGGCCAAGGCTAGAGCAAAGGAGGAAGAAGTCCAAGATCTCTTGACTCAGTTGCAAGAGAGCGACGACCGCCTTGCCTTCCTGGCTGAGAACTTCTCCGAGGATTTCGGTAGCAAGGACAACGGCGGCGACATGGATTGGTTCCCCAGGGGGGAGAAGACACCTGAGTTTGAAGATGCGGCTTTCAGCCTGGCAGTGGGGGAGATGAGCGAACCGATCTCGAACACCATCGGCTATCACATCATCGAAGTCCTGGGACACGAGGAGCGGGAGCTGGCACCCGAAATCCTGGAGCGAAGACAACTCCAGACCTTCGAGGACTGGCTCGTGGACCAGCGACAATCGGAAGCAGTACAGCGTTATTGGTCTGTGGACAAAATGCCTCCCGATACAGGACTGGGGCGCTGATGGGTCATAAAGCAAGACCCGATAGGTTTTGAAAACCTGTCGGGTCTTTTTGTTAACTCGCCCTGCGCCGAGCCTCGAAGACATTGGGCAACTTCTCAATCCTGTCCAGGATACGGCTCAACTGGACAATGCTGCTGATCTCCAGGGTGGCCGTGATGGCGGCGGTGTGATCTTTGGGGTGAGTAGCAATGTTAGCGGCACTTATGTTTATCCTCTCCTCAACCATGATCTCGGTTATATCCCGCATCAGCCCGGTACGGTCGTAGGCCAGAACCTGGATCATTACTGGGAACACCTGCTTGAAGTCTTCTCCCCAGTCTACTTCGATTAGACGTTCCCTGTCTTCAAGGTAGAGGATGTTGCGGCAATCCTGGCGATGAATGGTTATGCCCCGTCCCCGCGTAACGTATCCCACCACCGGGTCGCCAGGCAAAGGGTGACAGCAGCCAGCTACCCTGGTGAGCAGATCGCCTACTCCCCTAACCGTAACCCCGGAAACTTCCGGGGGCGGTGGAGCAGCTTCCGGCAGCTCCGGCTCCTCTTCTTCCTTCTCGGCCTCTATCAGCTTGGCGGCTACCTGTTGGGTGTTGATGTCGCCATAGCCGATGGCCGCCATGAGGTCTTCGACCTTGTCGAATTTGAGGAACGTGGCGATCTCCTCGTGGCTCTTTTGCTCGAATCCCAGACGTTTGAGTTCCTTTTCTAGAATCTTCCGCCCCTGAGCTACTGTTTCTACTCGATCCTGCCGCCTGAACCATTGGCGAATCTTCTGTCGGGCTCTGGACGTCTTGATGTAGCCCAGGTGGAGGTTGAGCCAATCGCGGCTGGGCTTGCCACGTCTGGCAGTCAAAATCTCCACCTGATCGCCATTCTGCAGTTGGTAGTCTAAAGGGACAATACTACCGTTGACCTTGGCCCCGCGGCAGCGATGGCCGATCTCGGTGTGGATGCGATAGGCGAAATCAATGGGGGTGGAGCCAGCCGTCAGGTCAATGATATCACCTTTGGGAGTGAAGGTGTAGACGCGATCGTACTGGAAGACATCGCTTTTCAGCGAATCAATGAACTCCCAGGCATCGGTTACCTCCTGCTGCCAATCCATAAGTGAGCGCAGCCAGGCGATCTTGGCCTCAAAGGCGACATCGCGCTTCGCATGTTCCTTGTAGCGCCAGTGAGCAGCTATGCCAAGCTCAGCGCTACGGTGCATCTCGTAGGTGCGGATCTGCACCTCCAATGTTTTGCCGTCGGGCCCCACGACAGCGGTGTGGAGGGACTGGTACATATTATCCTTGGGAGTAGCTATGAAGTCGTCGAACTCGCCAGGGATAGGTCGCCATAGGCTGTGCACAGCTCCCAGCACAGCATAACATTCCCCGACGGTGTTGACAATGATGCGGACGCCCCGTACGTCGTGGATCTGTTCGAAGGGCAGGCCCTTGCGGTTCATCTTCTCATGGATAGAGTAAATATGTTTGGGCCGTCCTGAAATCTCGGCTTCTAAGCTCTCTTTCTTGAGTTTATTCTCCAGGATACCGATTATGCGTGTGATGCGACGCTCCCGGGCAGCTCTCCGTTCATCGAGCTGGGCCGCAATCTCTTGATACTTTGGGGGATCCAAGTAGCGGAAGCCCAGATCCTCCAGCTCCCACTTCATCTGCCAGATGCCCAGGCGATTGGCCAGGGGGGCGAATATCTCCAGGGTCTCCTCGGCGATGCGCCGCTGCCGCTCCCCGGAGAGAGACTCCAGGGTGCGCATGTTGTGCAGGCGGTCGGCCAGTTTGATCAACACCACTCGCACGTCATCGGCCATAGCCAGGAACATCTTGCGCAGACTCTCGGCCTCCTCGTCCTGCAAACTCCTGTGGGTCATCTGGCTCAGCTTGTCTATCTGGCTCAGCTTCGTGACCCCATCAACCAGACTGGTCACCTCGTCGCCAAAGTCCTGCCGCAGGTCCTCTACGGTGACGATGGAATCCTCCACCACGTCGTGAAGAAGCCCCGCCGCAATGGTGGCGGAGTCCAGACGTAGATCGGCCAAGATTTGGGCGACAGTCAAGGAGTGCTGGAGATAAGGCTCGCCAGAAGCCCGCTTTTGGCCGGAATGAGCTACCTCAGCCAGCTCGTAGGCCCTCTCGATCAACTCCCTATCATTGGGGGAGAGGGTCTCTGGCATCCGTTGAAGCAAGCTCTCGAAGCTGGTGGTCTGTGCACGCATTTTACTCTATCTCACGTTTCATGTTTCACGCTTCACGCTTCATTTGCCCGATTCGGCCTTTTGTGGTAAAATCAAGACAAGCTGTGGTGAGCGTAGCCGAGTGGTCAAGGCACCTGGTTGTGGCCCAGGAGACCGCGGGTTCGAATCCCGTCGCTCACCCTCAAGATCAGAGTGAACCACTGCCCATCTCAGTTTGAGATGGGCATTTCTCGTACACCCTCGTTTCTCACATCTCCCGCCGCCCTTCCAAAGCCCTGGACAGGGTTACCACGTCGGCGTACTCCAGATCCCCGCCCACCGGCAGCCCCCGCGCCAGGTGGGTGACCCGCACGCCCAGGGGCGCCAACTGGCGGTGCACATACATGGCCGTGGCCTCGCCCTCCAGGCTGGGGTTGGTAGCCAGGATCACCTCTTCGGCAGGCTCGGCCCGCAGGCGGTTGATCAGCTCGCGGACCTTCAGGTCTTCGGGGCCAATGCCCTCCATTGGCGAGATAGTGCCGTGCAGCACATGGTAGAGCCCCCTGTACTCCCGCGTCCGCTCGATGGCCAGCACGTCCAGAGGTTCTTCCACCACACAGATGATAGAACGATCGCGCCCGTCATCTTGACATACGGGGCAGGGACTCTCCTCGGTGATGTTGAAGCAGGTGGAGCAAAAGGTGATGCGCTCCCTCATCTGACTCAAAGCCTCGGCTAGAGATCCCGCCTGCTCAGCGGGGGCCCGAAGCAAGAAGAAGGTCAGGCGCGAAGCCGTCTTGGGGCCGATGCCCGGTAACCGTCTGAATTCCTCGATGAGCCTGACCACAGGCTCAGGGGCAACTTGCATGTCCGATTTCTCCTTTTGAAACCCTAAGGGTCTCGGAGACCCTTAGGGTTTGCTTCTGCGCAGCCTGGCCGCCACCGCTGCCACGGCTGTTGCCACCAGCCCCGCCAGCCCCATCCACGGCGCTAACAGCCCCACCTTGTCCACCGGCACGGTTTCTGCGCCAAAACTGGCGAGGGTGACGGCAGTGGGTCCGCCATTGGGTGGTCCATCTCCCAATGTCCAATCGCTGAGGGAAGTGACGCCTAACAAGGTCACGCAGTTGTTGATCGTGTCCACGGTGACTGTTCCCTGATCAACCCAGGCACTGCCGCTCCAACGGTACATTTTCAGGTTGGCTTCGGTTACACTATTGCCCTGGGTCACCTCCCAGTCGGTGTAGCACAGTTTCAAGTCCAGGTCGTAGGTGCCGCTTGCGGTGATGTTCCACTGGATACGCATCTCGTTCTCGTCGGGGCTGCCGCCGCCGGGAGGCTGGTTGTACTTGGTGACCGACACCGTGCCGGGATCGCCGCTCTTGCGCGTGATTTTGACCAGGGTGGCGCCAAAGGTCTGTTCGTCACTGACCCCGGTCAAACTGATCGAGAAGTTCTCGTCGCTTTGCAGCTCGAACGCGCCAATGTCACAGGTGGCGGTGTCGTCGCGTTTATAATCCATGGGCCGCCCTTCTCCGCGCTGGTCGGTGGATTCACAGGTGTCTCCCGCCTCAATGGCCGGGCTGCCGGGGACGAGAGCGTGGGTCTCCGTGGGCCCGCCGTTGTCGGCAAGGGGGTCGAGGATGGCGCCGAGAGCGGTGGGGGTACCACCACCGTCGCTGGTGGCATTGATGTCGGTGAGGCCGGTGGGCGCGAAACCATCGAACGCCTCGTAGTCCGTCTCGCCACTGTGGCCGAACAGGTTGTGGTCGTCGGCGTTCACTGCCCCGGAGACTTCGTTTCCGGCGAAGGTAGCCGTGTTGCCGGAGACAATACTATGGTTGAAGTAGACCCCAGCGAGGTTATACACGCCGCCGCCGCCGCCGTCGGAGGCGTCATTGCCGGAGATGGTGCTGTTGTTGATAGTGACCGCGCCGATGTTAAGCACGCCGCCGCCGCCGTTGGCGGTATTGCCGGAGATGGTGCTATCGTTGATGGTGAGCGTGCCAGCGTTATACACGCCGCCGCCGCTGAAGTGCATATCAGTTACATCCCCGCCGCTGATGGTGGCCTCGTTGAGGGTCAGATCGCCAGTGGCATTCACCGCAAAAATGCGGAATTTGGCGGCACCGCTGTCCCGCTCTATGGTAGCGCCGTTGCCTTCGATGGTGATGTTGGTGGTGATGGCGGGCAGGGCACCAGTGGTGTCGTTTAGGGTAAAGGTGCTACCGGCGGGCAGGTTGATGGTGTCGGCGCCAGCGGGGTCGCCAGCGGCACAGTCGTCGTGCACCAATCCATCGGTGGTGTCGTTGGCGTTCTCAATCGCTTCAATCAGCGAACACTGTGCATCGGTGTCGTCAACCACACCAGCGGCAACATTGATACTGTTGCCGTAAGCCAGCGGTGCCTGTATGCTACTCAACGCCAACAGCAAGGCTGCTGCCCCCAGGCCCAGCGCCAGTTTACGCTGAATGTGCCGCCGCGCCCGACGCGGCAGCGCCCGCAACCGCTGGTAGAAATGGACGAATCGGCGCAGGATGCGCTCCCCGTGCTCCAGCAGCACACTGGCCAGCCACGGTTTCTCCGCTGCCTCGGCCAGTTGCTCCCGCCACGCCGCCACCACCTCCGCCTCGTACGAATACTGCAACCTCTTTTGCTGCTCTTTCATGGTAATCTCCTCCTCAATGGAAAAAGTAGGGGCGAGGTCATCTCGCCCATTATTGGGCAGGGAGACCCTGCCTCTACTGAGATCGAGTGCCTCTGCGCAGCCTGGCCGCCACCGCTGCCACGGCTGTTGCCACCAGCCCCGCCAGCCCCATCCACGGGGCCTGTCCTGAGCGTAGTCGAAGGGCTAGCAGCCCCACCTTGTCCACCGGCACGGTTTCTGCGCCAAAACTGGCGAGGGTGACCGCAGTGGGGGGATCGGAGCCCCACTCATACGCTCCAACGTCGCAGTCGCTTCCCCCCGCATTGTCGCCATTGGCACGCGCCGCGCCGCGTTGGTCAGCACTACTACCCGGATTGCAGTCGGCGTCACTGGTGGGAACGTGGTCGATGGCCGGGCTGTCGGCGACGAGGGCGTGGGTCCAGGTGGAGCCGCTGTTGGCAGCCAGGGTGGTATCGAGGATGGCGGTGAGAGCAGTGTTCGTACCGTCTTGCGTGGCTTTGATGTCGCTAACCCCCATGAAATCCGAGGAACCGCTGAACGCATCGTCGTCGGTCTCGCCACTGTGGCCGAACAGGTTGAAGTCGTTGGCTGTCACCGGACCGCTGTTGTTGAATTCGTTTCCGGCGCCGGTAGCCGTGTTGCCGGAGACAATACTATGGTTTAAGTAGACCGTGCTGTATTCGCCGTTGTTGATGCCGCCACCGTCACGGGCCGAGTTGCCGCTAATGGTGCTGTTTTGCACCGTCAGCGTGCCGTTGTAGTAGTGGTTGAAGATGCCGCCGCCGCTGCCTACTGCCGTGTTGCCGCTAATGGTGCTGTTTTGCACCGTCACCGTGCCGTTGTAGTTGTGGATGCCGCCGCCGTCGTTCTCTGCCGAGTTGCCACTAATGGTGCTGTTTTGCACCGTCACCGTGCCTTCGTAGTTGCGGATGCCGCCGCCCATCTGGGATGTTGAATTCCCGCTAATAGTGCTGTTTGTCACCGTCAGCGTGCCCTTGCTGTAAATACCGCCGCCTTTGCCGGCTACATTCCCGCCGGTGATGGTAGCCTCGTTGAGGGTCAGGTCGCCGGCAGCATTCACCGCAAAAATGCGGAATTGCGCGCCGCTGACCCGCTTGATGGTAGCGCCGTTGCCTTCAATGGTGATGGGGGTGGTGATCAAGGGCAGGCCGTTTTCCCCATTGTTGGCGCTTGTCAAGGTGAAGGTGCTACTGGCGGACAGGTTGATGGTGTCGGCGCCGCTACCGGCGACACATTCACCCGCATCGCCAAACATCTGGCTGTCGTTGTTTGCGTTGGTGATGGCCTCAATGAGCGAGCATTGCCCATCATTTCCGGCTGCTACCACACCTACATCCACGTTTGCGTCCACGGTGATGGTGTCGGCAAAGGCCACCGGCGCCTGTATGCTGCTCAGCGCCAACAGCAAGGCCGCTGCCCCCAGGCCCAGCGCCAGCTTGCGCTGAATGTAGCGGCGCAAGCTGCGCGGCAGCGCCCGCAACCGCTGGTAGAAATGGACGAATCGGCGCAGGATGCGCTCCCCATGTTTCAGCAGCACACCGGCCAGCCACGGTTTCTCCGCTGCCTCGGCCAGTTGCTCCCGCCACGCCGCCACCACCTCCGCTTCGTATGAGTACGGCAAGTTCTTTTGCTGCTCTTTCATGATGATCCCCTCACTAATATGATCTCTAATGTACCTGCTCAGGCCATGTCATTGCGAGGCGGAGCTTTTCCGCCGAACTTGGAAGTGGAAACGGCGCAATCCCCTACTCGCGCATTTGGAGATTGCTTCGCTTCACTCGCAATGACAGCCGATCCTCAACCGCTTCGGCGCAGCCTGGCCGCCAACGCTGCCACGGCTGTTGCCACCAGCCCCGCCAGCCCCATCCACGGCGCCCGTCCTGAGCGTAGTCGAAGGGCTAACAGCTCCACCTTGTCCGCCGGCACGGTTTCTGCGCCAAAACTGGCGAGGGTGACCGCAGTGGGGGGATCGGAGCCATATTCATACGCTCCGACATCACACACGCCAGGTCCATTTACCAGTACCCGAGGTGCGCCGCGTTGGTCGACGCTGGTACCTGCCACACAGCCGTTGACGCCATCCGTGATCTTGTCGATGGCAGCCGAACCCGTGAGCAAGGCGTGGGTGTAGGTTGGCCCGTCGTTATCCTGCAGGGTGCCCAGGTTGAGATTGCCGGAAGAGACATTTTGCTGGTCTCCCGTGCCAGTGAACCCACAGCTGCTCGTGTCGCTCTCGATATTGTAGCCCCCAGAGGTGATCGTACCGGAGCAGTTCCCCCCGGTGTTCCCGGCGACGATGGTGTTTTGGATATTGACCGTGCCATCGTAGTTATACACGCCGCCGCCCTGCAGGGAGGCAGTATTGCCGGAGATGGTGCTGTTTGTGATGGTGAGCGCGCCAGAGACGTTATACACGCCGCCGCCGCTGCCGCCGAGGGCGTCGGTGGCGGAATTGCCAGAGATGGTGCTGTTTGTCACCGTCAGCGTGCCGTCGTTGTAGATGCCGCCGCCGCTGTCTGCCGTGTTGCCGCTAATCGTGCTGTCTTGCACCGTCAGCGTGCCTTGTAAGTTGTAGATGCCGCCGCCCTTCTGGCTTGATGAATTCCCGCTAATAGTGCTGTTTGTCACCGTCAGCGTGCCCGTGCTGTAAATACCGCCGCCGCTGGAATTCGTGACCCCGCCGCTGATGGTGGCCTCGTTGAGGGTCAGGTCGCCAGTGGTCACCGACAGAATGCGGAATTGGGTCGCGGCGTCGCTGTCCCGCACTATGGTATGCCCGTTGCCTTCGATGGTGATCTCGGTAGTGATGGCGGGCAGGGCAGCGGTCAAGGTGATGGCGTTGGTGATATCGAGCATGTCAGGGCCAGCGCTTCCTGTACAACCTTCGACTGTTCCGCCATTGTTGGCGGCGGTGATCGCGTCCGCCAGTGTGCAAGAGCTTTCATCAACGGTGATGGTGTCGGCGAAGGCCAGCGGCGCCTGTATGCTGCTCAGCGCCAGCAGCAAGGCCGCTGCCCCCAGGCCCAGCGCCAGCTTGCGCTGAATGTGCCGCCGCGCCCGGCGCGACAGCGACCGCAACTGCTGGTAGAAATGGACGAATCGGCGCAGGATGCGCTCCCCGTGCTCCAGCAGCACACTGGCCAGCCACGGATTCTCCGCTGCCTCGGCCAGTTGCTCCCGCCATGCTGCCACTACCTCCGCTTCGTACGAGTACGGCAAGCTCTTTTGCTGCTCTTTCATGATAATCTCCTTTCCTTGATAATCTCCGATCTCCAATCCCCAATCCCCAATCTCTAGTCTCTAATCTCCCCCTCCTTCCCGCGGCACATCGGCCAGTGCTTCGTCCGGCAACACGTAGGAATGGGACAGCCGCTCATCTTCCCATTCCATGATCTCAGGAAAGCGGACGCCGCGTAACACCTGCACGGCGAAGATCTCTTGCACCCCCTCTTCGAAGCGCAAAAAGGCCACCCTCTGCCCCGTCTGGATGTTGACCACCCACACGCCGCAGATGCGCTCCTCCAGCCGTTCGACGATGGGGATGCCGCTGAAGATAGCCGTCTCCCGCACCTGCGACAGGCCGATGAAGGCCAGCGGCCCGACGAAATCAATCCCCCGCGTGTAGCCAGGCAGTTGCGCCACCGTCTGCCAGGCGCCCGCATCCAGATCCACCACCGCCAGGCTGCCCTCCCCCGATTCCAGCAGCCACAGCCTGTCCCCATACCAGCGGGGGGAGTGGGGCATCGAGAGGCCGCGCAGTAGAATCTCGTTGGTCTCCACGTCCATCAGGATGCCGCCGTCTCGCTTGTTCTCGCGCCACCCGCCGGGCGTGTCCGTCTCGCCCAACGCGGTCACGTACTTGGGCCGCCCGTTCACCATCGCCATCCCGTTGAGGTGGCAGCGGTCCTGCGGCGCCAGCGCGGTCACAAAGTGGGGCCGCCAGCGCGGGTGGAAGCTGTGGGCCTCGTCCAGCGTGCAGAGGCAGCAGAAGCGGGTGTTGACGATCCACAGTTCGTCGTTGCTGGCGTAGGCCATCTCGTGGATGTCAATATCGCCGGTGATGTGGATGCGGCGGGGCAGGTAACAGGCGTCGTGCTTGCCGGGCGGCTCCAGTTTCTGGGCCACAGCGGGCATGTTGCGCAGATACCAGACGGTCTTGCTGCCGCCGATGGTCAGCCGGTTCTGGTGGACGGCCATCCCCATCGGCTTCTGGAAAGTGCGAAAGTGGGTGTTGATGGTGTCGCCGTCGTTGCGCACCAGGACGACCTTGCCGGCCTGGTAGGTGGAGACCACCAGGCTGATGTTGAGTTGCGCCAGGATGTCCGGCAGGTTCGAGGTATAGACACTGCGCAGGGGGTTGGTCTCGGAATCAGGCTTCGGCGTTGACATGGGTCTTCACCTTGGTGGGGAGTTGGCGCTCACACGAATTATACTACAGCGGAGACAGATGCGCAAATCAGAGCAACCGCGCCTGGTGATTTGTCGTCGAGAAAGCGCTTTCCAGGGCATCGAAAATGCCGGCAATTGCCTACATGCTAAAACTCACGCTAATCCAGGAATGTTCAGCCCACCAGTCAACGCGCCCATCCGCTCCGCAGCCAATTCCTGCGATCTCTCCAGGGCCTCGTTCACCGCCGCCGTGACCAGGTCCTCCAGCATCTCCACGTCCTCGGGATCCACCACCTCGGGGGCGATGGAGATGGACTGAACCTTCTGCTGGCCTGTGATCACCACGGCAATGGCCCCACCCCCGGCGGTCACGGTGATGGTCTCCTCGCTCAAAGCATCTTGAGCCTTGGCCATCTCCGCCTGGAGCCTCTGCATCTGCCGCATCATGTCCATCTGCCCACCTCTGGGCTGAAACTTTCTTTTCCTCTTGCTCATATTGCGCACCTCCTTATCATCTCAGACCTAAACTTGTCAGGTCTTACTGCACATCCACGACCTGAGCTCCGTATTTGCTCACCGCCTCCTGGATGAGGGGATCCCCGGCGATGGACGAGTATTTGTCCCCGACTGTCTCCTCATTCTCGACGGTGTCTTCTTGCAGCTTCTTGGCTGGCCTCTGAACTGGTTGTGCTTGCTGCTCGCCCCTGGGCAAGAGCACGCAACGAATGTGACACGAACTCTGCACCACCTGGCTAACGACACTCTCTACCAGAGCCTTGTTATTGGCTTCCTCGATCTTTCCCTTGTGAAAAGGGTGCTGGAAGCCAAGCATGACCTCCTGACCCTCCACCCCCAGGAGGCGGCAGGATTTGAGCAGGGCCTCAACGGAACGGCTTCTAATCTTCACCTCGTCAAGGATCCGACCCCATTGACTATTGACAGTGGTCAGAGTCAACTTCAATCCCGTGTCGGCAGCTCTCGGCTCCTCCCTGGGCTTCTCTCTGACAGCCCTAGCCGGCTCACTCGCTGGAGCCGACCGGGGAGCAACGGTAACCTTTGTCTCTGCGGATGTTTTGGGAACGGTTCCAGGACTGGGCCGAGCCGCTGGCGGAGCCGCCTTTTCCTCTTCACCCAGGGTGGCATCCACGAAGGCCAATTCCAAAGACAACTGTGACTGGACGCTGGCTTTGAGGTCGAGACCCGCCTGATTGAAAAGTTTGACTATCTTGATCAGTTCCCTGATCGAGAGCTGCGCCACCTGGCCCTTCATCTCCTGCAGGACTTCGGACGTGACGTGCACCAGGCTCGAGTCGTCACCGACTTTGATCAGGAGCAGCTCACGCAAGTACTCCACCACCTGGCGGTTGAACTGGCGGGGGGCAACGCCATCGCCGATAACCCGATTGATAACGCCGAGTCCCTGGGCCACGTTGCGGGCCAGCAGTTGATCCACCAGTTCCCCCACCGCCTGAGAGGGAACAGTGCCTAAAACCGACTGCACCTGGGCTAAAGTGATCTCCTCGCCGCCGTATGAAATCAACTGATCCAACAGGCTCTCCGCATCGCGCATGCTTCCCGTCGCGCTGCGGGCGATGAGCTCCAACGCCGCCGGCTCCACCGCCAGACCCTCCTGCTCGGCGATATATTTCAGATGGCCAACCATGTCCTGGAGGGGAATGCGCCGGAAGTCGAAGCGCTGGCAGCGGGAGAGGATGGTGTCCGGGATCTTGCGGGGTTCGGTGGTGACCAGGACAAAGATCACGTGGGGCGGTGGTTCTTCCAGCGTTTTCAGCAGGGCGTTGAAGGCCGGCTCGGTCAGCATGTGGACCTCATCTAGGATGTAGACCTTGTAGCGGGCCTCGTTGGGCCGGAAGTTCACCCTCTCCCTGATGCTCCGCATCTCATCAATTCCCCGGTTAGATGCAGCGTCTATCTCGATGAGGTCCAGCAGCCGCCCCTCGTTGATCGCCTGACAGATGCGGCACTGGTTACAGGGCTTGTTGTCATCGGTGGACAAACAATTGACTGCCTTGGCCAGGAGGCGCCCCGTCGAGGTCTTGCCCGTGCCCCGTGGGCCGGTGAAAAGGTAGGCGTGGCTGATACGCCCGGCAGGCAGGGCGTTCTGGAGAGTATGAGTCACGTGTTCCTGGCCGACCACCTCGTCGAAAGTTTGTGGGCGCCACTTACGGTAGAGTGCCTGAGCAGCCATAAAAAAACCTCCTCCCAAGTCCTCTCTATAGTTTATCACCGATGGCTGATTTGCGCAAGCCCGATAACGAAGGGAATCCCAGGCGGTGCTGATTTGTCTTGTTATCAATACCGTGCTATAATTCTAGTGGTCAATGCACGGTTCTTGAAGAGTCGTTCGAAGAACACAAACATCAAGAGAAATTACTCAAAAGGAGGAAGATATGTTGGGAGGAATAGGGGCGCCTGAATTGCTGCTGTTTTTCTTGATCATCCTGTTGCTCTTTGGAGCCAGCCGCCTTCGCGATATGGGAGGCGCTTTGGGCGGAGCGATCCGCGATTTCCGCAGCGCTGTGACTGGCGAGGACGAAGAGCAAGACAAGAGAGAGAAAGAGGAGCAGAAGGCGGCCTAGGATTTGGAGTTCGTCCCTGGGGACTAGAGCTACCTTCCCTCCTCGCTCTTGGCCTCTAGCTACTCTTTATCTACAACTTTTTCGACCTGTGCGGTTGAGATCGACACCCCTCCCGCAGGTGTGGAGGAGGGCTTCCCGCATGGTTAACCGCACAGCTTGAACTTTTTGCTGTTTCTTGGCTTTTGCTATTGAGACAGTTCAACGAATCTTAGCCGATGCGTGCACGTGCGCCCTTGATGGCTGCTCAGGCCAACGAAGCAAACACGGCAACCGATGAGACGCCAGCCAAGGCCGCGCCTTTGCGTGCTCTGAGGCTGGCGTTTTCGTTTTGTGGTGGTGAACACCGCGAAAGGAGGTAGAGATGAACGAGAAGAGACAAGTGAACGGCCCTCCGGCCAGGCTGGGGAGGATTGTCGGCCCTTTGGTCTTTGTGATCTTAACCGCAGCGGTCTGCCTGCTCTTGTTGGGCTACCCTCTGCAGGCTGCTCCCGATCAAAGTGTATTCGAGCAGAGCACACTCACGCTGACCAACGTCCTGACACCAACTGGCCCCCCTGGGCCTGGCAAAAGGATTCAAACCTCCCACATTGACCCGGCGGAGGGCTGGGGCACGCGTATCCAGATCCCCCGCATTGACAAGGAAGAGGGCTGGGACACGCGTATCCAGGCCCAGAACGTAAGCGGCGTTGCCAGCGGCGCGGTTGTCTTCTTCTGGAATGAGTACAGTGGGCGGTGCACACACAGCACACCCGGCGCAAGGCCAGCGGATCACGCCTGCATGCAGTTGTCTGCGGGCGGTGTCGGGACTCTGCACGACCAGATTCCAGCAAGCGCCAAGTCGGCCATCCTCTATTCTGTCTCAAGTGATCTCTATCAGGCTGCATGCGAGGCCGCAGGCATTATTGATAGCCATGAGGCATGGATGAGCTGGGAAGATACCTACGCATACAGCGGCGAGCCTGTGGCAGTCACCGTTAGTCGGACGGCATCCAACGGGAGTTCGGCTTCGGGCATGTATAACGGCTTCTCAGAAAATATGATAGGCATCCCTTACATATACTACGCGCCTTCCATCATGCACGGTTACGACAACTTCGACAGCACCATCACCATCCAAAACTCAGCAGAGATTTGCTGCTCCGTCTGGCTCTACTACAAGGAGGAGGGCAACTGCGAGTTCATGAAAGCGCAGCACGTCGAGCAGATAGCGCCGGGTGAGGCTATCCGCATTGGCCCAGGCGCTGACGCGGACATGCCGTTCCCGTCGCCAGAACTCGATGCTCCCTGGGTAGGTTCGGTCGTCATCACGGCCTGACTACCCCTGGCCATCGTCGTGCAACGATGGGATACCGACTCTACTATGCTTATGACTTACGCTGGTGTACCTTACGCCGGTGTGGCGGATCATGGGGCCACTACCAATTATGCGCCGTTGGTCTATCGAGACTTTGATGGTTGGAACGCAGAGATCCATGTGCAAAACCTGACCCAGGACCGTCAGCCCACCTTCGTCACCGTGAATTTCTTCGACCAGGGTGGCGACGAGATTCTGATCGTGGGCGACTGGGTCTGCCGGGACGGCATGACCACCTTCGACCTGTCATATCTCGTTGACATAGGCATCAACTTCCCCGACGGGTACGTTGGGGCGGTTGAGATCCAGTCTGACGGCGAGCCCATCGCTTCTGTGATAAGTCTAATAAATAGCGACAGTGGTCAGGCTTTGAGCTATAACGCCTTTACTTCTCAGCAAATCGCAGGAGTGACTGCATTTGCCCTGCCCCTCGTATCCAGGCAATCCCAGGGCGGCGCCTTGGATATCGTCAAGGAGAGCAATGGTGTGACCTCCCTGATCGCCATCCGCAACAACTCCAACTGCAACAAGATCATTGGCGATATCCTGCTCAAGGACGAGGCCGGGACGGTCATGGACACCATCCCCGTGCCCTGGATACATCCCAAGCACATGGATCTCTACGATCTAGCCTACTTTGAGCAGGTACCTCCTGGCTTCGTTGGGGCGGCCACTTTCGAAGTGCTGGGTGTGGAGCAGCTCTGCGATACGAACGGAGACGGCGAGACGGACGACGAGCCCGTCATGCTTTCCGTCGTAGTACTCAATCTCGATCCGGACGGTTCGGCAAGTGGCCAGGAAGCCTTACCCATGCCGATGGGCACGCCAACGACAACGCCCACTCCAACAATCACCCCGGCGGAAACTAGCACGCCAACGCCTACCCCAACCTGGACGCCTACGCCCACTGCAACTGCAACAGCAACACCGACCGGCACACCAACCCCCAGCCCAACCTCAACCTGGACGCCCACGCCAACCGAAACCCCCTCGATTTACCATCTATATGTGCCGCTGATCATGAAACATTATTCTCCCCCGTCGTAAGCTCGGGCCCTTTGGGTGAAAGGAAAGGTTCCATGACTTCCTAAGCCGAACTGACAGCACTCTGGAACAACTGCCTTTTGACAAAACCTCTCTCTTATGGTAAACTATTATGGCTCTTTGGGATTTCGCAGGGTAATCACGAATCTCAGCCAATGACACCCCCACATCTGGGGGTTAGCTCTATCAAATGCCCAGATGTGGCGTATAACAAGTGTTCGCCCTGCGAAATCCTA